>OBXO01000039.1_pt1 | contig 168306 bp, 150 predicted proteins | sample 1501431 | NCBI WGS metagenome assembly OBXO01 (sample SAMEA2580163, study PRJEB22360) | human gut metagenome | biome: human gut; feature: human-associated habitat; material: faeces | place: Denmark | collected 2008/2010
ATTTCTTGATGGTCGCCGTGGTTAGTGGTGCTTGGCTTGTATTGGTAATTGTGGCGCGCCAGGTGACATTGCCGCCGCTAGTCACGGTTTCAGCGGTAGTGCGCGTTAAAGCGACACTTGCTTTGGGCACTTCTTCCTTATAAATCGCCGTCATGTCGTCATTGCCATCAAAAGTTGTGTTATATGTTGGCGTAGTGCTGGTTGTTAAAGTATTAGGCTTCGTTTTGCCTTTGTACCAGCCTTGGAAAGTATAGGTCTTGCCACCTGCGGTATAAGTTGCTGGCAAGGCTTTTGCGGCTGTGTACTTGAAGGTGTTGCTAGTCATGGGTATTTTGTTGCCTTGGGTGAAGCCTGTTGGTGCGGTGATTTTGGCACCGTTGGCATCAACAAAGTTTTCGGTGACTTGTTTACGGGTGACTTTGTAGTTTACGGTTTGCTTGTAGTCTGGAGTACCATCAAACCCGAATAATCTTGAAAAACTGCCACTTTCTGCTAACAATAACATTTTGGGAACTATATGCGAAAACGTTCCATTTCCCCAAATTGATTTTATCGCAAAAGTGTTATCTGTTTGCTTAACAAATGTTTTATCAATAGGATTTAATTCTGTCTGAGAAGCATTGTTTGGTTTGCCCCCAATGTCCGAAACTCCAGTATAATCGTACATTGTAGTGTGCGTGTCAGTAGTTTCTATCTTGTCAACATATTTCATTTGATTGGTAATATCCAAGTTATTTAATGCGTACCCTCTATTAGCAATGTCAGCAGGCATGGCTGTCCAATAATTATTTGGTACTGCAACACTACTCGTTGTTTCAATCTTATACTTATTTGTCACTGTTGTATCGCGCTTACCTACCATTGGGTAAAAGGCGCCCTTCGTTTCAAAAACAGTAGTGCCTGTCTTTCTGAGAAACTCAGTATAATTTCCAGAAAGAGTTAGCGAATTAGTAAAAGCTTTGCCTTGTTCATCAACAAATTGCGCATAGAACCCTGGATAAATAGCTGTTACTTCTTCATACACCACATTCAAATCATCATTATCATTATAGGTTACCCCATAACTTGGTGCTTTCGTCGTGGTTAAAGGCTCGGTTTTGGTTTTCCCTTTGTACCAGCCTTTGAACTTGTAGGTCTTACCGCCTGTTGTGTAGGTATCAGGTAAGGTACCTGCTTGTTTGAAGGTGTATGGGTCACTGGTAATCGCTGTTTGTTTTCCTTGGGTGAAACCTGTTGGTGGTGTAATTTTGGCACCGCTTGTGTCTACGAAGTTTTCGGTGACTTTGCGGTTGGTTAAATAGTAGTAGACAGGTTTATCTATTACATAATAGACGGCTGTATTTGATATCAGATCGGGATTATAGACAATCTCTCGCAAGTAAGCAGGCACCTGAACATCGATTGGTGCTGCTGGAATCGGTTTGTTAAAAACAAACGATTGGTTCCCACTTTTCTTTAGTTCAAACCAGCTAGAAAGATTTTTGTGTAAGCCTTCAACAGATGGTTCTGAACTATTATTATTTTGGATATTTGGAAACAGGTAGCCTGCATCAAAAGTACCACTCTTGTTATAAACACTGATTTTCCCATAGTATTTGGGCAGTGTAAAGGTTAAATTAGCCGCACTATATTGTGTACTTCGATCACTCAGTATTTCAAGAGATTGCGCAGGATAAGCAATTTCCTTCAAATTGTTTTTGGTTGGTGCAACTTGACCTTTTTCAAGACTGACTGTTTTCCAGTCATTGACATTATTTGTTAACAACTCCCCACGCCATTTGTCATAAGTCAACCCAATTGTTGAAGCATCTACTCGTTTGCCAGACTCGTCCACGAACCCGAATTGATAGGTCAGCGCTGGGAAGTCAAAAAACTCAATCTCCTCATACACCACCGTCAAATCATCATCATTGTTATAAGTCACCGCATAGCTTGGTGCTTTGGTGGTGGTCAAGGTGTTTGGCTTGGTTTTGCCTTTGTACCAACCTTTGAACTTATAGGTTTTGCCGTCTGCTTGATAGGTATCTGGCAAGGTGCCACTTTGTTTAAAAGTGTACGCTTCACTATTAATAACCGTTCGCTTTCCTTGTGTGAATCCTGATGGTGGTGTAATTTTTTGTCCGTTACTATTAACAAAATTCTCATAAAGCTTTTTGTAATAAATATAATAATTAATAGTAGCACCAGAATTCCCTTTATTGAACTGTCCTGTTGTTCCTACAAGATTGTCACTAAACATAATATTGGTGCTTACTCCGCTATTAGAACTACGATTCGTTATACGCCATGTCTTACCAGTCGCTTTAGTAAAGTTATATGTTGAAATATCATAGTTACTTCTCGTATAAGTTGTTGATGTGTACGCTCTGGAAGTCATCACACCTGTTCGGCTGTCTGGAAGTGTTGCTTTAGGTGGTGCTAACACAATTTTATCAATTCTATTGGTGGTAGCTGTAGCAAAATTAATCGCAATATCGTTACTAAAGAAAAACCACGAACCTCCGTTACTAGTACCTATATTTTTTAGTCCTGTATCAAACCTATAAAGCCCACTACCAGCATTTGTCATAGTTAAAGGATATCTTAACAGCGTCCCTTCTACTCTCGAATTGGTTGATTTAAATAATACTGGGTTTATGGAAAGACTCATTTGTTCCTTACTAGCCACTCCATCCTCATCGTAAAATTTTAAATTCCCTTTCAAACCTAAGTTACCAGAAAATCTATCCACATACGTCATTTCATTTCGTCTATTCACTGCGCCAAATCCATTAAATCGAATCGTGGAATCGATATATTTTTTTTCGTTGTGTGTACCCGAAGTAATTCTTGTCTGAAAATACAATGTTTTGATATACCCAGTATTTCCAGAAGTTCGCCCGTGTAGACGATTGATAAATGCAGTGACCGTCCTAGTCGACTCTGTCCAAACAAAATATTCGCCACCACTATTGGCATTATGAGAGCCTTCTCCTATAACTACATTTTGTTCCTCGGGGCCAACTTTGATAATAACTGACGTTGGTCTAGTCATTCCAGCTGCCAATTTTGATTCAATTCGAATCGGACCAACAATATCTGAATTTGTATCATCTGTTGTAATATTTTCCAGTTTCATTCGATAATCAACTACATCGTTAAGACGAACCGTGGTTCTATTCGTGGTTCCTGTAGCTGCCCAGACAAATGCTCTAGGCATAATTTTCGCTTGAATACCAGATGGTTCCAGCAGATTTTCTTCTTGAGCTATTTCCGTTGTATCTTCTTGTTCCACTGTTTCCTGTGTCACTTCTTCCCGACTCGTTTCAGTCGTTTCTTGACTGCTTTCCGTACTTTCTGGCGTTGCGCTACTTGCTGATGTTGCTTCCTTAGCGCTACTTGCTACTGTCGGACTACTTTCAATCGTGATTGTTTCCGCAACTGCGGTCGCGCCAGAAAAGGCGTTAATCACTAAAGAACTACACAAGCCAATGGTTGCTAATCGTTGCCACTTAGTTTGCTTCATGTCGTCCCTTCTTTCTCTGGACCATTCCGACAAGACCAATCAAGACAAGACCAAGAATGCTCAGGTTTGCCTGACTCTTGCTTCCTGTACGAGGGAGCTGCGAGCCAGCTGTGGTGGTCTGTGTCGAACCACCACTTCGTTGATCTCCTTGCAGAGGACCAGCTGGTTCCTTGGGATCCGCAGCTGGCTCATCTGTTTTCGGTGGGGCATCTTTAGGAGCGGGTGTTGCCGGATTTTGGTAAAATTCAATTCCCACCGAACTAGAACCACCCTCAGATGCTTCAACATTTATAAAAAAACTAGGGGAAAATAGTAAACACGCAATTATTAAATAACGCTTTTTTTTCATTTAAAAACCTCCTTTTAACTCATTCACATTCTTCTATACAAAGAATGCGTAAACAACCTTTTTCATACCTTTATAATAGCAAAGAACTCTTTGTTCAAAACATCATTTTTTTTCATTTGACAACATCTATTCGCGAAAATCCCTTATTAAACAAGGGTTGCTACTCTTGTTATTTAAGCAAAAAAGGCTATCAAAACGTACTTTTCCATAGAAATCAGCCAGTCATCCCTTAATTTTTTTCAAAAAAACTACAGAAAAGCTCACAATGTTAGTAATTAAAACTAACATTATGAGCTTTTCTCATTTTTGACGATTGGATAATTCGATAAAATAACACTAAAACACAAAATAACTGTCTGTTTCTCTTATTGGGCAACAGCTAATTGATACAATGGCAGGAGTTGTTGATAGGTTGCCAACATATAAGCTCGTGCTTTTTCAGGGTTTTGCCACAAGTCACTATCTTTGGGAATGATGCGCCCAATTTCAAACTCACCTTTTTTTACATCTCTAAAACGAGTTAAGGCTTTCTCTAAATCCGTTTCTGGCAGCGGAGTAATTTGAGGAACCGTATGATCCAAGGAAACATACGTATCTTCTGGTAATGCTTGGAATAATTGCTGATTCTCTAAAAAGGCTTGCGCAATCTGCTTTTCATTTTTAGGATTATCAATGAATGACAACCACATAAACACATAGTCGCCCCAAATGCCTAATTGAAAATGCGGCTGCATTTTATACCCGCGCTTATTCGGACTAAGTGCTGACCAAGTATTTTCTGGCGGATACACGGTGCGACGGCGATGTTGCGCAATATGGACAAACAACTCCGTTCCTAGTTCAGGCGCTAGTTGTTCGGCAAAATACGTGTCTAATTCTTGAAAAATAGGTTGAATTTGCGCACGGATAACCGCCATTCGTTCATCTAATCCAGCAACTTCAAAGGCTGCGAATTCTTTTTCTGTAAACATCAACATTTCTCTAATTCCTCTCTTAACTTGTCTTCCGCTTCTATTTTTGTCGATTTTGCCATGTTTCCAGTGTCATCCCACGATAAACATCTGTGACAATTTTCCCTTTACTAATTCGAGCATTGGGTAGTGTTCCTTCGTAGGTAAAACCAATTTTCTCCATGACACGACCAGAAGCTGGATTGTCTTGATCATGTAAAGCAAAGATTCTCATGAGTTTCATTTTTGCAAAACCCAGTTCAACTAACGCCGTCGCGGCTTCAGGCATGTAGCCATTGCCCCAAAAGGCACGGTTCAAGACATAGCCTAATTCTCCAATATTATTGGTTTCATTGACCCGCAAATCAATCGTGCCAATCATTTTACCTGTTTCTTTCACTTCGATCCCATATTTTCCTAAAGGTTCCCCCATAAAAAATTTAGCAATGTTTTGTCTTGTCTCAGCGATTGTTTGATTTTTCAAAAACACATAGCGGACCGTTTCCTCATCTGAAGCATATTCGTACATATCTTCTGCATCGGCTAATGTGACAGGTCTTAAAATCAAGCGTTCGGTTTCAATTCGTTGGTTTTCTGCAAAAATCAATGGATAATTCATGAGCAAAACTCCCTACTTTTCTACATACTTTACCGAAAAACAGCGAAACACGCAAGGAAAATCGGCATTTCCCTCGCGTGTTTCTTTAATTGGCGTTTAAGCGAATGATGGCAATGATCGTCTGAACAGCTTTGGCCATTGATTCAACGGTAATGAATTCATATTGCCCATGAAAATTCTCGCCACCTGTAAATAGATTAGGCGTGGGAATGCCCATGAAAGAAATCTTAGAACCATCTGTCCCGCCACGAAATGGTGTGATGATTGGTTCAATGTCACAACTTTCCATTGCTTGGACGGCCAATTCTACAGGAGTCCAATCTTTTTCGATGATTTCCTTCATATTATAGTATTGGTCTTGGAAAGTAATTGTTAGTCTGGGTTTATCCGCCAGCGCATTTAAACGTTGGACTTGTTTTTCCAAAAATTGCTTTCTCGCTTGAAAGTTTTCTTGATCATGATCCCGAATGATATAGACAAGTTCTGCTTTTTCAATACTTCCTGTAAATTTATTGAGTAAATAAAATCCTTCATTTCCACGTGTTTGTTCTGGCACTTCCTTTTGCGGTAGTGATTGATCAAGTTGTTCGCCTAATTTAATGGCATTTACTAACGAACCATAGGCCGTTCCCGGATGGACACTGGTTCCCTCAATTGTTATCACAGCTTGGGCAGCGTTAAACGTTTCATACTCGAAATGCCCCACGCGGCCACTGTCAATCGTATACGCAAAAGCGACTGGGAAGTTCGGCGCATCAAATTGATCGGCCCCGCGTCCAATCTCTTCATCTGGACCGAAGGCGAGCCAAACATCCCCCCGCGCTACTTCTGGATGTGCCAAAAAATACTCAACAGCAGCTAATATCTCGACAATTCCCGCTTTGTCATCTGCTCCTAAAAGTGTGGTTCCGTCTGTAGTAATCAACGTTTCCCCTTGATACTCTTTTAAATTGGGAAATTCAGCAACTGATAAAACGATGCCTTGTTCTTGATTCAAGAGGACATCTTGACCATCATAATTAGTGATGACTTGGGGACGGATGTTTTCTGCTGAAAAATCCGCCGTATCCAGATGTGCAATCAACCCAATACTCTTCGCTGCAGGTTGGTTACCAGGCAACCGTGCCGTTAAAAATCCGTTTTGTTCGTTATAATGCACATCGGCCAAGCCTAATTCATGAAGTTCTGTTTCAATCATTTTGGCTAAAACCACTTGACCGACCGTCGTCGGTGTGGTTTGACTCTTGGCATCTGAACGGGTGTTAACTTTCACGTAAGTTAAAAATCGTTCGACTAATTTTTCCATTTTTTACTCCTTCTTCCTGAATCATTCTGTTAAATAAGCATTGCGCAAGTGGAAATAATCCCCATACAAGTGATAACTAATGCCTTTCAATTTAGGATTGATTAGATAATTTGAGGCACTTTGATACAGCGGTACTTGGGCAGCATCTTGGTTCAACAAGATGTCTTCCGCTTCTTTGTATTCTGCAAACTGTTTCTCTGGATTATTGGCATTAATCGTTCGTGCATCTTCTACCAGTTGGTCGTATTTGGCATTATGATAATTGCCATAATTGTAACTTGATTCTCCTGCATATAAGTTAAAGTAAGAGTCTAATTCACTACTGCCGGCAATCCATCCTGAAAGAGACAACTCATAATTTTTTTCACGTCGCGATTGGTTCACATTATTACTTGGTTGCGATGAAATGGTAATTTCTAAACCTGGCAGATTTTCTTGCAACTGACTTTGAACATATTCAGCAATTCGTTTTCCTTGATCTGTATCTGCCGCCAGCAATGAAAGTTTCACTTTTTTACCGACATCCGCTTGGGCTTTCGTCCATTCAGCTTGAGCTTTTTTGACGTCATTTTTCAAATATTCGCCACTGTAAGCTCGGAAATCTTCATCTGTTTCTGGATTCGCATAAAGTTTACTTGGAATCAATCCGTTGAGGGGTTTTGACCCATCGTTTAAGACACTTTGTGTTAAGGCTTCTTTATCAATTGCTTGGCCAATCGCTTTTCGTAAATGAACATTCGCTAATGGCGTTCCTTCTTTTTTGTTGAAATCTAAGAAGTAGTTGGCCACATCTGGATGACTGACATAGCCTGGATCATCTTGATATTGTTGAACATATTGTCCGTTAATGCGAACTAAGTCTAGTTCATTCGCTTGATATAAGTTAATCCCAGTATTATCTTCTTTGATTGTACTAACCGCAACTTCTTCCAGTTTCACTTGATCCGCATCATAGTATTCTGGATTTTTTTTCAATGTCCAAGTATCTGAAGTCGCATCCCAATTGGCTAGCGTAAATGGCCCGCTATAAAGTAAATGTTCACTATCCAAGGCGTAATCTTTGCCTTGCGCTTCGACAAATTTTTGATTTTGTGGCGCTAACCAAGCAATCGAAACGACTGCTAAGAAGGAAGGTTGGGCCTGTTTTAATTCAACAATGAATTCTTTGTCATTAGGGGCTGAAATCCCTAATTCATCGACTGACTTTTCACCGTTGCGTATTTCAAAACTATTTTTAACACTGTCTAGTAAATAGGCATTCGGTCCAATCGTCGCTGGTGTCACCAGTTTTTTCCAAGAATAAACAAAATCTTGGGCCGTAATTGGCTCGCCGTTGCTCCACTTAATCCCCTCCCGCAAGGTAAAGTGGTACTTGCGCCCATCGTCACTAATCTTGACATCTTTAGCTAGAGCTGGCACCGTGGCACTATCATCATCAAACCGATAAAGGCCTTCAAATAAATGTTGTGCCATTGTAAAGGTATTTTTATCTGTTGTTTGTGTTGTATCCAATGTTGAGATTGGTGCAGGTGAACTAATACTGATTTTTTGTTCAGCTGCTAAATTTCCCGAATCTACTTTCTCTGCCGCTTCTTTGGTTCCGCCACATGCGGCTAAAAGAAACCCTGTTGCAATCAAACCTACTACTTTTTTCCCCAATTTCATGTTGTTGCCCCCTCATATTTTTTAAACAAATAAAAAAAGCATTCGTCCTAAAAAGGACGAATGCTTATGCAATCGCGGTACCACCTTTGTTGATCTCTTCGCTAAAAAAGATCCGCTCGTTTCCAGTACAATCATACTGTAGCGCTATAACAGGCGCACCTGAATTGGTTTAAGCGAACGGCTTCAACCAACCTGTTCAAAGGCCATTTTCCCCTTTAACGTCACTACCTCTTCTCACCAAACGAGGCTCTCTGCAAGCTATTTTAAAAAGTACTTTCCTTCTCATCACATTTTGTTCTTTTATTTGTTTCATCAATCATACTGATTTACGGATAGTTTAGCAAACATTTTCGAGGCCGTCAACCACATTTTTAATTTAAAACTTTTTTGTTTTTCATTAAAAAAAGAAAAGAGGTTTCAATCCCTCTTTTCTAAAACAATTTTACTCTAATCCTTTTTTAACATCTTCTATCATCAAATGCATTGATTCTAATCCACCACCGCTTAGATACCAAACATCTGGTTGAAGCATAATGACTTTATCATTTTTACCAGCATCGGTTTTTTGAATCAATTCGTTTGCAGCGACGTTATCTTTTGAATCGTCGCCACCAATTGCTTTGGTGCGATCTACCACAAAGAGAATCCCAGGATTTTTTTCTAAAACATATTCGTAAGAAACACTTTGCCCATGAGTGGAAGCTTCAATCTTATCGTCTGCTGCTTTGAAGCCAAATGTATCATGAATTAAACCGAAACGAGAGTCTTTTCCGTAAGCGGAAAGTTGTCCTTCGTTAACTAACACGACAAGCGCATTATTCGCGCTAGCTTCTGCTTGTTTTTTCACGTCAGCAATTTCTTTTTCTAAGCCAGTTATTTTTTCTTTGGCTACCTCTTCTTTATCAAAAATAGTGCCTAACGTTTCGATATTTTGTTTCGTTGATGCCCAAGGATTTTTGGCATCTACAGCTAAGTAAATGGTTGGCGCAATGGCTTTTAATTGTTCTTGATAATCTTGTTGACGACCAGAAATAATAATCAAGTCTGGTTTTAGTTGATTGATTTTTTCTAAATCTGGTTCTTTAATACCGCCTGCTGATTCAACTTTTTGGTATTTTTTCAAATACGCAGGGATATTTTTGGTTGGCGCACCTACCACGCGGTCACCGACACCTAGTGCGTCCATTGTATCCAAGGAACCATTGTCAAAAACAACGACTTTCTGAGGATTTTTGGGAACGGTTAATTGACCATTTGTGTCTTTGACTGTGACTTCCGTTTTAGCTGTTGTTTCTTTTGTTGCAGAATCTGCTGTTTTTTTATTTGTTTGACAAGCACTTAACATTAACAGTCCCATCATTGAAACTGCCATCATTGCTAAAAATTTCTTTTTCATTCTTTTCCTCCAAAAATGTTATTTTTAAATTGCCCGATTTAGTGATAAAGACAAAAGCGTTTTCCTTCAATTTCACAAATCCGGATATTCATTTCATAAAGATCATTTAAAATACTTGTTTGAATAACTTCTTCTGTTGCGCCATGCGCATAGAGCTTTCCGCCTTTCATGGCGACAATTTCATCTGCATAGCTTGCGGCAAAATTAATATCATGTAGAACAATCAGAATCGTTTTTCCTAGTTCATCCACTAAGCGTTTAAGAATCTGCATCATTTGAACCGCATAATTCATGTCGAGGTTATTTAAGGGCTCATCCAATAAAATATAATCGGTATCTTGGGCTAAAATCATGGCAATATACGCCCGTTGTAATTGGCCCCCAGAAAGGGTATCAATGTATTCTTCCGCCATTTCAGTTAAGCCCAATTGTTCCAGTGCTTCTGTTACTTTTTCGTGGTCAGCGCTTTTTAAGCGACCTTTGGAATAAGGAAAACGACCAAAATTGACCAGTTCTCGCACAGTTAATTTAAGTTGTACACCGTTGGCTTGTTTTAAAAGGGCAATTTTTTGTGAAAAAGCCGATTGCTTCCAGGTTTTTACTTCTTGCTTGTCCAGATAAATTTCCCCGGTATCTTTGGGAATTAAGCGACTCATCATGGCTAGCAGCGTGCTTTTCCCAGCGCCATTTGGTCCAATAAAGGCCGTTAATTTGCCTTCAGAAATAGGTAAATCAATGTCTGAAACGACAAATTTATCGCCATATTTTTTTGATACATCACTCATCTGGATCATGTGCGTTGCTTCCTTTCTGCAATAATTTTCCATATAAAATAAACGCCCCCAACAAATTGAATCACCACACTTAGCGGGGTATTCAAATGAAAGACCTGTTCAACCATCAATTGACCGAACACCAGTAAAAAGACTGCTATTAAACTCCCTGCCACAAACAGTTCTCGGTGGCGATAGGTTTTCATGAATTGATAACTCATATTGGCCACGATAAAACCTAAAAATGTAATCGGTCCCACTAATGCTGTTGATAAGCCGACCAGACTACTGATCAAACACAACAACACTAATTGAAACTGATTCACAGCAATCCCCAAATTCTGGGCTTGATGGTTCCCTAAATGTAAAACGTCTAAACGGTAACTTTCCCGCCAAAGTATCCCACAAATTATGAGTACCGCCACACCAACGAAAACGAGATACTGACTATTGACGTTACCGAAACTGGCAAACAACTTTCCTTGGAGTAAGTCGTATTCGTTAGGATCCATAATCACTTGTAAAAACGTACTAATACTACTGAAAAAAGTACCTAAAATCATGCCAATCATCAATAATAAAAATAAATCGGATTGATTTTTGCGTAATAGAAAATACGATAAACTAGTACTTAAAAACACCATTAAAAAGACGTTCATCAAAAACGACCCAAGACTTACTTGGCCTAACGCTTGTGCGCCTCCTAAAAGAAAAAATAACACCGTCTGCACAAAGACATACAAGGAATCCATCCCTAAAATGTTTGGCGTTAGGAAATGATTTTGCGTGACTGTTTGAAAACTAATAGTTGAAAAAGCCGCAGCGATTCCAACAAAAATAAAAGCCAATAACTTTTTGCCTCGTAACGCCAAAGCAAAGGACCAATTGCCATACGTGTTATAAGTTAAATAACAAAGGCTCACAATTACTACGGCAGCTAAAAGCAAAAGTAATGAAAGCCATTTTTTTAAAGGCCGTTTCATTGTTTGCGCCCCCTTAGTAATAATAAAATGAACAAAATGCTCCCTAATGTTCCGACAACCACGCTGACAGGAATTTCATAGGGGGCAATCAATACTCGTGCTAAAATATCACAGATTAACAAGAACAAACTCCCGCAAATCCCAGTTAACCACAAGGTATTTTTCATATGATTGCCATAACGTAAAGACACGAGATTAGGAATCACAACCCCTAAAAACGGAATATTCCCCACCATCAATAAAACGATGGCACTTGCTAAGGCAACCAGCGTCAAACCTAAAAACTGAATTCGCTGGTAATGGACGCCAAGACTATTTGCAAATGCTTCACCCATACCAACGACAGTGAAATGATAAGCAAATAAATAAATAACAAACCACAAAGGAATCATTAAGAATAACCATTCATAATTCCCTTTCATAACTGTGGAAAAATTTCCTTGTAACCAAGCAGACATATTTTGAACCAATTGGTATTGATAGGCAAAAAATGTGGCAATTGAACCTAGAATGTTACCAAACATCACGCCCACCAAAGGGACCATCACTTGATTCTTACTTGGTAATAATCGAATGAGCGCTAAGAATAACAAGGTCCCGCTTAGCGCAAAAATAAAAGCAATTGCCGTTCGATAGAGAAACGGAGCTGTTGGGAAAAATAACATTGCGACTAAAATACCCAACCTTGCACTATCGGTTGTTCCAGCGACACTAGGAGCGACAAATTTATTTTGTGTGAGTTGCTGCATAATCAATCCAGAAATACTCATCGTACTACCAGCAATGATTAAACTCAACGTGCGGGGAACACGGGTGGTAAATAAAACAAATTGTTGCTGCGCATCTAATTGAAACAACTGAGAAAGTGCAATGTCCTTCACCCCTATCACTAATGACAATAAGCTGAAAAGTAATAGTAGAACAAACAAACCAATCTTTTTCATGAGAAAACTCCATTTTTATTTAATTGAGAATGATTCTCATTCTTAGTTACAGTGTATGAGAAAACCATCACAAATGCAACCACTTTTTTTCCTTTCTTAAAAACTTCTTCTCAAGCCGACTGACCAACGACTTATCTAAGATATGCTATAATGGAGGGAAATGTTAGGAAAGGAGTGTTACTGAATGGCGAATGATGACTTACAACAACGTCTGGATAAAGGAATGTACGGTACGCCCCTCGTTAATCCTGAAGAACAACACAAATACATGGGCACATTTCGTGAACGCTGCCGTCTCTCCATGACCGTCGCTGAAATGAAAGATGCACAGAACCAAAAACATTTATTAGAAGAATTAGCGAAGCATCCTGAAGTTACAGTACTTTTAAATGGCGAAATCTCTTCTGACCTGCAAAGTACCTATATTAAATTATTAAATCAGCATGGCGCAACCTTTAAGATTGTTAACAATTTTGTGGAGAACAACCCTGACTCTCTCGGCTTACTGTTAGCTGAAAAACATGCAGTCGATGAACCTGTGATTGACGTTACAGAAAAATATCCTCAAGCAACCGAAACGCCAAAAGAAGAGCCAACAGCTAAAAAAGGCTTTTGGCAAAAACTATTTCACTCATAAAAAGCTCAAGGAAAGTTATGAGCGCTTCCATTTATAATAGAATTATGCTATTATGAAAATGAAAAAGAGAGGTATGCGGGTACATACCTCTCTTTTATACCAGCGCCAGTTATAAGAACTGGTGGCTTACTGAGTTAAGTTTTTGTTGTTCTTTAACCGTTCAGCCGTCTAAGCTTATGAACGGTTATTTTTTATCGTTTTTCGTTGCTTCAAGGATACCGAAAATCAGTAACGCAACAAGGGTTGCAAAACTAATCATCAATTCCAATGTCGCTTCGATTGACAAAAAAAATGCTCCTTTCGTTAAAGTGCATCGGATACACATAGGCATCACCTGCCTCTCTAACTCAGAGCCACCGTCATACAACTTTCATTGGTAATAGTTTTAGTATAACCTATTGGGTTCACCAAGAAAACGTTTTTATAAAGAATACCGCCAAAAAATCTATTATGAATTTTTTGGCGGTATTCTTTTTTATTGAACCACTTCTGGGTATAAAAGTTTTAAAACGTCCATTGTTAAACGGCGTCCTTTTCCAGCATAAGGATACACATGCATGTGCATGGCTGGATTAAAGTTTGCTTCGATAATCCCGTACGTTAAGCTATCACGTGTGCCTTTTACGTCTTTGTCAGGAATGATTAAATCAATGCCACAAATTTTGGCTCCTAAAGCAGCTACGGCCTCAATGGCGATTTGTTTATAACTATCATCAATGACATCGGTCATATCAATCGAATCCCCGCCCGTGCTAACATTAGAATTTTCTCGCAAGTACACGATTTGCTCTTTTTCTGGCACAGAATAGATAGTTAAACCTTGTTCTTTCAACATTAGTTTTTCTAAATCATTTAACTGGATTAATTCTAGTGGTGCACGGTGATTGGTCCCCCGCAATGGATCACTATTTTTAGCGGCCACCAATTCTTCTACAGTGTGTTTGCCATCTCCGGTAACATTGGCTGGCACGCGCAACATGATGGCTTTTACATCATTATCTAACACAAAGAACCGATATTCTGTTCCAGGTAAAAACTCTTCAATTAAAACCGCTGTGTCCTCTTTAAAAGCAATCCGTAACGCTTCCGTAAAGTCTTCCAACGAAGCGCCTTCTTTAAAAATGGTAATTCCTAAACCGTAATTCGTTGATTTTGGTTTCACGACAAATGCTTTATTGGCGTAGCGTAAATGTGCTTCTTGTGCCTCAATAAAAGATGAAAATTCTTCACCGCCAGGCACATGGAAACCTGCTGCAGACAAAATTTTCTTTGTCACGGTTTTGTTTTCCATAATCAATGGTACCACGTAGTTATCTTTGCTAGTCATGTTGGCATTTTTGACGTATTCAATGTGCTCGCCATGTTGCAGTTTCAAAAATTGCTCTTGTTCATCTAAAATTTCGATTTCCAAACCTTTTTGAATCGCATCAAACAAGAAAATTTGTGTGGATAATTCCATCTCACGGAAACCAGCTAATTGATAAGGGCGTTCAAAGGCCATACTTTGATATTGGTTTCCAAAAATATTTCCCAGTTCACTGTTGGAGTTTTCTTGAATAATCGTCCACATTTTGCCAGAAACGGTGTCTTGTGGATTCCGCAGTTGTTGATAATACTTACCGACAACTTCTTTACCTTTACGAATGCCTAGAGCATCTAACATATCAATCATTTCTGAAAAAATCCGATCGCCTTCTGCAATTAACTTAATCGTTTCATGAGGATTACCAAGAGCCACTTGTTCATTAAAAATATCGCCAGTTTTTACCCATTCATCCGCTTCTTCTTTTTCATCTGTCCACAATAAATACAACATGAAATAATGTAAGAAATCCACAGTATCTTCCACAATGCCTAAACGTGAAAAAGGATTTAAGTCTAAATTACGCAACTCGATATAGCGAATACCTGTTTTAGGCAGATCAGACATTTGTTTCCCACCACGTAAGCGCACAGGCGCATAAAATTCTTTTTCTTCAGAAAGTAAACCATTTTCCACCATGCGATGAATATCTTCTAAATAGCGTTCCAATGAGGCATACGATACTTTCACATTGTCATGATTTCTGTAGCCATACGTACTATTCCGAATACTGCGAATGGGTTCTTGCGGTTGGTCGTCATAGACTCTAAAGTAGCCGTCTTCACTAACTGGCGAAGCCCCAAAAAGATACGTAATTAACCAACGATAACGTAAAAAGTTACGGGCAACTTTCATGTACACTTTCGTTTTAAATTGTTTGCAATCTGTCACTTCGGATTGTTCATCATATAATTGCTGAATCAGGGCTTGGTCATATTCAAAATTAAAATGAATTCCGCTGACCATTTGTTTTCGTTTGCCATACTCTTTTGCCAAATAACGACGATATAACACCGCATCATATTGATCTAATTTAGCAATTTTAATCTCTTCATCTTTTGTTGGTAATTGTGGCGGCATACTTAATGGCCACAACATTTCATCTTCTGGAATCGAACGACGAGCCACATCGTGAATGGCATCTAAAAAACGAAGCATTTCTGTGCCGCTATTTGCTACAGGCGTGATTAGTTCTAATTGTGTTTCACTAAAATCTGTTTGAATATATGGATGATAAGAACGGTTACCAAAAACCGTGGGATGATCAGTTGTCGCTAAAAGCCCTTCTCGTGTACTACGTTGGTTTTCTTTTTCTAAACCAAAACGAGCCATCAATACGTAAGGACGAACATTTTTCTTTTGCATTAATTCTCTATAATTCATCTTGTCGCCTTTCTTTCTACAAACTATCTGTTTCTCTTACTATTATATAGGAAAACGAGTAAATATGCTGTTTTTTTGAACGTTCACTTGGGAATTTTCGAGACACTTTTAGAGAGCGCCTTTTTCCGTTATACTCAAAACAACTAGTTTATAGAAAGTGGGGATTGCTCATGAAAAATCGTGCATTACTTTTAATTGACTTTCAAAAAGGCATCGAAAGTCCGTCGCAGCAATTGTACCGTCTGCTAGCAGTGTTGGAAAAGGTCAATCAGCGTATTGCTATCTACCGCCAACACCATGCGCCCATTATTTTTGTTCAACATGAAGAAACCGAATTACCTTTTGGCTCAGACTCTTGGCAACTTTTTGAAAAACTGGATGCACAACCCACAGATTTTTTCATCCGCAAAACACATGCGAATGCCTTTTACCAAACAAATTTAAATGATTTACTGACGGAACACGACATTCAAACGTTAGAAATCGCTGGTGTCCAAACCGAGTTTTGTGTGGACACTACAATTCGGATGGCTCATGGTTTAGGCTATACGTGTTTGATGACACCGAAAACCACTTCCACCTTGGATAATGGACATTTAACCGCGGCACAAATTATCCAACATCATGAAGCTATTTGGGCTGGCCGCTTTTTGACTTTTTTGCCTTCAATAAATTGAGGGCTTTTCCAAAAAATTGTTTGTTCACTATGTTTTCTTGTCGTATTTCATGTTAGTATAAGGAAAAAGTGTTCAGTTGATTAGTTGAAGATTTAGAGTGTGGGACATAAGTCGATTAGGCTTGTCTCTCATGTTCTGTCTTTTTTTATGTCATCATTCACTAAACTAATAAATAATTGGAGGTATTTCATGAATAAATTTTTTACAGCCCAACGTTTAAAAGACACCGCCTATGTAACAGTCGGTGCATTCATTTTGGCCATTTCAATCAATGCGGTCTTATTGCCAAATAAACTTGTCGCAGGCGGAGCCAATGGCATTAGTATTGTTATTAATTATGTTTTCGGGATTAGTCCCGCCATTGTTCTTTACGCCATCAATATTCCTCTTTTAGTGCTTTGTTTCTTACTTCTTGGGAAAGAGGTCGGTGTCAAAACCATTTATGGCAGCCTTATTTATCCATTTTTTGTAGGAATTACTTCGGGGATGCCTGTTTTAACACATAATATTTTTCTAGCAGCATTATTTGGCGGTATTATTACAGGTGCTGGCCTAGGCTTGGTTTTCCGTGGCAATGCTTCAACTGGTGGGACAGCAATCATTTCACAAATTGTCAATAAATACTTCAAAGTTTCCTTAGGTATTGCTATTTTATTCGTCGATGGTTTAGTCATTTTATCAGCAATGTATGCTTTTAATGCAGATATTGTGTTATTCTCTTTAATTTGTTTATTTACAATTGGTCGTGTCGTTGACATGATTCAAGTTGGTCTGGTTCGCTCGAAGAATGTGATGATTATTTCACCAAAATATGTCGCAATTCAAGAACGCTTATTACGTGAACTAGATAAAGGTGTGACCTTGGTGCCAATCGAAGGCGGTTATCGAAACGCGAAAGGCATGCTCTTAATGACCGTTATTCGTGAAAAAGATTTTCCCCGCTTAAAAGAAGCCATTCTTGAGATTGATGAAGAAGCCTTTTTGATTTCAATGAGTGCGAGTGAAGTCTACGGAAAAGGATTTAGCTTGAAAAAAGTAGCTGATTCTTATGGTGTTGAAGCAACTAATGCCAATAATTTACAATAGTTTTTTGTAGGAAAAGAGCCGCAAAATCTGTAGAGATTTTGCGGCTCTTTTTACATCTTCATCCAGACAGGTTCTAAGCTATTGCCATCCAAATCTTGCACCTCTAAGCCATACATTTGCTCTTCTGGTATTCCCATATCAACTCGGTAACAGTTGCCTCCGTTAGCTTTGGCGGTTTCGCCAAACTGTTTTACGGCTTCGGCACTCTCTAAACTAAAGGAAATTAATGCTCCACTGGTTGTTTGCGCATCAATAATTTGCTTTTCTTGGATAAATTTTCCATAAAAGTCATGGTTCAACAACATAATCCAAAATTGATCATCCCACATCATCGAACTAGCTTCCTCTGTTGAAAATTCCTCGTTCTTTTTGAATCCAAGTTTTTCATAAAAGGCTGTAGAACGTTGGACATCCGCTACTGGGAAGTTAACAAAAACCATTGTGCCCATGTGATTCATCCCTTTCTTTTAATCATCTACGACAGCTAACTGTGCGTTGCGACAAAATCAACAAGCTTGTTTGATTTATACTAGCATATTCATAAAAGAAATGTTACTAAAACGTTTTCTTAAGGTAATTCTCGATAAGCCAAGTGCTGAATGATTTCACTATGTTGTGGATAATCGTTTAACAATTCCGCTTGAGTAAATAACTCGAAGTCTTCAAACTCAAAGCCTGGTGTAACTACACAACTGACTAACGCAAATCCTGTCGCTACTGTAGAACCAAAGATTGTACCGGCAGGAACTGAGAACGAAAGCTGTTGTCCTTGAACTAAGTCTTTCCCTAACTGAACAGCTTGATACGTTCCATCAGGAAAAATACAGTGAACGGTTAACGGCTGACCATCGTGAAAAAACCATAATTCATCCGCTTTTAAACGATGAAAATGTGACGGACTTTCTGTATTTAATAGAAACAAAATCGCTGTATGCAACGCCCGTTCGCCTCGTTTGGTCGGAATCAATTGTTCACTTTTATTGGTTTGTTTAAAATAACCGCCCTCAGGATGCGCTTCTAATCCTAACTTCTCAATCCACATTTGTTCTGTCATCTTCTCCCTCACTCCTTCATTTTTTTCAGAAACAATTTAGAAAGAACTTAGAACATCCGTCCTAATCCTAAAATAAACGGCGGGACAGGAGTAGCTTCTTCATTCTTGAAGCTAAATACTCCTGTCCCACGTTCTTCCCAAACCTGTTATTTTCTACAACTAAACATCTTTTAATAAGCCTTTAAATAAGCCCATTGCGAAATCGTTGGCATTAAATGGTTCTAAATCGTTAATGCCTTCACCTAGACCAACTAATTTCACTGGCAAGTGTAATTCATTCCGAATAGCAATGACAATACCACCTTTGGCTGTTCCGTCTAGTTTGGTTAAAACTAAGCCAGTGACATCGGTTGTTTCTTTGAACTGTTTGGCTTGTGTCATCGCATTTTGCCCAGTAGTTGCGTCCACGACTAAGAGAACTTCGTGAGGCGCATCTGGAATTTCTCGTTGGATGACTCGTTTGATTTTTTCTAATTCTTTCATTAAGTTGACTTTATTTTGTAAACGACCTGCTGTATCCACTAGCAAAACATCGGCCTGTTCTGCTTTGGCACGTTCCACTGCATCGAAAACGACCGCTGCTGGGTCGCCGCCAGCATTCCCACGTACAACTTCAACGCCAGCCCGTTCACCCCAAACAACTAATTGATCGATGGCGCCCGCTCGGAACGTATCGGCAGCGGCCATTAAAACTTTCTTTCCTTCCAACTTGTATTGATGGGCTAATTTACCAATGCTGGTTGTTTTCCCCACTCCATTAACACCGACAAATAAAATCACGGTTAAGCCATTTGGCTGTAAGTTAATCGCATTATTTTCATTAATTCCTGCTTCTTCATACAAATCAACCATTTTTTCAATGATGGTATTTTGAACTTGAGCTGGTTTTTTCACGTTTCGCAGTTTCACTTCTTGTCGCAAGGCTTCTGTAATTTTTAAGGATGTATCAAAGCCTACGTCTGCACCAATTAACGTTTCTTCTAATTCTTCAAAGAAATCTTCATCAACGCTCCGGAAATTAGCAAACAATTCGTTCAACCGTTGACCAAATGTTTTACGCGTTTTTTCCAAGCCTTTTTCATATTTTTCTTGGACCTGCTCTTCTTTTGACTCTTCAATTTCTTCTGAAACCTGCGTGTCTGTTGGTTCTGCCAACGGAGTTACGACACTACTTTCTTCCTCAGGCGCTTCCACAACAACTTCTTGTGTTTCCTCTGTCAGGATTTCTTCTGGCTCTTCTTCTAATGCTTCTTCTACGCCAGCTAATTTTTCCATTTCAGCGTTATCTGTTAAATCGGCTGTTTCTGTGACTTCTTCCGCTGTCGTTTCTGGCGTTGTTTGCGCCTCTTCTGCTGCGGTTTCTTTTGATTCAGCAGGCGCTGATTCATCACTAGGTGTTTCGTCTACTGTTTTTTCAATTATCTCTTGTTTTTCTTCTTCCTTTTTTTCAGCGGAAAAAGCTTTTTTAATTTTATCAAAAAATCCCATTCTTATTGGCCTCCTTCCAACGGCGTTAAAATATATTTTTCGACCGCTTTGGCAACGCCATCTTGGTCATTCGTGTCTGTAACGACATCTGCGGCTTCTTTAACTAATGGAATCGCATTTGCCATGGCGACACCTAAGCCAGCGTATTCGATCATCAGTAAATCATTTTCTTCGTCCCCTAGGGACATGATTTCTTCTGCACGGATTCCTAAATCTTTGGCTAACAAGGAAATACCATAGGCTTTCGTAATCCCTTTTGGCATAAATTCTAATAAGTTATTTCGCGTTTTAATAATTTCAAAGCGCTCATAAAAAGAGGCCGGAATTTCCTTGATGCGTTCATTTAAATACGCTTCATCAATCGCAACAACAACTTTGTTATAAATTCGATTTGGGGTTAACTCTTCTAATTTGTAGGACTCAAAGGTTAATAATTTGTTTAGAGAACTATAAATTGAAGGATAATTTGGGGCAGAAGGCAGTTGCATCACGACCTCATCGGATAAGACATCAAACGGCATGTTGAGTGTGGTTGCTAATTGGTACAGCTCATGAATCGCTTCCAAGGGCATCAATGTTTTTTCAATAATGGCCCCTGTATCATTTTTTTGAACCAATCCGCCGTTAAAAGTAATGCTATAATCGCCTTCCTCTTGTAAACCTAATTCTTCTAAGTAAGGACCAATGGCTGCCAAAGGTCGACCTGTGCAGATAACAACTTTTACGCCTGCTTGTTTCGCAGCCATCAGTGCTTGTTTATTCCGTAAAGAAATCTCTTTTTGGCTATTTAATAATGTTCCATCTAAATCAATAGCAACTAATTTTATCAAACGTTCGCTCCTCCTTGCTTCTGGCTAATTGCTTTTTTCAATTGCGCCACCTTCTTTGACCTCTTCCAAGCGAACTGAAACGATTTTTGAAACCCCAGATTCTTGCATAGTCACGCCATATAAAACATCTGCGGCTTCCATTGTCCCTTTACGATGTGTCACCACGATAAACTGTGTGCCATCTTCAAATTCGCTTAAGTAATGGCCAAAACGAGCAACGTTGGCTTCATCTAAAGCTGCTTCTACTTCATCTAAAATACAGAACGGAACGGGTCGAACACGAATAATTGAAAAGAGTAATGCAATCGCCGTTAATGCCCGTTCGCCTCCAGACAACAAGCTTAAATGTTGTAATTTTTTCCCTGGTGGTTGCGCCTCAATCTCAATCCCTGTATTCAAGAGATCCTCTGGGTTAGTTAGCACCAGTTCTGCCCGTCCGCCACCAAACATATTAGGGAATACCACTTTGAACTGGCCACGAATTGCTTCAAAGACTTCTTTAAACCGTTCTTTCACTTCTTGGTCCATTTCATCCATGGTTTCAAATAATTGTTCTTTCGCATTTAATAAATCATCACGTTGACTGACTAAAAATTGATGGCGCTCATCGACTTGTTCAAATTGCTCGATGGCACTTAAGTTAACAGGTCCTAACCGCTCAATTTCTTGTTTTAGGCGTTTCACTGTTTGCTGCGCCTGCGCTAAATCATCGATTGGGAAATACGCTTCATAGGCAGCTTCAAAGGTTAAGCTGTATTCTTCCTGTAAGTAACTTAATGAGCTATCTAATTGCATTTCTGCACGATTTTTTAGGACTTCAATTTGTGTTTTATCTGCTAAATACTGTTGTTGGCGTTTGTTTTCTTCCGCTAATTTTGTATCTAACTCGTCTACTTCTTCTTGCAACGCTTGTCGTTGACTGCGTGCCGTTTGTAAAGAGGTTTGCAACGCTGTTTGTTTCTCCGCTAATTGAGCGACTTGTGCCGCTAAGCCTTCTTCGGTCAACTGGTGATCGCTAGAATGGCTGCTTAATTGTTGTAGCTGTTGACGGATGGCCGTTTCTCGAATCAACAATTCGTCCAATTGTTCTTGTTTGTCTTGTTTTTGACGAGCAAAATGGGCACATTGTTCCGCCGCTACTGCTTGTTCTGCTTGAACTGTCGTCAAGCGTTCTTGCGCTTGGGCTTTAAAGGTTTCCATTTGGCTAGCTTCTTGTTCCACTTGTTTCATTTCAGCATCTAAACGTTCTTTCGTTGCCGTTAAGTTTGCTTGTTGCTCTGTCAATGTGGCTTTTTTCGTTTGATATTCGGTTAAGAATTGATGCAATTCACGTGATTCATATTCAAACAAGCGTTTTTCTTTTGTTAAACGAGTAATCGTTTCTGTTTGATTGGCTAATTTATTGTCAATTTCTTGTTGTTTTAAGCGATTTTGTTCACCAGCAGAGCGCAACATTTCTGCACGTTCCGTGGCTGTTTTCACTTCTTGCGAGAGCGCTTGGACTTCTTGTTCCACACTTCTTAGTTGTGTTTCTAATTGAGTCATTTGTTCAGTAATTGTTTGAAGTTCTTGCGCTTGTGAAAATAGGCTTCCTTGGTTGCCACGTTTATTGGCTCCCCCAGTCATCGAACCGCCAGGATTCATCACATCGCCTTCCAATGAGACAACGCGATATTGGTAATTGACTAATTTTGCTAACTGGTTGGCACTCGTTAAATCTGCCGCTAAAATCGTGACGCCTAAGAGATTTTGAATAACGGTTTGTACTTGTTCTGGATAACGAACTAATTCACTGGCAATCCCCACGAAGCCCGGTGCACCAGCCAAACGATTCTGAACCATCGCCGATACAGAGCGTGGCTTAATGGTAGTCAATGGTAAAAAGGTTGCTCGGCCACTGTGTTGTTGTTTTAAGAAGGTGATGCCTGCTCGACCATCTTTCTCATTTTCCACAACAATATGTTGCGCCGCACCACCTAAGGCCGTTTCAATCGCCAACGTATATTCTTTAGGCACTTCAATTAACTCAGCCACTGCGCCAACAATCCCAGTTAGTTGGTTTTTGTGACGCAATACAGCTTTCACGCCTTGATAGAAGCCAGCGTAATTTTCTTGAATTTCTTGCAAACTTTTTTGGCGTGCCTTCGCTTGTTGCACTTGATTCATCGCTTGGTACATATCGTTTTGACGCTGTGCTAATCGTTCACGTTTGGCTTCAAGCGTTGCTTTCAACGCAGTGTATTCTTCCAGCTGTTCTTGTAAGCCTTGTTTTGCGACTTTTTGCTCTTTTTCTAGCGTTTCTTTCATTGCAAGAGCTTCAACCATCTGTTCTTCTAGCGCTTCGTGTTTTGCTAGCGATTGTTGATTTTTAGCTGTTTCTTGTTGATATTGTCGTTCTAAATATTTTAAGTCATTGGCTGTATTGGCTTGTTCTTGCATGACTTCCACATACTGACTGCGCAATTCTTCCATTAATTCTTTAGAAGACTTACTATATTTTTCCACATCTTTCGTTGCCAAAGCCAATGCTTCTTTTAACGTCTGACGTTGTGCCGTTTTTTCTGCGATTGCTGTTTCCAGCGTCTGCAATTCTTCTCGATAACGAACAATTTTTTCGGCCATTTCTGCCAATGTCTCTTCGTATTCGCTTGCCGTTTGGGAGGTGTGTTTGGAACGTTCAATTAAAACATTTTTTTGTCCTTCTGCTTGTTTCAACGCTTCTGTCACTTGTAATAATTGTTGTTGTTCCGTTTCAATTTGTTCATCTAAACGATTGCGCTTGCTGCGTAAACGTACCAATTTGCCTTCTAAGTCATGGACTTGCTTACTTGCGCCAGCTAACTTTTCTTCAATGGCTGTTAATTCTTGCGTTTTCGTTTCCCAAATAGCTTTTGCTTCTTGAATTTCGGTCACAGTTAAATTGACATCAATTTCGGTAAGTTCTTCTTTCAAAGCTAAATACTTTTTAGCCGCATCTGCTTGGGCGGCTAGAGGAACTAATTGGTCTTCCAACTCGTAAATGATATCTTGGACACGGCTTAAGTTGTCCTCGGTTTCGAAAAGCTTTTGTTCAGCCTTTTTCTTCCGTTGTTTGTATTTTAAAACGCCCGCTGCTTCTTCAAAGATCCCACGACGGTCTTCAGGTTTACTATTAAAAATCGCTTCAACTTTCCCTTGTGAAATAATTGAAAAAGATTCTTTGCCTAACCCTGAATCCATAAATAAATCTTGAATGTCTTTTAAACGGCACGCTTGTTTATTAATAAAAAAGTCACTTTCGCCCGTTCGTTTTAAACGACGGGTGACACTAATCTCACTATAATCCAATGCTAAATAATGGTCGCTGTTGTCTAACGTCACGGTAACTTCCGCAATATTTAGCGGCTTACGACCTTCCGAACCGGCAAAGATAATGTCGTTCATTTTGCCACCGCGAAGGTTTTTCGCAGATTGTTCACCTAATACCCAGCGAACGGCTTCCGTGATATTACTTTTCCCACTTCCATTCGGACCAACCACTGCTGTCACATCATCTTCAAATTCAATAATGGTTTTATCTGCAAATGATTTAAATCCTGTAATTTCAATTCGTTTTAAATACACGAATATTGCTCCTTCCAGCCTTACTGAGGAATACTTTTCAGTGCCCGCTCAGCGGCATCCTGTTCAGCTAACTTCTTCGATTTTCCTTGGCCTAACCCAATGAGTTCACCATTCATGTAAACTTCAGTGAAAAAGGTGCGGTCATGAGCAGGGCCTTCTTCTTTAATTAAGCGATATTCAATTGAAACATCGCCTTTGCGTTGTAAAACTTCTTGTAATTGTGTTTTGTGATCCATCTCATGTGAAAAAGCACCGGCATCAATTTTCGGAAAAATAACGTCTTCAATAAATTTCTTGGCTGCGCCAACTTTTTGGTCTAAGTAGAGGGCACCTAAAAAGGCTTCAAATAAGTCACATAATAATGATGCACGTGTTCGTCCGCCCGATGCTTCTTCTCCTTTACCTAATAAAATGTAGTTGTCGAAGTGACATTCTTTCGCAAATTTGGCTAAACTATCTTCCCGAACGATGGCTGCGCGCATCTTCGTTAATTTTCCTTCTGGAAGTTCTGGGAATTTTAAATACAAATATTGTGAAACAATTAATTCTAAAACTGCATCTCCTAAAAATTCAAGACGTTCATTATCGGATAATTTTAAATAGCGATGCTCATTCACATAGGATGAATGAGTAAAAGCTTGCTCTAATAGATTGACATCATGGAAAACAATGCCGTAACGTTCTTTTAACTCTGTTGTTAACTGATTGTCCATTCTCCACATTCCTTTACATTTATTTACACCTTGTTTCATTATACTTTTTTTTTCACTTTTTTTAAATGGTTCTATTCAGAAAAAGCCTGTTATCCACTGTGTTCTCATTATTTTTTAGAAAAAAATAAATAAATCACCTCTCCAGCTATCAAATCAGCCACTGCTACCCCATAAAAAAAGAGAAAACGTAGCAACGTTTTCTCGGAATTTTTTGAATAAACGTACCAGCAAGAGACAATAAAAAAGCATTCAGTTATTCACTTTCACTAAATATTAACATCTCATTTAAAGATTGGGATAATTCTTCTTTTTGTCGTCTTTTTAATTTGGTTTTAGTCGCATCATGATTCTTTACTGTGCCTATATGAACCTGCACCTCTTTCTTATTATTTATAGCAACAATAAAAGGTACAGAAAGCGACTCATCCCCAGTATATTTTTGATAAAATTTTTGTAATAATTCATCATCATTTTCTGTATAGTCATCACCACGAGTATTTACAGCATAAGCATTCATACTTTCCTTCTCTAATTCTTTATCTAGTATTGGTAATAATTCTAGACACCAAGGACAAGTCGGAAAGCCAAAATAATAAATTCCTTGTTGTCTGTTCACCAGATTTTCCATTATTTTTGAAGTATCAGTATGTACAAACTGTTTTGTCTCGTCATTATATGATACATACTTATTTTGATTAAACGCTAAGTAATAACCAAAAACAAATATAATCAAACTAACAAGAAAAATAATGAACACTTTTCTTTTTTTCATTTATTTCTCCTCCTAAAAATTTGAAAAATTGAAAGCAAAATTATTTCTCCATCTGCAGTAAACGGTAAGAGATTAAAAATATTACTAATACAAGATACTTTTAAAATCACAGTATAATAATTTAATGGCAAAATTATTCCTACTATAACCAAGAAAAGCGGAGATATCGCTGAAATCAATAAATTATCTAGAGGATTATTTCTGTTCGTATACACCACTTTAAATGGGTATAGACCAACTTTCTTTATATAAGCATTGTATTTGAAGAATTTGGCTAAAATAAAATGTAACCACTCATGTACAAGTAACACGACATATATTGACAACACATACAATATTGATAACTTAATAATCATATTTTCTTTTTTCCAAATAACCCAGTCAAAATATAGACAACTAACAATAACAACAAATAGAGTACTAATACCTTAATTGTCAAACCAAAAGTAGTTGAAATTTCATGTTTACTTATACGATTATCAATCGTAATTCCTAATAAGGTAGTGACTTTCGTTGATTCTGTGCGACTGGTATGGAATAGCTCCCATAATGTTTCGATCACAAGAACTAACAAATAGATAACTGTTATACTTCCTAAATATTTACTATTCTTTTTCATTTCTCACCTTCTTAATTACTAACAAATGCAAGAGTACTAAAACAATTAGAATCAACCAACCAAAAGAGCGATTTGTCAATAAACTAACTAGAACAAATACAATAAATAATAACAATAATGAAGTCGTTTCATTTAAACTTCCTTGTGATTTTGGAAATACATATCCCAAAATTATAGCTACTAATGATAACGACAACGCTGTAATTAGTTGAGCTAACTCCCCAAATCCCCAAAAACAAAGTAGTAACAATGGCATTGCCAACATTATCACTAGCAATAGTTGACTCAACCATTCATTTCTAATTTTTATTCTCAATAAATCATATTGTTTTCTGAAATCAGCAGTAATATCTCCATAGCTTAATAATAAAACGCCTGAAAAGGCCATAACAGTTGTCAAAATGAATAACATTGTTCTTAAACCACTTTGGAAAAAAATAACCAACATAACAACTGTAGTAAAACTAATAAAATACCAATTCGCTTTATAACGAAATATAACTTTATTTAAGAATGGAATGTATATATATTTTGAATGTTGAGACATTTGATTTTCAAGAATACTAATTAGTCTTAATAGGCCTATACTAATAAGCATTAAACATACCACTATTAGAAAAAAAGTGATAGGAATCATATAGGAGATACTCCACAATTGGTTTGCTAGAAATAATTCTAAACCATAACGAAAATCAAAAAAATAAAAAGTAGCAAAAATCATTAATAAACTATCACCTATCACTTTGAGACTATTAATTTGTTTCACTCTTCGTTTCAAAAAGAATGTAAACAAACAATGTATAAACTCAATCACCCCAATTACCACTAGATAAAAAAGATGCTGAACAATAAAAAAAATGACATATTCAATAGGAACAGTCGTCACAAGTTTAATAGCTGGCGTAGAAATGATCATAACTAATTCATAAAGCAATATCATAATTACAAATTTGAATAGCATAAAAGATAAGCTGATGTCTTTCTTTCTAAAAGGCAATGTTTTCACAAAAAATAAGGAGTTTTTATCTAATGCAACAGTATTATCAACTAAAATATATGCTATTATACCTAAAACAAATGTATTACTAAAATAACTATAAAAAGTTATTTTTCGACCTTGTTCTATCAAAATATGACTAATTTTTTCTGAATCTGGTACAATTCTAGCTAGTTCACTCATATTATAAAAAAAGTATGCAAAATAGATAAAAAATACACACACACCTATTACGATGCGAGTACTCTTTTTTGACAAAATAGAGTGCTTAAGCAAACCTCGTAAAGCATTATCAATAAATAACTCGATTAATAGGATGATATCCTTTGATGTATTTAATTTTTTCATGAATTTTCTCCGTACTTATCACTTCTTTTTCTAAATTCTCTGACGCCCCTAAAAATGGAGTTAAATTGCCATTGGACATCAATAAAATATTCTCTGAAAACCTTTCAATAATTAATTTATTATGAGAAATAATCACTATCCCTACTTCTCTAGATAAATTTTCAAACAGCTCTAACGTAAGCAATGTTGTCTCAAAGTCAAGTCCATTAAATATTTCATCACCTAATATATAATCAGTGTTAGCTAGTGCTGCTGCAACTATTTGTATTTTTTTCTTCATACCAAATGAGTACGATTCTATTAAATTAGTTCCAGCAAATTTTAAATCAAATAGTTCTAAAAAATCATCTATCCGTTCTATATCACTACAGCGATATCTTGATAAAACAAAGTTTAAGTACTCTTTACCCGTCATATAATTAGGTAGATAAAATTCCGATGGTATATAGAATATACATTCTTTAAACTTTTCAGAATCATTAGAATAGCTCTCAATAAATACCTTTCCAGACGTTGCATCTTTCAATCCTACAATACAATCTAATAAAGTAGTTTTCCCACTTCCATTTATACCTACAATCACACTAACTCGGTTTTTAGGCAATGAGATAGTTATATTATCTAAAACTTTCCTATCAAATTTTTTTGTTAAATTTTCAATTCTTATCATAAGTTTCTTAACAAGAAGCCTCCATAAAATAGAGGCTCCTTCCTCCTTAAATATCAACGTTTACAATTGAAGGTAACGTGTACCAAGTCGGGAACACCAATTTTAATACTCCCAGCAAATGTTCCACCTACCCAACTACAGTAAACTGCATAACCAATACAGCCAATCACTGAAAGTAATATTACAACTGCCCAAACCCATTTTACAGTTATTTCTTGTGAATATTTTGATTGCAATGCAAGCAAATAATTCTCCATATAAAGTGGCATATCCATTCACTCCTTTCTTTAAATATAAGTTTTAGTTATAAACAATACCAAACACACCTTCAAAAACTAACTAAAACTTAATCTAATTGTAACTTATTGTTCTTTATACGTAAAGGGAGTATTATATATATAATAAAAAAAATAACATTTCATAACAAACATGTAGATATACACACTAAATAAAATAAAAAAACAGAACCTCCCATCAAAAACCATACTGTATAAAAAACAATTCATCTATAACAAAAAAATAACGCATACATATAAATTGTAATTGCTTAAAGTAACAAAAATTTTCACATAAAATAAGATGGCCTAAGAAACTATCCTATCCAAAAAAACAGATTCTAGAAGAGCTTTATGTCTTCTAGAATCTGTTTTTTTATTTCCGTGAGTCTGCTGTGACACCCACCGTTGCCCATGGATTATCTTTCGTATCAACTGCCCAAGTAAAGTCAACTACACGGTCGTTGACAGGCAAGACTTCATTTCTGTAAAGCGTTGGGATTACAAACGCTTCATCAATGGCATACTCTTGCCAATCGTAGAAGGCTTTTTTACGTTTTTCTTCATCAAATGATGCTTTTGAATCAATCGCATCAAGTAATTTAGTATTTTCTTCTGACTCAAAACGTGTATAGTTAAAGGCTGAGTTTGGACCATATAAGCCGGTTGGTGAAGGATCTGAACCTGTGCCCCACGCGCCTTGATAGATATCTACTTCTGGGTCATCATTTTTCAATTTATCATAGAATGCTTGGAAATCAATTAAGCGTCCTGTTGTATACGTTACGTTTAAGCCAATTTCTTTCCATTGTTGGACATAGTAATCAGCAAGTGGTTGTGCAGTTTCGCCGCCTGACATTGAAGCAAACTTGATTTCTAGTGGTTTGCCTTCTTTGTCTTCGCGAATGCCATCGCCGTCTACGTCTTTATAACCAGCATCGTCTAATAATTTTTTCGCTTTGTCTAAATCAAGCGTATAGCCTTTCGCTTCGCTATCATGCAAGCTCTTGAAGACTGGTGGGATTAACGTTGTTGCCCCTGTTCGTAAGCCGTTGTAGAATTTTTGGCCGACTGCATCATTGTCAATTGCATAGCCCATGGCTTGACGTAAGCTTTTATCTGCCATTTTAGCTTTTGGATTGTATTTCACTGTATTGGTTTCTTTGTCAAACGTACCCATTTTAAAGCCAATATACGTGTAGGCTTGTTCGGGACGTCCTAAGATTTGATACCCTTCAGTATCTTTGTATGTTGGATACGTATCTGTTGGCATTGATAATGCAATATCGTATTGTTTCGCTTTCATCGCTTCTACAATGCTCGCAGAAGGAACAGATTTGAACACTAATTTATCTAATTTAGGTTTGCCACCGTAGTAATGCTCATTTGGTAGGTATTCAACAGATTCACCTGTCACAATATTACTCATGTAGTATGGTCCAATAGTCACAGGGTTTTTACGAACTGCATCGCTTGATTCCATGTCTTTAACAGCAATTCCTTCAAAGGCATGTTTTGGTAAAACTGAACCCCAAACACCGCCACCTAATTGTTGCATTCCTGGGTGAACTTCTTTATAAGTGATTTTAACTTCTTTATCATTGACTTTTTCTATGCCAGAAATGGTTGGTGATTTACCAGCATGGTAGTCTTCCATGCCAACAATATTCGTAAAGTTATCATCATAACGAATCCCTGTATAGTCTTTATGACCAATGACTTCATAAGAGAAAATCACGTCATCTGCCGTCACATCTTTACCGTCAGACCATTTCAAATTGTCACGTAATTTAATGGTTGCTGTATTGGCATCTTCATCTAATTTCAGATCCGCAGGACCCCCATCGACAATCTTAAAGTCTGCATCATTGTTAAATAATGGCTGTACTGTTGGAAGCATGTATTGTGCATCATAGTTGTCTTGATAAAATTCTTGCTGGAAAAGTCCTTGGAATTGTGTATCCATAACTACAGCGACATCTAATGTCCCGCCATCAATTGCTTTTTTATCATTTTTAACAGCGATTGGCATTTTTGAAATGTCTTCTGTTTCCGTTGCTTTATTGCCCCCGCCTTTATTGCCGCCACCACATGCAGCTAACCCGAATACTAACACAGAAGCTAACGTGATTGCACCTAAAATCCGTTTCTTGTTCATCTCTTTTCCTCCCTCATTTTTTGGCTAATTAGCCTAATCGTTGTCGTGCATCTGCTGAGCGCTTAAATGCTTGTCCAACATAGTTTATACTTAACATCAAGACTAAAATTAGAATTGATGCAGGTAACCAAACCCATTGTTTATTGACTAATACATCCCCACTGCTGGCGTAGCCAATTAAGGTTCCTAAACTTGGGACACTTTGTGGTAACCCGAAGCCTAAGAAAGTTAACGTTGTTTCGATCCCGATATTGGCCGCGAAATTAATCGTTAAGTTCGTAATAATTAATGAACTTAAATTCGGCATAATTTCTCGAAACATAATTTTAAAATCGCTTGTTCCCATTGTCTTAGAGGCACTAACGTAATCTCGGCGCCCTTCAGATAACGTTTTACTGCGGAACAACCGCGCTTTTCCAACCCAATAAAACGCACACATAATCCAAATAAAGGACCAGATACTATATTTAGGAATCACGGAAACGAACACAATAATAATTAACATAATTGGCAAAATCATAATAAAATCCACGATACGCATCAAAATATTATCAATCATGCCTCCATAATAACCGGAAATAATCCCTAAACCGACCCCGATAATAGACGTAATAATCGTAATGGCAAAACCGATTAAAATCGAGTTCCTAGCCCCGATAATCAATTGTCCTAAAACATCACGACCACCTTCATCGGCACCTAAAATGAACTTGGTGCCATTCATTGTAACGGTACCTGGTTCCGCATATTTATCTAAAATACTTACATGCATAACGGCACTTTGGTCTAACACTAACGAACCGATAAAAACGGCTAATAAGATAATGACCAAAAGGATTAAAGAAAACATCGCCATTTTTTCTTTGACGAATTCTCGCGCAATCATCCGAAAGCCCATTGGTGGAATACTTTCTTGTAAGACTTCTTCTCTTTTTTCTTCTGTCAATTCCATTTTTATCACCCTTTCTTCGTGTTTTTTCTACTGAATTCGAATTCTTGGATCAACAATACTCATTACAATATCAGAAATTAAGGTTCCGATAAGGGTTGCCAATCCCAAAATCAACACGAGAGCGGTAATAACGGAATAGTCACGTTGAATGATACTATCAATAAATAATTTTCCAATTCCTGGGAAAGCAAAAATCTTTTCAATAACGACTGATCCGGCAATCAAAGCAGTAATTTCATAACCTAATTGAGAGGCAATTGGTAATGCTGCATTTCTAAAAATGTGTCGATTAAAAATTTTATTCGTTGGCACTCCTTTTGAACGAGCAGTACGAACAAAGTCCATGTTTTTAACATCAATCACTTCACTCCGCAAATATTGAATAGTGACCGCTGTCCCTAGCAACGCTTGAGTGACCCCTGGTAAAATTAAATGCTTCAGTTTATCTAAATAATACGGCCATGTTCCCTCAGCCAAACCAACAGTCACGGTTCCACTCGTTGGGAACCAGTCTAAGCGATACCCAAAAATAAAGAGCATAATCAAGGCAAAGATGAATAATGGCACGGCAAAACTGAAGAAGTTGTAGATAACCACCATTTTGTCAAACCATGAATTTTGGTAACGGCCAGCAATTAAACCGAAAGGAATGGCGATTAAATAAGTGATTATGACTGATACAGCGGCCAATGCAATCGTATTCCCCACCCGACCAGCAATGAGCGTGGACACAGGTAATTTAAAGATAAAACTATGCCCAAAATCTCCATGTAAGGCATTGCCAATCCAACGGAAATATTGTTCGTACCAAGGATCATTTAACCCGGCAGCTTCACGCATGGCTTCAATCACTTTCGGGTCTTGGTTCGGATTAATCAATCCTGTAAACGGATCACCTGGCATCATTTTAGCCAACAGGAAAATCAAGACACTTAAAATAATCACTTGCGGAATCATCAATAACAAACGGCGTAAAATTGTTTTCCACATTATTCAGCACCTCCATTTTTTAACGCTACTTGGTGGGTTGGACTAATCGCATGTAAGTTATAAACCCGCCCATTTTCATCATAATAGTCTTTATGATTTTCCCGATACTCTTGCTCAACTCTTCTTCGTTCTTCTTTGTGAGCTTCTCGGTTCGCTACGTCAATTTTAGGAATTGCTGAAAGTAAGCGTTTGGTATAAATGTGTTGTGGATTAGTGTAAATATCTTGGCGTGTACCGATTTCTACAAAACGGCCTTTGTACATAATGGCAATGTTGTCACACATATGTTTAACTACGCCCAAATCATGGGAAATAAATAAGTAACTTAACCCATATTCCTGTTGAATGTTTTTCATAAAATTCAATACCTGTGCTTGCACAGATAAGTCCAGTGCTGAAACAGGTTCATCTGCAATAATTAATTTGGGGCTGGTAGCCACCGCTCGGGCGACGCCTAAACGTTGGCGTTGTCCACCAGAAAATTCATGAGGATATTTGTACAACGCATCTTCTGGCATCCCCACAATATCCAACAAACTTTTGACTTTTTTCTTTTCTTCTTGGTCACTTAACCGTTCAAAATTTCGAATTGGTTCGGCGATAATATCTAGTACTCGTTTTTTAGGGTTTAAACTTGACATCGAATCTTGGAAAATCATTTGGACATCTTTGTTGTATCCGATCGCTTTTCGACTTCGCGGCTTGGTTACATCTTGTCCTTGATAAATAATTTCACCATTTGTAATTTTTTCTAAACCAATAATTGCTTTTCCTGTCGTTGATTTTCCAGAACCCGATTCACCAACTAACCCATACGTTTTACCTTGTTCAATCATGAAATCCACACCATCAACCGCCAAAACATGATCAGTGATTCGATTGAAGAAGCCGCTGCGAATTGGATAATGAACTTTTAAATCTTTAATTTGAATAATTTCTGTCATTACGCTTCCCCTTCCCCGTCTCTAAAATGAAAATGTTTATAACATGTACAACGAACAAAATGATTCGGTGCAACTTCATGTAATGTTGGATTTTCTTCATGTTCCGATGCATCAATCCAAGGAATTCGTGGGGCAAACCGACAACCTTTTCTAGGTAATTTGGTTAACGAAGGAACAATCCCTTCAATCACATGAAGTTCTTCTTCATCTGAATTCTCTTGGGGAATGGACTGAAGTAAGGAACGTGTATATGGATGTTTCGGATGACTAAACAATTCTTCAGCAGTGGCTACTTCTACAAACTGACCCGCATACATAACCGCTACACGATCAGCCATTTCCGCAACTACACCTAAGTCATGGGTAATTAAAATAATGCCGCTCCCTGTTTCTTCTTGCAAATCTTTTAACAAATCGAGAATTTGTGCCTGAATGGTAACGTCTAAGGCCGTTGTGGGTTCATCTGCAATTAAAATCGGTGGTTTACACGCGATTGCAATGGCAATAATCACCCGTTGGCGCATGCCGCCAGACAATTCATGAGGATACTGTTTCCCGACACGCTCTGGGTTGGGAATCCCCACTTGATCTAACAGTTCAATGGCCCGTGCTTGTTTTTGTTGTGCGGTCATTTTGGTATGATACGTGAGACTTTCTTTAATTTGGTCTTCAATTCGCATGAGCGGATTCAGTGCAGACAACGGATCTTGGAAAATCATCCCAATATCGTTTCCTCTGACTTTGTTGTACAATGTTTCATTAAACGTAGTTAAGTTTAAATTGTTGTATAAAATTTCCCCAGTAATTTTGGTATGATTGGGATCATGTAAGCCCATAATCGTTGTTGCTAAGGTACTTTTTCCACAACCAGATTCTCCGACGATTGCCAGAATCTCATTTTTCTTCAATTCAAATGAAACATCATCGACGGCATTATAATAATCATCTTTGATTCTAAATGCTGTTTCTAATCCTGAAACCTCTAGTAATTGTTCATTTCCTTGCATCCATACGCACCCCTTACGTCCTTTCAAAAACATTATATAAATTAACTAATATTTAATGATAGCACTTTCTAATTTTTATCAATGTTAATTTACAGCTCATTGTTTTTTCATAATTTTATAGAATTATTCCATAAAAAGCAAGATAAAATAACTTTTTTCGCAGTTATTTTTTTACATGTATGATTTTTTTTACAAAAATATGTGTAAAAATAGCCTTATTGCTTAATAAAATAACCATTATGTACGCAAAAAAAGTCGATTAACAGGAATGTTAATCGACTTTGTCTTATTATTTTTTATGAATTACTCACAATATAATCTACAGCAGCACCAACTGTTTCAATTTTTTCTGCATCTTCATCTGAAATCTCTGTTCCAAATTCATCTTCAAGTTCTAAAACAAACTCCATTACGCTAATTGAGTCAGCGTTCAAATCATCTTTAATGTTTAATTGATCTGTTACTTGATCCGCTTCAATATCAAAGTGGTTTGAGATAATCTTCGCTACTTTTTGAAGTACTTCTTCACGAGTCAACTGTATTCACCTCCACTGCTTTTGAAAAAAGGTTCTTTCTTTTACTAAAACGCTAAGATACATTGTACTCACAATTTGGGTATTTGTCCATCTTTTTTTCATTTGAGTAACAAACTGATGTCAAGACAATTGCAAATTACTCTGCTTTGCCTTCATAATATTCCACTAATTGTGGGACAACTTGGGTTTCTAACATTGTATGAATTTGACGAATGGTGTAGCGGACGGCATCAGGACCCGTGGCCCCATGCGTTTTAATGACTGGCGCTTTTAAGCCAAATAAAACCGCTCCCCCATGTTTTGAGTAGTCCATTTCGTCTTTCATGCCACGCAACGCATTCTTTAATAATAAGGCGCCCATTTTTCCTTTGACACCTTCAGAAAGAATCGCTGTTTTCAGCAAGCTCATCATGTTCATAGCTGTGCCTTCGATGGATTTTAAAACGGCGTTTCCTGTGAAGCCATCTGTCACCACCACGTCAGCTACGCCATTTAATAATTCTCGTGCTTCAACGTTTCCGACAAAATTAATCGTTTCATCTGCTGCTAACAATTCGAAGGCTTTTTTCGTTAATTCACTGCCCTTTGTTTCCTCAGTTCCGTTATTTAATAGACCGACACGAGGATTCTGAACGTTCCGAACTTTTTCAGCATAGAATGAACCTAAAACGGCATACTGAACCAAATGTTCTGGTTTATTGTCTGCATTGGCTCCTAAATCTAACATGTCAAACCCTTTGTCTGGTTCTCCCATGACAGGTAAAGTTGACATCAAACCGGGACGTTCCACATTTTTGATGCGGCCGACAATGAACAGACCCGCTGCTAATAGCGCTCCGGTGTTGCCTGCAGAAAAAATCGCATCGGCTTCCCCATTTTTAACTGCTTGCGCTGCTAAAACCATGGAAGCAGTTTTCTTACGACGGATTGCTTTAACTGGCTCATCGTCACTAGCAATTTTTTCATCGGTATGAATAATCGTAATGTTTTTTTCATCGGTGATGTATTTTTTTATTTCGGCTTCTTTTCCATATAATTGAAATTCAATGTCTGGGAAGTCTTGTTTGGCTAGCATAACCCCTTCAACAATTGCTTGTGGGGCGTTATCTCCACCCATTGCATCTACAGCAATTTTCATGAGTGATTCCCTCCTACTTTTTTGTTTCCTAACAAGTATAACATATTTTTTTCAAAGAAATACGCATTGGCTTTTACTTTCTGGCTTCAAAAATTACCTCTTCTAATCGAAAAATTGGACCGCCTCATCTTGGGGTTTCACTCGATTGGCTAAGCCTTGATAAGCAGGATATTGCCACCACTCTTTCACTTTCCATAGGGCACTTGCTTCTTGGCGCGCAACTTCTAAAATGTTAAAGTCCGTCACGATATCTCCTACCGCAAATTGAGGCACCCCTGATTGCCGTGCACCGAACACTTCCCCAGGTCCGCGAAGTTCCAAATCACGCTCACTCAAGACAAAACCATTGGTGGTTTCTGTCATGATTTTCATACGCTCAACGCCCATTTCATTTTTCGGATTGGCTACTAAAATACAATAAGAAGCACTGGAGCCACGCCCCACACGGCCCCGTAACTGATGTAACTGTGCTAACCCAAACCGGTCCGCATCCATAATTAACATCACCGTGGCATTTGGTACATTCACGCCAACTTCAATAACTGTGGTAGAAACCAATAATTGTAGCTGATTGTCTTTGAACTCCTGCATAATGTCATCTTTTTCTTGGTTTTTCATTTTACCGTGTAGCAATCCCACTTGATATCTTGGGGAATAAAAGCTTTGCATATGTTCAAAAATTTCTGTTGCGTTTTTCACATCTAAGGCTTCTGATTCTTCAATCAAGGGACAAATAATATAGGCCTGATGTCCTCGAGCTAGCTCTTTTTCCATCCATTCTAAAACAGTATCTAACTGCGGCGGCCGAATCCAACGTGTTTCGATTGGAATCCGTCCAGCTGGCATTTCATCGATGATTGATACATCCATTTCGCCATAGGCTGTAATGGCCAGCGTTCGAGGAATCGGAGTGGCCGTCATGAATAAAACATCTGGTTTTAAGCCTTTTTCTCTTAATATTTTTCTCTGATTCACACCAAAACGATGTTGCTCATCGGTGATTACCAAACCTAATTGATGGAAACTGACATCTTGTTGTATCAAAGCATGGGTCCCTACCACAATGTCAATCTCGCCATTGGCCAGTTCTTCGAGAATTAGACGACGTTCTTTCGTTTTGGTGGAACCTGTTAATAAGGCCGTCCGAACTTCTAATGGATCAAACAACTGCTGTAAGCTTTCCATGTGCTGTTGCGCTAAAATTTCAGTCGGAACCATCAACGCTCCTTGAAAGCCAGCGGTCATGGTGGCGTATAGCGCAATCGCAGCCACTACCGTTTTCCCACTCCCCACGTCACCTTGAAGCAATCGTTGCATATGCTTCGGACTTCGCAAGTCTCGACAAATTTCATTGGTCACTTTTTTTTGGGCGCCTGTCAATTCAAAAGGCAGTCCTTGGGTGAACGTTTTTAAGCGATCCACGTCATATTGAATAGCTAAACCATTTTTTTCCGCTTTTTCTTGTTTCTTCAGTCCTTGCATTTTAAGTTGGAAAAGGAAAAACTCTTCAAAGACTACTCGCCGTTTAGCTTGATGGCTTTCTTCTGGATTACTGGGAAAATGCATCGCCCACATTGCTTCTTTTCTAGGCATCAAGCGGTACTTTTCTAATAAATCATTCGGTAAAATCTCTTCAACCAGTGAACCGTACTCTTCAAAAGCAGTGCGGATTAACTGAACCAACGTGCTTTGGCGGACTTTTTTATTTACATGATAAATGGGGGCGAAATCTTCATTGTCTCCTTTAGAAGCTAAGATTTTCATGCCATTTAATGATTTTCTCTTGGCATCCCACTTGCCATAAACAGCAATTTCTTCGGAAAGAACTACTTTGTCTTTTAAAAAAGGTTGATTGAAGAAGGAAACATTAATGACCGCATGTTCTTGCATCATTCGAAACGTTAACCGGCTCTTCTTATAACCGTACCGACTAACGACTGCTTCCGAAACCACTAGCCCTTTTAGCGTAACTTTTTCCTGATCCTGAATCTCACTTAAATCCTTTTCTTGGATATCATCGTAGCGGAAGGGATAATACGTCAATAAGTCTTCAATTGTAGCAATCCCCAGTTCTTGTAAATTTTCAGCACGTTTTGGGCCAACACCGGGCAATACGCTGACTAAATCTGTGATGTCCATAAAATCCCCTCCTCATTAATATACGCAAAAAAATGGATCATTCATTAAATAGGCTGGTTCATTAGCCCTAACTAATGAACCAGCCTATTCGTTTTTATTTTTTCATCACGAAAACCTATTCTGCTGAGAATAAGTATGGATACACAGGTTGTCCACCTTCATGAAGTTCTGTTTCTAGTTCATCGTTTTCAGAAACTAAAATAGCGATTAGCTTTTCAGCTTCTTCAACCGAACCATCTTCGCCGACAATAATTGTCACGATTTCAGTGTCTTCATCAATCATGCGGTTCAACGTGTCTAATGATGCATTAAAACGATCTGCTTCAGAAACGACGATTTTACCATCAATCATTCCTAAGAAGTCATCTTTTTTAATTTCAACGTCATCAATGGTTGTGTCACGAACAGCTGTGGTTACTTGACCACTCACAACGCTGTCTAACATTTCCGTCATACTTGCTTTGTTTTCTTCTAATGATTGTTGATCATTGAAAGCTAACATTGCTGTCATTCCTTGAGAAATGGTTTTAGATGGAACAACCGCTACTGGTACATCGGCAACTTCTGCTGCTTGATCAGCCGCCATAAAGATGTTTTTGTTATTTGGTAAAATAATGACTTGCTCTGCATTCACTTCTTTGACTGCTTTTAAAATATCTTCCGTACTTGGGTTCATTGTTTGGCCACCACTAATAATGTAGCTTGCACCTAAACTTCGGAATAATTCTTGAACGCCTTCACCGGCTGCAATAGCAATCACAGCAAACGGTACGCGAACTTTTTCAGTCAACGCTTCTTGCTGAGCATCGCGTTCAACTAACGTTTCATGTTGTAAACGCATATTGTCTACTTTTATTTTTACTAACGAACCAAATTTTTGGCCGTAGTTCATCACTTCACCTGGATGCTCAGTGTGCACGTGAACTTTGATAATTTCGTCATCGTTAACGACTAATAGAGAATCGCCTAGTTCATTTAAGTAGTTTCTGAATGTTTCATAATCAAAAGCGCTGTCCACGGTTGGGCCTTCGCCGATACGAACCATAATTTCTGTACAATAGCCAAATTTAATGTCTTCTGTCGCAACGTGGCCACTAACACCACGGTGATGTTCAGCATTAACCATTTCGTCCATTTCGGCAGGACTTGGTTCATACGTTTCAGTTGGTAAAAATTCACCACTAAGCGCTTCTAAAAATCCTTCATAGATAAATAGTAGTCCTTGACCCCCACTATCTACAACGCCGACTTCTTTTAGGACAGGTAATAAATCAGGTGTTTTCGCTAAGGCACGTTTAGCACCTGCTACAACAGCTGTCATAACTTCGATACAGTCATCTGTTTCTTTCGCTTTACGTTCACCAGAACGCGCCGCTTCACGAGAAACAGTTAAGATTGTTCCTTCAACGGGTTTCATCACTGCTTTATACGCTGTTTCTACACCATGTGTAAATGCAGCGGCCAAGTCTTTGGCATTTAATGTTGTAACCTCAGGAATTTGTTTTGAGAAGCCGCGGAATAATTGAGATAAAATAACCCCAGAGTTTCCACGAGCACCCATTAATAACCCTTTGGATAACGCACCTGCTAATTCTCCTACTTTTTCAGAGCGAGAATCGGCCACAGCCTTTGCACCACTGGTCATTGATAAGTTCATATTTGTTCCTGTATCACCATCGGGTACAGGGAAAACGTTTAATGAGTTGACATATTCTGCATTTGTGTGCAGACGAGTCGCACCTGCCTGGACCATTTCCTGGAACTGACCTGCGCTGATTTCTGTTACATTCACCTAAAAAATCCTCCTTCAGATTTACCGCTAACGGCAACACACGACTTCCTTGTGCAATTGCATCGTTGACAGTACACTACCTCTAATCCGGTAATACACGAACTCCTTGAACAAAAACGTTAACTGAATTCGCAGTGACACCTAATAATGTTTCAAGATTATATTTTACTTTTTCTTGGACGTTACGAGAAACTTCAGAAATTTTTGTACCATAACTAACAATCGTGTAGACATCCACTGCGATTCCGTTGTCTTCTTGACGAACAACGACACCACGTGAGTAATTCTCACGACGTAAAATATCGTTTAAGTTATCTTTAATTTGATTTTTGCTTGCCATTCCGACAATTCCGTAAATATCTGTCGCAGCTCCGCCAACTACTGTAGCGATCACATCATTGGTAATCTCAATGGTACCTGCGGGTGTTTGAATTTTTACAGCCATTGATGAAAGCCTCCTTATAAGAGCACATTCGCCCTATTTTCTTCCATAACATTTTATCATATCCAGCCTTTAATTAAAAGGAAGTTCGTCAGATATTTTCATTCTTCCACTTCTAAGTGAACATTCTAGCAAGATTTCAATTTACTCTTTTTGATTGCTAAAGTCAAATCATAGAAAAAAATCTTCTTGCAAATCAGTGCCTAATATGATAAATTAAGTTAGTATGAGCTGAATATTATCGCTCCAAGATCAAGGCAAAGGAGGAAACTTAAAATGGCAAAAGTATGTTACTTCACTGGTCGTAAGACTTCAAGTGGTAATAACCGTTCACATGCGATGAACTCAACAAAACGCACTGTGAAACCTAACTTACAAAAAGTTCGCGTATTAATCGATGGTAAACCTAAAAAAGTTTGGGTGTCAACTCGTGCTTTGAAATCTGGTAAAATCGAACGTGTTTAATAAACTTAAATAAGCAAAGCTGGACGTTCGTTGTTCGGCTTTTTTTATTGCATAAAAAAAGAGATTGGAGCTTCATCGCATTGATGAAGGTCCAACCTCTTTTTACTTGTCTTTACTTTGAATAACCGCAATCATCCCTGCATCGAAGGAAAAAGCAGCGGCTTCTTCGATAAATTCATTACTTGCATACGATGTTGGGTAAGGAACATCTTGATTGGTTAATAAATATTTACTGCGTCGTAGCGTCAAGTTTTCTACAGGCGTCAAACAGCAGTAGGCCAGATATTCTTTATCTGGCTCTTTCGGTACGATATACGAACCAGGGGCGTAATACTGGATGCTATTTTGACGATCGCATAGACGGATTTGACGAAGTACGCCTTGAAATCGTGGTTCAAAGGGTAACCAAAGATTGGCTAACAGGTGGTCAATTCTGCCCCCTGTCGCACCGATAATCGTCATCTCTGCTTGTGGATATCGTTGTAAAGCTTCTTGAAGCGCTAATTGTGTGTCTGTATCATCTTTTTCAGCAGGTGCTTGAATGAGTGTTTCGGCAGTTTCTTGGACAAAATGGTATTCTTCTCGTGATAATGAATCAAAATCGCCCACCGCTAATTGTAACGGTAAATCGGCCTCTAATAAATGGAGACAGCCGCGATCAATACCTACGAAATAATCATACGTAGCTGGTTCAATGGTTGGCCAATCACTTGGATTGCCGCCAGCTACCAGTAAGACACGACTCATTTGTCTAACACTGCTCTCAGTGCATCGATTCGTTCTTGAGGATTTTCAGCATTATAAATGTAGGAGCCTGCAACAAACACTTCCGCACCAGCTTCTTTGCAACGTGCGGCAGTTTCAGGAACAATCCCGCCATCGACTTCAATTTCATAGGTGTATCCTTTTGTTTCTTTCCATTCTTTTAATTGAGCAATTTTTTCTAGTGAGTTTTCAATAAATGATTGTCCGCCAAAGCCTGGATTGACAGTCATTACCAAGACTTGATCTGCCAAGTCTAATACATTTTCGATCATCGAAAGTGGTGTCCCAGGATTGATGGTTACGCCAGCTTTCACACCCGCATTTTTAATCATTTGTAAGGCACGATGAATATGGGGTGTTGCTTCTTGATGGACGGTAATAATATCCGCACCGGCTTCCGCAAAGGCATTGATATAGTTTTCAGGTTGTACAATCATCAAATGAACATCCAATGGTAGTTTTGTCACTGGACGAATCGCTGAAACGATATTCGGTCCTAAGGTAATGTTGGGCACAAATTGACCGTCCATGACATCAACATGAATATAATCTGCTCCTAATTCTTCTACTAAACGGATATCTCTTTCTAAATTGGCAAAATCGGCACTTAAAATGGATGGTGCTAGTTTCATTTGGCTCGCTCCCTTTATATTTGCTATGATTTTTTCTTATAAACAGGTCGTCGATTCTCGATTTCCATTAAAAACTGTAAATAATTTTCGTAACGACTCGTCGCAATGGTTCCCGCTTCCACTTGACGTTTCACTTCACAACCAGGTTCTTTGTGGTGCATACATTCACGAAACTTACAGTGAGAGGCCGCGGCAACAAATTCAGGAAATTGCTTTGGTAATTCCACTGCTTCCATCTCCAAGAAATCGATGGCACTAAATCCTGGTGTATCAGCAACCAAACCGTCGTATAACGGAATCAATTCCACGTGACGGGTCGTATGTTTGCCCCGTCCTAAAGATTGGGAAATTTCCGCAGTTGCTAGTTGTAATTCTGGTGAAATTTGATTCAACAATGTTGATTTTCCAGCGCCTGATTGTCCCATAAAAACAGTCAATTGTTCTGGGAAAAAGCGTTCTAATTCTTTGGTGGCTTCTACGTCTTCCGAAGCGATTACCGCATAACCTAACGCTTCATAAATCTGTTTAATTTCAGTGACTTCTTGACGTTGCGGCTCATCTAATAGATCAACTTTCGTTAAATAAATAACTGGTTCTATATCCTTATACTCTAAGCTGACTAAGAAACGATCCAACAAATTAAACGAAAAATTTGGCGAAACCATACTCATGACAACCACACCTAGATCCACATTTGCAACAGGCGGGCGCACTAATTCATTTCGTCTTGGTAAAATTTCCAACACATAACCATCTGTTAAATTATCGCTTTCAAAAAGTACTTCATCTCCCACGAGTGGCGTAATTTTTCGATTACGAAAATTCCCTCGCGCTCTTGTTTGATATGTTTCTCCATCTGCGTATACATAATAAAAACCGCTTAACGCTTTTCTGATTTGACCTTTCAGATAAACCACTCCTAACTACTTTCGAATATACAGGATAGTGGCAGAGAAATCAAGGGAGCCTCTCGATTCTATTAATTAAAAAGAGCCTAGGACATAAGTCGAAATGACTTACCTTCCTAGACTTAAATCTTAAGATAAATGGCGAGACAGGAGCAGCTTCTTCTTATTGCTGAGAAACACTATTTGAAAAGCAAATAGATGTTAAACAGTACCTACTTGGTTCTTGAAGCTAAACCCTCCTGTCCCAACCTCTTGTCTTAATTACTCGTACTACTTTCACTAGTGGTGCTTTTTGAATCATTTGCTTTTGAATAATAAACTGTAACAGAGTCGCCTTTTTTGACTTTGCTGCCAGCGGATGGGCTAGTTCGTTCAACGACTTGGCCATCGCCAGAGCCAGATAATCCTTGTTCATTGATTTTAAGGCCAGCGTTATTGATGCTGTCTTCTGCAGCTTTTGGCGAATAACCTGAAATATCAGGAACTGTTACTGAGTCACTGCCTTTGCTGACATGTAAAGTAATCGTGTCATTTTTCGGATCAACAGCGGTACCAGAAGCTGGTTCTTGACTAATCACGGTATCTTTTTCAACTTTGTCGCTTTCTTCGTCCACTCGTTTAATTTGAGATTCTGGGATACCTAAAGCAATTAAGCGACTTACCGCATTATCGTAAGAAATTCCGCTATAATCAGAAAGTGTCACTTTGTCGCTACCTTTACTTACATATAACGTCACTTGGCCATTTTTAGGTGTCACGGTGCCACCTGGTGCGGGGTCTTGCGTAATGACTAAACCTGGTTCTACCGTATCGCTTGCTTGGTCGACACGCGTAATTTGAGATTCAGAAATGCCTAACTGTGCCAGTGCATTTACTGCATTTGTGTAAGAATAACCGGCGTAACTAGGCAAAGTAACCGCTTCTGGTCCTTCACTGACCGTTAAAGTGACGTTGTCTTTTTTCGGATCAACTTTTTTACCTGCAGCTGGTTTTTGTTTAATAATGTTATCTGTAGACACAGAATCACTGTATTCTTTTTTCGTTGTAATTTGGTCTTCTGAAAACCCTAGTTTTTTCAAGGCTTCGACAGCAGATTCATACGATTCGTTTGTATAATCGGCCATCTCAATTTTTTCTGTTCCAGAGCTGATGTACAAAGTAACAGATCGGCCTTTTTTCACAGATGATTTTGCTTCGGGGTCTGTTTTGACCACCTTGCCTTCTTCAATCTTATCGTCGGGAATTTTTTTGGTTTCACTATCGACTTTCAGCCCGGCACTTTGTAGCGCTTGTGAAGCGTCCGCTTTCGTTTCATTTGTAACATCAGGAACTTCAACGTCTTTACCACCCGACATTGCAAAGGCTAAGCCACCTATTGCTAAAGCAATTAATGCCGCAATTGCTAAGCCAATCCACAATTTTTTACGGTTTTTCTTCGGTGGTTGTTCAGCTAAAATGTCATCTGCGATATCTTCTGGAACTTCGACAGGCGTTGTCTCTTCCGGTTCAGCGATGTCTTCGGGAATCGGAGTTAATACTTTCGTTTCTCCTAATAAAGCCGTTGGTTCCCACGCAGGTTCGTTTAAACGACTGGCTGACAAGGACGTGTATAAGTCTTCTGCCATCTCATTCGCTGTTTTGTAGCGGTCGCTTGGGTCTTTTGCGGTTGCATGACGAACCACATTTTCCAATGATTGAGGAATTCCTGGATCAAACATTTTGACAGAAGGAATTTCTTCTTGGAAATGTTTTAAGGCAATCGTTACGGCTGATTCACCATCAAAAGGTACATTCCCTGTTAGCATTTCATAGAGAATAATTCCCACAGCGTAAATATCTGATTGGTTGGTCGCCATGCTTCCGCGCGCTTGTTCTGGCGATAAGTAATGCACCGAACCTAACATTGTGTTCGTTTGCGTAATTGACGTTTCTGACAAGGCAATCGCAATCCCAAAGTCAGTAATTTTGACTGTGCCGTGTTCGTCAATCAGAATGTTTTGCGGTTTTAAATCCCGGTGAATAATTCTATGTTCATGTGCCATTGCGACAGCAGATAAAATTTGTTGCGTAATATCCACAACTGTGGAATAAGGAATTGGGAAATGCGTTTGGATGTAACGTTTTAAGTCCATTCCTTTCACATATTCCATGACTAAATATTGTAGTCCATCTTCTTCGCCTACATCGTACACACTGACGATATTCGGGTGAACCAGCTCAGTTGCGGCTAGTGCTTCACGCTGAAAACGTCGGATGGCGGCTTGATCGTTTTGGAAGTCAAAGCGCAAGACTTTTACTGCAACGTCTCGGTCTAAAATTAAATCGTGTGCTAAATAGACGTTGGCCATGCCGCCGCTTCCGATGCTGCCAATAATGTGATATCGACCATTCAGCTTCTTGCCGATTTCTATCATTGGTTTTCCTCCTTCTGTTCGTCAAAGTGTATCACTAACACGGTAATGTTATCTAAACCACCCGCTTCATTTGCTTGGGCAACGAGTTGGCTTAATTTGGATTCTAAGGGATCTGACGTCTCTAAAATTTCTAAAATTTTTGTCTCAGGAACCATATTGGTTAAGCCGTCCGAACATAACAGTAAATAGTCATTAGGCAGCCATTCATGATTGGTTACATCGACTTCGACAGTGCCAGGCATTCCCAAAGAACGTGTTAGGACATTTTTTCGTGGATGATTTGCAGCCATCTCACGAGTAATCTCCCCTGATTTTACTAGTTCATTCACTAAAGAATGATCTTCTGTTAATTGTAACATGTGTTGGTCACGAACTAAATAAGCACGACTGTCCCCCACATTTGCTAAGACAAATGAATCCGGTAAAAGGATGGCACCAACCACGGTTGTCCCCATTCCTAAATACTCTGGTTTCGATTGTCCGCGTTCATAAATTTTTTCATTTTCCTTTTGAATTGCTTGAATTAACCACTGTGCAGATTTTTCAGCTGAGTCGACAGACGCATTGGACCAACTCTCACCTAAATTATTGACTGCCATTTGGCTAGCGACATCACCTGCTTGGTGACCACCCATGCCATCTGCTAAAACAGCAAAGGTTATGTGTTGTTGGTTCTCAAAAACGTTGGCATAATCTTGGTTCGTATTTCTTTTGCGACCGACATCTGATTGAACGTTGATTTCCAAATTATTTCACCTCATTTGAACTAACTTTCCGCATACAGCAAATAAAGAAGCCATCTGTCATGTATTGATGGGGATACAGAACCAGTTCTTGCTCTTTTACTACTGCTTGGACATTTTCATTTGCAACAATTTCAATTTTTTCAAATTCAGGGTGTTTGGCTAAAAAGGCTGCCACCACTTCCTGATTTTCTTCTGGCGTAATAGTACAAGTGCTATAGACCATTATACCCCATTGTTTTAGTGTTGGGGCAACACTTTCTAAGATTTCTAACTGAATTTTAGGTAAATTTTGAAAATCATTGGCCGTTTTATGGTATTTAATGTCTGGTTTACGGCGCATCAGCCCTAAGCCTGAACATGGCGCATCAACTAAAATCCGATCAAAGGTTTCTGCGGGAAATTCTTCGGCCACTTGTCGCGCATCAAGCTTTTCTGCTTGGACGACATCCGCCACATGGAGGCGTTGCGCATTTTCATTAATTAGCTTAATTTTGTGCGCATGAATATCTAAAGAAGTCACACGACCACCTGCTTCAGCCTCTAAAAAAGTTGCGATATGAGTCGTTTTGCCACCAGGAGCCGCGCAGGCATCCAAGACACGATGATGCGGTTCAATTTGCATCGCTGGAGCCACGAGCATAGAGCTTTCATCTTGAATGGTTAAACAACCGTTAATAAACAGTTCACTGCCAGCTAAGTAGCCTTTTTCAGCGACAACACCATAAGGGGAAAGTTGACTTTCCTTCGCGGCAATCCCTGTTTCTTGTAATTCTTCCAGCGCTTCTTCTCGTGAAATAAACCGTGTGTTTACTCGGCCACTCGCATGGCTTTTTTCAAATAATGACAAACCTAACTGCCGTGTTTCTTCTTCGCCTAATTGGGCAAGTAATTTTTCTGTTAACCAACGTGGCATGCTAATTTCCGTTGCTAAACGATCAACTGGATCGCTAATTGCGGCCAAACTAGGTGCTCCATTTCGTTGGAACGCCCGCAGCACGCCATTCACGAATTTACCAATCCCAGGATTGCCACGACGTTTGCCAATTTCAACCGCTTCATTAATGACTGCATGATCGGGCACTTTATCTAAATAAAGTAATTGATATAACGATAAAATCAATAAATTTCTCACCCAATTATCGACTTTTTGCGGTTTCTTAACAAATGGTGTTAAGTAGTATTCCAACAATAATTTGCGACTAATTGTGCCGTAGACAAGTTCTGTAAACAAGCGGCCATCTTTCTCGCTTAGTTCTGATTTTGTCATCATTTCATTAAGTAAAAGATTGGAGTACGCCCCACCTTTATCCACACGTTCGATGGTTTCTAAAGCAACGTATCGAACAGAACGTTTTAATTTCTTGGGGATTTTTTCAGCCATTTTTGTTAGTCCACCTTATCTTTTTCTGCGACATTTTGACCAACGCCATTTAAAAATTCTTGAATCGTTAATTGACCTTTACCTGCTGGTTGCAGGCGATCAATTTGAAGGACTGTCCCTTCACCACAAGCAATCCACAGCGCTTTTTTACTACGTTGGATAATCGTTCCTGGGGCGCTGGTTGTTGTTTCAGTCAGTGGTGTCACTGCCCAAATTTTCCAGTTGGTCCCTTGGTAGGTTGTGAACGCTGTTGGCCAAGGACGCATACCACGCACTTGGTTATCAATTGCCTCAGCGGTTTTTTGCCAGTCAATTCGTTCTTGTTCTCGAGTAATATTTGGTGAAAAAGTAGCCTCTTCTTCCACTTGTGGAATAGGCGTGATTTCGCCAGCAATTAGCTTAGGTAACGTCTCTAATAAAAGTTCTTTTCCTAGAATGCTTAATTTTTCAAACATGGTGCCTACATCGTCTTGTTTCGTAATCGGAATTGCACGTTGCGATAAAATCGCGCCAGCATCCATTTTTTTCACCATTTCCATAATCGTGACGCCTGTTTCTTTTTCTCCTTCAATAATCGAGTAATGTACAGGTGCGCCGCCACGATATTTTGGTAAAAGTGAGGCATGGACATTAATCGCACCTAGTTTAGGCGCTTTTAAAATTTTCTCTGGTAAAAATTGTCCAAAGGCTGCTGTCACAATTAAATCTGGTGCTAAGTCAATCACTTTTTCCATTTCAGGAGAACCTGAAATTTTCTCTGGTTGTAAGACTAATAAGTTATGTTTTAAAGCTGCTTCTTTGACAGGCGTTGGGGTAATCACTTTTTTTCGGCCAACTGGTCGATCTGGTTGCGTGACAACCGCTTGAACGTCATAGCCTGCCTCGATTAAACTTTCTAAAATCGGAACAGAAAAGGCTGGTGTGCCCATAAATACAATTTTAGTCATCAAAATGTTCCTCCATATACGCTTCTAAATCTTCTGGTGCAATTTTCTCAATCATTTTGTCGATAAATAACTCGCCATTCAAATGATCAATTTCGTGTTGAAAAGCTCGAGCTAAATAGCCGTAAGCCGTAACTTCCATTTCTTCACCTTCACGGTCAAAATAACGGACAGTCACTTCATCTGCTCGTTCAACGGTTCCATATGTTTCTGGAATACTTAAACAGCCTTCCACATCAATACTGGTTCCCTTTTTTTCAATAATCACTGGATTAATTAGTTCAAAATGACCAGATTCTTCATCGATTTCAATCACTGCCATTTGCAAATTTTTACCAATTTGCGGGGCTGCTAAGCCAATCCCATCATGGGCCAGCATTGTTTCATACATATCCTCTAGTAACTGCACAATTTCATCGGTAATAATCGTCACAGGTTGAGCCTTCATTTTTAAGTGTTCGTTCGGGTGAATCACAACTGGATAGCGCATAAGTGCTCCTTTCAAAGCTGTATTTTTTAAATAAAATTCATGGGTTCTGCATCAATGGAAAGCTTTAAACCACGAGCCGTTGCTCGTTGTGTATCGGTTAAAATTTCTTTCAATAATGGTTGAAGCATTGGTTCTTGTTTATACTTGATAATCACTTGATAAAAGTACCGATTATTGACACGCATAATTGCGTTGGGCGTTGGTCCCAACAAAATAGCTTGCGGCGATAAGCCTTGTTTTAATTTCCTCGCGATTTGAAACATTTGTTTCGCTGCTTCATTTTCTTCAGGATGGCTAGCCGTAATTTGGACCGTAAAATAGTACGGCGGATAATCCCCACGATGACGAATATACATTTCTTTTGTATAAAAATCTTCATAATCTTGGGCTTTTGCCAATTGTATCGCATAATGCTCGGGGTTAAAAGATTGAATGATGACTTCCCCCGGTTTTTCAGCGCGACCAGCTCGGCCGCTGACCTGTGTCAATAATTGGAAGGTCCGTTCACTGGAACGAAAATCGGGTAAATTCAAGGCGGTATCAGCATTTAAGACACCGACTAACGTCACATTTGGAAAGTCCAGTCCTTTGGCAATCATTTGTGTGCCTAATAAGATATCCGCTTGTCCTTCACCAAATGTTCGCAAAATCTTTTCATGTGCACCTTTGCGACGGGTCGTATCAACATCCATTCGGAGAATACGACTGTCTGGTAACAACGTTTGTAATTCTTCTTCTACTTTTTGTGTGCCTGTTCCGTAGTAGCGAATTTTATCTTGGCCACAGTTAGGACAGCGATAAGGAATCCGTTCTTCATGTCCACAATAATGACATTTCATTGTTTTACTATCCATATGCAAAGTCAAGGAAATATCACAATTCGGACACGGCAACACATAGCCACAATCGCGACACATCACAAATGACGAATAGCCACGGCGATTAAGTAGGAGAACACTTTGTTCGTTTTTCTCTAAGCGTTCTTGGAGTTTTTCTTGCAACGACATGGAAAAAGAAGAGACATTGCCATTTTCTACTTCTTGCCGCATATCCACTACATCAATCGTAGGCAAGGTTGCCGCTTGATTGGCACGCTGTGTTAATCGTAACCGCTGATAAACATTTTTTTGTGCGCGAGCGCGTGATTCCAAGGACGGCGTGGCACTACCTAAAACAACAGGGCAATGATGGTACTCCGAACGCCAAATCGCTAAATCTCTCGCGTGGTAGCGCGGGGTTTCTTCTTGTTTATAACTTGCCTCGTGTTCTTCATCAATAATGATCACACCGATGTTTTCGATTGGCGCAAAAATGGCAGAACGCGCGCCAACCACCACTTCCGCTTCTCCTCGTTCAATCTTCCGCCACTCATCGTATTTTTCACCTTGCGATAAGCCACTGTGCATTACAGCAACATGTTCGCCAAAGCGACTTTTAAAGCGTTGTACCATTTGTGGAGTTAAAGAAATTTCAGGGACAAGCATAATGGCTGTTTTGCCTTGGTTAAGAACTTCTGCAATGACCTGTAGATAAACTTCTGTTTTCCCGCTTCCTGTAATACCTTCCAATAAGTAGGTTTGGCTTTGCTGTTCTTGGACCGATTGTAAGATTGTTTCCACAGCCACCTGTTGTTCTGCATTCAAAGATAACGCAGTCGTTTTTTCAAACGTCTGATTAGCAAACGGATCACGATACGCCTCTTTTTCAATGAACGTTAACCAGCCGTTTTTGGCCGCTTCATTTAAAAGCGCGGTACTGAAACCTAATTCTTTCATTTCCTTCACAGCGGTGATTTTTTCAGTGCCCAAGCGTTGTAAATAGTAAAGAAGTTGCTCCTTCTTCTTAGCTCCCTTGCGTAAACCCAAACGAATTTCCTCTAATTGTTCAAATTCCTTAGCGGCTTGAATGAAGCGGACCATTTTGACTTTATTTCTCGTCGTAACTTCGTAGCGAATATCGACTTTTTGCTGTTTACGCAACGCCATTAGTTGAGGCAAAATCCCACGTTCTTGCGCTTGGTCCCACGAAATTTCCTCTAAACCATAAAATAACTGATCTTGTAATTCTTCAGAAAGCTCATCCGTTAAATAAATATATTTTTGGTAATCGGCACGCATTACGCTAGGCAACATGGTTTGCAAACAAGTGATTTTAAAAGCAAACGTTTTTTCCTTCATATAATCAGCTAAAGCCAACATTTCTGTATTTAAGACAGGTTTTAAATCCAACACCGCCACTAGTTCTTTCAACTGAACATTGGTTTCGTCAAGAACCGTTGCAGCCATTGGTTCAATGGCTAAAACAAACCCTTGAACATGCCGATTACCGTTACCAAAAGGCACTTCTACACGCATGCCGACAGCCAATTGCTCATTTAAATTTTCAGGAACTAAATAAGTGAATGGTTGATCGGTTTGCATCGTTGGTACATCCACAATAACTTTGGCTACTTTTTGCATGGTGCGTCCTCCTTTTTATGTAAATTCTCTTTGCCTATTGTACTAAAGATTGACTGATTTGTCTTGTGTGTCTCGCTGGCACCTTTCAGAATAAACGAAGAGAAAGCCTCTGAAATAGACAGACGGCTTTCTCCATTCGTTGACAATCATTCAATTAATTTTTTTCGTCACGTAAACGGTTTTCTAATTCTTTTTGTTCTTGTTCACGTTGGCGTTTGCGTTCTTCACGTTCAATGCGTAGACGTTCGCGTTTTTCTTCAGGATTTGGATCACTGATCACTGTTCCTGCTTCGATTTCTTCTAACGCACGACCCACACTTTTTACAGAATCAAAGGATTCAACGGTTGGTTGAACGCCTTCATCTAATTCATGCGCACGTTTGCTTGCTAAAATAACCAAAGAATATTTTGAAGGGACTTCTTTTAATAATGAGTCAATTGACGGTTTTAACATCATAAGGCTACATCTCCTCTAACATTTTAATATATTTTCCAATTACACGGTCAACACGGAAGTGCTCACTCGCGATAATGTCTTTAATTCGTTGCACGGCTAAAGGAACTTCATCATTCACTACCGCATAATCATACAGCGCCATCATTTCGATTTCTTCTCTGGCCACAGCCATTCGTTCTTCAATCACAGACATTTCGTCTGTTCCGCGGCCAATAATTCTTGATTTTAATTCCGCTAAATCGGGAGGTGTCAAAAAGATAAATACGCCATCAGGCACTTTGTCTTTGACTTGTTTAGCCCCTTGGACTTCGATTTCTAAAAAGACGTCTTTGCCTTCATCTAGCGTCTGGTTAACATACGTTAATGGTGTCCCATAATAGTTACCAACATATTCCGCATATTCCAACATTTCTCCAGCTTCAATCATCGCTTCAAATTCTTCTCTTGAACGGAAATAGTAATCTACTCCATCCACTTCGCCTTCTCGCTGTTTCCGAGTGGTCATTGAGATTGAATATTGAAAATCATTTTCTTCACTGTCGAAAATAGCCTTTCTTACAGTCCCTTTCCCCACTCCTGAAGGACCTGACAATACGATTAATAACCCGCGCTCTGACATAACGACTTCCTTTCAAAACATAATTTCACAGTATTAGTTCTATTTTGCACTTTTTTTCTGCAATTTTCAAGACTTTCTTGGAGATTCACTGAAAAAATAACATTTATTCTTTAATTTGGCTTTCATAACTTGTTCTTTTTTTAAACAAATTACCTAGAATTCCTATACAGGCAGCCATTTTTTAAGTAAAATGAAGTGATGACTCCTTTAGGATGAAAAAACGTGAATAAGAAAGGACTGAGAAACATCGCACGAATTAAACCATTTACATTGTTTCTGCTAGGCTTAGTTGTCAGTTGTGGGGCCTTTTTTGCCCAACCTACTGTGACTCATGCAGAAGAAGATATTACCGCGATTGCTAAAAAAATGGGGACGACTCTGAAAGCGGATGGCATTCCCAAAGCAGCCATCGTTGTTGATGCTGATTCTGGAGAAATTCTCTGGTCGCAGCAACCAGATTTAGCGTGGAATCCTGCCAGTATTGCCAAAGTGATGACCATGTACTTGGCCTTTGAAGCAATGGAGCAAGGAAAATTTACAATGGATACGACTGTGACTGCTACGCAAAAAGATGTCGATATTTCTAAAATATATGCCATTAGTAATAACAAAATTACGTTAGGTGTGGCTTATCCAGTCCGTGAACTGTTAAAAATGATTGCTGTCCCCTCTTCTAATGTGGCGACTCTCATGTTGGCAAATTTAATTTCAGGGAACCAGCCTACTGACTTTGTTCATTTAATGAATCAAAAAGCGGCTGAACTAGGGATGACAAATACTACCTATTACAACTGCAGTGGAGCGCAAGCAAGTGCCTTTAACGGCCTGTATCAAATGCAAGGAATTGACCCAAATGGCGATAACGTCTCTACAGCTAGAGATTTAGCTTCACTAACCTATCATTTTCTGAAAAATTATCCAGAAATTTTAGAAATCACCAATAAACCAGTGGTGAAAACAATGGTCGGCACGCCTTACGAGGAAACGTTTGAAGCGTACAATTATTCTTTACCAGGCGCTAAGTATGGCTACCAAGGCGTGGATGGTTTAAAAACAGGCTCTAGTCCAACAGGCGGCTTTAACTATATTGCGACTGTCAAACAAGGAGATTTCCGTTTAATTGAAGTCATTTTAGGCGTTGGTAATTGGCAAAACCAAGATGGTGAATACGAACGTCATGTAGCTGGGAATGCTTTGCTGGACTATGCCTATACGACATACGAACGCAAAAAACTTTTAGACAAAGGACCACAAACCATTGATCACAAAAAAGTCACTTTGGCTAACGATTTATACGGTGTCGTTCCCAAAGGCAGTCAGCCTACTTTTAAATTAGTAGCAGGGCAGGTGCAAGTCGACACGCCTTTGACATTGTTAAATAGTACTGTTCAAGCGCCTAAAGTGGCTTACCAAGAAGTTAAGCCAAAACAAACAACAGCTGAAGCTGCGGAAGAATCAAACGAACATTCTGGGGATACCACCGTTGCAGAACCGAATCATTTTATTCCCAAATCGATTGCCACAAGTGTTTTAGTCCTTTTCGGGCTAATCTTCTCAGTAATTACCCGTCAGCTTCAAAAACGTTTAGAACGTCAGAAAAAACACGGCAAAGAAAGCAGTAAAACTGCAGCCATGCGGACAATCTTTTTAAGTGCCGCAGTTCTTTCTTTCCTATGCGCCGTTGGCTTGTTTCTTTTATTCTAATTAAAAAAAATACCACCAAGCGTGAAATGCTTGGTGGTATTTTTTATAAGCCCATATTAGAAAGCGTATTGACCACGTTCATCAATTCATCGCGACGACGAACTTGTTTGTCGACAGGGCCGTCAACTTCTTTCACGTCAATGCGAACAACAAAGTGACGATTCAAAGTAACAAACGTGTCTTCGTTAATTTGGATATTTAATTCTGTTTCAGAATAGCTTGCACAAGCATCTTGCCAGACGTCAAATGGTTCTCTGTCTGAAGCGACTTCTGTTTTTACCACAGAACGACCACTTAATTCTTGAAAGGTTACATCATAAAATTTAGTCATTGCTTTCACCTCTGTCATTTATTCGTTACTTCTATATTATAGCGTTTTCTGGAAAAACACGAAACCATTTTCTCTATTCGACATTTTGAATTTGTTCACGAATCTTTTCTAAGGTTGTTTTCATTTGAACGACACTATTTTTTATTTCAATTGGACTTGATTTCGAACCAATCGTATTGACTTCACGGTTCATTTCTTGAATTAAGAAATCTAGTTCTCGGCCCACTGGTTCTGTTTCGTCAAGCAACTGATGCAACTTATCAATATGGATATCCAAACGATCCAATTCTTCATGAATATCGCCTTTTTCCAATAAAATGGCCATTTCTGTTAATAAGCGTGTTTCATCCACTTGGCTACCTAACCATTCGTTTAATTTCGCTTCAAAACGTTGACGGTATTCTTGTTCAAAAACGCCCACAAACGCTTGCAGTTCTTGAATTGATTGGGTCAACACTGCTACATAGTCAAGCAGGACTTGTTTAATTTGCGTTCCTTCTTGCACACGGCTTTGGTCAAGACTAGCGATGGCTGCTTCAAATGCTTGAACAAGAAATGGTTCAAATGTCTGATCAACAATTTCTGCTTCCACTATTTCGACAAAATCATTTTGCTTTAATAAATGGTTGACCGTGTCCCCTGCATCAAACGTTGCTTCCGGATATTTTTCCTTTAAATGTTGATCTACCGAATTTAATAATTGATCAATTAAGTCCCACTGCACGCGCACTTCTTTTTGATTGTTGCCGATTTTTTGGAGATTTACATAGACTTCCACACGTCCACGTTTTAACGTGCGTTTGATTACTTGCCGAATCACCAGTTCATAGGCATTCAGTTCCTTTGGCATACGCAATTGAATATCTAAAAACCGCTGGTTGACACTTTTGACTTCGATATCCAATTGATAATTTTCATTTTGAATGGTCTTTTTTCCAAATCCAGTCATACTTTTCATTGACAGGGTGCTCCTTTTACATGGATTTAATTGTTTTGCTTAATTCAGCAAATTCTTCGTTGGTTAAGGTGATGCCTTTACCCATTTTTTCGTGATCAGGGGCCCACTCACGCAAATCAAATTTTGGTGGACGACCATTCCAACTAATTAAATTCAATTCTTTACGCCAGCCACGAGCATTCTCAGATAACACAGCGACTTCTTCTAAAATTTCATATGAAAATTCTTCTTTCATAACATTCACTCCTTGTTAGTATTCCTTAGGTTATTGTACCATCTTTTCCTCGACACTTAAAATACACATCTCTTTTCTATCACCCTGTCTATATAAACATACGCAACTTTTTCAAAAAATCAGTAAAAAAAGCGACAACTGCTCGTTTCAATCGTGTCAGTCACCGCTTCTCTGTCTATTCTTTTTCTGTATAAAGATCCACCACTTCAAAACTTTGGCAAACTAACAGCATGTCGGGATAAAATTGTAGCTGATAGGGGGCCAGTTCTTCTTTAAAGAACCGCGCATGCTCTTCATACCAATAATCCAGCGTCAAATCTCCTTCACCTTCCGCTTGTGCAAAAGATTCTGAGACCTTATTCATGGGCATAATTTCAACTTTGGTTGTTCGAATAATAGCCAGCGGTTGAGACTGACCATCTAAAATTATGTCGTATTGACCAGCTTTAGGGAGTTGTTCTTCTTCCATCTTATAAATATCTAAAGAAGAACATGTCGCTGTCTTACGACCAGAAACAACCAATTGACCCAAACGATTACCCATCTCAGAAGAGCCATCACCAAACATCCACACATCGGGCATCAACATATCTAATTCATGTTTATCTAAAAAGTTTTGCCAGAACACTTCTACATTTTTTAACATCCTTTGCTCTCCTTTTTATTTTTACTTCACGCAACCTTCTTTCACTAATTATACATAACTGATTGCTTTTCTCCTATACTATTTTTACAAAATGAAAACTAAAATAATGTCAGTAGTATTTGGACAGAAAAAAAGAGAGCGTGGGACAAAAATCACTTTGGATTTTTGCTCCACGCTCAAAAACTTATAACCGGCGGGAACAGAAGCAACTCCTTCGGAAATAAGCCGAAATTCTCCAAAAATTAAAGAACAATTTTCGGAAATTCCTTCTTATTTCTCGGAGTTAAACGCTTCTGTCCCGACCTCATCTTTTTATTTTGCTTGTCGTTCTTTGATTTTCGTAAGTAAAGATTGAACATGCTGGCGTGCCGAAGCTTCATCTTCTTGAAGCATCTTTTCCGATAAAATAAAGGAGCCGCCCACTGCTAATACTTCTTCTGCTTCCACATACTCTATAAAGTTTGTTTCATCAATCCCACCAGTTGGTAAAAATTGAACATCATAAAACGGGCCACTTAAACTTTTGATGGCTTTTAACCCGCCGTAAATATCGGCTGGGGAAAATTTAACCACACCTCAGGCATACTCCTTGAAGTCACGAATCTCCCCAGGCGTAGCTGTTCCTGGAAAAATAGGCACCTCATTTGCCAGACAAAAATCAATGACTTCTGGAACAATCGCTGGGGAAACAATGAACTGTGCACCGTTCGCTACTGCCTCTTGGGCTTCTTTCAAGGTTCGAACAGTTCCTGCGCCTACTATTAAATTCCCTGAAGCAGCAAGTTGTTTGATGGCAGGCAAGGCCAACTGACTCCGAAAAGTGACTTCAATAAACGGTAATTCGTTTTCTACTAAGACTGATTCTACTTGTGGCAAATAGCGTAAATCTGTTGCAGTATATAGTGGTAAAAGTTTACATGTCGCTAATTGTTGATACAGTTGATTTTTTTCAACTTTTGTTTCCATTCTGTCACTTCCTATTTTGTTTGGCTTTGGTTGCTTCGTACAGTCCTTGAATATAGGTCAACCCCATTGCTCGATCATATAAACCATAACCAGGCATCGCTTTTTCATCCCAAATTGCCCGCCCATGGTCAGGGCGAATAACGCCTTCATACCCTACGTCTACCAGTGCTTGCATTAATTCCGCCATATCTAACGAACCAGCGACACTCGGATGCGCCGTTTCTTCAAAACGATGCTCGCCTAAATACTTCACATTGCGGAAATGAACAAAATTAATTCTGTGACCTATTTCACGAATCATAGTAGGCAAATCATTCGTCGGGTCCGCACCGAGGGAACCTGTACAAAATGTAATCCCATTTGCTGGTGAGTCCACCAAGGAAAGGATCCGTTTTAAATCCGCTAAATTTTTAGTGATTCTTGGCAAACCAAAAATTTCCCAAGGTGGATCATCGGGGTGAATCCCCATTTTGATATTTTCTTCTTCACAGACAGGAATCACACGTTCTAAAAAGTAGCGCAAATTTTCGACCAAATCTTCTTCCGTTACGCCGGCATACATGGCTTTCAATTCTTGAAATTGTTGCAAACGCTCCTCTTCCCAACCTGGTAACCGGAATCCTTTTGACTGACTGTGAATTAATTGATACATGTCTTCTGGCTGCATGTTCTCTACCACAGCTTGATCAAATAACAATGATAAACTGCCATCTTCATTCTCATACGCCAAGTCCGTTTTAGCCCAACCAAAAATAGGCTTGAAACTGTAGCACACTAAGGAAATTCCACATTTCCCCAAGTTACGCAACGTCTGGCGATAATTATCAATATAGTGGTCTCGTTGATCCGTCCCCGCTTTAATGGCATCATGAATAGCGACACTTTCAATTCCTAAAAGTGCTAATCCTTCTTGTTCCACCGATTGTTTAAGTGCCTGAATTTCGGCTACTGTCCAAACATCACCTGGTAGTTTATTTAACAAGGTACCGACAACACCAGTAATTCCTGGAATCTGTCGAATGTGTTTTAATGGAATGGCATCGCCTGCCGCTCCGTACCATCTAAATCCCCATTTCATTGCTTTCACCCTTTACTACATTCTTAAAAATCATCGTCCTCATCCTCTTCATCCTCAAATGAAGTCATAGAAATATCCCATGCTTGCACACTTTCTTTGCCTTGCGCAACAATCGCTTGCGCCGCTTCAGCAATCGGTGTGCCCAATAATTGATGGTTTATCGCTTCTAAGACCATTGGTAGGTTGGTACCACTCACCACAAAGATTTTCTTTTGTAGTGCTGGTTCGAGTTCGTTAATCACCAAAACTGCCTGATTGTAAGGACTCGCACTTAATAAGTCAACCATGACCAACACGCCATCCCCTTGTTGGACGTTCTCAATCGCTGTTTTAATTTGTCCGCCTAGTGCTTGGACATCGTCGCCACTATTTAGATTAACGGTTTCGATATTTTCGGTTGCGCCCATAATCACGGTAGCTGCGTCTTTCGCACCGTCACTTAGTGCACCGTGTGTAGCAATCACAATCCCTAACATAAAAGTTCCTCCTTCAATTCAGTGGCTTGAGTCATTACTTCAAACAGTCATGCAATGACTCAAGCGACTGGCCTTTTTTATAAATTAAATTTGCCTAAAACCTCTTTTAAACTAGTTTTTGGTGCAGAAGGCGTTGCTTGGAAATAAATATCTTCTACGCCATACACCTCATGTAGTTCTTTTAATTTTTCAGCATCTTCTTTGTTTAAATAAACTGATTTGGTTACTAATAAATCTTTTTCTGGATTCTTCTGTGCAATACCGCCGATATTTAACTCCTTCATAGGGACTCCGTGTTTTACTAAGTCATAAATTACAGAGACGGTTTTAGCGATTAAAATACAGTTGTACTCTTTGAATTGGTATTCATCCCAATAAAATTTGGCTTTTTCCGGCGTAATGACAATGGTTTTTTGTCCTGTCCGACTGCCTGCACTTTTGTATAAATCACGCATAAATTTATCCTTTGCCACCACTTCATCGACAACGAAAATGGAATTAACGCCACTTTTTTGAGACAAGGTCACCATCACTTGTCCATGAATTAATCGTTCATCTACTCTTGCTAAATTTACTACGCCCATCTGATTCACGTCCTTTTCTTTTTATAAAATACCGACTGTTGCTAAGACAATTAAAATACCTGTTAACCACAATAATGCTTGCGTAACTTTCAAGCCTTTTTTCGTATAGAACCAATACACGCCCATTACAACAGCTAGCGGTAAGAGTCCTGGGACAATCTGATCAAGGATATCTTGAACCACAAACTCACGGCCAGAAAGTTTAAATTGAAGAGTTGAAGAAACTTTGACATAATTACCAGCTAAAATCCCCATCATGAACAACCCTAAAACAGATAACATTTCAATGGCTTTTTGAATCCCCGCACTTTGCATTAAGCCTGTGGCATTCCGCCCCATTTTGAAGGATTGTCTCGCAAAGAACACACCTAACAGTACTTGATAAAGAGCAAACGCGACAAAGGGGAAAATCGCACCTAATGCGCTACCTTGTTGCGCCCACGGCACCGCAATCGCAATAAAAATATATTGAACCGTACCTGAGTCAATCGCATCACCAATCCCAGCTAACGCGCCCATCAAGCCAGCTTTGGTGTTATACATTAAATCATCTTGCATCATGATTTCGCGGCCTTCATGTTCTTCTTTGGCCCGCTCTTGTTCCATAGAAGCCATCAGCCCAGTAATGACCCCGCCGCCCCAACTTAATTGCGTATTGAAAAACAGCAGTTGACGCATATAAGCGGCTTTTAATTGTTCATCGTCTTTATATAATTTCTTTAAAAGTGGCATCATTGCGTACAATAACGAAGGCGCCAAGTAACGTTCAAAGGAATGGGGAATTTCATTGGCAAAATGCCAACGGAGATAGGCTTTTGTAACATCTTTATTGGTAATTTCTTCTGGTGCTAAATTCGTTGTTTTCGGCACGACTTTTTCTGTTGTTTCCGTCATTTCAGTTCCTCCTTTTTCTTTTAAAACCCGTCATCGTAATCGTCATCATCATCAAAATCAGTGGTGGCACTGGCGGAACCAGCACTTTCTGCTACAGGTTTGCCTTTTTGGACTTGCACAAAAATTAACGCAATAATTACGCCAAAGATAGCATACGTTACCATGGTAATTTCCAATGACTTAAAGACGATACTCATGAAGTATGCAAGGAAAAAGAAAACCAAGAAATCTTTTCGACCAATGACATAGACCGTTGTCGCAATCCCAATTGCGGCTAAACCACCACCGACTACTTCTAACACGTGAATCACAACGGTTCCTTCTAATGCTTTAATAATATCGGCAATGACTGGTGCCCCTAGATAAAGAGCAAAAAAGACTAATGGAACGAATAAAATAAATGAGGCAATCGTTGGATACCAGATAATTGAGCGGGCAATTTTTTTAGAATTTAGTTCAGCCACCGCACGATCGGTATACTTCCCTAAAAACGTGTTAATAAAGAAACGGAATTGATATAAATAACTTCCTAAAAGACCGACAGGAACCGCTACGGCGATAGCCGCTTCCGGCTTCAAATTCCCTAGCAACGCAACTGGCACAGCAATCGCTGCCGCAATTGATGGTTCTGCTGGCATAGAGCCACCTGGTGAAAAAACACCCATGTAAATCATTTGTAATGCTGCGGTGACAATCATCGCTTTCGGGACATCGCCCATCACTAAACCTGCTACTAACCCTGTCATTAAGGGCGAGAAACGCAACGTTAACGTTGCTCCTCCTCCAAGCCATCTGGACATAATTGCTGCCACCCAAAGCGCCATTATCAAACTTTGTAAAACACTTAACGTTTCCATAGTTCCTCCTTCTTATCCTTGGTTTTGGATATACTTTTCTAGCTCTTCAATCCCTTGACGTAAACGTTCTTCCGAAATCTCAATAGGAATTAAATGAACCTTTTCTTTTGAATCAATAAATTGAACCATTGCATCGAGTACTGCTTCTTCTTCTGGGTAAAGGCCCATTTGTCGTAACGACATGGGCAAGTTTAGCTCTTGATAAAAAGGGATTAATGCGTCTATGATGGCCCACCTTTTTTCCAATGCTAATTGATAGAAGATGCCGTAAGCTACTTTTTCGCCATGTAAATAGTCATGACTTTTTGGTAAAAATTTACTCATAGCATCATGCATGGCGTGTGCTGCTGCATTGCGGGCGTATTTGTCGCCGAAGCCGCCGACTAATCCAGAAACAGCGAAAACAATTTCTGAAAGATGGACAAATTCAGGCGTGAGTTTGCCCTCGTCCATCGCTGCTAAGGCTGATTTTGAGTCCCGCATAATCGCTTCTTGCGAAAGCTTGGCGGTCGCTCCCGCTAATTGTAAAAAGGGTTCCCCTTGCAAATGGGCTTGGCGTAAAATGGTCTCTGATTCATACCATTTCGCTAACGTATCAGCTAAACCAGCGACAAAATAATCACGGGGCGCATCAAGAAGCAACTTAGGATCAGTGATTAAAAACGCAGCTTGGCGAAAGAAATGTTCCGTTTTGCCTTCGGCCGCGCCATTTTCTTGATACATCACAGCTAATGGTGTCCACGGCGCACAGTTACTAGCCAAAGTGGGGACCAAGCCAAAATTCAGATTGTTTAAATGGGCGCTGTAGCCCACTAAATCGGCTAACTTACCGCCGCCGACTCCCAGAAGAAAGTCAATCTGGTGTTCCTTTATTTGCTGTGAAATTTGTTCGGCGCCAAAATAACTACATTCTCCTGTGTAAGTGTGATAGAAGAATTGATACTCTGAATCTGCCAAGAATGGTAAAAATGGCTGAGCTTTTTCAAAGGATACGGTGCCATGCACCACCAAAATTCGTTGGGCGTGATATTCCTTGAAAAGTGACGGCACCGAAGCTAAGGCGCCTTCGTGGTATCGATAAAATTGCGGTCCAACTTTCACTTTTAAATCAGTTAACATGCTCCTCCTCCTTCTTAACTAACGTAACGACTGACTTCTTGCACTGCCCGTTGAGGTAAAATACCTTGCACCACGTCTTCCACATCTTGCACGCATTTTTCTCCCATCGCTTGCAGGCATTCCCTGGTATAAGCGGAGGTGTGCGGCGTCATTACTACATTTTCAAACGCAAGATAAGGATGATTTTTCCGACCTGGTTCCTCTTCTAAAACATCTGTCCCAAGCCCAGCAATTTTGCCCGATTCTAAGCCGGCAATCATGGCTTCTTCATCAATCAAGGCGCCTCGTGCGCTATTGGAAAGATAGACGCCGTCTTTCATCTTGGCAATTTCCGCCGAGCCAATCATGTGATAACTTTCTTCAGTTAAATTGGCACATAAACAAATGATGTCAGCTGAAGCTAGCAACGTATCTAAGTCTACTTTTTTGGCTCCATAACTTTGCAGATAAGTAGCGGATTTATAGGGATCATACGCTAACACGTCACAGCGAAATCCGTTTCGTAACGTCTCAACGACACAACTTCCTGTGTTCCCAACACCAATGACACCCACAGTTTTGTTAAATAATGTCCGACCGACAAAATTCGCTCGTTTTTCCCATTGATCTGCTTTAACGCTGGCATCTGCAGCCACGGTTTGCCGTAAAACAGCTAGTAAATTTGTGACATTGTTTTCCGCCACGGCATCTCGTTCTACTAAAGCTGGGATGATGGAAACAATTGTGTCATGCTGTTTTGCAGCGTCTAAATCGATGTTGTTATACCCAATGCCATGGCGAGAAATCAGCAACAATTCATCTTTATGTTCAAAAAATTCTTTGGTGAAAAATGGCGTCACGCTAGCAATAATAATCGTATATCCTTGTAAACGTTCCGCTAACTCTTTGCCACCAATTTCACTGTCGACTGTAAAATGCTTCACGGTGCCTATTTTTTCTAAGCGCGTCAAGTGTTCAGGAAAAATTTGACCAAAACTACTGGAATTCACTATGGCAATTTTTTGTTTTTTTAACATGACTAAACTCCTTTACTGACTTTTTACGACTTCATGCCCGCCAAATCCTTGTCGCAAAGAAGCGACCACTTTGTTTGAAAAATGATTTGCTAGCATACTTTCATTTCGAGTAAATAAGGACAACGCCGTAGTTGGGACGGGCATCTCCAAACGCAATGCTTCTTCAATCATCCATTTGGCTTCGCCATTTGCTGCAACTTTCCCTTCTAGATTGGCTAACGTAGGATTTTCCGCAAAAACCTCTTTCGCTAAGCCCATCAAGCGAGCTTCAATAATCGAGCCGTGATTCCACACATCGGCTACTTTCTCCAACGCAAAATCATATTCGGCAGCTTCTAATAAATTGAATCCTTCGCCCATGGCTTGCATCATGACGTACTCAATCCCGTTATGCACCATTTTCAAATAGTGACCAGCTCCTGATTTCCCAGCATAAAGATACCCTTGTTCACAAGCTAAATCTTCAAAAAATGGGGTTAACACCTTGACAGCTTCAGGCGCACCGCCAACCATTAAACACGCTCCTTCCCGCGCTCCTTTGATGCCACCAGAAGTACCACAATCAATAAAATAAATTCCTTTTTCCTTAGCAAATTGAGCATTCGCAACACTATCATGAAAATTTGAATTGCCACTATCCACAATGATATCCTCTGGTGCTAATTGCTCTACCAATTCTGCCACTAATTGATTGGTAATCTGACCAGCGGGGGTACTTAAAAAAATCACCTTCCTTTTGTTAAGCGCTTTCAATAATTCTGACAACGAATCTACAACGGAAAGCCCCTGCTCTCTAGCAGTCGCTCTTGCTTCCTTTGTCACATCAAAGCCAATAATGGGCCAGCCTTGTTCGTGAACATTTAATGCCATGTTCAAACCCATTTTCCCAAGTCCAATAAAGCCAATGTCCATTTTTCTTTCACCTGCCTCTTTTGATACTTCAATCATAAAGGATAAAAAAAATAATGTAAACGATTACACTAATTAAAAAATATTTTTTATTTTTTAGCAAAAATCTTGCCTGCTCAAAAGGTAAAACGTTTTTATTTTTAAGGAGCTTTCATACAAAAAACACAAGTAAATCTCTTGGTATCACGTTCTTTTTACTGGCTACTTTCTTTAGTTGAGAGAAGTCTTTTCAAGACCCCTTCATTTTTCAGAAAAAAGATTATTTATTTTTTTTTGGCTTTTTTTAAAGAATTTCTTTTTTGTGGAGAAAAAGAGAAATTGTATTTGTCCTCTTTTTCCACTATAATCAGTCTATACCAACAATGAAAAGGCATTCATTCTATTTTAAAAAATAAGATTGGAGGAACGTGTTAATGAAAAACCACTATTTGGATCAACGGATTCGGATCAAAAAACCGAATTTGAGCCTCACAGAAAAGAAAATTTCCGATTACTTTGTTTATTCTGAATCATTATTGACACAAATGACGTTAGAAAGTCTGGCCAACGAAATTGGCGTCTCCCAATCTTCCGTGTATCAATTTGTAAAAAAGATTGGCTATTCTGGGTTCCAAGAATTTAAAATTGATATCGCCAGGAATTCTAATTATCAGCCGACTTTTCAAAACGTCAATAGCGTGAATGGCGCCGATGATATTTCACCAGATGATGATAGTATTACGATTGCTAAAAAAGTCTTACAAGCCAATATTTATTCCCTCAGTAACGCCACACAGTTCTTAACAAAGGAGCTGTTAGATAACGTGTTGGCTTTGATGTATTCTGCCAAAACGCTTCACTTTTTTGGGCAAGGTGGCTCCTCGATTGTGGCTTTTGATAGTTTCCATAAATTCATTCGGACTAACTATCGGTGCAACTACATTTTTGATTACCACATGCAGTTAAGTTTTGTCACAAAATTAACCAGTGAAGATTGCGTGTTTATTTTTTCCCATTCAGGCAAAACCAAAGAATCAATCAACCTAGCACGACAAGTTAAAAAAACCAACGCAAAAATGATTACGTTAACTGGTAACAGCGGTTCAGAGTTGGCAGGCTTGTCCGACGAAGCAATTATTGTCGTCACCGAAGAAGGCTTGTTTCGTGCGGAATCCTTGGCTTCACGGATTAGTTACTTAACGGTAATGGATATTTTATATACAAATACGATGTATCACAATTTTGATCAAAATGCCGATTCCTTGAAAAAAATCCGTGATAACATTAGCACGACTAAGACCGATCCGCATTATTTGTCGTAAAGATCTGAATGGTGCTTATTTTTGTAATATCGGTCCTCGCAAATTGGCTTTATACCGTGACTCTACATTTTATGAAGCAAGTGAACTATCATGGAGGTATTTAAAGAGGTCGGGACAGAAGTGTTTAACTCCGAGAAATAAGAAGGAATTTCCGAAAATTGTTCTTTAATTTTTGGAGAATTTCGGCTTATTTCCGAAGGAGTTGCTTCTGTTCCCGCCGTTTATTAGTTTTTGAGCGTAGAGCAAAAATCCAAAGTGATTTTTGTCCCACGCTTTTTATCTTGTGGGTAAAAATAAGTTAGAAAAAAGAACTTGGGGGTTATGTCCAAGTTCTTTCTAAATCTTAAGACAATTAGTTAATGCACGTGTTGTCTTAGCTTCATTTTAAATTTGCTTATTTCGTTCATTCCGTTACTTTAAATTGTTCGGACACATATTTAGCGTAAGTTTTATGTTTACTTACTAGCTCATCATGTTTTCCTGAACCAGTTACTTTCCCTTTTTCAACAAAGTAAATGCTATCCGCATCAACAATTGTCGACAATCTATGGGCAATAACCAATGTCGTTCGGCCCTTCATTAAATTAGACAATGCCTCTTGGACCTTCATCTCAGATTCTGAATCTAGGCTAGCAGTAGCTTCATCTAACATTAAAATCTTGGGATTCCGCAAGAATGCACGAGCAATTGCAATACGCTGTCTTTGTCCTCCAGAAATTTTAACGCCACGTTCACCGACTTCCGTATTCAATTTATCCGGCATTTCTTCTACAAATTTTCGCGCATATGCTAGTTCCAAGACATCCCATAGTTGTTCATCTGAGAAGTTTTCTGCTAAGCCATACGTTAGATTATCTCTGATTGTCCCTGCCATAATCGCAGAATCCTGTGATACAAAGCCGATTTGACGACGATAATCTGATAATTTGATATCTTTTATGTCAATATCTCCAAATTTAATTTGTCCTTCTGTAGGTTCATAAAACCTTTCAATTAAACTAAAAATCGTCGATTTCCCGCCACCTGATGGGCCAGCAAAAGCAATTACTTGGTTTGGCTGAGCAGTAAAAGAAATGTCTGTTAAGATAGGTTCCTCTGGTGCATCTTCATAAGAAAATTTTACATTTTTAACTGATAAAGTCTTTTCCGATAAATCAATATCTTGTCCACTTTCAAAGTCTTCAGGTTCTCTAGATAACAATTCTTGCACTCGTCGCGTTGATCCTGCTGCTTTAGCTACTTCAGAAAATAACGTCGCAATGATTGGCATGGCACCAATAAGATTAAATAGATACATTAAGAAACTCATCAATGTTCCGATTGTCATCACACCAATGGCAATTCGATGCATCCCATATGCTAATAGCCCAAATACCATGCTCATAAAGACCATCATCATAATTGGTTGCATAGATGCATCAAATATTGCTTCTTTTTTCCCTACATTAAATAACCGATCCACTTCATTTGCAGCACGAACCTGCGCCTGAGATTCAGCATTAGAAGTTTTGACTAAACGAATTTCACTCAACGTTTCAGTAGCAAGTCCGTTAAATTGACTCATAGCATCTTGGCGAATGTGACTAACTTTTGAACCAAATGCCATTACTGGAATCATACAAAGGATTACAACAGGAACAGCAATTACCATAGCAAGCGACATATGCCAATCCATTTTAATCATCATATATACCGTACCAATAACTGTAATCACACTGGCAACTGTTTGAGGAAAAGTAACGGCTAACAATTGCTTAACTTGATTAGTATCATTTACGACCCGGCTGGATATTTCACCCGCTTTAACAGAGTCAAAATAAGAAACTTTTAGAATAGTTAATTTATTCCATAAGCGTTTACGCATATTTTGGATGACATTTTCACCAAAAATACCTAAAATTGTCCCTCCTAATGCAGAAACGAGTGCTGAAAATATAAATAATCCAACAACTTTACCTAATAAACTATAATCTACTCCCTTTTGAAAATTATTGACTAAACTTGAAGCAAGTTTTGGAACGTACACTTGGATACTAGAAGAAATCACAAGAAATATCATCCCAATGCCAAGCAGTAAATAGTTAGGCTCTGTCATCTTGATTAAGCCTAAAAATTCTTTAAACGAAAATTTTGTTTTATCTGCTCGGATAGAATCATGACTATTTTTGCCGCCTCCACCTACTGCCATTATCTTCTCCGACCTCTCTTCCATCCTTCAAAGCCACCGTATTCACCGTTGAATTCACCAAATCTACCAAAGCCATCATGTCCCATCATCTGTTCTCTAGCTCTACCATATCTAGCTGATATTTTTCTGAAATGTTCCCAATTTTTATCGTCGCCAAAAATTGTTTCAATTTTATCTAAAAATTCTTCACTAGAAATATTCTTTTCTATACGTTCTAAATAATTATTTAAAGACTCTAGTTCCTCCTCTGAAAAGCCCTTAAACATTTCTTCATTAAATCCATTGGAAATATTTCCTTGAGTACTTAAACTTTCTCGTCCCTTATCGGTCAATACAACGAATGTGACCCGAGCATCTGATTCATTTTTGACTCGTTTAACTGCTTTAACAGACTCTAATTTTTTTATGATTTGTGTCACACTAGAAGGTTTTATATCTAAATATTCAGCGATTCTTCCAGCTGTTACATTTTCTTCAGAAGCAAGCAATTTTAACGTTTCAAAAGTGTTATCTGGTTTCTCCTCTATGCTAGAAGCAAAGATTAAGTAAGGTTGTTGAGCAATTTTTAATAGTTTATTTAAAATATCTGTTTTTTTCATAATTTCCTCCAAAAAATTTATTTAGTTTATATATAAGTTAACGAACTAAATAGTAATCTATTTAGTTTACTTTGTCAACAACAAACTAATTATTTATATGTAGATATAACCAAAATGAAAAATAGCATACAGAAATTGCCGATTTGTTTTATCGATTCATCTGTTCCTCTACTTAAAAATCTATTTGTCGATTCAATCATGAATACTAAAAAAACGCTTGGCACAAGCCAAGCGTTTTGATTCTCTCTTTACATCGAACCTTTAAAAACATCTTTATTCTTAGCAAAATAATCAACACCAGAGTAAATGGTGAAAATCAAGCAGGCATATAGCATGATTTGATCTAGTGGTAGATGAAGTGCTGAAAATGGAATGTTGTTAATGAATAGTAAAATAATTGCAACCATTTGGGTAGCTGTTTTTACTTTTCCTGGCCAAGCTGCTGCCATTACTTCGCCATGTTCGACTAATAACAACCGTAAACCAGTTACTGCCAATTCACGACAAACAATAATTGCTACAATCCAAGCAGGTACTTTGCCTTGACCAACTAAGACGATAAAAGCGGTCATCACTAGCATTTTGTCCGCTAATGGGTCCGCAAATTTTCCGAAGTTCGTCACCAAGCCTTGTGCACGGGCAATTTTGCCATCCAACCAGTCTGTAAAACTAGCAACTGCAAAAATAATCGCGCCCACTAATTGGGTAACGGCTAACGTTGTGTCGCCAAAACTAATCGTTCCCCAGTCCATCGGCACCGACACAATAATAATAAAAATCGGAATCATAAATATTCTTAAAACTGTTAATTTATTTGGTAAATTCACTTCAATTGCCCCTTCCTTCTCCTGTTCTATTTTACGTTATCTTGCTGGCAGTGTCACGAAAAAAAGAAAAGAATCTGGAATAATTGCCGTTTGACAGTTTATTCAGAAATATTCTTGCCTTTTTTTAGAAAGAGCTGGTAATAGCCTAAACTTAAATTAATCATTCCAATCAATGTGATACTGTCTAAAAATTTAGAACCATAGATAAAGTAGAAATACAGTTGTAAGCCAACAATCAAGAAGCCCATGACCAACAGAGCGATTGAAAATATGGTGATAAGATTAAATTTTTTATTAACTATTTTAAGCATTGATAACCCCTTCTCTCTTGAATTATTATTGTCGTCTTTTTAACCATTCGCTGTTAATTATAAAAGAAAAGAATCTGGAATAATTGCCGTTTGACAGTTTATCCAGATTCTTCTTACACCATTTCTAACGATACGTAATCCCTAATGTAACATCCTTACGAATTAAAACTGGCGTTTTTTCCAGTGTTAAATCGGCGCCATCGACTTGAATGGCGACGTTATTTGAGGCGCCTAGAATCAGTGTTGCATTGGCGGCATTCGCAGGTAAAGCTGTTGTTTCTGTTTCTCCTGCTTGCAGGGTGTGTTGATACGTATAGTTGCCATCGACCATCACGCCAATCCAGCAAGAGCCTTCAGTCCCTTTAAAGGTAATGTTGATTGGACTATTCGCATCTTTAACCGTTGCAGTCACTTGATTGTTAGCATCACTCACCACAGCCACAGCTGTTTTCTTCTCTGGTTCACTTGAAGAAGACGGCGGTGTACTACTTTGTGTGCTACTTTCTGGGGCTTGACTTGATTCTTTGGGTTTTTCCACACTGGCACTAGTTGCCGGTGTTTGAATAATCGGTTCGGCTTTTTGATCTTGCCACATAATATACAGCACCACGACCGCAATGGCTAAACCAATTAACGAAAAGGCAATGGCTGGTAAGTTCCGCAGTAACCAACTGGATTGCTTTTCTTCGTCATGCAATTGCTTACGTGATCCTTCAAGCTCTTCATACACTGGCTTGGGTTCTTCGACAATTGCTGGTTCTTTGCCATCATAGATATCTACCAATTGATTGCCATCTAAGCCGACCGCACTTGCATATTGGCGGATAAACGCCCGCACATAAAAGGTGCCTGGTAAGGACTCAAAATCGTTTTGTTCAATAATTTCTAAATATCTTTTTTGAATTTTTGTCATTTGTTGCAGTTCATCAATTGAGATGTTCTTCTGCAATCTTGCTTCTTTTAGTGTTTCTCCAATATTTACGCTGGCCACTCGTCCATCTTCTCCAGTCTATTTTGTTAATTTATCGATTGTCTCATCAGTCTTTTTCAATTGCCAAGGAAAACATTCCCGTCCTTTAAGAATACCACAAAAGAAGCCAACTGAGGATAACAAAATTGAAAGATTTCAAAGATTTTTCTTTTTCTTAAACAGTTGGTTTATTGCTCGGTTTCTCCTTTAGGATACATGTAGAAACGGCTCAATCCTTCTTCACGAATCAAGGTCTCTGCTACTTGGCGGACGTCGGCTAATTGAATACTTTCAATGACTTCAATCTTATCAAACAGCGTGGTTTCCCCAAACAATGATTGTGAAAATTGGTTGGCGATATACTCTAAAGAGTTTAAGGATTGGAAGTATTTACCAATCATTTTTTTCTTCAATAAGGACAAATTTTCTTCCGTTAATTCTGGACTTGTTGTGGCAGATAATAAAATAGCTTCAATTCGTTCTGCTAAGACTTCTGGTTGCTCACTATCGCCGCCAATATCCGCAAAATGGAAACTGCGATCTAAATTAAAGTCATAACTAAAACTATCATCTAACAAGCCTTCATCATAAAGAGCTAAATAGTTTTGAGAGGTATTACCAAACAATAATTGTAACAACAAGTTGACGGTGACTTGATATTTCATTAAGTCACGACCCGTTGTTGGCACTTCATCTAAGCCTTTCAAACCAACAAGCACTTTTGCCCGTGTGACTGCCATTTCAATGGCGCTCTCTTTGACAATGTCAGCAGCTGTTTCTTCAGGGAAATGCCGACGAATAGGTTGGGCGGCAGGAAACTCTTTCGCCGCTTGATTTTCACGAATGAAGGCCATTAACGCTTCAGGGTCCATTTTCCCTACCACGAATAAGGTCATATTACTTGGATGATAAAACGTATTGTAACATGTATACAAATCCTCTGCGGTAATCTCCGCAATACTTGCCACTGTACCGGCAATATCAATATGCAATGGATGTTTCGGATAAAGGTTGCCTAAAATCCCAAAGAACAAGCGCCAGTTAGGATCATCTAAATACATTTGAATTTCTTGTCCAATGATGCCTTTTTCTTTTTCGACCGTTTCCTTCGTAAAATACGGCGATTGCACAAAATCAAGCAACGTTTCTAGATTTTGTGTCACTTGATCCGTCGTTGAAAACAAATAACTCGTTTTCGTAAAACTGGTAAAGGCATTCGCTGAAGCCCCTTGTTGTCCAAATTTTTGGAAAACATCGCCATCTTCTTTTTCAAACATTTTATGTTCTAAAAAGTGGGCGATTCCGTCAGGCACTTCAATCATTTCCTCTTGACCAATTGGCACGAACGTATTGTCGATGGAACCATAATCGGTCGTAAACAAGCCATACGTTTTTTGGAAATCATTTTTCGGTAATAGGTAAACCTTTAACCCATTCGCCAGTGTTTCTGTATACAATGTTTCTTTAATTTGCGCATAGTCTTTTTTAATCATTTTCTGTTTCTCCTTCCAAAAAGAAGATTGCTTGAAGTTCCAAGCGTTTGGCCACTTCTTGGATTTCTGAAATGGTCACGGCATTGATCCGCGCAATCCATTCCTCCGCCGTCAGCATCGTCTGCGGCATTAATTGGTTCAAGTATTCTTTTTCCAGCCACGCGCCTGCATTATCTAACGCTAAGATATACTGATTTTTTAGCATTGCTTTCGTTTGTTCAATTTCTAATTCGCTAATCTTACCTAAGCGAATATTTTCCAATTCTGTCGAAATCAAACGCAAGACCTGATTCCGATTTTTGCCATCGATCCCTGTTTGAACCGTCATGAAGCCACGGAAAGTGTCGATACTACTAGAAGCATAATACGCTAAATGCTCTTTTTCACGGACATTCATAAATAATTTAGAATGCGGGAAACCGCCAAAAATTCCATTAAACACTTGCAACGCAAAATAATAGCTATCGCCATAATAAATATCCGTGTTGTAAGCCAAGTTTAATTTCGATTGGGCTAGCACCTCACGCTCGGTCCGCTCTTCAATCACGTTGCGAATTGGTTGATTGTAGAAAATCGCGGCTTTGCCTTCTTCACGAGGCGTAAACGGTAATTGCTTGAATAATGGCACTAGCTCCGCCTCATTAACATCACCTAAAACAAAAATATCCACTTGATCTTCCGCCAGCATTTTTTGATAATACGCTGCTAATGACGCCGCTGTTTCCTCAGCTAACGCCGCAACGGTCCCGAAACTAGGGATTTTTTGATCCTCCGATTGATTAAAATAGACACTTTGAAGCGCCAAAGAAGCATAGGTTTGCTTATCCTCCACAATACTTTCCAAGTACGCTTTCAAGTTCTCTTTTTCCCGTTGGAAGGTTTCCGCCTCAAATTGGCCCGCTTGAATATTGGGGGCAAAAATAATTTCCTTCAAAAAGTCCACCGCTTCGGCGAGAACCTGACTATCCTGTAAATAATGATCATTGACAATGTTCATAGAAATATTAAACCAATGTTGATTGCCTTTTTTGGAAACGCCAATCCCGAAGCTGGCGCCGTAAAGCTCTGCCAAACGCTCACTTAACTTGACTTGATTCGGGTAATTCAAGCTGTTGGTTTCCATTAAACTGGACAACAGCGTTCTTTTTGTAATGGTTTCATGATTTAATCGTGTATTAAAGCGGACTAAAAGACGCACCGTTTTATATTTTTCTGTAGGAATGACGTGTAAATTCACGCCTTTAACTAATTGAACAGACATTGCCGCATCGCTCCTTCATTTGCTTCATCTTACCTAAAGAATGCTGTGAAATATATGTATCGCGTAAATTCTAAAGCATTTTTTAATGTTTTTTCCAATAGCTCCATTATAACACAGCTTCAGGTGCTTTCTGAATGATAAGAGTTTTTCAGTTCAAATTTTCAAGAAGATTCGGTATACTGTTTTTAAAGTGAGGAGGGAAAAAAGAATGATTAAAGAATTTAAAGAGTTTATCATGCGCGGGAGTGTCTTAGACCTAGCCGTTGGTGTTGTCATTGGTAGTGCGTTTACAGCGATTGTGACACAAGTGGTGGAAGGCTTGATTACCCCGTTAATTAGTCTGATTTTTGTCTTGACGACTGGGAAAAAGAGTGCCGACGATGCATTGGGTGCCCTTGTTTATAAAGTCGAAGGCGTTGAATTCAATATTGGTAGCGTGATTAGTGCACTTATTACATTTTTAATTACGGCCTTCGTCCTCTTCTTGATTGTCAAAGCGGCCAACAAAATGAAAAACCGTGGCAAAAAAGAAGAAGCGGCAGAAGAAGAAGTGGTACCAACGAGCGAAGATTACTTAAAAGAAATTCGCGACTTGCTAGCGGCGCAAACACCGCCTGCTGAAACTGTCAAAACAGACAGCACCTTCACAGAGAAATAAGCAAAAAGTCATCCTGAGGGGATGACTTTTTTGTTTGGACTTAGATTGATGGTCCTGCCACGAGGTTCCAGGTGATGTTGCCTGTGTAGTTCCCTGCTTTGATGTTATAGGCTGGTGTCGTGATGTTTAAAGAACTACTAAACATTGAAAATTGCCACAAACCTTGTCCTTTTCCTGTTGTAGCATTTGCGAGAAGCCCAGCATCCCCACCTAAAGGAATTGAAAAGGTTGGGTTATTCACAATTTCAGGTTTGGTAGCTGGGTCTGCAAGGTTAGCATCTTGATAATCATACGTGTTAGTTTCCGTATTATAGATTAATGGATATAAATTAATTGTCCCGATTGCAATACTACCTTCCAAACTCTCATCACCTAACTTCATACCAGTCGATTGAGCAGTCAGATGCCAGCCTTCTTTAGTCCCTCGTACATCGCCTACACCTATATTTTCTGTGTGTCCATTGAATCCCACATCTGTTTTATTAAAAATTGGCTTCGTCAAATCATCTGAAATTGATAATTTTCCAAAATCATATTCTCTTGGAATAAACAGTAAATCAAAGGTGCTATTGGGGGCTGTTGGGTCTGGATCAACGGTATTCTGACCGCCGCCGCCATCTGGTAATACACCACCACCAACTTCTACTTGCACTGGCGTATTCCCTGTTGTCACTGCTTGCGCTGACAAAGGTGCCAAGCTAGCGCCAACTACTGCGCTACCAACCAATAAACCTGCGAACAATTTCTTTTTCATTATATGTACCTCTCTTTATTATTTTAAGGAGTCACTAGAGAACCACACAAGCAATCTATGCGGTTCTCTACTTCATTTTTGTTTTTATAATTAGATAGATGGACCTGCGACTAGATTCCATGTGATGTTGCCTTCGTAAGAGCCTTTTTTCAGTTCTTGTATAGGAGTAGTTACATTCATTGAAACATTTCTAAGCCGACTTGACCATGTTCCCTGACCTTTACCAGAAGGAGCATTCATTAAGATAGTAGCTCCGCCACCGATTTTTATACTTGTTCCAACCAATGATGGCGCTGTTGGGTCTTCAGCTATATCATCCTTTGGCAAATTTTCTGTATAGTAACCAGCAGGTGGATTATATACTGCATAGTAAAGTTTTGGTGTAAAATTAATTTCACCCGTTAGTTTATCAGAACCATTATTCATTTGTCCTATCTCTCCTGTCACATGCCAACCTTCTTTAGTTCCACGGACATCACCCACCATAACTGACGGAGCTATAATTGAAGCTGCATCTAAATTAATAGCTGACAAATCTTCTCCAATTTTTACAGGTAAAAAATTCAACAATTTGGGGACAGCTAGCAAATCAAAATCAGTATTTGGTTTCGTTGGATCTGGATCTACATTATTACCATTACCAGTATTATCATGGTCTGGCAACACACCTCCACCAAACTCAACCTGCACAGGCGTATTCCCTGTCGTCACAGCCTGTGCTGAAAGTGGTGCCAAACTAGCGCTAACTAAGGCACTACCAACCAATAAACTTGCCATGATTTTCTTTTTCATCTATGTACGCTCCTTTGCTTTCAATTCGTCTGTCAAGTACAGAACAGCAAAAGTAACGATTGCTGTTCTGTACTTGATTCTTTCATTTCTTGTATTTAGATTGATGGTCCTGCGACGAGGTTCCAGGTGATATTGCCTGTGTAGGCACCCTTTTTAAGTTGTTGCATTGGGGTTGTAACGTTTAATGTCATATCATCAATGCGCCCTGCCCAAGTTCCTTGCCCTTTACCAACAGTCGCATTTATTAATGTAATAGCACCGCCACCAATTGTCATGTTTGTTCCAACAAAACTAGGTGCAGTGGGGTCATCAGCAATATTCATGCCATTTATAGTACCAGCTAGTCCATAATAATTAGATCCTTGAGCAAGATATCGTGCATAATACGGTGCCATTCCAAAATTAAACTGTCCATCTAATTTGTCTGTCCCGTTCTTCATTTCTGCTATTTCGCCCGTCACATGCCAGCCTTCTTTTGTTCCTCTTACATCACCCACCATAACAGCTGGTGCGGTAATACCGGGAGGATAAATTGCTTTAATAGATGTTAAATCTTCGCCGATTTTTACTAGAGGAAAGTCAAAACTTCTTGGAATGGCTAATAAATCAAAATCTGTATTAGGTTGAGTAGGATCTGGATCTACCCTTCCTTGACCAGGATCATCCCCTTGGTCTGGCAACACACCCCCACCAAACTCCACCTGCACAGGCGTATTCCCTGTCGTCACAGCCTGTGCCGAAAGTGGTGCCAAACTTGCGCCAACTACGGCACTACCAACCAATAAACTTGCCATTATTTTCTTTTTCATATGTACATCTCCTTTAACATCTTGAATTCCCAGTGCGCCCTAGTTGTTTCTTCGGTGCTACTGAAGCTATGGCTTTATTATACAAGATTCCCCCTTGTCTGTGATTTTAAATATTGAACAGTTCTTGCAAAAAAACAACATTTCCTTTAAAAGCAACGTTTCCCCTTAGTTTAAAGGCTTTTTTTCAACACTGATTGATATTTTTGACTGTTATTTAATGGTTTTTCCGAAAAAATGCTTTAATAAACAACGAGAAAACGTCACAAAGTAGAGGTTAAACTCTAACTTTGTGACGTTTTCTCCTAAAATCTTATATATTTATTCGCAGTTACAGCGAAAAAACCGTAATTTTTTATTTAATGACAGCCGTTTTTATATTTGTTCGTAACTAAGACTTACAATTTACGGCGACGGGCGAATTCCACAAACTTAAATTTGTTTAAGCGGTGACGAGATTCCGTATAGCCAAAACAGCGGGTATCTTCCAAGTTCATGATACTACGGACCACGACGACATGATTGCCTTCCACTTCACCAATCAGCTGCTTGTCCATCTCTGTGAGCGGTTCCACGGTAATCTCTTTCTGGGCGTAACTAATCGCCAAGCCAAGGTCGTTTTCCAGATAATCGAAAATCGAATCTTCGGCACGGTGCTTCGGCAGTTCTGGGACAATCTCTTTAATCAAGTAATCAATATCTAAAATATCGACTTCCCCTTCAATCTCCCGTTGCCGAACTAAGCGCCACACAGGGGCCCCTTCCGTCCAACCAGTCAACTGAGCCAAGTTGCGCTCCACAGGAATTTCTTCTAAGGAAACCACATGCGTATGACTTTCAATATGTTGCGTTTGTTGTAACTCCTTGTAACTGGTCACCCCTGAAATAGGAAAATTAAACTTTTTAAAGTTGAGCACAATCGAGCCTTTGCCTTGTTTTTTCTGAATGTAGCCAGCGTTAATTAGTAAATTCAAGGCTTTCCGAATTGTTTCACGGGAAACATTGTAAGTTTCCACTAATTGATTTTCACTAGGTAATAAATCGCCTGGCTGATAGTCGCCTTGGACAATTTGTTGTTCTAATTCTAAAAATATGTCATGAAACTTGTTCATGCCGATCCTCCTCTACCAACAATTTCTTTTCTAAAAGCATAGCATATTCCCTCCGAAAAACCTAGAGCTGGTCAGAAAAATCCCCCGCACTTTCTGCCTTGCTTACGCACTGACTCCCCCAGCTAAACCACTACTTGACCGCCTTTTTTTCGGACCCAGCGCAGTCGGTTGCTGCCCCCTTCTGGAAAAGTTTTCCCAAGAATCTAGGGAAAATCCTTGTAATTCTGATTCGTTCATACTATACTGTAGTCAAACGAAACATGTCTATACAAGTTCACAAGGAGGCGCCAAACATGACTATTTTAGAATTAACATTCGCAACGAACCAACTAACGACGACTTTTTTTAACCATAAATTGGAACCGCTTCACCAAAAAACGTTCCCTTTTGAAGCTTTGACTATCGAAGAAACGGTTCCTGAACTGTGCCAATTGATTGTGGCAGAGGCTGCGCCGATTCTGGGGGGGATTGTGGCTGATTTCCCAGCGGACTTCTTTTCGCCAGAGGAAACGTTGGCGCTGGTTCCGCAAGCGGTGATTCAAGCATTCGCGGAACAGTTGAACACGCCACTTTTAACGGCAGCCGAACAAGCGGCGGCACCGAATCTACTGGCAGCATTTGAAGAAAAACGGCAGTATCTGGCTTGGCATTTGGACTATTATGGCTACGTGCCTGGGAAAAATGAATATGCGGTGGAGTCCCTGTTAACTGTCGGCAATGGCTTTTTAGGCTTGCGCGGCACGACACCTGAGATGACGATTTCTGATGATCATTATCCAGCGACCTACATTGCGGGGCTTTATAATACAGCGGCTTCGGAAGTTGCGGGTCAAGTAGTGGAAAATGAAGATTTCGTCAATGCTCCTGACAACCAACACATCGCTTTAAAAATTGGCGATGCCACTGACTGGTTAACGATTTCTCCAGACACGCTACAACAATTACACCGTCAATTGAACTTGAAAACGGGATTGTTTGTCGCAGAAATGATTTTGAAAGATGCGGACAATCAGCAAATTAAATTAACGACGAAAAAAATCGCCAATATGGCACAGCCGAATGACTATCATCTGCAATATACGTTTGAGCCGTTAAACTTTTCGGCCCCGATTACTTTGAAAACCGTCACGGATGGCAGTGTCTACAACTATAACGTGGCGCGGTATCGCAACTTAACAGCCAAACATTTTCAGGTGACAGCATTAAGCGCGCAGGAAAACAAAACCGTGATTGAGGTTTGTACCAATCAATCCAACTTGAGCGTCCGAGAAACGGCCTTGATAACCGGTGATTTTTTTGAAAAAGAAGCCATTATGATTCAAGAAGAAGCGGAAAAAATCGCCCAAGTGGTGACCGTGATGGCGCACCAAGGAACGCGCTATACGCTAGAAAAACAAGTCTTTGTGCAAGCCAGCCACGCCGAACAAAGTTGGCAGGTACCGTTTACGCCGAGGGACTCTTTTGCGGCCGCCGCTCAGGAAAGCGCCCGCGCTTGGCAAACCCTTTGGCAACAAGCCAACATTACCGTGACAGGCGATTTGATGTCTCAAAAACTTTTACGGATTCACAGTTATCACTTGCTGGCTTCGGCTTCGCCTTTTAGTAACCAAGCGCAAGCATTGGACGTCTCGATTACCGCCCGAGGCTTGCATGGTGAAGCGTATCGTGGACATATTTTCTGGGATGAAATTTTTATTTTACCTTTTTATATTCAACATTATCCTGACACAGCGAAACAATTGTTGCTGTACCGCTACCACCGATTAGAGAAGGCGAAGGAAAATGCGGCGGCCAGCCAGTATCGTGGCGCAATGTATCCGTGGCAATCAGGTCGTGATGGGCGTGAAACCACGCAAAAACTTCACTTAAATCCGTTGAATGGACATTGGGGCGAGGATCATAGTATTCTGCAACGACATGTGTCCTTAGCGATTGCTTACAATGCTTGGTTGTATTGGCATAGTACACAGGATCATGAATTTATGAAACAATATGGCGGCGAAATGTTGTTAGAAATCGCTCAATTTTGGAACAGCGCTGCGACGTTAGATGACGCAACAGGACGGTTCTTTATTGATAAAGTGATGGGACCTGATGAGTTTCACGAGGGCTATCCAGACCAAGCGGAAAGCGGCTTGAAAAACAACGCCTATACGAATTTGATGGTGGTTTGGCTATTCGAAGAATTAACCAACATTTTGGCACTTTTCTCTGAGGAAGAACAGGCACAACTTTTTGCCAAAACTCAGACCACTTCGGCTGATTTAGCCCGCATGCAACAAATTCAAAATTCACTGGAAATTGAAGTTAATTCTGACGGTATTATTGCGCAATATGAAGGGTATTTCGGCTTAAAAGAGATTGACTGGGCGGCGATGAAAGAGAAATACGGCAATATTTACCGCATGGATCGAATTTTAAAAGCCGAAGGAGAATCCCCCGATGATTACAAAGTGGCGAAACAAGCCGACACGTTAATGTTGTTCTACAACTTAGACAAAACTCGGGTGGATCAAATTTTAGAAGATCTAGGGTATCAATTGCCTGCGGATTATTTGGAAAAAAATCTTTTATATTATCTAAAACGGACGTCTCATGGTTCGACTTTGTCACGAATTGTTCATGCCCAATTGGCAGAAATGGCGCAATTCCATGAGCTATCTTGGCAACTTTATCAAGAAGCGTTGTATTCCGATTATCGTGACATTCAAGGTGGCACGACCGCTGAAGGGATTCATACAGGGGTCATGGCTGCGACGATCCACGTTACTTTAGCGACGTATGCAGGCGTTGACACGCGCCAGAACGAGTTATCAATTTGTCCAAACTTACCTGAACATTGGCAAGCGCTGGCGTTCCAGTTTATTCATCAAGGCGTGACCTATCAATTTTCATTAACACAAACCAGTGTCACGATTACAGCAGATAAAGACACACAATTATTGGTTCAGGGCGCGTTGATTCCGTTAACCGCCGAACGACCAAAAGAAGTACATTATCAATAAAGGAGCGAACCACAATGACGATTGGATTTATTTTTGATTTGGATGGTGTCATTACTGACACCGCCAAATTTCATTATCAAGCTTGGAAAGCGTTGGCCGATTCGCTAGGTATCCCCATTGACGAAACCTTCAACGAAACATTAAAAGGCATTAGTCGGATGGATTCCTTGGACCGCATTTTAGCCCATGGCCACCGTGAAAATGCGTTTACTCCAGCAGAAAAAGAAGCCTTAGCTCAGCAAAAAAATGACCACTACGTTCAATTATTAGAACATTTAACAACAGAAGATGTTTTACCTGGTGTCGTGCCATTGCTACAGCAAGCCCAAGCACGTCACATTCCCTGTGCCGTGGCTTCGGCTTCAAAAAACGCGCCCCTGATTTTGGAAAAATTAGGCGTGCGCGCGTACTTCGCCACAGTTGTCGATCCCGACTCATTAAGCAAAGGCAAACCTGATCCTGAAATCTTTTTAGCCGCCGCTGACAGTATTGGCGTGCTACCGCAAAACGCCATTGGCTTTGAAGATGCCCAATCAGGCATTGACGGCTTGAAAGCCGCGGGCATCTATGCCGTCGGCTTGTCGGCCAGCCAACCCTTAATCGGAGCCGACATGCAAGTTTCTGAAATGACTGAACTAAGCGTTGATGCACTGCTCAATCGCTAAAGAAGGACAAGAACCTTTAGCAGCAGGCACCTCTTTTCATCTACATTGTATCTATGCTAGAATGTAAATGAAAAGAGAGATATGCGTCAACATACCTCTCTAGTGTAGAGCCATTTGAGACGGTGACCTTTTGGATTAATTAAAAATAACCGTACTTGATCAAAGTTGACGGTTATTTTTTATTGTCATTTTTAACAGCTTTTTAGTTTCCAAGGACCAATACTTTACTATTAGCAACGAAGTTCACGGTCCTTTGTGCTTGTCTCCACGTTCATTTCTTTTGCTTATTGTTTAAATCCTACTAACGGAAAAATGAAATCAACGAATTTTATCCCCGCATAAAAACATAGGGCAAACATCAAAATCTTAATTAAGATTTTGACAATTGGTCGTTCAGTTATCTTTTTCATTTGTATACTCCTTTCCAATATTTTTAAAGCTCCAACCTTTTTAATCTTTTTGACATCTATATTTTATCTAATTATAATAAAACTCACAATAGAGGAAGCATCATTTTTTCATTTCCTTTTTATTCCTTGATTAGTAGTTCAATTTGTAAACATATCATTCTGACAAAATAGAAAAGGAGGTTGTTATAGTATCGAAACAAAATTATCTACAAAGAAAAAAACACTTCTTTATCTCCTGTTCACTTTTTTGACAGCCCTACCCAGCATAGAAGCATTAACCGGAATGAGCTTAATAGCTATAAAAAATAACGAAAAAGCCTTGATTATCTTTGATAGTGTACTATCTTTAATTATTATTATCGTGCTATCAGTTTTCTATAAAAAAATAGTAAAGAAAAAAAAGCAAGCTATCTTTAAAAGTCTATTACTAGCTATTGGCATGTTCTTATTTTCTATTATTCTAAATTTACTTTTCTCACGCATTCCTACTCCAGAAAATCAACATTATATTAATGAAGTCCGAAATGTAGCACCTGTTTTAATGGCCCTTCATACTAGACTCTTTTCACCTATAATAGAAGAACTCCTGACTCGTGGCATTTTTATGAACTTATTTTTTATAAAAAACACCTCTCGAAGTGTCTTATGTAAAATATTTTTTTCTGGTCTTTTTTTTTGTCTTAGCCATGGACTATTACCATCAATTTCCATGCTTTTTTATTGTGGAATGGGCTGGGTTTTAGCCTCTACCTATTATTTCTGTAATAACAATCTCACGTATCCTCTTGCTATTCATTTGCTATTAAATAATTTATAATACACAAAAAAAAACCGCCCACATCAGAAAAATGATGTGGGCGGTTTTTATAATTATTTATTTTTTGTTTCAAATAACGGACTAACTGGTTTGTTTTCGTGGATACGTTTAATCGCATCTCCGATTAATTCACCAACGCTGACTTCGTCAATTTTAGCAATTTTACGATCATCAGATAGGTAAATAGAGTCTGTTACAACTAAGCGTTCAATTGCTGAATCTTCAATACGTTGTAAGGCTGGTCCTGATAAAACGGGATGTGTACAAGAAGCGTAAACGTCTTTTGCTCCGGCTTCTTTCAATGCGTTTGCAGCAAGAGAAATTGTCCCCGCTGTGTCAATCATGTCATCAATTAAGACACATGTTTTGCCTTCCACATGACCAATGATATTCATTACTTCTGCTACGTTCGCTTTTGGACGACGTTTGTCAATGATCGCAATTGGTGCTTTTAAGAATTCTGCCAATTTACGCGCACGCGTTACACCACCATGGTCAGGGGAAACAACAACGACGTCATCGCCTTGAATGCCGTGTTCGATGAAGTAATCGGCAATTAATGGTGCACCCATCAAATGATCCACTGGAATATCAAAGAATCCTTGAATTTGGACCGCATGTAAGTCCAATGTCAACATTCTTGTTGCGCCAGCTTTTTCAATCATGTTTGCAACAAGTTTAGCAGTGATTGGTTCCCGGGCACGTGCTTTACGGTCTTGACGTGCATACCCATAATAAGGCATAACCACGTTAATTGTTTTAGCACTCGCACGTTTTAACGCATCAATCATGATTAATAGTTCCATTAAGTTATCGTTAACAGGGCTACTTGTTGATTGAATGACGTAAACATGTGCACCACGAATACTTTCTTCAATATTCACTTGAATTTCGCCATCACTAAATTGTGTTACAGAGCACTTTCCTAGCTCCACACCCACAGCATCCGCAATTTTTTCTGCTAAGGGACGATTAGAGTTCAAAGAAAAGATTTTCAATCTTGGATCAAAATAATGTTTCGACATTAGAACCTCCACTTTCTATTTCAGCCAATTCGTTAAAACTGAACAATACTTTCCTTCTAAAATAATAGTAGTCCTAGCCAAATAAATCAAGAGATTTTCTGTATTTCATACAAGATATTCATCAAAAGTCGCTTTCTTCTAACTATTTTATCGTATTTGTCTAAAAAATGAGGATTATTTGAATAAAGAAAGGTACTCGCCATAGCCTTCTTTTTCTAAATCTGCCACTGGCACAAATCTCAAAGCTGCCGCATTAATGCAATAACGTAAGCCGCCTTCTTGGAGTGGGCCATCAGTGAAAACATGCCCTAAATGTGAATCCGCTTCTTGACTACGAACTTCTACTCGGTGCATGCCGTGACTAAAATCAGCTTTTTCTTTGACGCCACGTTTTTCAATTGGTTTGGTAAAGGATGGCCAGCCGCAACCAGCATCGTATTTGTCCAGGGAGCTAAACAACGGTTCGCCACTAACAATATCTACATAGATTCCGTCTTGGTAAAAGTCATCATATTCTCCTGAAAAAGGGCGTTCTGTTGCGTTTTCTTGTGTGACGGCATATTGAAGATCCGTCAAGGTTTGTTTTAATTCTTCTTCTGTTGGTTTTGTCATTCTGTCCACTCCTTTTCTTCTGTTCAATTTATTGGGTTCAATGATACCACGTTTGCCAAACAGGCACCTAATAGTTTGCATAGTAAAAGACAGTCCTTTCTCTTTTTGACGAATGAAAAGGACTGTCTTTTATTAGTTGAATTCTTTTAGTAGTCGGGCTACTTTGGCAATTGGTAAACCCATAATGGCGTAATAATCGCCAGCGATTGCTTCAATTAGTAATGCTCCTTGTCCTTGGATACCATAAGCGCCTGCTTTGTCGGCATATTCTGCGGTATCTAAGTAAGCATGGATTTCCGTGTCTGTCAGTGGATAAAACGTCACGGTTGAATGAACTGTCGCGGAGCGTTCTTTTTCCCCTTGTTTCAACGTCACACTTGTATACACGTCATGTGTTTTGCCACTTAGGAGGCGCAACATGCGATAACCGTCTTCCCGAGAAGTGGGTTTGCCGAGGATCTCTCCCGCCAATGCCACAATTGTATCGCAGCCAATGACTAGTGCTTCGGGGGATTGCTCTGCTATAGCCGCTGCTTTTTGGGCAGCCATTTGCGCCACATATTCTGCTGGTAAGCCGTCTTTGCCAACAGTTTCATCGATGTCGGCTGGTGCAATCGTAAAAGTTGGGACCACACGCTTTAATAACTCCTGACGGCGAGGAGATTGGGATGCTAAAATAATTTGCATAAAATGATGACGCCTCGTTTCTTTTTAATGGGGGTCTTGAATGCGTTTAAACATTCGTTCCATATCTGAATTCGTAAAATGAATCAGCACCGGACGTCCATGCGGACAATTAAACGGATTTTCGCACAAGGCTAAATCTTTTAATAGCACGCGTGCTTGTTGCTCATTGAGGTAATGATTGGCTTTGATGGATCGCTTACAGCTCATCATAATGGCAGTTGCTTCACGGAATTTTTTCACGCTGACCGAGCCAGTTGTTAGCAACATGTCAATCATCTCGCGAACAATGCTTTCCTCTTCGCCTGCAGGATACCAAGTTGGGTGCGCCCGCACAATGAAACTATTTTGTCCAAAGTCTTCCAAATGGATGCCGACTTCCGCAAGGGTTTCTTTCTGCTCTTTAATTTTCAAGGCATCGCTATTTGGATAATCAATAACGATTGGTACCAATAGTTCTTGTAAATCATCACTGACTTCGCCAATTTTTTCACGGAAGTACTCGTATTTAATTCGTTCTTGGGCAGCGTGTTGGTCGATAATAAACAGGCCATCTTTGCTTTGTGCGAATAAATAAGTTCCGTGCATTTGACCGAAGTATTCTAGCTCAGGAAAACGTTCTGTTGGTCGTTCTTCTTCCAACTTATTCAGGGCTTGTTTCAGTTCTCTTTGACTCGCAGCGCTATTGGCATCGAATTCTGGGTGAAGTTTCATTTCTTCTTGGAAAACCTCGTCAGCAGCCTCTGATGAACGCAGAGAAGGTTCTGAATCAGATACTTCAGTTATTCTCGTTTCTTCGGCTATTATCTGTTGCTCATTACTAGCTGTTTCCCAATGATTTTCGGAATCAACAGCTGCCGAAGAGGTTTCGTAAGCTGACGTTTCTTCCGCTACACTCGTTGATTCTGGCACTGGCGGCGCAAATGGGTCGTCCATTGGGTCCACTGCTCTTTCTGTCTGGTTGACAGCTTCAGGGGCGCTTGAGACTGGTGTTTCGTCTGTCGCATGTTCCGCATAGAAGCGACCCGTTGCGGGATTATAGCTTAAGCTGCCCGGTCGTTGTTTTACCGCAGGTTGTTCAGTCGATAGAGGAATTTCCATTTGTTCGGCTTTAGGTTCTGGCGGTAGTTTCTTTTTAAAACGCAAATTGTCTGCCGCATTGGGAATCAACTGTTCTTGGCTCAACACTTCTTGAATCGCCTGTTCAATTAATGCCATTAAATCTTTTTCTTTACTTAAACGAACTTCTTGCTTAGTAGGATGGACATTGACATCGACTAACAGCGGATCCATTTCAATTTCTAACACAGCAATTGGAAAACGCCCCACCATTAGTTTCGAACCATAGCCGGCTACAATTGCTTTATTTAACGCGAAATTTTTAATATAACGACCATTGATAATCGTTGATAAATAGTTACGGCTGGCCCGTGTGACTTCTGGCAATGAAACATACCCTGTCAAAGTAAAATCAAGGTCTTTTCCTTCAATTTTCAACATTTTCTTTGCGGTGCTAATGCCATAAATTCCCGCAATCGTTTGTTTTAAATCGCCATTGCCTGTTGTACTCATCATTTTGTGGCCGTCATGAACTAAGCGAAAAGCGACTTTAGGGTGGCTTAACGCCAGACGATTGACAATGTCACCAATATTGGCCAATTCCGTTTGGATCGTTTTGACGTATTTCAAACGAGCGGGCGTATTATAAAATAAATTAGAAACGGTCATTTTTGTGCCTTTACGGAGGGCTGCTGGTCGGTTTTCTTCGACCTTGCCCCCTTTTAGAATCACATAGCTGCCTTCTTCTTCCTCAGCTGTGGCAGTTTCGACAATCATTTCAGAAACTGAGGCAATACTTGGTAAGGCTTCGCCTCGGAACCCCAAGCTGCGAATTCGGAACAAATCATCTCTTGTATGAATTTTGCTTGTGGCATGGCGTTTGAAGGCATTCAGTACATCTTCTTTGGCAATTCCTTCACCATTATCAATAATTTGAATGGTTTTCAAGCCAGCTTCTTCAATAAAAATATCAATTTGGGTGCTTCCTGCATCCAGTGCATTTTCCACCAATTCTTTGACGACAGAAGCGGGACGTTCAACAACTTCACCAGCAGCAATCTGGTTGGCTAGTTGTTCGGATAGTTCTTGAATTTTCCCCATTTCACGACCTCCTAACCGGTTCGGTTCCTAATTAGATACGTTTTTGCAATTGATGAAGCATGTTTAACGCATCTAGTGGTGTCATTTCTAATAGATTCATTTTCTTCAATGTGTCAATGACACTTAATTCTTCTGTTGAAACTTCTTTAAATAATGAAAGTTGCTCGGTTTCTTCATGGACTTCTGAAACTTCTTCATGATGAACTGAACTTGGAATCGTTGTTTCTTCCGCTTCTAAAGCGGATAAAATGGTGGCTGCTCGTTCTAAAAGCGGGCTTGGTAAACCAGCGATTTTAGCAACATGTATCCCATAGCTCTTATCAGCAGGTCCTTCCATCATTTTATGAAGAAAGACCACTTCGCCATCTTTTTCGACAGCGCCCACGTGAATATTCTTCAAGCCTTTTAAAGTTTCATCTAGAACAGTTAGTTCATGATAATGTGTAGAGAATAGCGTTTTGGCTTGTACTTCACGATGGATATATTCAATGATGGCTTGCGCTAGCGCCATCCCATCATAGGTTGCTGTGCCGCGTCCTAATTCATCAAATAAAATTAGGCTGTTAGGCGTGGCGTGCCGCAGTGCTTGGTTGGCTTCCATCATTTCTACCATAAAGGTACTTTGCCCTGCAATTAGATCATCAGAGGCCCCAATCCGTGTAAAAATTTGATCGAAAATTGGCATTTCAGCACTTTCCGCTGGTACAAAACAGCCAATTTGCGCCATGACCACCGTCAAAGCCAATTGACGCATGTAGGTACTTTTCCCTGACATGTTTGGTCCAGTAATCAAGAGAATATCTGTTTCTGGGTTCATGCGGATACTGTTTGGAATGTATTCTTGATGCCCTAAAACTTTTTCCACGACTGGGTGTCGTCCTTCGACAATCGCCAAATTTTTCGTGTTACTTCTTAACGTTGGTCGAACGTATTGATACCGTTCACTAATTGTTGCAAAAGATTGTAAAACATCAACCGCACTAATGGTTTTAGCCAGTGTTTGCAACCGATCAATGTTCGTTTTCACTTGTTCTCTCACGGCCAAGAACAATTGATATTCTAGTTCAACTGATTTTTCTTCAGCTTCTAAGATTAAACGTTCTAGTTCTTTTAGTTCGGGCGTAATAAAGCGCTCCGCATTAGCTAATGTTTGCTTACGCTCGTATTTTCCTTCTTCTAAATTCGCTAAATTTGACTTAGTGATTTCAATGAAATAACCAAAGACCCGATTGTAGCCAATCTTCAAGTTTTTAATCCCTGTTTCTTGGCGTTCTTTCGCTTCTAACTCCGCTAACCATTGCTTACCATTGCGCATGGCATCACGGTATTCATCTAATTGGTCGTTATAGCCGTCCTTAATAACGTTTCCTTCAGTAATTTGTAAAGGGGCTTCTTCATTAATCGCCGTCGCAATCAATGCCACTAAATCTTCAACAGGGTTTAAGTCGACTAACAAATCATCCCATTCCCCTTGATTGATCCCGACAATTAACTGTCGAATCGTTGGTACTTGTTCTAAAGAAGTCCGTAATTGAATTAAATCACGCCCATTCACACTGCCGAATGCCACGCGTCCTGCTAACCGCTCTAAATCATACACGTTCGTCAATGCTGCTTGCAAATCTAAGCGTTCAAAATAGGCATTTAATAAGGATTGCACCATTTCTTGACGCGCCTTAATTTGACGTTCCTGAATCAGCGGACGATCCAACCATTGTTTCAATAAACGTCCGCCCATAGCTGTTTTCGTTTCATCTAATAGCCACAAAAGAGTCCCTTTTTTCTGCCCTGTTCGAATCGACTGACTCAATTCTAAATTGAATTTAGAATAATGATCCATTTTCAAGAAATGATCTGGCTGATATTCCACAGCTTTCTGAATATGGGACAAGCTCCGCTTTTGGGTAACGGATAAATAAGATAATAATTTGCCTGTAATTTCAATTTCTAATGGATTAATCAGTTCATTGGTTAAAAAACTAAACTCGGCATTTTCTTCCACCGTTTCTTGTGTCGAAAAGATGATATTTAAACGTAAACTTAAGTTCTCTTTTAACGATTCAGGGATCCCTGAACCTAGGACCATTTCTTTTGTTTGCAACGCAGAAGCTTCGTTTAAAACGCCCTCTTCATCAGCCAAGACTGCTGTTTTTAATTCGCCTGTACTCAAGTCTACATAGGCAAAACCGAACTGATTACCATCTGTTAGCACAGCGGTTAAGTAATTATTGTCTTTGGCTTCCAAGCCTTTACTATTCATCACCGTTCCTGGCGTTACCAACTGGACCACTTCTCGTTTGACCATGCCCTTGGTAGTCTTTGGATCTTCCACTTGCTCACAAATCGCTACTTTATAGCCTTGCTCAATCAACGTATCAATGTAGCCTTGCGCGGCATGATAAGGAACGCCACACATAGGAATCGGATCATCCGCATTGCGGTTACGACTGGTTAACGTCAATTCTAAGATTTGCGCTGCATTGATAGCATCTTCATAAAATAACTCATAAAAATCACCTAAGCGATAAAATAAAAACGCATCCTTGTATTGGGCCTTAATGGATAAATATTGTTCCATCATGGGTGTATTTTTTGTCTTTTGTGGCATTTAATTCCCTTCCTTCTCTAGCTCTTCGTTCACGCGGTATTGAATGAGCGCCGTGACATGTTGGACTAAGTCATTGGCTTCGATCAGTTGTTCGCGGTAGGCTACAACGAGTGGGTGCTCATCAAATTCTTTTGTTTTCGCATCAGCTCGTTGAATGGCTTCTTTTTCAGCAGTTGGTTTGCCATAGTGAGCAAATTGAACCGCATCTTTTTGCGCAGCTTTAATTTCTTCCACTAATTCTGTCAGCTTTTTGTTTTTCTTTACCTTTTCTTCAATCGCTTGGTAGCGCTGAATGACTTCATCTTGTCCAATTAAATGTAACAATTTTTCTAATTCTTTATTACTTTGTGCATCTAAATTCAACGGCTCCATTTTTTTCACCTTCATCTTTCACCGGCACTTTTTCTATAAGAGCAGAAAAAGTTAACCTCTTAATAATCCGAGATTAACTTTTCTTCTATTATTCTTGAAACGGGCGATCTTCGCTAATCTGAATCGGCTCAATCATCTTCGCTTGGCCCGTTTGGTCATCAATCTCTAAAATACAGGCAGATAAAATCGTCCGCCCTGTTTCGACTACCTCAAAGCGCTTCGGCAATGCTGTCATAAACTTCTCAATAATCGGTTCACGCTTCATTCCTAGAATCCCATCATAAGGTCCGGTCATACCGACATCACTTAAGAAGGCTGTCCCTTTCGGTAAAATCCGAGCGTCATTTGTTTGAACATGCGTATGTGTTCCAACAACGGCTGAAACTTGGCCATCTAAAAACCAGCTCATGGCTTGTTTTTCACTCGTCGTTTCGCCATGAAAATCCACAAAAATGAGCGGTGTCCGTTTGCGAGCGATAGCCACTAGCTCGGCGGCTTTCTTGAAAGGATCTTCCAATGGCACCATAAATGTGCGGGCCTGTAAATTAATCACCGCTAGTTCCAATTGATTGACTTTCACAAAAACCATTCCTTGACCAGGCACATCTTCTGGAAAGTTCGCTGGACGAACCATTTTCTTCGCATCATCAATGAATTCAAAGATATCCTTGTTGTCCCACGTATGGTTACCCATCGTAACAACATCGACACCATCTTGCAAAAATTTCTTATAAATCTTGCCAGTAATTCCCCGACCAGATGCCGCATTTTCACCATTGGCAATGGTCACTTGTGGACGATATTTCTTCTTTAATTTAGGGACATACGTTGCTAGGGCTTCTCTTCCTAAAGAACCGACAACATCTCCTATAAATAATATACGCAAAAAGGTTCCTCTTCTCTTTTTAACATCTCTTGTTTATTATAGTTGTTTTCGCTTTGAAAAGAAAGTTTTGGTTTTAAAAGATTAAAAAAAGTGTCTCAACGAACAATTCTTGCAATTGTTCGTTGAGACACTACACGCGATACTTATTCGCTTTTTATTTTATTTCGCATAGTCTACGGCACGTGTTTCACGGATAACCGTTACTTTGATATGTCCTGGATAATCCAAGTCATCTTCAATTTTCTTCCGAATGTCTCGAACTAAACGAACAGATTCTAAATCAGAAATTTCTTCTGGTTTCACCATGACACGAACTTCACGTCCTGCTTGAACAGCAAAACTTGAATCAACGCCTTCAAAACTATTAGAAATATTTTCTAAGTTTTCTAAGCGGCGAATGTAGTTTTCTAACGATTCACTACGTGCACCTGGACGGGCTGCAGATAACGCATCTGCGGCTGCCACTAAAACAGAAATAACTGAGGTTGCTTCCACATCACCATGATGCGAGGCAATGGCATTAATAACTACTGAATTTTCTTTATATTTCGCAGCTAATTCTGCGCCAATCTCAACGTGAGAACCTTCAATTTCATGATCTAATGCTTTCCCAATATCATGTAGTAAACCTGCACGTTTGGCTAATTGAACATCTTCGCCTAATTCGGCGGCTAAAACGCCAGCCAGTTTTGCTACTTCGATTGAGTGGTTCAAGACATTTTGACCATAACTTGTTCTGAAACGTAAACGGCCTAAAATTTTAATTAAATCAGGATGTAACGTATGAGCACCTACTTCAAAGGCTGCTTGTTCTCCGTATTCACGAATCCGTTCATCCATTTCTTTACGTGATTTTTCTACCATTTCTTCGATACGAGCGGGATGAATCCGACCATCTTGGATTAATTTTTCCAAGGTCATTCGAGCGATTTCTCGTCTGATTGGATCAAATCCGGATAACACAACCGCTTCTGGCGTATCATCAATGATTAAGTCAATCCCTGTTAATGTTTCCAATGTACGAATATTACGTCCTTCACGACCAATAATGCGACCTTTCATCTCATCATTTGGTAAAGTGACCACGGAAACAGTTGTTTCAGAAACAGAATCGGCGGCGCAACGTTGAATTGCTAGGGAAAGCAAGTTCTTCGCTTTGCGATCAGATTCTTCTTTGGCACGTTGTTCTGACTCCTTGACCATCAAGGTTAGTTCATGATTCAACTCTTCTTCTGTTGACTTCATAATAATCGATTTTGCTTCTTCTTTTGAAAGGGAAGCAATTCGTTCTAATTCTTGATGTTGCTGATTAATTAAGTTTTCTACTTCTTTTTCTCGCTCATCAATTAATTGCTGTCTAGCACCAAGTTTCTCTTCTTTTTCTTCCAGTGAGCCTTCACGTTTTTCAAGAGAGTCATCTTTACGATCCAACGTTTGTTCCCGTTGAATTAAACGATTTTCTTGAGATTTAAGTTCTAATCTGCTTTCTTTCAACTCACTTTCAATTTCTGAACGATACTTCTGGTTCTCTTCCTTAGCTTCTAGCAATGCTTCTTTTTTCAGTGTTTCTGATTCTTTCCGAGCGTTCTCGAGAATACTCGACGCTGAAATTTTTGCACCATTTATTGCTTTATCATGACGTGACTTTGCAATAACAAATCCTAAACCAAGACCGACAATCAAACCGACGATAGCGAGGAGAATATTTAAAACCATATTTCCACCTCCATACTATCTTTTTGTTAATTCATATCTTGTAGTTTTTTGATAAACTAAAATCAATTATCAATATGCCTACTTGCATATTTGTGCATACACACAATTTTATTCTAATGTTTGTCGCGAAAGGTGTCAACTTAAAAAAGCCCTTTCTTTTGGAAAGGGCAGCAAATATTAGACAACGTCACATTTTTAGGTTTCCGCCGTCACGAATTGTTTAAATTTTAGAACAAACGCCGCATAGTCTGCTGTTTGACTAAGCTGCTTGATGTGGATGGGTTCGGACATGGACAACAGTCTATTTAACAATTTAGTTCTAAACAAAAAAAGACAACACCTGTCCTGTTCAGTAAGTGTTGTCCTTCTTCTTAACGAGTCGTATTCACTCGTTATTTATTCATCTAAGGGTAATTCTTCTTGACCTTCTGCTTCTTCTGTAATGGTTGAACCGTCACCGATGCCGTATGCATCACGGACCAATTTAGACACTTCTGCCATCATTTCAGGATGATCCGCCATGTATTGTTTGGCATTTTCACGGCCTTGGCCAATTCGTTCTTCTTTATAGCCATACCAAGCACCACTTTTGCTGATAAGGTCTTTTTCCACAGCCATATCTAGTAATTCGCCTTCTTGGGAAATCCCTTGGCCATACATGATATCAACTTCTGCCACTTTAAATGGTGGCGCCACTTTGTTTTTAACGACTTTAATTTTTGTGCGGTTACCGACGATGTCTGTTCCTTGTTTTAACTGTTCTGCACGACGGACTTCTAGACGAACCGTTGCGTAGAATTTCAATGCACGTCCACCAGGAGTTGTTTCAGGATTTCCGAACATCACGCCAACTTTTTCACGAATTTGGTTAATGAAAATAGCAATTGTTTTTGTCTTATTAATTGAGCCTGATAATTTACGTAGTGCTTGAGACATTAGTCGAGCTTGTAAGCCGACATGGCTCGCTCCCATCTCACCATCAATCTCTGCACGAGGAACTAACGCAGCAACCGAGTCGATGACAACGATGTCAATCGCACCACTTGAAACTAAGGCATCGGCAATCTCTAAGCCTTGCTCGCCCGTATCTGGTTGAGATAAAAGTAATTCATCAATGTTAACGCCTAATTTCTCCGCATATTGAGGATCCAATGCATGCTCAGCATCGATAAAAGCGGCTGTTCCACCATTTCGTTGCACTTCTGCAATTGCGTGTAAAGAAACAGTTGTTTTACCTGAACTCTCAGGACCATATACTTCAATAATTCGGCCACGTGGATACCCACCTACGCCCAATGCAACATCTAACGCTAAAGAACCACTAGGGATAGTTGAAATTTTTTGATCAGCTTTTTCGCCTAATTTCATAATAGAGCCTTTCCCAAAGTTCTTTTCAATTTTTTTCAGTGCGGCATCTAAAGCCACTTTACGATCATCTGCCAATGGATAATCCTCCTTTAATTTATATAAACTTATTTTTCATTTCCTGTTAGTAGGTCTATCATATCTCTTTTGTACCAAAAAAGCAAGAAAAAACCGAACAAACATTCGCATATTTATTTTTTATTAATGATTCGGCGCCGCAAAAGATCTAACCCTCGCATAACCGCACTCTGTCTAATATAATTTCGGTCACGGTTAAAATGGAAACATTCTGCAACAGTTGGTTGGCCTTCTTCCGCCAGCCCAATCCAAACAGTGCCTGTCGGTTGACCTTCGAGTGGGTCACCAGCGACCCCAGTAAATGATAAACCATAGTTAGATTTAGCTAACTGACGCGCTTTCTCTGCCATTTCTTTGGCACACGCTTCACTTACCGTGCCATGTTTTTCTAAAAGTTCATGAGAAATTCCTAAAAAGTTCTCTTTTGTTTCTTGCGAATACGTCACGAAGCCTCCCTTAAAAATCTTCGAAGCGCCCGCAATTTCCCCCAGTGTACTTTGGAAGAGGCCAGCGGTGAGGCTCTCAGCAGCCGTGACGGTTTGTCCGTTTTGTAATAACAAATCCACTGTTACCTTGGCTAAACTATTGTCATCCCCATACCCATAAAAATAGTCTCCCACTTTAGCTAAAACCTTTTCTTCCGTCGCTGTTAATAATTCTTCGCCAGCTACTAAGTCTTTTGTTTTAACTGTTAAACGAAGTGTCACTTCATTAGGCTTAGCATAAGGCGCAATGGTTGGATTCGTTTGGTGCGCAATCAACGATTGAATCTCGGTCACCAGCTGTGATTCACCAATCCCATAAAAACGCAAGACTCTTGAAATCAATTGTTCTTCTTGTGGAAACGCATCAATCAATAAAGGTCGTGCCGCTTGTTGAAACATCGGAATTAATTCATTGGGCGGCCCTGGTAAGAGCAAATAGCTTGTTGTGCCTTCTGTTACGAAAGAACCAACCGCTAATCCTGTCGGGTTTTGAAGAACTTGTCCACCTTCAATGGCTAACACTTGTCGTAGATTATTTTCCGTCATTGGCCGCTTAGACTGTTGGAAAAACTGGTGTAAGCGGTTCAATCCTTCTTGATCTTCTACTAATGATTTATGGAGATGTTGTGCGACAACTTGCTTGGTTAAATCGTCTTCTGTAGGTCCTAGCCCTCCACAAAGGACAATTAAATCACTTCTTTGTTCTGCTTCTGTTAGTAGCGTTTCTAAGCGGCCGCCGTTATCGCCAACAACGGTCTGATAGTAAACATCGATGCCTAGCGCAGCTAACTCTTCTGATAAAAAGGTGGCGTTGGTATTCACTACTTGTCCAAGTAATAACTCTGTTCCGACTGCAATGATTTCTGCTTTCATTGATTTCCCCTTCTCTAATAACATACGTAGTTAAACTCACTTTCCATTTTAGCACAACAAAATTTTTACAAAAGAATTTGAGCTTCAGGAAATAATTTTTTTATCAGGAAATTTATTAATTATTACGAAAAAAATGTTCATTTTCTCACAATACATTGTATAATAACGTTATATCGAAAGGAGAGAAATGAATGAGTGTAGTAGTAGGACTTTTGGGTCTACTATTAGGGTTACTTGTCAGCGGGGGACTGACTATCAAAGCATTAATTAAGAAACAACCGAAAAAACAATATGGCTATGCCGCGTTAGCAAGTGCCGCTCTATTTATTGGTGGGGTTGCCACGACAGATTCTTCCCCGACACTTTCACTTGATGCAGAGAGTGTTGAAACCGATGCCAATGGCTCAGCCACCATCAAAGGCGAATACGACGGCAACAGCAAACTAACGGCCAATGGCAAGGAAGTAAAAACGAAAGACAAAACGTTTGCTTACAAAGTAAAACTGTCCGATGAAAAAACGCAAAAAATCACTTTTGTTGCTGAGAAGAAAGATACCAAAGTTGAAAAATCAGTCGAAGTCACACCGTCAAAAGAATTTATTGCGAGCATCACAGATTCTGAGCAAGAATTGGCCAAAACAGAAAAAGCCTTAGCTTACGCTGAAAAACAACCTTCTCAGAAAAACTATGATGAAGCCGCAACCTTAGTATCTTCATTAAGTCAAGAATACGAGGAATACAATGATCGCCTTGAAAAAATCAAAGAAGCAGTACCTGTTGATGAAGCAGTTACAACTGCTGAAAAATCTAAAAGTAAAAGCGATTATCAAGCAGCTGAAAAATTAGTAGCTGCTGCCCCAGTTGGCAAAGAAGGATTTCAACAACGATTAACGACTGTTCAAACCGCTATCGCTGAAAAAGAAAAAAATGAACAATTAGTCGCCAGTGCAACTGCCGCTGTTGAAAAAGCTGAACAAGAACCAACCAATGAAGCTTACTATAATGAAGCGGTCAAACAAATTGACGCTTTAAACTCCCCAAATCAAGCTTTAACAAAACGGGTAGCCGTTGTTAAAACTCAATTAGATGCCCACAAAGAAAAACAACGAAAAGAAGCAGAAGCTCAGAAACTAGCCGCTGAAAAAGCGCAAAAAGAACAAGCCGAAGCGGCAGCAAAAGCGCAAGCTGAAGCAGAGGCGCAACAAGCCGCACAGGCGCCGGCGGAAGTCGAGACGGCTGCTGCGGAAGCACCAAGCGGTAACGCCTTAATTAAAGGGTCACGTAATGGAATTTATCATGTACCTGGAAGTAGATATTATAATAGAACTACGAATCCAGTAGCTTGGTTCTCTACTGTTGAAGAAGCAGAAGCAGCAGGATACCGAGCACCCAAACAGTAAATACATTAGCAATAATTAATCAAACAAGAAAATGGGGCCTCCGTTGTTTTAACGGAGGCCCCATTTTTCTTGTTTCTTTTATTGATACACACTAATTCGTTGATTTGGGTGTGCATTACTTTCCACTTCATCTAACATGGCAACGGCGTAGTCTGCGTAACTAATGTAGCTGTCACCTTGACTATTGGTTGTTAATTCTTCGCCAGCGACTTCATAATGGCCTGTCGCAGGACCATCAGCATCAAACATGGCTGCAGGACTAATATAGGTCCAGTGGATGTTTTGAGCTTCTTTCAATAAGTTTAAAGCTTCGCCCATCGCCGAAGCTAATGGCTGAATTTCTGCTGGGAATGATGGTGTATCTTTTAATTGAGTTGTGTGTTCTGGGTCCACATACAAGGTTCCAGCGCCCCCAACGACAAACAAGCGCGTTTTTTGATTGGTTAAAATCTCAATCAAATGCTGGGTAGATTTTGGGAAATCTTGCACATCAGGGAATCCTAAGGCACTAATTAATACATCAAACGCTTGAATATCTTCTGTTGTTAATTGATAAACATCTTTTTCAATGGTCGGTGTGCCATCTGTTATTTTTGAGGCATTACGAACGATGGCTGTCACGTCCATCCCGCGACGTTTAGCTTCTGCTAAAAGTAATTGTCCTTCTTTTCCTGTTGCTCCTAATACTGCTACTTTCATGTAAATCATCCTTTCATTTTTAAATAGAACTAAAATAGTTACATTTAATACTTTAAAAGTAGAGAGATTACTTATCTCTCTTAACTTCTATTTCATGAATCACATCTGCTAAGGTGATACTTTTCAATTCTTCTTCCATTTTTTGTTGCACTTTAGTAAATTCAGTTTCTAGTACCGATTGGATATTTGCCCCAACGGAACAGTTTGGATTAGGATTTTGATGAATATTGAAAATCTCTCGTTCCAATTCAACCGCTGTATAAATTTCATACAGTGAGATCTCTTCTGGTTTCTTTAATAAGGTATTTTTATTGGCTCCACGCATGGAATGAATCAAGCCGGCTTTTTTTAACTGGCTCATTAGTCGTCGAACAACGACTGGATTCGTATTCACGCTCGAAGCAATGTATTCAGAAGTCACTTGTTCTTGAGGACCTGTTTCAATCAAACTTAAAATATGAATCGCAACACTTAATTTCGTTGACATGGCCATGTCTAATCACTCCAAACTAAATGTAACGTTATTTGTTACATTTACAGAATACGCTGTTTCGTTTTATTTGTCAATGAGAAACCTCTGACTATTCAAAATAAAAATCATTTGTTGAAACAACACGGGCCCCAAACGGCATTAACGCTAATTTCGCCAATTTAAAGGACTGTTGCCCAAACGGAATACCGATGATTGTCAGACAAAGAAACAAGCCACTAATACAATGCCCAATTGCTAATGGTAGTCCACTGATAATCAGCCAAATAATGTTTACAACCAAAGATACGCCGCTATCACTATACACGACTCGCTTTTTAAACGGCCAAAAGCTCAACCCCGCTAATTTAAAACATTGTAAACCAATCGGAATACCGATAATTGTAATACACCAAATCACGCCTGCGAATAGCCAAGATAAGCCACCAAAAAAGCCGCCAAAGATGAACCATAAAATATTGCCAAGTGTTTTCATTCTTGTTCCTCTACTTTCCTCATTAAAAATTATGTATGTGAGTAAGTATACCACGAAAGCTTCTTTTTGTTTCAAACAATATTGTAAGGTCGCTGACTCGTTAAAAGACGAAGACGCTGTTTCATGATACAATGAAGAAACTAACGATAAAGGAGCAGACTTCATGGACTTACATTTAACCGTTGATCTAAAAAAAACAAAGACACTCATTGACTTAGCCGATCAGGCCCACTTAATCATTGAACAAACAACTAAATTACCGAAAAAAGAGGCAGCGATTCTTTTCTTGCTAAGAGATAACCAACTAGTTGCTTTAGGACTTGCTGAAGAAAAAGCTACATATAAAGAAGTTTCTTTTGATCACTCGATTTTATTGAAACCGACTTGGGACACAGAACTTGCCTATTTAGCGCAAGCTTTCCTAGATGATGCGAAAGAAAGTGGTTTAACATTGGAAGCAACCCCAACGACAGTCAAAATTCCGAAAAGTGCGGTAGCGACAGTGACTAACTATAAAGAAACAGTCACCTTTATCTTGGAACGTTTTGGCTACTCTCTGTTTAAAAAACCGGCGCCGAAGAAAGCCAGACCAGCCAAAGCACGCCACAAATGGACAAAAGAAGTTAGCCAAATTCCTTTTTATATTGATACTCGACAAAGCAAAGCAACTGTTTTTTGGCAAAAGCGCAATGAAATGCTTATTAAAGCTGGCGCGACAATGATGCCCGAAGCCCCTTTAAATAAAGACGGGTCTGTCGGTTTCTCCGCTAGATTTGGTGAAAAACTTCGTGATGAACGCAAGGGCCAATTTAAAGACTTTGTCACAACGGAAGATATCGTCTTAAAAAGCGTTAATGAAGTCGGCTTGTTTCTCTATTTTGCTGGAACAAACAGCTGGTTAGAGCTAGTTGATGAGAACGGCAAAACCTTAAATGAATGGACTGTGGTGGAATAAACCTTATAAAAAATGTCACGCCTGATTTTTATGATTCAGGCGCGACATTTTTTTAATTTAAATAACTTTTTGCTATCGCTTGATACTTATCAATCATATCTAAATAATTATCAATTTCGACATATTCGTCGACTTGGTGTGCAGTAGTGGTCACACCTGGTCCAAAGACAACGCAATCAAATGTATTGTCTGATTTAGTAAATTCAGCTAAGTCTGTGGTCCCAGCGCTTGTCACTAATGGTAATGGTTGATCAAATTGGGCTTGAATGGCTTGAATTAATGCAGAATCTTTCTCAGCTTTTACAGGAATTTTATTGTAATCAATCGTTAATTCTAACTGATGTTTTTCTTTTTTGTTCAATTCATCGACAATTTTTTGTAATAATGCAATGACTTGGTCGTTGCTGAATTCTGGAATTGAACGGATATTCCCTTGCAAGGCTGCTTGACCTGGAATACTGTTCACTTGTGTGCCACCTTTAATGACGGTTACATTGTGAATCGTTCGACCTAATTCAGGATTTTCATAGTTTGCTGTGACTTCCGCCATTTGTTGGTTTGCTTCTGTAATAAATTCGTTCAAATTATTAATCGCGTTAATGCCTTCTTCTGGCATCGAACTGTGGGCTTCTTTTCCGTGTGACACAACAGAATAGTTAATTGAACCCATGTGCGCATACATCAAGTTATAATTGGTTGGTTCTCCAATGACTAAGGCACTTAAATCATCCGCATAGCCTTTTTCAGTTAATTGGCCAGCACCTAGCTCACCGACTTCTTCACCAACTGTACCTAAAAATTTAACCGCTCCATTTAATGGAACTTCCTTTTCTTTTAATTCAATCATTGCTAAAACCATTGCGACTAAGCCGCTTTTCATGTCCGTTGCGCCACGGCCATACAATTTATTTCCTTCAATATGGGCCGCAAATGGCGGGAAAGTCCATTGACTTTCGTCCCCTTCAGAAACCACGTCCATGTGGCCACTAAACCCTAAGACTTTTTCTCGGTTTTCACCTAAATAAGCAACCAAACTACTACGATTTGGTGCATAAGAAACAAGTTCAGAAGGGATCTCATATTTTTTCAAAAGATTTTGTAAATAGATTGCCACTTCTTCTTCGTTTCCATTTACAGATTTAATTTTAACCACATCTTGTAAAATACTAATTTTTTCTGATTTTTCCATTGCCATTCGCCCTTTCTTGTTATGCTTAATTCTAGTGTACGCTTCTCTCAGTAAAACCGCAACTGACTTGGTTAGGTCAGCAAAAAACACGCGACAGTTTTAAGAAATGTCGCGTGTTTTTTACTGAGTTTATTTTAAATAATTAGGCGCTGCCAATTCATTCTCAATGACTTGATTAGGGATCACAAATTCAGGGGTGCCCATATAGTAAGGCGCAATCTCTCCTTGAGGAAACACAATCACTAATTGGTGTTTTTCATTGATATAGAAAGGTTGGTCCTTTTTAATTTTTTTGAAGGGTTGAACATCACTGGGGGCATCCTCTTTTTCGGACCAGTATATTTTATTGCTATCGTTCTTCATTTGGTCTGCTATTTGTTGTTTAATTTCACTACTAATGACATCAATGTAAAAATCATTTTTAAAAATTAAGGGGAGTGAAACGACAACATTGGCTCGTTTGTCGATGGTGTCATATTTCGTTGTCGTCGCAGAGCTGCCTTTAATTTCTGTGAAGGTTCGTTTGACCACTAGGAAGCGACGGTCGTCCACAACTTTTTCATAATCTCCAGTGACTGAAACACGAGAACCATCAAACAATTGCCCTTTGACTTGTTGAAATTCTGTTTGGGCTTCTTTCAAGTATTTTTTGTTGAGCGTGTCGGCTACTGAAGATTCTTGGGATGTTTGGATTTTAGGGACATCGATGTTTACTTCACTTTCCTGTTTTTTCGCTGTCAACGTTTTGATGGTGACTAATTGAACAATTTTATCTAACACAGGAATGTTGCGGGCTGCTTCACTAAAACCTGGAAACAAATTGACTGATAAGACAAAGCCACAAGCCACTACTAGACTACTTTGCAGTGAGCGGTTTCTAAAACGAAGCCAGGTGTACCGCTTTTTCTCTTTATGAAAACGCGCTTTGATTTCCGCTTGTAGATTCGTTGGCAACGGTTGTTGGCGGTATTCTTTTGAAAAGTTTTTAACAACACTTTTTACAAAATCTTCCATTATTTTTTCGCTTCCTTTCTTTTACTAATTCAATAGACTTCGGAGTTCATTCAAACTGCGGTACATCTTCGTTTTAATCGTGTTTTCGTTAATATCCAGGATCAAGGCGATTTCTTTTAGCGTAAATCCTTCAAAAAATTTTAATAGAATAATTTCACGATTGGGACTATCTAATTGATTAATAATTTCTTCAATTTCTAAAAAACTGCGTTGGGGATTATTTAAAAGGGCTAACACATGTTCATCTTTTTCAATATGAACAGCTTCTCGTTTCTTTTTACGCCAATAATCTGTCGCTACAGAAAGCAGAATTCGAAAGAACCACGCTTCAAAATCCTTAATATCGGGTCCTTTTTGGATGGCCTTCAGTGCCTTTTCAAAGCTTTCTTGAATCACATCCAAGGCATCTTCTTTCGAATGTGTATAGTTAAAGGCAATGCGATACATTTTTTCATATTTGGTATCCACAAGCGTTTCTAACGCGCGAATTTGTTTTTTTCTTTTCCAACCATCGAAAACCATCGATTTCTGGAACCTCCTTTCCTGTACACTTATATAGACGAATCACAAGCATAAAAAGTTTCAACTTTTTTATTATTTTTAATTTTTATATTCTAAAAGAAAAAGCGTGGTACAAAAATCACTTTGGATTTTTGCTTCACGCTCAAAATCTGATAAACGGCGGGAACAGAACCAACTCCTTCGGAAATAAGCCGAAATTATCCAAAAATTAAAGAACAATTTCCGGAAATTTCTTCTTATTTCTCGGAGCTAAGCGGTGCTGTCCCGACCTTGTTTTCTTCTCCCGAGTGCGGTCTTAGTGCACTCAGCGTTTTAATAAAATGCGACCAATCAACAGGACGTGGTGGCGCTAGCCAAATAATTTGAGTAATCTCAGGCCAATCGACAAAATGAATATCCGATAAAATTAATTGTACACTTTCATCTACATGTGCTTTGAAAATGATATTCCATTCCGTAATTTTTTCAATATTTTTTTGTATCATACGATTATAGGCTTCACCAAAGGAAAAGTCGACACACAATGTAATCGGAGCCAAAACTTTTTTCAATGGTAACGCATCCACCATTAACAACAGATACCGATAAAATAAAAACTGTCTGGCATCCCAAACAGCGGGATTCGTTTTTTGTTCTTGAATAAATTGTCGACTAGCAGAAAAATACTCTGTATACGTTTCTGCAAAGTAGGTTATATCCATTTTGCGATAACTATAGTTTGCTTCTATTGGAAAATGGAACAATTTAAAATGTACGATTGTTACTTTTTGTTCAAAACCTTGCAGGACTTCCTCAGAAAGCTGAAATTGTATTTTTAAATAGCTTAACAAGTCACGATTCAATTGTTGAATTTCTGCAAATCTTTGGCAAAGTGCTGCTGAAGCTACTTGAAGCCACTCTTCAGCAATTAAAAATAAGAGTAAATAATTGCCTTCGTTTGTTCGTTGTGGTTCTGGGATTTGAAGACTCTCTAACCAATCGAAAACATTCTGCTGATTGTCACCGGCTAATTGTTTTAACACTTGCGAATCTACTTTTTTCTCTACATAAAACTGTTGCTGCGTTCGTACTAAAGAAACCGCCAAAAAATGAAAACATTTAGCTTGTGCATAGCCTGCACGCTGATTAAGATGAACCTTCTCAGAAAAAAATAGCTCAAAGTTCCGAATCTGCTCTAAAACTTTTTTACCGTACAATGAAAAATCACGTTGGTATAATTGTAAAAAAACCAGTGTTGTTACTTCGCGTAAATTGGTTTCATTTCCCACTAAGTGAAATTCTTTATTAATTGTAATTTGATAATTTTCCAGCATTTTCTTTAATTCCTTGAACTCCTTATAAGCCAATGTGTGACTAACAAAGTGTTCTAAAGCAAACTCATTTACAGAATCAAAACGCTGAAAAAAGAAATCTTGAAACATAGCAAAACGTAACGACTCTTTAATATAGCAATCAATCAAAGTAGCGGAAGTTTCCGTTCCTGATTCATTAAGCGTTAAGAAAATACCATCGCTCACAATTTGAAAATCCTCTGATAAACCAAATTCAATAAAATCGGCATTTAATTCAGCGACCGTTTTGTTCACGATAAATTCAGATAATTCTAACTCCTGCATTACGGTTTCTTTTGACTCTGTTAACATCGGTGCATTTTCCAGTAACTGAAATAAGGCGATTTTTCTTTTATCCACTTTATTTAAAAACATCATCAATATCATAGACTTCTCTCACATCCATTTTTTTCCCATACAATCCATTTCCTGAAAGAAAGTACCCAATCGCTGCTAAATAGCTTTCAGATTCTTCATCGCCGCCTGCACCAAGTCCGTTAGGAAAGACAAAATCTTTATTCACTTGTAAGGGATGAGCCGTTGTTTCTTTTGTTTGTTTCTTTTTTTCTTTTGACATTGCCGGTTTCTCCACAGGTTTGTCTTTTTTCTTGGGTGAAGGCTTTTTTTCTTCAGAAGGAACCGTAGTTTTTTGATCTTCCGGAGGGGTCGGCGCAGGTTGTTCCGGTTCTGACTTTTCCTGAGGGGTGATTGATTCTGGTTTTGGTTGAATTTCTTCCGTTGGTTCTAAGGGATTATAAATAGGTGTCGCCAATGTTTGAATTGGTTCTATTTCGACAGCCGTAAAAATTAGCAAAGAACTAAATAAAAAAAGATACTTTTTTCTCATGGCTTCTCACTCTCTCTACCTCTACTTTATGGGAAGCAATTCCTTGTAAAAGTACCTTTACTTTTACAAGGAAAACCCTTTTTGTCAATAGATAGCCCTTTTTATTACTCAGATTGTTGTTCTTCCTCTTTTTTCTTTTTACGATACAAGAAGAAAATCAATAAGAGCAGCGCTAGAATGATGAATGCAATCAGTAGATACAACCACCAATTGGTTCCTTTAATGGTTACGTCTTTTTCATTTAATTCTTTAGCGACGTCCCCAGAAATAGTAAATTCTTTTGTAAATTCCCATTTGTACAGGTACCGTTCTTCACCATTGGCGCCTTTGACTTGATAGGTGCCCTTTTCATCTTTTACACCATAGGCCGTTGATTTCAAGACATATTTTCCTGGCGTTAATCGTTCCCCTTTTAAAGAAATTGGGTAACTAAAGTTAGAGTTTGGCGCCACTTGCATATCCTCAGTATCGGATTGGTAAAGCGTTTCGCCTCCTTTTGAAACAGTGTTGATTAAATGTAATTGGTTTAAGTAGGCCGCTTGTGGGTTTTGTAAAGAAACATTGATGACGTTTCGCGCGTTGACTTGGCCTGGTTTAACCCCTAGTAATTTTAAATCTGGTTGAACCTTTGTCTCATTTTGCTGAAGAATAATAGCCACAACATAGGAGTATTCATTATTAATAGCTAACCCTTTTGATTGATCCGCAGAAGTCGTGGTTTCTTTCTTTTTCTCTTTTAGTGTTATACCGCCAGCCATCACGCCATCAAAAGAATCTTTAGGCATTGTGATGGTTAAAGGTAAGGTCTTTTGGGAATGCTTCGGCAAGATGATTTCTTTCGGTGCTTCCACATAATCTTTTAAGTTAAAGCGTAAAGTTTTGTCAGGTTTGATCCCGTTTTGGCCATATTCTACTACGCCATTTAAATTTGTTGTCGCTGAGTTCACCGTATTTTCAATGGTAATGTCTTCATCTGTATCATTGCGTAACTGAATTTCTACGGTTTGTTTGGTACCAGGCGCCATTTTTAAGTCAAAGTAGGTTTTTGATTTATCCACTTGATTTTCGGGAATTGTTGGTGTAACCGCAAAATTAAATTCAGAAGCGTGCGCCTCCACGCCAATCCAGCCAAATAACATACAAGCGATTACCGTTGCATATACTTTCCATCTGTTCATATTCATTCTCCTATGTCTGTCATTCTTTGTTGTATTATAAGCACCAAAAGACCGAAAGATAAGCCAAAAATTTTTGACTTATATCCCGATCTTGCGTGTATGCTGTCGTTCTTAGTTTCCTGTGTTAGCAGGTGTATCTGTCAAAGTCCAAGTAAAAGTTGTCGTGTATTTTTTCGCATATTTTGTGGTTGAACCAGGTACTTCTAATGAAATACTTGTTTTAGCGGCATCTACACTATCGCCCCAGCTCATTAAGTACGTACCCGCACCTTCTTTATCGCCAGCAGCCATGACCACTGATTCAGCCCCAGTTGGGTTTAATTCAATCGTAGCTGGCGCTGTCGTTGGTTTTGCAGATTGTGAAGCTGAAACCACGCGTCCGTTGCTTAAAGTTACTTTGGCCGCTGTTAGTTCTTGATTGGCTTCAGTTTTGAATTGACCATTTTGTTTTACTTTTAGCGTCCAACCTGTTTCAGTCCCACGATTATCTGAGACTTGAACAAAGTTCGGGCCTTCTTGGTCGGCACCAGCATTATCTTTGTATTTTTGTGTTTCTGCATAGTAGGTCATATTTTTTGAGGTAATCGTTTGTTCCCCAAAAGATAAGCTAGATGCATAGTCAATGGATAACGGACCTGCTGTCCCTGGCTTAGGCCCTGTCGGATCAGTTGGATCAACTGGCGTAATTGGTTTATCTGGGTCTGGATTCGTCGGATCAACTGGATTCGTTGGGTTCGTATTTGGTGCAAATTGAATCGCTCCGTTTGTTTGGTATTCACCACCGTCGACTGCTAATGCACTCATTGGTACAAGTGCCAGTGCGCCTAAAGTTGTGGTTGCCATCAATGTCATTACTTTTGTCTTTTTCATTTATTTCCCTCCATTATTTACTGGTACATCTGAAAGTAGCCAAGTCAATGTTGTTTTATATTGTACTGCATCCTTAGGGGTTTTCCCGGGAACAGTTAGTGAGATTGCCCGTGTGATTGTGGCATTTACTTGCTGTCCTTGTTGATTTTTTTCGGTCACTTTTTCTGCTTGCCCCCACAGCGTGATCCACGTTCCGGCGCCGGTCTTTTCTGGGGCTTGCATGACAACAGTTTCTGCGCCCGCAGCATCTAATTGAATGTTTGCGGTAGCAGTTGGCGGCAATACGTCCGTCGCATTTGAGCGCACACTGGGCTCAGTAAAGGCGACGGTGGCGCCTGTTAATTCTTTGTGTAATGTTTCTGCATTACGAAATTGACCATTTTGTTTCACTTTTAAAACCCAGCCAGCATTGGTTCCCCGTAAATCACTTACTTGTACATAATTAGCAGTTGCCAATTCACTTGCTGAACCATCTGGGTTTTTATAGGTTTGCGCTCTGGCAAAATACGTTTGATCCTTATTCGATATCTCATTACTTCCAAAATCCAAACTTGAGGCATAATCGATGGAAAGTGGCCCAGGTGTGCCTGGATTAGGTCCATCAGGATTCGTTGGATCGACTGGTCGAACTGGTTTTTCTGGATCGGGATTTTCTGGATTTACTGGATCCGTCCCATCTGTGCTTGGGGTAAAAACAATCGACTGTTCGCTATCAAAAACGACCGTCGTCGCTTCAGCAGGAACAGTGGCGCCAAGCAACATTGTTCCGAATAACAAGGAGTAGACGACTGTTTTTTTCATTTACTTAGCCTCCAACATTCGTTGGTACAGATTTCAATGTCCATGTTAAGGTCGTACGATATTCTTTTGCTAATTTAATCGCTTTACCTGGGACATTTAATTTCACGGCAGTAGCACCTTCTGTCGCATCTTTCCCAAAACGATAGACCCAAGTCCCCATTCCTTTGCCATCTTCTGCTTTGACTAATTCTACTTCTGTTCCAGGAACAAAGGTATGTGCTGCTGTTGGTGTTGGCGCGTATGCGGCATCAACAATCGATGTCACACCTGCATTGGCAATCGATAAAGCAGCCCCAACTAATTCTTCATTTTGGGCTGTTTTGAATTGCCCATTTTGTACAGCGCTTAACGTCCAGCCTTCTTGTGTCCCACGTTTATCCGTTACCTGAACATAGTTGGGACCTGTTGTTCCATCTTTAAATGTTTGAATTTGTGCGTAATAATCTTTCGTATCGGAAGTGATTTTTTGGGCGCCAAATTGAAAGCTTGAAGCATAGTCAATTGATAAGGGGCCTGCAGTCCCTGGTTTTGGTCCAGTTGGGTCAGTTGGATCTTCTGGTTCAACTTTTTCATCTGGATTGGTTGGGTTAACTGGCTTCGTTGGATCTGTATCTGGTTCAAATGTAATGGCGCCATTACTTGTATAGTTCACGTTAATGTCTTCCGCAAATGCTTGTTGTGTCGCTAGGACACCGCTAAATCCTACAATCCCTACTACTGCTAATACTGTTTTTTTCATCTTCTCTTCTCCTTTTAATAAATAATATGCCTATAGTGATAAGGCTGATTCCCAAATAAATAAATGGTTCTTGATTGGTGGTACCTGTCGCTGGTAATCTTCCTTGGCGCGACCCATATACGCCAGAAGAAAGGACGGATGAAGCGCCTCCGTCAGCTGGCTTGGTGGGTTCGGTCGTTGTGGAAGAATTACTTGTCGCTGTTGTCGACTCTTCTGTGGGATATTCATACGTTCCATAAAAGGAGACAACACCACTATTTTCATAAGCTGCTTCCCCAAACGCAGTGTCTGAATGACAGAAGCTGAAAAGACCTAAAAAACAACTAAGCAAAAGGTATTTTTTCATCTCACTTCTCTCCTCCTTGTTATGGTGCCATGACTAATGACCATGACAATGTCCCTTTGAATTCGCCAACTTTTTGTTTCTCGACTGGCACAGATAGTTTAAGTCCCCGTTGGTTTGCCGCACCCCAACCTTGGTTAATTGTATAACTACCTGAACCGGAGCCTTCATTTTCTGTAACAACCGTATCTCCTTTATTGAGTAAAAATTCTCCTTTGTCTGTAACCAATGACAAATCTTCCAATTGATCTGTGCCGTTCGTTAAGGGATTAGTTACCTGAACATTCAGTTTCCAAGGCGTACTTTCTGACCCGCGTGTGTCTTGAACGACTAAATCATCTGAAAGAGTTGGCCAGTAAACTTCTGGCTTGGCAGAAATTTTTTGTTTGCCAAAATCAATTGTTTTAGGTACTTTTTCTAACGTTAATTCACCTGAAATAGACACATTGACTTTTTTATTTAACGTTTCACCAGCTTCTGTAAATTGATAATTGGCTGGCACCGTTTTGGCTAATTCTTCTGGTTTCGCTTGCTGAATGGCTTGGAAGGTTGCGGCATCAAGACTTGGTGTTTGATTGGCCCGACCATCTGCGAAAATCACCGTTGCTTGTGTCCATTGTGCCAACTCGTCTGAATTCGTTAAGCCATTTGCTTCTTTTAATTTCAAATGCGCACTTGTCGCATACAAGGCAAACGAACGATCTTTGGCAAGGACACTTTCATTTTTCACAACAACTAAATGAACCGTTTTGTTTTGCAAATTATCCCCTGACGTCCCTGCTTCTAATTGAATATCATGTGTCCGCGATACAGTTTTTTCTGCTAACGGCGCTTGAATTTGTGGTAAATCCGTCTCTTTTAATGAGGTTTTGAAAAACGGCCGACCTTTTGCGCCAAGCATTTCTATTACTTTATCGACAGTCGTTAGTTGCGCTGCCTCATCTTCTGTGACAATCACCGATTGCCCCGAAAGTTCCACTTTATTTGAAAATTGAACTTTCACCTGATAACTGTAGTTCATATTCGTCGCTTTCCATGAAAGCGGGGTGGTATCTTTCTGCTCTGGAATTTGCTCTATCGCGCTCCCAACTTCACTAGATTTAACCGTTCCTTGGTGCAACCAAGAACCTGTTACTTCGTCAGGAAGGAAGCTTAGGGTTGGTGTTAAAGCACTTGAGGTCGGAATCATCAAACGTCCTTTTTGAACTTTTTGTCCAGCTACTTCGGTGCCCCACGCTTGTAAGGTTAATGGCGCATTGCCGGCTTTGACCTCTTTTACATCATGAGAAATAGTACCTGCACCTGCCACAATTCCAGGCGTTTCCACTTCGTAATCGATGATGGAGCCAGGAATTGCTATCCCATAGCCATTGGCGCCCTTGGTCACATCGTTATCGCCAATAAATGTTTTTCCAGTCGCTTTTTCAATCCCATGAAACGTTGTTGGCGTAAGTTTTGTAGCATTATTGACCGTTGGATTAATCGTCAAGACCTGATAGGCTTTGACATTTCCAAACCAAGTCCCTGTGCTATCCACCAAAGCAGTTGTATCTGTCGTTGGTTTAATCCATAAAAGTTCATCTTTTGTTGTATCGACAGCTTCAAAATCCGCAATGTTTACTTTACCTGTACCAGGAATTGTTTCTAATGTTGCATGATCCTGAACCGTTAGTTTGCTAGCTGAGATTAAATTGGCTGTGTTGGTGATCCCAATTCCAGCGTTTTTAGATAGATGAATTGATCCGAATTCATTGTAAGTCGTACTGTGGTTCGCGGCAGTAGCAGAAACGCCATTTTTGATGTTCCCACCATTAGCCATTAATTTAATGCCATTGGTGACATTTAATTCCGTAAAGTTGACAACGCCTAAGCCTGTCGCATTTAGTGGTTCTGTTTGATAGTTATTGGTGCCGTCAACGTTCTCGCCAATGTTAATGACAACTTTCTGAGCATTTTTAGAAACAATGGTATTGGTGAAACTATCTGTTGCATTTCCACCAGATAATCCATTGATTGTTTTGGCACCTTGTAAATTTATCTCGACATCACGTAACAGCCCTGTCGTAGGGGCATTACCATAATTTGTTGCATATAAGTTACCAATACTTGAACCTGTTGCTTGAATATTCATAATAATTTTGCCACTTTTTGTATATGAGGACGTCCGCGCGCCATCTCCGTATATAGCTGCACCATTCAAAACATCTGAACCTGGTTTTGTATAGATATTTAGCGTAATTGTATTAGAATCATCTGTTCCTAAATTAGTTGTTCCGTTATAAGGAACACCTCCTGAAATAGACGTTCCCGAAGGCAATTTAAACTCGCGATTGTAGTTTCTTAAATCAATGGTCAAATTTGCGTTTCCTAACAAAGAACCAACATTTGTTATTCCGCCAGAAAAACCATTCGTTCCTTCACGAGGAGTACCAGAAAAGTCGCCACCGTAAACAATATTATTAGAATTTCCAGTAACAGTATGATCACTTGAAGCACCATAAGATGCTCCCATTGAGGCATTAATGACACCATCATAAACGGTTACTCCAACATTCCCGACAATTTTTTTATCATTCCAGCCACCACCAGATAAGAACCAGTCAACTTGACCATTCCTGACAGTTGCTTGGGCATTTCCATAAACTCGACCGCCTTCATAACCACTTCCTTCTAAGGTATCGACAATACCTCCATTCAATGTATTAGAGGTGTTCCCTTCAACAACGCCAGAAAATAAACCACCGTATGTTCGTCGAGCTACAGCATTATTAATTACTGTATTTGACTCACCGCGAATGTAGATAGTCCAAGCATCTCGGCCAATGACAAGACCACCGCCAGCAATATCAAAATCTTTCGCATTCGCTAAATTATTTCTACTAGAAGAATAATTCGTGTCAGTTGGACGACTTCCTTTATAAACCAAGCCATCGCCGCCAGCTGTGCCATCGCCTGTTTGTGTTCCAACTTCTATAGTTGCCTTACCTTCTACGTAACCACCTACACCAGCTGCGGTTGTTCGCCACAGATCCGCATTACCAAATGAACCTTTAACAAGATGTGAGTGAATATTTCCTAAAATTTTATAAGTTGCACTATCAAAAGCTAATTTTGCCCGTTGCTCTGATGTATAAGCATCATAGATACCTTCATTGGAAGCCCCTAGTGCTGCTTTTGATAATCGATCAGCTTCCGTTCCACTACCACCATCAAAATTACCTATACCGCCTTGAGCAGCTGTTGTTCCACCAATAACCGTATTTTCAATATTTCCTGTTATTGTGCCGTTATAACGATTGGCTCCAATAATACTTGGTCCATAGGTTGTATAATTACTTGCATCGAGGGTTGTGGAAATTGCATTTGTTCCACGATTTGTTCCAATATTCCCACGACCTGAACCACCAACATAAGGCCCTCTTGAACTCCAACCGCCATATCCAGATAATGAATTTTTAATGGTACCATTAATGTTTCCATAAAGTGCGCCACCATAGTAAGTGGACATCCTAAAAGAACTATTTGCTTCCGCTGCAATGTCTAACTCATTGGAAACACTCCCGGTCACAGAAATTGGGTTTGCTGCTGTACCAATTCCTGCACCATAATAATTAGAAAGAGCACCATTGATTCGTTTAACAGAAACGGTTACATTCCCATCGACTGTACCTAGATTTGCACCGCCTGATAGCGTATTGATTCCGGAGACCGTGTTATTAATGAGCAACGTTGGGTTTCCTTTTAAAGTTCCACCATTATTATTTCCGCCATAAAAATACCACGTACCTGAACCTGTGCTATTTACTGTAATCACAGGATTTCCTGTAACATCGCCTGAATCCGTTCCGCCAAACACAGAGAAACCATTCCCGATAGAACCACCATTCAAGGACAAACTATGACCGTTTAAATACATTTGTGATCCTGTGTAAGAAATATTTCTTAAAGTAATATCTGTACCGAAGTGAACAATTCCTAGTGCCAATGTTTTGGAACCTGTAGGTAAAGTTGTATCCATACTAATCGGATCCGCGCTGTTTCCAGTAATCACTAAATGATTGACCTTGCCTTGCAAGGCGTAAAAGGTCATATTAATTGCCGTAACGGTGTCAGGAATCACTTTAGCGGTGGTCGCCGCACTCGTCGTAATATTGTTTCCTATATAAAGAGTGAAATCGCCATTGTTCCCCTGTTGATACAAATCAAACAAGGCTTCTTTCAAGCCAGCCTCTGTCGATGCATATTCTTTGTACGCTGCTCCATCTCCTGCAGGACTTGGCACAACAATCACTTTTGTTTTATCCGCAGGGGCAATTGTGTCCGCAATGGACTGATCAACTGAAACAGCTCTGGCCATGCGTGTCAGTTTCTGTTTAAAGACAGCCGTAAGTTGTGTATCTTCTGAAAACTCTAATTGAAGAAGTTCTTCATTTGTATATGTTTTGCCTTGATAAGACCAGCCAACGAAAGTCGCATTTTCCTCACTATTCGCCCATTTTGGTAATTCTTCTGTCCGAAGTGGCTGATTTTTTTCTTTTACCACTTGATAACTTTTGGCATCATTTAGAAACAAAGCTTGATCCGTTGTTTCAAAGGTCAACGTGATTTGCTTCTGCTCTTCGCTTGGTTTTGTTTCTGTGGAAGAGGTGGTTACTTTTTCTGTGATAGCACTAGATTCCGTCATTGATGACTGTTCTGTAGAATGTGCGCTGCTTTCTTTTGTTGCTTCACTTGTACTGGTTTCTGCTGTTTTTGGCTGTGTCTGCGTACGTTCCGTTTGTTGCTCCCCTTCAATCGCCCACGCTGAAACAGATAAAAATGGTTGTACAAGTAAACAAGTTGCCAATAAAACAGCGATTTTCTTTTTCATTAACTTCATCACTCCTCCCTCGAAGTAAACTTTCCACAACCAACCTATGGCTCAAGTATACGAAGTTTTCTTCTGATTTTTTTAAAGATATTTTCTTAATTTCAAAAAAAAAATTTATTTTTTAATTTTCTTTTTGTTAACTAAACGAATTTTTTGCTGTTTTTGTAAGATAAAAATGTTAATTTGTTCACAAAAATAACAAAAACGTTGTTTTTAACATTAAAATTAACAAACGAGTTCGTAGTATAGCACGGATTTTTTCTCATGTAAACATCATCAAATAAACATTTTTGTTTAATTTATACATATTTCTCAGCTAAAAAAATGACAAAAATAAATAAACAGAGGCCTTAGAAATATTTCTAAGGCCTCTGTTTATTTATACGTATTCACAAACTGGACTGTTTCTTGGTAACATTGTTTAGCTTCTTTTGTTTGATAGTCGAATTGATATTCGTGGGTGATCGTTGCTTTCTTATCTTTGAAAAAGAGAGCTGAAACTGGAACATTTAAAGTTTTTAACCGCTGAACCAAGGCTAGTCCTTGCTCTTGGAATGAAAAGCTATTGCCATCTGTTAGATACGTCGGGGGAAATTCTTTGGTGACTTTATCCACTAAACTCACTTCTTGCAGTTCTGCACTCGTCTGCCAGTCTTTAGTGCCGAGCAAGGACCAAGCCACTGTTTTAACGAAAAATTTCATAAAACGATTATCACTTTGTTGGTTGGCCATTTGTTTCAAATCCACCGGACCACAATACGAGAGCGTGCCTTTTAAATGGCTAGCCGGCAATGCTGCAGTCATCCCTAGTTCTTTGGCATAGTTGGCATTGGTTTGAACTGTTGCATATTGTAGAGCAATCTGTGCACCCGCACTGTCCCCGCCAATAAAAAGCTTAGATAAATCTAACATGGGATACGCTTGTTTCTTTTCTAATAAAAATTGAACAAGTTCATTGACCTGCTGGAGCTGGCTTGGATAAGGTGCATCTGGTGCTAATTCATAATTCATTGAAATAAAGGCAACTGAGGAATCAGCCACTAAACGTGTCGCAAACTCTTTCATCCCAGACTTATCTCCTCCCACATAGCCACCACCATGGACCCATAAAACGACTGGTACCGCTTGTTTTGACGTTTGGGGATAATACAAATCAAAGGTATTCTTTTTTCTTGAAGAAGGGTATGTTTGATTTTCTTGCAATTGGACATTAGGCAATGCTTTATCATAGGAAGCTGAATCTTTTATTTCAACTTCGCCTGCGAATAACTGGTTGATGACCCAAGCGCCTGGCTTAGGAGATAATTGAAAGGCGAGAAACACGCCTAAGCAAATAACCACAAGGATTCCTAACAACCAAAGGATAAAACGTACGATTTTTCTTTTCACTCTATTCACCTGCTTTAATTTGTAGCAAAATTATAGCATGTTTTTTAGCCAAAGCGTTTATTTTGAAACAGCTTTTTTAGAATTTGATGTACTTTTATCATTTGAAATGCTTTCTTAAAAGCTGTAAAATGAACAAAATGACTTTAACCTTTAGGAGGTTGCCAAATGAAAGCTCTGATTTCCATTGATTATACGAATGATTTTGTCGCCACAGACGGAAAACTAACCACTGGTGCCGCTGGACAAGCCATTGAAACGGCCCTTGTTCAACAAACAAAGCACTATTTTGACAATGGCGATTTTGTGGTTTTTGCCATTGATGGGCATGACCCCCTAGATCGCTATCATCCTGAAAATAAACTTTTCCCGCCCCACAATGTCTTAGGAACTGACGGGCGTAATCTGTTTGGCTCGCTAGCTGATTTTTATCAAGCTCACAAAAATGAGGCAACCGTTTATTGGATGGACAAACGGCACTATTCTGCTTTTAGTGGCACGGATTTGGACATTCGTTTACGAGAACGAGGAATTACAGAGCTTTGTTTAACTGGTGTTTGTACAGATATTTGCGTGTTGCATACGGCTGTCGATGCCTATAATTTAGGCTATCAATTAATGATTCCTGAACGCGCCGTTGCTAGTTTTGATGAACAAGGACACGAATGGGCGTTACGCCACTTTAAACAAACTTTAGGAGCAACCATTCTATAAAAAGACTAGTCAATCCTTCCATGCGCCCTATCTATATTCAAAAAATCCTGTAAACAACACAAAAGCCAACCTTACTATGGATAAGGTTGGCTTTTTTACACTCATTTTAACTCCGAGCCTGCGGATTAGTGATAACTAGCATTCACAGAATAAGCAGAGACTGCTAGCTGATAGAAATTAGCTACTCATAAAAGAGTGAGGAATCCCACTTTTTTATAGACCAATGACCGTTGCAAAGAAAGGAACTACTAAAACAGTAACTACACCAACCACTACGACAGAAATACTAGCCATAGCAGCCTCTGTTTCACCCATTTCTATGCCAACTGCCACACCTAGGGCATGTCCGGCCGCACCTAAAGCTAAACCTTTGGCGATTGGATTGTTAATCTTAAACCATTTCAATGCAATTCGGCCCAAGGCATAGGTTAGTACACCATTGAAGATTACAGTAAACGCCGTAATGGAAGCAATGCCGCCAACAGTTTGAGAAATAGGTACGGCAATCGCTGTTGTAGCTGCTTGTGGTAAGATTGAGGCCACTAAATGATTATCCATGCCAATCACTTTTCCTGCAAAATAAACAGCCACTAGCGAACCAAAAGAACCAATTGTTAACGCCGTTAAAATTTCTAACCAATATTTTTTCAACACGTCTCTCTTTTTATATAAAGGAATCGCAAACGCTACTGTCGCAGGCTCTAGAAAGAAGCTGATATATTTGCCACCTTCATTGTATTGCTCGTAACTAATTCCTGTTACTTTTAAAACGACAACGCCTAAAATCATCGCAACGAATAATGGCGTAAATAAGAAGAAACCTTTGCTTTTTTTAAACAACCAAGTACCTATGCCAAATACAGCTAATGAAATAATAATGCCAACATATGGATTCATGCGCGAACCTCTCCTTTCGCTTTCTTCGTTGCTGCGGGTTCTTTTTCTTTTCGAGCATCTTTCATATGCAATAAAAAGGCGCCCGTCCAACCAGTTGTTGCTAGTAACGCTAGTGTCGCTACTAAAATAACAAAAACAATTTGAACGCCAAATTGTTGCATAATCCCTAAAGAATTAACTAAGGAAATACCTGAAGGAACAAATAAAAATGTAATAACCGTTGATAAGCTATTACCTAGCCCTTCCACTTGCTCCAATTTAACAACTTTTGTACATAAACCAATGAACAATAACACCATGCCAATTACTGAAGCAGGCATTGGTATTGGGGAAATGAACGCCAAGCCGTTGGCGATTAACATAATAATGGCAAAAACTGCTGCTTGTTGTAAAAATGAATATACTTTCTTTTCCATTCTTCTTCGCTCCCTTTTGTCTGTTTTCTATGGGTTAAGTATATAAAGAAAACGTTTTTTTAAGGGCTTTTTTTCATGAAATGCCAGAATTTCTTCACCAAATGCAAAAATCACCACTTGAAATGCATTCGACATTTCAAGTGGTGATTTTTTAACTTAAGCCAAGTTTTTCTTTAAATTCTTTGACGTATGAACGGCTAACAGGTACTTTTGAGCCGTTGGTTAAAATTACTTGCAACGTGTTATTAAACCACGGCTGGATTTCTTGAATTTTTGTTCGATTCAAGATGAAACTTCGGTGTGTTTTAATAAAGAGCGTGGCAGGTAATTTTTGTTCGATACTGTTGAGGGTCCCTGTCATCTTGTAGACCTGTTGATCCACAAAAATGCTCAGTTGCCGTTCTTCGACAGAAACGAGGTAAATATCTTCTGGCGCCACAAGATAAATGCGGTCTTCCCCTTGAATAGGTATTGCTTCAGATTTCGGTCCTTTTTCAGCAGTATTTTCTGGGACAGCTTGAGCCATTTCTTTCGATGCTTTTTCAATGACTTGTGTTATTTTTTCTTCTTCAAAAGGTTTCAAAATATAATCTTTTGCATTCACTTGAAAGGCCTTTAACGCATATTGATCATAGGCGGTTGCAAAGACCAAGTAGGGCGCTTTTTTAAGATGGGTTAATTTTTCCGCTAAATCAAACCCGCTTTCATCGGTCAAATGAATATCTAAAAATAACAAATCTGGCTTTTGATCCATCATCTCTTCCATTGCCTCCGCCACAGAATCCGCTTCTGCAACGCTCGTCACTTGCGGATGTTGGGAAACAAGATAGCTCAATTCTTCTCGTGCTAAGGGCTCATCATCAACGATTAATACGTGCATCTAATTCCTCCTGTTCCATCGGGATTTCTAAATGAACATGGCTCCCGCCTGTCTCTAAATTTTCAATTAAAAAACAACCTTCTGATCCATAAAGGTTCGCCATTCTGCGGGACAAGTTTTCCAGTGCCGTGCCGGTGCCTTTTTCCGAAGTCACTGTCGTCTTTCCTAATAGCAAGCGGCGTTCTTCAGGAATCCCTTGCCCATTGTCATACACATCCACATGTAATTTGTGTTGTTTTGCTTTGACCACTACCCGGACTTGATTGTTCTCCTTCCGGCTGCCAAATGCATGCTTGATGGTATTTTCCACTAACACCTGAATCGCATACGGCGGTACTTTTTCTGAAGCAACCGCTTCTTCCACGTCAAATGTTACTTGATAACGATTCGGAAACCGTGCTTGTTCTAATGACAAATAGGCTTTTACTTGTTCTAGTTCTTGTGAAACTGGGATTGTAGTTTGCACGGCTCCCTGCAAGTTGCCTCGAAAGTATTTACTTAATTGAAGCAATAGTTTCCGCGCTTTTTCACTGTCTTTCCGCATTAATGCGGAAATAGTATTGATGGCATTAAAGAAGAAATGCGGGTTCACTTGCGCTTGCAAGGATTTAATTTCAGCTTCTTTAAGTAATTTTGATTGTACTTCCGCTTCACCTAATTCAATTTGTGAAGAAAAAATTGTCCCAAGACCTTCTGCTAACTGCTCCTCGACATGCGTTAACTGCGCTGGATCCGTAAAATACATTTTTAAGGTGCCAACAATTTGCTGATGGGAAAATAACGGAATCACAATCGCCGCTTGCAACGGACAATTAGGGTCTGAACAACCGACTTCTTCTTTGGCATGTGCGATGGTCATTCGGCCCGTCCGTAACACTTCCCGAGAAAGCTCTGTAATGACTTCTAGCTCTGGAATATGATGATCGCTTCCTGCGCCAACATGAGCTAAAATTTGATGACTGTTTGTCATGCTAATCGCACTGACTTTTGTATAATGCTTAATAATCTCCGCAACTTTTTTGCTGGAATTTTTATTGAGGCCTTCTCGAAAATATGGCAGTGTTTCCGCTGCTAATTCCAAAACATCGTGCGTCTGAACCGCTTTGGCCTGCTCTTCTTGTTTCAATGTCGTCGTTAGAATCGACATAAAAATGAACGTTCCTACGCTATTTAACAAAATCATCGGCAGCGCAATAAAACGAACCAACGTGGCCCCATCCGATAGATCACCGCTGAAAAAGAAAATAAAAATCATCTGAATCATTTCCATGCACGCTCCGACAATGGCAGAAAAGCCGGCAGACGGAAAAACGGTTTGCTTTGCCATGCGGCTCCCTAAAAAACCGGCAATTAAGCCAACAATTAAAGAAGCAGGCACATAAAAGAAACTATGCCCCCCGCCTTGAATAACCCGATGAAAGCCAGCAATTAAACCAACCGTACTGCCGACAATCGGACCACCCACTAATCCAGAAACGCCAATTACTAACGTACGCGTATTCGCAATGGAAGCATTGCTGCTTAAATAGGTTAGTAAATTATTGGGAACAATCTGATTCTTAGCGATTTCGATACCTGTAAAATTAGAAATAATAGCAAATAAACCAAAAATCAAAATCAATTGAACTTTTGAAGACATTTTTTCACGACTTAATAAAACACGCTTAAAATAAGGCACATTCACTAAAAGAAAGGCCAGTAAAATAATTAAGCCTACCCGTTCCATCATTAAAATAAATAATTCGACCACACCGGCACCTCCTTCCTATTAACTATACTATAAATCAAGGAAAAGAAAAAAATGAAGCTTCTCAAAAAAGAAGCTTCATTTTTTCTATTCATTAAAACGCAGGAATATTGGCACCTTTAGAATTTTTCTTGATGTATTCAGCAACTTCTTTTGTTGTCATCGCTTCTTTTAAAACCTTGATTTTTTCGCTATCTTTTTCGCCTTTACGTGTCACAACTTGCAATGCGTAATGTTTACTTGCTTCTTCATCTTCTAACAAAATCGCATCTTTCGTTGTTAAACCAGCAGGTTCTAAGTAGGCTGGGTAGCAGAACACCATAGCGATGTCTTTTTCATCATAGGCTTTAGCTAAATTCAGTAAATCAATGCTTTCAAAAGTGATGTTTTTAGGATTTTCCACGACATCTGCCACCGTGCCATTAAAGCCGACACCTTCTTTTAATTTAATCACGCCGTTTGCATTTAAAATTGCTAAAGCACGACCTTCATTGGTTGGATCGCTAGGAATCCCCACTTTGGCATTTTCAGGTAAATCTTTCGCATCTTGGTATTCTTTTGAATAGAAACCACCAGCAAAATAATAAATCGGTTGCACAGCCACTAAATCAGCTTTTTTCTCTTTGTTAAACATTTCCATGAAGGGTTGATGTTGCGCAAAATTAGCATCCGCTTCGTCATGTTGCACGGCATCGTTGTAGGCAACATTGTCGCTCACTTCCATAATGTTAATTTTGTACCCTTTTTTCTCAGCTTCTTTCTTGGCAATCTCCAAGATATCTTTTGAAGATTCCAATTGCACGGCAACGGTAATCTCCTTGTCTTCTTTCTGGTCTGCTTGTTTATTTCCCCCACAGGCAGCTAAAATAACTGTTGCAATAACAGCGAATGTTGCTAAATAAAACTTCTTCATTCTTTTGTCCTCCTACTTTCTTTTGTCTAGTTTTTGGGCAATGAAGTTCCCAAGCATTTGTAAAATGAAGACCAGTGCAATCATAATCACAATGGCAACATACATAATACCGTATTCATACCGTTGATAGCCGACACGAACTGCAAAATCGCCAATCCCGCCGCCACCAACAACACCCATCACCGTGGAATATGAAACCATACTCACTGTCGTGGTTGTGTAAGCAAGGACCAATCCGCTACGTGCTTCCACCAATAAAAAGTGCCAAATGTATTGGACTTTCGAGGTACCTAACGAATTAGCTAAAAAATAAATTTCTTCTGGAACATCCAACAGCACTTGTTCAACCAAGCGAGCAAAAATCGCGATCGCAACAATACTCAATGGCACAGATGAAGGAATTGGGCCAAATGCCTTTCCTAAAACAGAACGAGTGACTGGAATCAACGCAATCACAAATAATAAATAAGGAAACGAGCGAATAACAGTTACAATGAAATTTAAAACCCAATACAGCCAAGGTTGATGCCCTTTGACTTTCGGATTAGCCAAAAATAGTCCTAATCCTAAAGGCAAGCCGACAAGCAAACAGATAGCCATCGAAATCGACATCATAATCCCTGTTTCTTTTAAACCAATCAGCATAGATGGCCAATATTCGGCAAAGGTTTCTGAAAAAGTCATGGACGCAAACTCCTTTCCACTTTTTCTAAATAGGAAAGCGGTTCTTCCTCATATTGCTGAGGATTATTCAGAAATTCGCCAATTAACTGACCTTTTTCCATCACTAAGATACGATTACATAAGCGCTTCACGGTTTCTAATTCGTGACTAACAAAGAAAATAGTCGGTCGGAATTCCTGATGCGTCTTATGTAATAGTCGAACGACACTTTCTGTATTTTCTTCATCTAATGAACTCGTTGCCTCGTCACATAATAACCATTTTGGATTACGGCTCAACGCTCGAGCAATAGAGACACGCTGTTTTTCCCCACCAGAAAGCTGAGCAGGATACGCTTCTGCCTTATGGGCCATATCAACAAACGTTAATAAACGCTCAATTTTTTCAGGCTGTTTCTCTTTTAAAAGTTTCAAAGGCAACGCAACATTATCATAAATTTTCAAATTTTCTAACAAATTGTAATGCTGAAACACCATCCCCATTTGTTGTTGCTGCTGGCGAACTTCTTTTTTAGAGAAGGTTTGAACATTTCTGCCATCAATACGAATCTCCCCTTCACTCGGTTGTTCCATTAAATTCAACAAACGTAACAACGTGGACTTGCCAGAGCCACTTTTCCCAACAATCCCAACGATTTCTCCTGGTTGGACAGAAAAGTGAATATTTTTTAACGCGTGTGTCTCTTGATAGACTTTCGACACATTCACTAACTCAATCATGATTACCTCCTAAAGGCCGACAAACAAACTATAACAACTAAAAAAACTGTATAACAATTAAAGTAATTCTGTGAAACGATTTAAAAAAACTATTACGAATTAAAAAATAACACACGTTTCGAAAAACAGCGTTATATCAGAGATGTAACTACTTACATCATCTACTAAAACAGAAAAAAAAGCAACCTTTTTATTTGTGAAAAAAACACTATCTGTTTTTTGTCTGTATTATTTTGTACAAATGAATTAAAAATTTCCTGTTTCTACAGCTATTTCCCCACGCTCCTACTAAAAAAAGACATTCTCAGAAACGAGGCATCCAAAAAGGGAAAAGCGCTCGTAACGATAATGTCTCTAATAGTTTACTTTTTAAATACAACTGTTTCTTCGACAGTAATTCTTTCAGCCAATGATTGAATCACTGGACAGTTTGGGGAGACAAGCTTCAAACACCGTGTCGCCCGTGCTTGAAAGTCTTCTGGAACAGACACATAAAAGAGAATCGTCACCTGTTTTAATGGTTGTGCGCGTCTCTCTACTTCTCTTGAATACGTGACTTCTATTTTTTCAAACTCAAAGGGAATGTGCGAATTTTCCAAAACGGATTGATACACGTACCCCCCACAAGCGCCAATTGCCGAAACGAGCATTTGAACTGGCGAATATCCCTCTTCTTTTGCTAACACCCAGCGCGCTGTTTTCGTTTGTAATTCAAATTTTTCCACACCACGAATAATCGTCAAACGTTCTACCATTGCCATCTTCACTCCTTTTTACTCTTTCTTAAAAGATACTACAAAACAGCGCTAAAACAAACATTTCTAACTTTTCAACTTAGCAAGTCCTAAAAAAAACGAAATTCTAACTTGACAAACAACGCAACACCTGATAATATACTTCCGTTCAAATCGTAACCATTACGATTTAGATTTTATAAATCCAAAAAGAAAGGAAGTGCCTTATGGCTAAAAAATCAAAAATTGCTAAAGCAAAAAAACAACAAGCAATGATTGCAAAATATGCGCCTATTCGCCAAGCCTTAAAAGAAGCTGGCGATTATGAAGGTCTTAGCAAATTGCCAAAAGATGCTCATCCAAGTCGCTTAAAACTCCGCGATCAAACAGATGGGCGCCCACGTGGCTACATGCGTAAATTTGGCATGTCTCGGATTCGTTTCCGTGAATTGGCTCACCAAGGCTTGATTCCTGGCGTCAAAAAAGCAAGCTGGTAACTCATTATTTTGATAAAGACAACTAGCGAGGACAGTCGCATTTGGGCTGACCTCGCAGCCCCCTTTATCTTTTATACGCAATTAAAAAAATCAAATTGGAGGACGGCACTATGCGCCAAACCATTACGTTAGCTTGCGCTGAAACTGGCGAGCGCCTTTACTTAACAAGTAAAAACAAACGAAATACACCAGAAAAATTACAGCTGAAAAAATATTCACCAAAACTACGGCGCCGCGCACTTTTCACTGAAGTCAAATAACAGGAGGAAAACTTGATGGGCATTCCAATCACCATTGTTTCTGGCTTTTTAGGCGCAGGAAAAACAACCTTAATTAACCATGCGCTTGCGCAATCACCGTTTCCTAAAGAAGAAATTATTATTATTGAAAATGAATTTGGTCAAACAGGCGTTGACCACGCATTACTTTTACAAACCACGGAACGAATTATTCAATTAAATAACGGTTGCATGTGCTGCAGCTTACGAGGAGATCTTCTTGCCTCTTTATCAGCAATCTTAGAAGTGTATCAAGAAGAACAACAACCCATTGCCCAAGTCATTTTAGAAACAACGGGCATTGCTGATCCGCAACCAATCATTCAAACAATTTTAACGACCCCGCACATCAAAAATCATTTCTATATAGACAGTCTCTTAACGGTCGTTGATGGGCATCATTGGCAACAGCAGCTTCAAGAAGCCGAAGCCATCAAACAACTGGCCTTAGCAGATCGCCTCTTTTTTTCTGTCAAGAAACCAGCAGACAGCACTCAGCTACCAACGTTCCAAGAAACCCTTCGTACCATTAATCCTTTTGCTGATATTTTATCCTTTCAAGCCAACGAGCCTCTTTTGGCTAGTGACTTTTTTCAATTAAATAAGTTTACGGCAACACTTACAGAACACGAAATGACTCATTCCCCGCATGAGCACGCCCACGAGCATCATCACCATACCTTTCACTCCCTCACGCTAACGGCGTCCTCAGCCCTCAACGAACCTCTTTTCACTCGTTGGCTTGATTGGTTAATGTATACACATCAGGAAAAGTTATACCGTTTCAAAGGGATTCTCGCCTTACAGGAGCATGACTTGGCCATTGCCATGCAAGGCGTCAACCAGCAAGTGGCCTTTCAAATGACGAATCAACCCCCTCAAGAAACGACAATTGTTCTGATTGGCAAAGAATTAGAGACAAAAAAAATTCAAGAAACCTTTCAAACCCTCAACAAAATAGCTACTCCGTAAATTATTTTTTACGAAATGGAGGTCCTATATATAATGGAAAAAACTGACTTATCTAGCGCTTATCGTCGACTGAAAAGTCCCAACATCAAAACACGAAAACGCGCACTTAAAATCATTAAAGAACATAAGCGCAATAAACAAAAGAAAATTGCGTAATTCACTAAAGGAGCACACCTATGAAAAAATTTACTCTTCCCCTGTTAGCCGCCTTATCGCTAATCCTTTTCGGCGCTTGCGGCAAAACAAACACCTCTGATAAAACCGCTGACGGTAAAGAAAAACTATCCATTGTCACGACTTTTTATCCTATGTACGATTTCACTAAAAATATTGTAGGCGATGAAGGAGACGTCAAATTGTTAATCCCTGCTGGTTCTGAACCTCACGATTATGAACCATCCGCCAAAGATATGGCTACCATCCATGATGCGGATGTTTTCGTTTACCACAATGAAAATATGGAATCTTGGGTACCAAAAGCTGCTAAAGGCTGGAAAAAAGGAGCCCCGAACGTCATTAAAGGTACCGAAAACATGGTCTTACTTCCCGGCAGTGACGAAGACGGACACGACCATGACCACGAACATGGCGAAGAAGGCCACCACCATGAATTAGACCCGCATACTTGGGTTTCGCCTCATCGTGCCATCCAAGAAGTCACAAACATCAAAGAACAATTAGTCAAACTTTACCCTAAAAAAGCCAAAACATTTGAAACAAACGCAGAAAAATACTTAACAAAATTAACAGCCTTAGACAAAGAGTTCCAAACAGCTTTGAAAGACGCTAAGCAAAAAAGTTTTGTTACCCAACATGCTGCATTTGGTTATCTTGCCTTAGATTACGGCTTAAAACAAGTGCCAATAGCTGGTTTAACACCTGAACAAGAGCCAACCGCAGGGCGCTTGGCAGAGTTGAAAAAATATGTCACAGACAATCAAATTCGCTATATTTATTTTGAAAAAAATGCCAACGATAAAATTGCTAAAACGTTAGCTGACGAAGCAAATGTTCAATTGGAAGTCCTAAACCCGCTAGAAAGTTTGACACAAAAACAAATGGACAATGGCGAAGATTATCTTTCTGTAATGAAAGAAAACTTAACTGCTTTGAAAAAAACAACAGATACAGCCGGGAAAGAGGTTCAGCCAGAAACCTCTGAAAAAACAGAAAAAACCGTGGCTAACGGCTATTTCAAAGACAGTGAGGTGGCTGAGAGAACACTGACAGATTACGCTGGAAATTGGCAATCCGTCTATCCTTTATTAAAAGATGGCACATTAGACCAAGTCTTCGATTACAAAGCGAAACTGAAAAAAGATAAAACACCAGCCGAATACAAAACCTACTATGATGCCGGCTATCAAACCGATGTCGACCACATCAACATCACTGATTCCACCATTGAATTTCTGGTCAATGGCAAACCACAAAAATTCACCTATAAAGCAGCCGGTTATAAAATTTTAAACTATGCAAAAGGCAACCGTGGCGTCCGGTTCCTTTTTGAAACAGACGATGCCAATGCTGGGCGGTTTAAATACGTCCAATTTAGCGACCACAACATCGCACCAACGAAAGCCGCTCATTTCCACATCTTCTTCGGCGGCGATAGCCAAGAAAGTCTGTTCAATGAAATGGACAATTGGCCAACGTATTATCCAAACGACTTAAGCAAACAAGAAATTGCCCAAGAAATGATTGCGCATTAAGCATTCAAAAGAGAGGAGGTCGGGACAGAAGTGTTTAACTCCGAGAAATAAGAAGAAATTTCCGAAAATTGTTCTTTAATTTTTGGAGAATTTCGGCTTATTTCCGAAGGAGTTGCTTCTGTTCCCGCCGTTTATCAGTTTTTGAGCGTGGAGCAAAAATCCAAAGTGATTTTTGTCCCACGCTCCTCTCTTTTTTTATTTAGTCAAGCACACCATGTTCTGCTTCAAACGTCGCTAACAACTGGCGCACTTCATCCGTTGATTTTGTATTCATTAATTGTGCTCTTAAATCACTGGCACCTGGAAAGCCTTTGACATAAATTTTAAAGAAGCGATGCAGCCCAACGATGGAGCGAGGCACCAATTCCGCATATTTGTCTTGCAAATCCAATTGTAAACGTAGCAAGCCCAGCAATTCTTGTGGCGTATGCGTTTTGGGTTCTTTTTCAAAGGCATAAGGATTTTTAAAAATCCCCCGGCCAATCATGATGCCATCTACACCATATTGTTCTGCTAATTCTAGGCCCTTTTGACGATCGGGAATATCCCCATTAATCGTAATTGTCGTTTGCGGTGCGACACGGTCCCGAATAGCCATAATTTGCGGAATGACCTCCCAATGGGCATCCACTTTACTCATCTCTTTTCGTGTTCGCAAATGAATGGATAGATTCGCAATGTCTTGCTCTAATAAATGCGTGATCCACGCCTCCATTTCCGCCATTTCAGTAAACCCAATGCGTGTTTTGACACTAACAGGTAAGCCACCTGCTTTGGCGGCGTCAATCAATTCAGCCGCGACTTCTGGGCGCAAAATTAACCCGCTGCCTTTTCCACGCTCAGCCACGTTGGGCACAGGACAGCCCATATTTATGTCTAATCCTTGAAAGCCCATCTCCGCTACGCCGATACTCATTTCACGGAAAAATTCCGGTTTATCCCCCCAAATATGTGCCACCATCGGCTGTTCATCTTCTGTAAAAACGAGGCGCCCGCGCACACTGTCTTTTCCTTCAGGATGACAATAACTATCTGAATTAGTAAACTCTGTAAAAAACACATCTGGCGCCCCAGCTTCTTTCACGACATGACGAAAGACCACATCAGTGACGTCTTCCATTGGTGCTAAAACAAAAAAGGGCTTTGGCAATGTTGCCCAAAAATTCTTGCTCATCTTCATATACTCCGTTTCTGATTTTTTCTTTATTTTCAACGACAACTTGTCGACATATTCTGGTGCGAAACATTGCTATTATACAGGGAAATGCACGAAGAATCAAAAAAGGCATACTTAGAAACAAGAAAACTGTCTGAATCTGCTCGCTAGAATGAGTGATTCAGACAGTTTAATCTTTTTACGGCTTAACTACGTAAGCCACGCCCTGTTTCTACAAGGTACCAACAAATGCCATATAAAACGACAATAAATAAGATTAAAATGGTCATAGAAATACCAATTGGCACATCTTGAACCCCTAGGAAACCGTAGCGGAACCCAGAAATCATGTAAACAATCGGATTAACTTTTGAGACAGCTTGCCAAAATGGCGGCAACTTGGAAATGGCATAGAAAACCCCACCCAAATAGGTTAAAGGCTGTAACACAAAGGTCGGCACAATCGATACATCATCATAGGATTGCGCAAAAATACCATTTAACAAACCAGCTAAAGAAAAGAGAATCGCTGTCATCAATAAAGTCATGATGACCATCAGCCAAGAAACAACGTGCAATGGCACAAAAAATAGAGAAATGATGGTGACTAACGCACCGACCAAAATACTACGACCAACGCCACCAATCACAAATCCCCAAATAATCACATGAGTTGGAACTGGCGCCACAAGAATTTCTTCGATATTTTTCTGGAATTTTTGTGAGAAAAAGGAAGATGAAACATTGGCGTACGAGCTTGTAATGGCTGACATCATAATTAAACCTGGCACGATAAATTCCATATAAGAAAAACCGCCCATGTCGCCAATTCGCCCGCCAATCATTTTCCCAAAAATCACAAAATATAAGGACGTCGTAATCACTGGCGGTACCAGTGTTTGGACCCAAATCCGTAAATAACGGTTGGTTTCCTTCACAGCTAAACTTTTTAAAGCAGTAAAATACAGACTAAACATGTTGATCCTCCCTTTGGTACGTATCCTCGGTAATCTTCAAGAAGAGCTCTTCCAAACGGTTGGACTTATTCCGCATTGACAATACTTTGATTCCTTGTTGACTTAGCTGCTCAAACAAGTGATTGACTCCTTGGTTTCGTTCCACTTCCACCGCTAACGTTAACTCGTCCTCAAATACGCTTTGATAGCCTTCAATAACTGGCGCCTGCGTATAAGGTGCTAAATCAAAAATAAACGTTTCAAATTGTAATTTTGCTAACAAGTGCTTCATGCTGGTGTTTTCAATCAATTCACCAGACTGAATAATCCCAATGTTGCGACACAACATCTCAGCTTCTTCTAAGTAATGGGTCGTCAAAATAATCGTGGTTCCCTGCGCATTTAACTCTTGTAAAAAGGCCCACATTTCACGGCGCAATTCAATATCGACACCTGCAGTTGGTTCATCTAAAATCAATAACTTCGGCTCATGCATCAGCGCGCGAGCAATCATCAAGCGACGTTTCATTCCGCCAGAAAGCATTCGCGCCCGTTCGTTCCGTTTTTCCCATAAATTGGATTGTTTTAAATACTTTTCACTCCGTTTCATGGCTTCTTTACGAGACACCCCATAATAGCCCGCTTGATTGACCACAATCTGCTGGACCGTTTCAAACGGATTGAAGTTAAACTCCTGCGGCACTAACCCAATCTGTTGCTTCGCCCGCACCATCTCCGTATCTAAATCATACCCAAAAATTTTGACTTTCCCCGAAGTCTTATTAACTAACGAGGTCACAATCCCAATCGTCGTTGATTTTCCTGCGCCATTCGGTCCCAAAAGAGCATAAAAATCGCCTTCTTCGACTGTTAAATCAATCCCCCGCAACGCTTCAACACCTGAAGCGTACACTTTGCGTAAATCTTGTATCACAAGAGCATCAGTCATTCGTAACTCTCCTTAATGTATAAATATTCATGAATATTATTGTAACACTTCTCGATAAAAACGGGGGTTATTTTGATTAAATTTCACAGTTTTGCTTAGCTATTTTTCAACAACAAACTAGCCAACGATTAACGTGTTTATTTTGATTCAAAACTGTTTAAACAGTTTCAAGAGCGTCAAAACCCTTTCAAATCAAGGATTTAGAGTTCTCTTTTTTTGGCACAGAACTTGCTTTATATAAAAGTGAGGTGAAAAGAATGAAAAGAAAATTTTTAATTGCTAGTCACGGAAACTTAGCGAAAGGCTTCCAAAGTTCCTTGGATATTCTCGCAGACAAAGGAAAAGAGCTGGCGGTCATCAATGCCTATGTGACTCCTGAGGACTACACGCCAATTATTCAAACGTTTCTTCAGTCCCTTGGCGCAGAAGAACAAGCTATTATTTTAACAGATTTATATGGTGGTAGTGTCAATCAAAAAATTGTTCAAGAAGTCATGACGACAAAACCAGACAATGTTTTTATCATTTCCAATGCCAACTTAGCCATTGCCTTGTCGCTGATTTTCTTAAAAGAAGGCGAAAAGCTAACCAAAGAAGATATTCAAGCAGCAATTGCTGAAGCACAAATTCAATTCGTTGAATTAAACCCATCAAATGAAGAAGAAAACTTTTTTTAGGAGGAAATTAAAATGATTACACAAGTACGAGTAGACGACAGATTAATTCACGGCCAAGTAGCCGTAGTTTGGACCAAAGAATTGAATGCCCCCTTATTAGTTGTAGCGAATGATGAAGCAGCCAAAAACGAAGTAATGCAAATGACGTTAAAAATGGCTGTCCCTAATGGCATGAAACTATTAATTCGCTCAGTTGATGATGCGATTGATGTCTTCAATGATCCTCGTGGCAAAGACAAACGAATTTTTGTAATTGTGAACAGTGTAGCGGATGCTACTAAAATTGCGAAAAACGTGACAGATATTGAAAGTGTGAATGTTGCCAACGCTGGCCGCTTTGATAAATCAGATCCAGCCACCAAAACAATGGTTTTCCCAAGTGTCCAATTAAACCCTGAAGAGTTAGAAGCTGCCAAAGAATTAGCCAGTTTGACTCACGTGGAAAGCTATAACCAAGTCCTGCCAACCAACTCAAAATTAAGTCTAAAACAAGCCGTCAATTAAAAGGAGGAAATGAACAATGCTTATGCACGCAACAATGGCAGCCTTAGCTGTATTTATCTGTTTTGCTGGGAATTATTTAACTGGTCAAAGTATGATGGAACGTCCCTTAGTCGTTGGATTAGTCACAGGAATTTTAATGGGCGACATGAAAACAGGGGTCTTAATGGGGGCCTCTTTAGAAGCAATTTTCTTAGGAAATGTTAATATCGGTGGTGTTATCGCAGCGGAACCTGTAACTGCGACTACTTTAGCCACAACGTTTGCAATTATTTCAAATGTCGAACAAAAAGCCGCCATGACGTTAGCCGTACCAATTGGGATGTTAGCCGCTTTCGTGGTGATGTTTTTAAAAAATGTCTTTATGAATATCTTTGCTCCTTCTCTTGACAAAGCAGCACGTGAAGGCAACCAAAAAATGGTTGTGACACTGCATTACGGAACGTGGATTATTTATTATTTAATCATCGCTTCGATTTCATTTATCGGAATTTTAGCAGGAAGCGGGCCAGTAAATCTGTTTGTTGAAAGCATTCCACAAAATTTGATGAACGGCTTAAGCGCAGCTGGCGGACTTTTACCTGCCGTTGGGTTTGCTATGTTAATGAAACTGTTATGGGATAATAAATTAGCCGTCTTTTACATTTTAGGCTTTGTTTTAACCGCGTACCTACAATTACCAGCCGTTGCGGTAGCGGTCATCGGGACAGTAATTTGTGTCGTGAGTGCCCAACGGGATGTAGAATTTCGCGACATTCTAAAAAGAAAACCTGCGGCGTCTTCTGCGGTTGAAGGCAGCGCGAAAGAAATCGAAGAGGAGGACTTTTTCGCATGAAGTTAAAAGAGAATTTATCTAAAGAAGAGAAAAAAATGATGCGCTCTGTTTTCTGGCGTTCTTGGACGATGAACGCTAGCCGGACAGGAGCTACACAATACCACGCAGTGGGTGTCATGTACACTTTACTCCCAGTTATCAATCGTTTTTATAAAACCAAGGAAGAACGGGCCGAGGCATTGGTGCGTCACACCACTTGGTTCAATGCAACCATGCATATCAATAACTTCATCATGGGGCTCGTTGCTTCGATGGAAAAACAAAACAGTGAAGACGAAAATTTTGATGCTAGCTCTATTACAGCAGTTAAAGCCTCATTAATGGGGCCACTTTCAGGCATCGGTGATTCCTTCTTCTGGGGCATCTTACGTGTTATTGCTGCTGGGATTGGGATTTCATTAGCCAGCACTGGTTCGCCATTAGGGGCGATTGTCTTCTTACTTTTATACAACGTTCCTGCGTTCTTAATTCACTATTATGCGTTGTATAGCGGCTATTCAATCGGTGAAAGTTTTATCCAAAAAATGTACGAATCAGGCGGAATGAAGATACTCACAAAAGTATCAAGTATGCTAGGCTTAATGATGATGGGCAGTATGACTGCTTCAAATGTAAAATTCAAAACGATTCTTGAAGTTTCCGTTAAAGGAAGCAAAGACGTAGTTAAAATCCAAGACTATTTGGATCAACTATTCGTCGGTATCGTACCATTAGCCGTGACATTACTTGCTTTCTGGCTATTACGCAAAAAAGTCAATGTTAACGTGGTGATGTTTGGTATCATGTTCTTAGGCATCTTGCTAGGATTACTAGGCATCTGTTAAAATTGAAACAATAAACATTTAATTATTAAACACTTAGAGCCTGAGACAAAAATCCAAAGTGATTTTTATCTCAGGCTTAAAAGCTGATAAACGGCGGGAACAGAAGCAACCCCTGTCCCGACCTCTCTTTTGGAAGGACGATGAATCATGCGCTTGGAGACCTACCAACACTTAGTTGATATTTTAGAAACCAGCAACACCCCGATGAGCACACAAGAAATTGCCACAAAAATTCAATTAAGCCGCTCGGTAACCAGCTTATACTTAAATAAATTATTGGAAAAAGGTGAAGTCCAACAAACGGGAAAAAAACCCGTTTATTGGCAATTAACCCGTGCAACAACCCCCACGACCGATGTGTTTCGACAATACATCGGTAGCCAAGGCAGCGCCAAAAAAGCCATCGAACAATGCAAAGCCGCTATGTTGTATCCCCCATTGGGTATGCCTTTATTAATCCATGGAGCCAGTGGCGTCGGCAAAAGCTTTTTGGCAAAGCTGATTTATGAGTATCTAAAAAACGAACAAATCATTGGCCTGGAAAAATTCTACACCTTTAACTGTGCCGATTATGCCAACAATCCCGAATTACTGTCATCCATTCTCTTCGGCCATACCAAAGGCGCATTCACTGGGGCTGAATCAGAAAAACAAGGACTCTTGGCCCAAGCTAATAATTCCGTACTCTTTTTAGATGAAGTACATCGATTATCCAACGAAAACCAAGAAAAACTCTTTCAGTTTATGGATACAGGGACCTTCCGCCCTATTGGTGAAGAAGGAAAAATGGTGCATTCCAAGGTCCGGCTACTATTTGCGACCACCGAAAACCCGAAAAAAGTCTTATTACCAACCTTTTATCGCCGAATTTCCGTAATCGTCTCACTTCCGAACTTCAAAGAGCGCCCCATTCGAGAACGGATTGCGATTTTGAAAAACTTATTTCACCGAGAAGCGAAACGAATGACCAAAGACATCAACGTGGACGAAGAAATCTTTACGGCATTATTAGAAAATGACGAACCTGGCAACGTGGGGAGTTTATCCAACAAAGTGCAGCTCCTTTGCGCGTCGCAATTACGAAAAACTTTGCCCAATCAACCTGTCGTCATTGGCGATGCAACTCAACCAATGATTGCGATTCCTTTAGACAAAGAAGTGTTAGAAGAAGACACACTTTCTTCCGATATTTTCGCAACATTTGAAGCCTTATTTACAAAAGAAAAAACACTGGCCCACTTAAAAACTGAACTGACACAATTCATTAAATATTGTTTAGACGATGAAATAACCTTGGAAAATGATTATTTTTTACAAAACCTAGTCACGGAAGTCCAAACCAAAAACAAACTAATTATTAACCAACCTGAACAAACTGAAAAACCGATGAAAGATGTTGCCAAATTGCTGAAAATTTTACCGCCAACATTTAACGAAACAATGCTCCTTCCAGTCCAAGCACAGTTAAAAGAACACTATCCGCGAACGGTTTCCCTCGTGAAAAACTTAGTCAGTCCGCTGCCAGAAGAATACCGTTTCTTGACAGAGGTACTCTTATCTGTATTACTTAGCGGAGAAATTTCTGAAACGATTCCTTACCAAGCGCTCCTCGTGGCGCATGGTGAATCGACTGCCACAAGTATTCAAGCCGTTGCCAACAAATTATGTGGTACCTATATTTTTGATGCGATTAACATGCCCTTAACCTCTTCGGTCAGAGATATCGTCGCCGAAGTTAAAGAGTGGCTTTCTCAGCGGGACACATCACAAGGCGTCATTATGCTCGTCGATATGGGTTCCCTGACACAACTTTATAAAAGTTTGAAACCGCAAATTCTTGGAGAACTTTTGGTGATCAACAACCTGACCACTGCCTATGCGTTGGAAATTGGTCATCAATTAATGAACGAACAACTTTTCTATGGTATTGCTAAAACCGCTGAAAAAAAATTTAAAACCGATGTACAGTACTTTGAAGGCTTTTCAGTGGAAAAAAATATCATTGTCTCTAGTATTTCAGGTCTGGATATTGCCAAGCAAATCAAACAAATCTGTCAAAAATACTTGTATACTGATATTAAAGTCATTACCCTAAAATACAAAGATTTGGTGAACACGTTAGACATTGCCAACGCCGAAGAAAATTATTTAAAAGAAACCTCGCTCATTTTGACGACGTCCTACTTAGACAATCATACGAATGTTGCTAGCGTGAACCTCTTAGACATGTTAGACGAAGATGCAGGAACCCAGTTGATGGAACCTTTCCAAAACTTGATGCATCCCAATAACATCGATAGCATGATTAACGAATTTGTTCACTTCTTCTCGAAAGAAGGCTTGTCAGAAAAACTAGAATTTCTAAATCCTGACGTCATTATTAAACAAGTCGAAAACGTTACAAAAAACATTGAAAAACGCTTCGACCTCACACTCAGCGGCAAAATGAAATTTAACTTAATGATGCACAACGCGCTCATGGTAGAGCGGACAATGCTCGGCGTTGAAGACTATGAAATCCCTGCTAACCTAGAGGAACTAACCATTAACCAAAAACCATTTTTCCAAAATGCTAAAAACATTTTCTATACTCTAGAACAGTTTTATCGAATAGAGATTTCCAACTGGGAACTCTATGTGATTTATGAAATTTTGTCTTCTCGGTGAGAGGGGATGGGAAAAGCCACTTTCCAGAGGAAAGTGGCTTTTTTAGTTTGTGTTCTGCGTTAAAAATTCATACATATTAGGTTCTACAGGTGTTTCTAAGGTAAAGTCTAATTTAACGACGCTTTTTTTCTTGTCTTGTTTTTCGACTTGTTGGATAGTTGTTTCACATTTTTAAGTTATAGAAATGGTAATTCATTTAACATATCCACTAATACTGAACCTTTTACCCAAACGTTTTGACGATACATCGATATTCCATTAATAGTCACTGGCTTGTCTTTAGAATCCGCACCAGAACCTCTAAAGAAAACTGCGTGTTCTTTTGCTTTTGGAAAATTGATTGACGTTTTTTTTGTTCCATTTTTATTCAGTTTAACATTACCATACTTATCAGTTTCTTCTATTTCAACTAATTCCTTTTTTTGTATAAGATTGCGAACTATTTGCCATACAGGTTTCACTTCATTTTCAATAAACTCTTCATTAAATGATAGACGTTTAAACCCTAAAAACTCTTTATCCAGCAATTTTTGTTTATTTGATTTTTCTTCAAATATAATAAATAAAAATTGTTGTTCACTAAAATCTGCATAAACGGTAGATTCCTCAAATGTTTGATTTGTATTTAACCATTCATCAAAATCTACTGGAGACATCTTAGTGTCCTCGGTTCGATTCCCTGTATTCGTTTGAGTAATTGTCTTACCCACTAATCCAATCTCACTAAACAAATCAATTTTACTCATTTTTTTTGATTTCGCCCCAAACATATGCGTAACAATTTGCTCCGTTACAGACTTTGCAACATCTTGTTTAGAATTTAAATTGATAGGGATGTTTAATTCTAACATCAAGTCTCTAACTGTCATTCGTTTGTACTTTTTTGTAAACTCTCTTAATTGTTTATCTAGTTTCTTAAACGTGTTAAACTCTTCGGGAAGTTCTTCAAGCTCGCTACCAAAATGTTTCTGCACAAGAGTTGATACAGCAGTTCTCTTCAATCTAAAACGAGGAGGATTAGGCCATTTAGGAGCGGTATCAATTAACATTAGCTCTGACCTTAATGTTGAAGATAGCATTGGATAATGTTTCTCTGGATTCTCATCATTTTGTGCCTTCCTTAAATAATTTCGTACTAAAGTCCAATCATTACATAACTTTTCCTGAGTTTCTTTATCAAATTCATTAAAATCAAAACCTTTAATAGGAAACTTTGCGTAATCCGCCGCTGGCACAGTTCCTTCTGCATCATACAAGTAATAAACTAATAACAACCTTTTCAGTTTTTTCCAAAAATGAGAATTATGAAATTCTTCAGAGATGATAAGTTTGGGAGATACAGCAGTTATTGACATTGGTTCTTTCGCTTCATATATACCTTGCTTCTTCTTTGATTTCCGAATACCTGTTGTTTTTAACTCTACTTCTAATCCATCTACAAGTAAATCCGGGTTTTTGGATGAATCTGCGGGATAACCTAAAACTGATTGCTCAATTACATCTCCTGCAATTCCCGTAATCTTCGGATGCTTTATTGTACGATAAAAAACATTGTTCTTGTCTACTTCACCTAAAGTTTTCCCTACTGCGCTGTTTAAAATTGTAATTAATTCTTCTTTCTTAAATGTGTGTAAGCTTCTATCCACATAATCCCCACCTTTTCTTTCAAAAAATCAAATACCCCGAAAATTTCTATTTTTTTTACATATATTTATTATATCACTTGAATTTCGATCTTGATCTTTTTTTATTTTTGGTGTATAATAGTAAACAGTTAAACCGAAAGGATGTTCGTATAATGAGCAAACAATTAAAAGTATTAGAATTATTCGCTGGAGTAGGTGGATTTCGCGTAGGTCTTGAAAAGTCTAACCCAGATTTATATATAACAAAATGGTCTAATCAATGGGAACCTTCAAGAAAATCCCAAGATGCTTTTGAAGTATATAATTTTCATTATCCGAATAGTCTCAACATAAATAAAAATATCGAAACCATCACAAATGAAGAATTTGAATCAATGGATGCTGATATTATTGTTGGTGGATTTCCTTGCCAAGATTATTCTGTAGCACGTAGTAAAAAACACGAAATGGGTATTGAAGGTAAAAAAGGCGTATTATTTTGGGAAATTATTCGTGCAACCAAACATATCCGCCCACAGTATTTAATTTTAGAAAATGTTGATCGTTTATTAAAATCTCCATCTAAGCAAAGAGGACGTGATTTCGCTATTATGTTAGCCTCTTTTAATGAATTGGGATATTCTGTAGAATGGCGTGTAATAAACGCTGCTGATTATGGTCGTAGTCAAAGAAGACGGCGTGTTTTCTTTTTTGTCTATCGAAATGATACTAATTTTGCAAAAAAAATTGATGAAAAATTTGAAGGCACCTCTACATTAGATATATTCACTGAAGAACGCCGATATGATAATTATCTTTTTAAAGACGGACTATTCGCCAAACAATTTCCTATTCTCCAACAACCAGTAAAAAATCGTGAAGCCTTCTATGAATTACCGGAAGATATAGTTGAAGTTTCAGACAATTTTTCTGGAAAAGTTTGGAATACTGGTATTATGCGTTACGGGAGATATTATACTATAGATACAGAGCCTAAAGGCGACGAAAAACCGATTCCTTTAAAAGAAATCATTCAACCAAACAATGAAGTTCCCGAAAAATATTTCTTAAAAGATACCGACAAATTAAAAAAATTCCAATATTTACGTGGACCTAAACGTATCGAACGGACAACATCGGAAGGACATACGTATATCTTTTCTGAAGGAGGTATGTCTCCATACGATGATTTAGATTTACCTGGACGTACAATGCTAACTTCTGAAGGTAGTGTTAATAGATCTACACATCTGTTAAACATTGATGGTAAGTACCGTTTATTAACTCCTATAGAAGCAGAGAAATTACAAGATTTCCAACCTGATTGGACTAAATATAAAAAATTAAGTACTGGAGAAATTGTAGAAGTATCTGATCGTATGCGTATGTTCTTTATGGGAAATGCTTTAGTTACGGAGATTGTTAAACGTATTGGTGATGAATTGCAAAATATAATATGAAAACAAGACAAAGAACGTAAGAAAATAAACTTACGTTCTTTGTCCTTTAATCTATCAAAATTTAACTTGATAATTCACAGGCTCCATAGTAAAGTTATTTAATTCCATACCATTGTATATCCTAATATCACCATTCTCTGTATTTGGATTAAAATTGTACACTCGAACCAATCTATACTTTTCTGGATTGCTTTCACAAAATGCTAATTCATTTGACGAAATAAAAAAACGCGAGTGTTTTCCACCAGTTGTAGTTTTTACTTCCACATATATTGGATTCCCTTTTAAATCAAACGTAAGTATATCAAAACCAGCGCTATCTCCTTCAACTATAGAAACATGAATCATTTTTTCTGCTAATTCAGGTTTCTCTGCTTGCACTAATTCTTTTTTCAACAGCTGGAACACAAATAATTCTCCTTGCAACCCTAATTCTCTATTTCTCTTATTTTGGGCTACATAATCAATTCTACCTTTGCGTTTTCTATAATTGTACTCTTCACTATCTTCTGCTATAGTATATTTCTCATCCTCTACTTCAAGTGTTAAAGTTAGTCCTATTCTATTAAGAACATATTCATTTGGAACTTCCCAGTCAATAATTTGCCAATTGATGTGAACTGGTTTCTCTAAATTAATATCGTGGTTAAGATATGCTAATCTTCCTAAATAAGTAAACGGTTCTATACCAGATTTACTATTCTTTCTACATCTCAGAAACAGATAAATATTACTTTTTAAATAATCATGATTAATAAAATCTTGAATTTGCTTATTCTGTATTGTTTGTTTAGGTTGTGATTGCCATTTTAAAATTCCGTCCACCGTAAGACTCTCTTTAAATTCTAATCCGAACCCCTTCTGACCAAAAGTTACAAACAAGACATAATCTTTTTTTCTATTAGGTATTTTTACAATGCCATGAATCCCCCAAGTTCCTGCTCCTGGTGTAAACGGCGTTATTCCATCAAAAATCTCATATACTTCTCTGCGTGTATATGTATCAAATATTTTTAAATTCTTCAATATTATTTCTCCTAAACAAATTATTCAGTATATCAAATCATTTTTTTGAAATCTTCATAATACGGGATATATCATCAATCTCCAAAGCATCTGCAATACGTTCAATGTGTTCCAAATAGATTCTTTTTCGCTTGCCATTCGCAAGATTACTGAGATTAGATGGTTCAATACCTGATAATCTCGCTAGTTCTCTCAGAGACATATTTCTTTCAGCTAGTAAGTCATTGATCAATACTTCTACTTTAACCGATGTTTTTTCTTGACTCATAGTCATTTTCTCCTTTCTAACTGTTGTCTATATAAACATCGTATAGTAAACTATTTTTATAGTGTTGTTCGTATAGACATGCATTTTATATAAAAGGAGTGTATTTATGAGTAAAGTAGAAAAAGCAAGTTTCGTCAGTTCTATCCATGTATATAGAGCAATTCATCGCATGACTCAACAAGAACTTGCAGAAAAGGTCGGTGTTTCGAGACAAACCATTCTTCAATTAGAAAAAAATCGCTATAACCCTTCTTTATTATTAGCTTTTAGGATTGCTAAATTTTTCCATGTGAGGATTGAGGATATATTCGTTGTTAATGAAAGTTAAATAGAAAAATATACAAGTGAACAAAATTAGAAAATTAATTAAAAAGAAATTTATCCTCTGCATAAGTGTATTTTTAGGAGGCGTATAATTTTGAAATCAGGCTCCGTCATTCTATTGGTAATAAAGATAAGCGTGTAATCAGCCTATAAGACTTGTATAGCAGAAATAACACTGTAATTACTACAACAAAAAAAGACACTTTCCAAATTGGAAAGTGTCTTTCAAAATGATAATTGAGTGGCACTCGATTCCCAAGGAAATCTTCGTCCCAGATTGTTTTCGTAAGCGAACACGTTCGCAACGACTCCAAATAATTAACGTTTTGAGAACTGTGAAGATTTACGAGCTTTTTTAAGACCTGGTTGACACCCCATGGGTGAAAGTGGATTTCATGAGGTGTCAGCTTTGTTAATCTGACGGGATTACTGGATTTTGAACGTTCACTCAATTTCGTCACATTTCAGTGGTTCGTTACCAAGATTCGTTACCAAATCAGGGGATAACGTAAGAATACGTTTTATGTTATCCTCTTTAATTCAAATTCGCCAGACAGTGTCTGGTGTTTTATATAATCTATCACGGCATCAATTGGCCAATCACTGATTGGCTTTTTCAACATGCTCTGAAATTGAGACACTAGGAACCTACTTGATACCTACTAGGGAGTTACTTTAAAGCTACTTGATACAACTATAAACACCGCTAAATATGCATTCCAGCATGAAATTCTAGCATTTCCTCTCGCCTACTTGATACCCTACTTGTTAAGTGAATAACGTTTTTTAGGATCTCTCGGCCCAGTACCATGCATAATTACAATCCCTTTTTCAACAAGTCCTTTCATCACTTTTTGGGTAATTCTCCTACTTCTTCCAATCAATTCATCAATCTCATTTGGTGTCAAATCACCAGAATTATATAAATAGCGAACAATTGCTTCCTCATGCTCATTAAGCCCATCAAACAACTCTTTAGTCACCAGTTCACTTACTCGACCAGTTTCTCGTTCTTTCCTAGCAACAATATTATTCTTCAAAGTTAATTGGACTGCAACACCACCTGGTTCTTCATAAATCGGTGGTTCCAAAAAGTAATCCGCCATTTCATCATAGATACGTCCAACTCCCTCATTTGACTCACGAACCCACTTGTACTGAGTGAGGGTGGCAGCAATTTTTGGATTCCTAGACCAACGTTTCTCTTTCATGTTATTAAGTGTCACAAATGTTGGCAATTCACCGGGACTAAAGATTTCCAAACGGTCATCAAACATCTTAATCCGAATATGGTCGCCTTCATAATCATAACGGCGGTGGATGATAGCATTAATCATCCCTTCAAACCAAGCATATTCAGGATACTCGGTAAGGGTGACAAACCTACCATCTTTGCCAAGAAATGTATAATCACGAAGTTGAGTTTTGATGAACTCCTTAGCCTCACGAATAGCAACCGGAAGTGCCTTATCAAATGTGACATCTTTGACGATATTTAGGCGTGACCCTGATTCCGCCTTTACCCCTTCATAGCGCATGAAACGAATACGAGCACTTGGCATAAAAGCAGTCACATTATCACTGAAAAGTAGCAAGCCAGCTACCGTTAGCTTATCATCTCGAAGAAATCCTCTTGCTTTCAATAACTTTTCAGTTGGAACAGTGGTTCCCAGCAGCTGACGAAACTCTTCAACCACTTCTTCGTTCACATCTTCAATCGAGGAATATTCCACTAACTCCTCTCAAACTTCCTAAATCCCCGGTCATATTCCAAGTCTGTGATTTGACTATGGGTCAATTTTTTCGACTTATCATTAATTCAGAGATATACTTGTTCGTTCTTCAGCCCCACCATGGCCGAGTAATTTGGTTCAATCGTAAAGATCAGAACCTCATCATCCTCTCCCTTGGCATTTTTCACAGGCATTCGTTCATAACTATACTTTGGCAAACGACTGAGGAAATCCATTGGTGCTTCAATATATTCTTCAATTTTCTTAGTGTTCCCCATCTTAAACCCGGTCACTTCACCATCATCTTCAATCCCTATGACAAGTGTACCACCCTCAGCATTCGCAAAAGCTGAAATATGCTCTGCCACCTGGATTGGCTTGATGTTGGCACGTTTTCTATCCAAAAACTGCCCTTCTGGTTCAAATTGCACGTATTTCAAATCCATATATTTTCCCCTTTTTCTACTACTGATTTTCTATTCGTATTTTTATGGTCATCTCTCTGATTATTGATAGGGGATCATCACAAACAATATATCCTCGAGATTAAGTTTAGAGACCAATTTTTAGCTTCAAAACCAAGGCATAAATTACGTGAACCCTTTCAAAAATTTTACTTACCCTCTCTCTCCTCTATCTTTCGTGAGAGTCGCTTTCACTTCATTTGGAAGTATTCCCATAAAATAATTTTCTATATTATCCCAAAACCATTTTGAGTACGACAATATTTTTTCTTTAGGAGAATTCCCCGACTGTTTCTTCGTAAATAAAAATTTCAACATTTCCACGCTAGAATAATGTTTGGTTTGAACATCCTGTAAAATAATATTCTGATAAAAATCGCCTTGCTTAATAGCTCTCTCTAAAGGATACACCGAGTTCATTCGCAAGTAGATTTGTGGATTATTGCCCCCAATAACTTGAAAACTCAAAAGCTTTCGCGCTTCACCTATACCCAAAGCTGCAATTTTCGCATCAATTTCGTCACCTCGAGACCTATAATTAAACGAGGTAATTTCATCTTTGCCCATAACAAAGTTTTCTTTTGGTTGAAGAGCATTTTTCAATTCTCTCATTATAAATGAGGTGAACATATCCCCATCTTGATGAATAATGTAACTCGATACATCTCCAGCATTAGTTCTTTCAGCTATAAATTTAACTTCTTTTATTTTCGAAAATTCAAACGAAGAATTAATTAGTGTTTGAGCAAAGGCCCTTGCCTCGAACTTATCTGCTATTTTTAAATTCTTTTGTAGGTAACTCCCTAAGTTAATCACATCAAAAAATTTTCCAGATACTCTTGTTTCGTTAATGAATCTTTCAAAAACCTGAAGAATAATTCGATATTCAGCCAAAATGTTTTCAACCGTATTTTCTTCGTTGGATAATCTAACTTCAACACCAGAGGCGAAGGAAAATTTTTCAAAAAGCTTCTTATCCTGTAATTTCTCTCTTTCCTCTGCATTAAATAATGAGAATTTAAAACTTGGAAAAGACATCTTCTTATAGTATTTTTCCCAAATTCCGCTAAGATTCACTTGATATATCGCCGAAAATGTTTTACTTTCAACATCACTAATTTTAGAAAAATACTTTCCCAATCGAGAATTTACAAAATTTTTTTCTACATCTGACGTTACAAAAATCAAATCATTACCAAATAAACTCCGTGGCCGTGCCACAAATGGCGAATACCCTAACTTATTTGGAGAGGAGAAGTCTTTTTCTATCATCAGCAGAACGGTTTTTACCTTGTTATCCAAAGAGTCTTCATCACGCTTGTTTTGAACAAAGATATATTTAAAGTCTTCGGGACTAATAATTAAATTACGATTATTGCCTTTTTCTTTATAGACAGAGAGTACTTTTCGCATTACTTCCAATATCTGATTCTTTCGTATTGCGGACATACCATGCAATTGTTTAACTTCATTCATATCACGAGGTAAAAAGTCAATTACTCCAAAACCATGTGGTACTCTCTCACGGTCTCGAGCAGCACGACCAATTTCTTGAATGTAATCGACAACATTTCCAGTTGGTGCATAATGATAGACATTTGTAATATCAGGGATATCAATTCCCATTCCAAAAGCCTTCGTAGCCAATACGAACTGAAGCTCCCCCCTCTTGAATTCTGATAAAACTTCATCTTTTTCTTCCTTTTGGAGCGTACCATAATACTTACCTGTTTTCGCTGCCATCTCTGGAGCGTTTTGTGTAATAAAATTATAAAAATCGATTAACAACCTCACTGTAGGAAAATACAGAAGGGATTTTTGTCCCTTTTTTTCGGCATTCAAAATATGCCTTAACGCTAATGTATTTTTAGTCTTTCTATAGTCCCTTCCCTCTACGTCTAGCTCTTTTTCACTGTTCTTGACTTTCATTAAGATATCATCACGCCTCACATCTCCAAAATATGAGATTGGACTAATCATATTTAGACTATTTCTCGTGTCAAGGTACATATCTTCTTTACCGCCATATATCGCTGTTGCTGTAAAAGTAACAATAGGGAATTTGTATTCCTTTCTAAGTTTTGCCAAGTATATTCCAAGATACCAATAATCAGCCCTAAATGATTTCCCCCATGTCGTAACAATATGAGCTTCATCTATGATGACTACACCTATATTACGTTCTCCAATCAGCATTTTTATGTCACTTCTAGCTTGAAGAGTCTCAGGTGAAAGATATAATACATCGATTTCTTGTTTTTGAACTCTTTCTAGAACTCTCTCCTTTTCAAATGGTGGGGTATTCCCATTGATTGTCGCTGAAGTCCTCACACCTCTTTGCCTCATATTATCAACTTGATCATTCATCAAACCAATCAAAGGAGAAATCACCAGAGTTAAAGGTTTATCATCCTTATACTTTTCTGCTAGATAAAGTGCAGGAATCTGAAACATTACAGATTTCCCAGCACCAGTCGACGCTGTTATATAAACGTCACGAAATGGTTCCCCATGCATAGCTTTTTCCGCTTGAATCACAATATCGTCAATTATCTGAGCTTGCGATATTTCAACTGTCTCTTTGTTGTGTTCTTCAATATTTTTATAGAATGATATATTTCGATACGTGTCATATCCATAAACATCTTTTAGAACTTTAATATAAGCTTCTTCATTTTCAATTACTTGTCTTCTAATTGATTGAGTCGCGAAAAATATATTTATGCTAGAAATTTTATCTAGTATATTCAACCTTTCCAGATATCTATTTGGCAAGCTTTCTGGATTTCCTGATAGGACCAGAAGTATATTCTGATCCCTATCATTTTCAAGAATTTTTTCTTCCATATCTAAAAATGGAAGTTCATCTTCTGATAATTCAATTCGAAGTAAGTCTTTTTTCGGAATATCCTCACTAAAAACAACTTCCTTAGGTATTTCATCAAATAAATAGTATTGTTCTACTTTTGCACCTAATTCAGGATATGTAACATAGTACTTCCCGCTTTCTTTCGAAAAGTCTATTTTCCCATAAAAGAGTGAAACGTTCGTTAGCAGTTTTTCCTGATCTGGTTCAAGCTCGTTATCTTCTTGATAGTAGAGATAATGGTACACATTTTCGATATTCGATATAGTCCCTTGATAGGGATATTGCTTATCATATAAATTGTTTCCTAAAATCACGATGGGATTTTTATTTATGTTAGCCTGTTCAGCAAAGAGGAAATACTCCTCCATCGTCATCCATTTATATCTTGAATTAAAGCCTCTATTATCTATAATCTCATCGGTAACTCGTTCGCGATAAATCTCTATGTTAAGCAAATCGATATTTTCTAAAGTAAAACTAAAATATTTGTCCTTTTTGTCCAACCCAGCACTTGGTAGCCCTCTCAAAATAACAATTGGACTTATCACACCTTCCGTTATTTCTTCTATTTTTTTATTTATTTGCTGTTCAATCCTCATAAAAATCTCTTAACCTTTCTAAAATATGATTCCTTCTTAACTTCCGAAGAGCCTTCGATTCAATCTGTCGTATTCTTTCTCTCGTAACTTTTTCTAATTCACCTATATTCTCAAGAGTGTACGTTTTCCCATCCACTAATCCAAAACGGAGAGACAAAACCCTCATCTCTCGTGGTGTCAAACAATCTTCCATTATTTCAGTAATTTCACTCTTTAATGCTTCCCTTTCAACTTCATCTCCTGGCGAATTAGTCTTGTCATCCGAAATGAAATCTCCTAGGTAACTCGTTTCTTCAGCACCAATTGGAACATCTAGACTTGTTGTTAGATTTGCTAAGTCCATGTTGTGCTTTGCTTCGATTATTTTTTCTTCAGGTAAACTCATTAATTCCGAGAGTTCCTTATCAGTTGCATTCCTACCAAAATCGTGCCAAAATTCCCGCTGAATACTTGCTAGTTTATTGATCCTTTCTCTCATATGAACAGGGATACGGATGGTCGTTCCATGACCGTATATTTCTCTAGTAATCCCTTGTCTAATCCACCATGTGGCATAAGTTGAAAATTGATTTCCTTTACTTAGGTCAAATTTCTTTGCCGCCTTCAATAACCCTTGAACGCCTGCCTGATACATATCATTAACGTCTAATCCAGCAGTGGAAAACGTTTTGTATTTCATTACAATCTTCCAAACAAGTTTGCTATTAGCTTCAACAAGATTTGATAATGCATTATCCACGTCCCCTTTCCCTCTATCGGAGTGAAGGACAGATAAATACTCGAAATTTTTGCTCTTGTCAATTACATCTTGATAGCTTGCAACTTCCTCTTGAAATGATCTATCATCTAAAAGAGCGTCTAAATCGTAATCATCATCATCAAGGAAATCAAATTCATCATTTTCGCTTTTCGGCTTGTCTACAATAACTTCGTAGCCGTTCTTAACTAACTGCTCAGTTATTTTTTCCTGTAACTCATTTCCAATATTCTTCGACATAAACCAAGACAATAAGCTTGATTTATTCACACTCTTTTTTGCACCAATCAAATCAAATAATTGTTTTATCTGTTCTCTTAAAGACTGCTTTGAATAAACCAGCTCAATATTAAGCGACTCAATTTCATCGAAAACTTGCTTTTTTTCATCATCAAAGACTGGATACTCGAATAGCAAATTTTCAATAACTCTTATACTTTGCCTGCTTCCATATAAAAAATTATCGTTTATAAAGTTAATTATCGAATCTAGATTTTCACTCATGCTAACACCGCCCATACCTTCAATAAAGGACGATTTCCTGGAATATATAATTTCTAGCAAATCAATCTTAATCTAATTATACCATCACTTAAAAAAAACTGCTTTCTCCACAGCCCGAACTGAGAAATATGTTTAATTCAGAATAGTCCAGAAAATATGATTGCTTATAAATAAAGGTTACCATTTTTTCTTTTCAATTCCAATCTCTAATTTAGCTAGCGACTGCACCACTGTCTCCTCAATCGCTTCTCTAGCAGCTTGGTGGTTCTTCCCAAACATTTCAAAATATTCTCGACTCGTTCCTTGGTCCAGAGCGTGAAGCAAATCCTCGAAGGCGGTCAAATACTCTTTGTCTTTTGACTTTGCAATTTGTAAATATCGAACAAAAATTTTCTGTAACAAATATGCATTAGTTAAATCATTTGGTATCTCACTCTTATTATCCTCGTAATAAGCCATAACATTCGCGAGAGCCCCAGTGTATTGATTCTGTGATGGTGGAGTGAGAATTTCCTCCACTGTCGTTTCTGCAATTTCAGCTAGTCGTTTCAAGCGTTGGGGACTGGGGACTGTAGCCCCACGTTCCCACTTTGAAATCACACTTGTACCAGGGGATGGATCAAACAACTTGGAAAATTCCTCTTGTGTCATTCCTCTATCTAAACGAATATTTTTGATATTTCTACCAATTGCTTTATCTTTGTCTGTAATTTGTTTGAACATCTTTTTGCTCACTTCCATTTCTTGATACTCCATGATAACATTTTCCGTCATATTTTGTCCTATTTAAACGTAATTATTTTGGTAATCCCACTATTTTCGTCATAAATAGTTTCATATTTTTTGACGGTTGATTCTTATGAGCGTATAGTATAGATGTTCCTTGAGAGAGCATTTTATTTTCGATTGTTTCCGTCATAATTCGCCAAAAATTTCAGAGGCACTTTAATTCGGGAATACTCGGCCGACAAATTTCAGTACTTTGACAATTGAATGAAGCGGAAATACCACGCAAAATTATAACGCCACCTGACCAAGGTTTCCTTGGGGCGAGGGCATACAAGCCCGAGCGAACAGCAGTGGCGTAGTGACCATAGGAGGTCTCCTCCGACGGGAACGGTGGGTGAGGCAGGTCTCCTTCCTCACCCAGAAACCCCCAATTGATAACATGGGGATAGATTTCACCAAATCCGCCAAAAAAGTGGCAGAAAACCAGTAATAGCAAGCGATTGGAAAGTTGAAAGTGATGTTTGCACACGAAGAACGAGAAGCGATTATGCAAAATGTAATGGCAGCAGTTTTAAACGGCATCGAAAATGCCAAAGCTAGTTATGAAGGGAATCATCCTTATCTAAACAAAAAAGAAGCCGCTGAATATCTTGGTATTGCTCACAATACCTTATCTTCATGGGTGAAATTTTATGGGTTACCTGAAATTCGTATCTTTAACACAATTCGTTATGATAGACGAGAATTAGATAAATGGATGCGTAGCCACCCTGATTTAAACTAGCGGAATAACAAACCATCATGCGGTAGACTTAGTGCGAGCAAGAACGTACTTGCTCTACAAGCTACCTATCAAAAATGAAAGTGAGGAAACTTATGGCAATACAAAAAATGGAAAACGGACGTTGGAAGATAAATGTTTACATAGGATCAGATGTCCCACGCTATATCGCTTATGCGGATAGTAAACATGATGCTGAAATTGAGGAGGCGGAAGCAAAGCTAAAAAAGTTAAAAGGGGAAATCAAGAAACGAAAAGGAGACTACACTTTCGAGGAAGTCTACAAGACATGGTGGGCAAAAAAATATACCATTACTCGCCACCATGAACCAACAACACTGGAAAGAACAGAATCTGCTTTTCGCTTGCAAATTCTTCCCTACCTAGGTAAGACCAAAATTAAGAACGTCAGTTACGATTTATTAGAAGATACACAAATCATTTGGGCTTTCGGTGATAAAGAAAAAGGCATGAAACCTTACGCAAGCTATAAAAAGCTCGTTGCCTATACTAAACAAGTCATGAAATACGCGCTGCTTAAAGGATATATTGAGAAGAACCCTTACGACTTTCTTGAAATGCCCGTCAACGAAGAACTCAAACGTAAAAAGGAAGAGAGACGGCAGAAAAAGTATTACCCGGTGGAAGTAGTCAAACAATCGCTAGAGCTTACGAAACAACATTATGGAATGCAAGAATACGTTCTCCTAGCCTTGACCTACTATCTAGGAGCAGCAAAAGGAAAGATTTATCCACTAGCATGGTCTGATGTTGACTTTGACCAACAAACCATCTCCATGACCCATAAATTGGTGATAGACGAGAATACTGGCAAGAGAGTTCGACAAAAAGGCATGAAAATAATTACCGCTACCGGACTGTCCCTATCAGCGATTCTCTCTGCCACCTCCTCCAATGCTGGCAAGAAGAACAACGTAATAACTTGGCAAGGTTTGGAATTCACCCAGAAAAACATCAATTGCTTTTCACCTATACCACCCAAAAAGGCGAATTAAATCAACCACTCCATCCCGACTATTTAAACAATAAACTCAATGCCCTAGAAAGGAAATATGGTCTACCACATATTGTTCCTCATGGACTACGCCACACCTTCGTTTCTGACCTTCTCAACGAGGGTATCGATGAATTAGTTATCAAATCACTTGTGGGCCATGCCGAAACATCCAATATTACACGCAACGTTTATGGTCACGCTAAGTCAGATAAACAAGTTGAGACCATGAAGTTGCTTGAAGAAATCAGAAATACAGAACTATAAGGAGCCATGTCTTAGGAAATCTCAAAGCGAAAAGAGAAAATGGTTACGAAAAATATCAAATGGTAACGACATCCCACCAAAATCAAAATCCAATCTCCAAACACTCGTTGCCAAACTCGTCCCCAAGTCAAAAAAAGACACCCAGCCAAAACGACTGAATGTCTGATAAACGTTGATATACCAACGATTAACGTTTTGAGAACTGTGAAGCTTTACGGGCTTTCTTAAGACCTGGTTTTTTACGTTCAACCATACGTGCGTCACGAGTAAGTAACCCAGCGCGTTTTAAAGCAGAACGGAAGTCAGGATCTACTTGTAACAATGCACGAGCGATTCCGTGACGGATAGCTCCTGATTGTCCAGCATAGCCACCACCGTTTACGTTTACGATTACATCGTAAGCGCCTTTTGTTTCAGTTACGCCAAATGGTTGGTTGATAACTTCACGCAAGTCAGCATGTGGAATATATTCTTCTACGTCTTTTTTGTTTACAGTAATTTTACCAGTACCTGGTACTAAGCGTACGCGGGCAACTGCATTTTTACGACGGCCTGTGCCGCTATATTGTACTTGTGCCAATGAATTTCCCTCCTTAAATTAAGTTCGTGATATCTAATACTTCTGGTTGTTGTGCAGCATGTGGATGCTCAGCTCCACCGTATACGTTCAATTTAGTAAATTGTTTACGTCCTAAAGTGTTTTTAGGTAGCATACCTTTTACAGAAGTTTCGATAAGACGGCGAGAGTTTTTGTCGCGTAATTCACCAGCAGTCACTGATTTTAATCCTCCAGGATACATTGAGTGACGGTAGTAAATTTTGTCTGTAGCTTTTTTACCTGTTAATTTTACTTTATCAGCGTTAATTACGATTACGAAATCTCCAGTATCCACATGTGGTGTGAATGTTGGTTTATTTTTACCACGTAGTACAGAAGCAACAACTGCTGATAGACGTCCTAAAGGAACATCTGTTGCATCTACTACGTACCATTTACGTTCTACTTCGCCAGCTTTGGCCATATATGTTGTACGCACGTTTCTTTCCTCCAATTTTGTTTTCGATGTTTGACATACACTTGAGTTTCCGGGGCTCATTGTGGGGCAAACAATACCATTTAATATTTTACCTTCAATCACTGATAAAGTCAATGTTTTTCTGCGCTTTCAGAAAATAGATTTTCACTTATTTTTTTGTGCCTTTTAAACAGAAAAAAACCGCCAACGTCAACGTCAGCGGCTTTGGGAGTTGTTTTAAATTATGCGTCAATACCAGGCGCTTTGCCAAGTTTGGCTTGTAACATCCAAATATTTTTTTCGATGTCTGTTTTGTTTGCGATGAAAATGTCTTGTGTGCAGTCGTCGCCTTCTTCACCAGAAACTTCGATTCCTTTTGCGTAAAGGTCTGCTAAGTAACGGTAGCCTGCTACTAATTTTTCCATACGTTCTGGAATGGTGCGGTCCCAGTTACCAATTTCATCTTCAATTTTTGTATTTTCTGCGAATTCACGCAATGTTGAGAATGGAGAGCCGTCCAATGTGATTAAACGTTCTGAAACAACATCTAATTGCTCATTGATTTGATCCATGTATTCATCCATTTGTGGGTGAAGTGTTAAAAATTCAGGTCCACGCATATACCAATGTGTTTGATGAATTACCACGGAAAATTGGCTTAAATCTGCAACGAGTTGGTTCAAAATTTCTTTTGTTTTTTCAAATTTCATTCTTTGTCATCCTCCTAAATATTATTTCTACACTCTTAGTGTAATATGAATTGTGAAAAAAGTACACTGAAAACCTTTCTTTTTTAAAATTATTATCAAATTATAATAATTACAATTAAGAATCTAATTAATTTCCTGAAACGACTGTTCCTTCATCCGCAGTGACGACTTTTTGTTCCGCTTGAGTGAGGATCGTGTCGAGTGCCTCTGTCAACTCGTCAGTATCTTCTTTTCCTGTGACGAAAGCTAAAAAAAACTGATTCAGTCTCAGTTGCTCCGCTGCCGGTAAATACCATTGCCCTTCTACTTGCTTAACCGTTAATGGCAGTTCAACTGGCTCATGGCTGACATTGATTTGTCGGATTTCTTTTTTTAAAACGGCTAACGTGTGCTGCATGTCTAGCGCTTGTGTTGCCTGTTGCGTTTGCTGAAGAAGAGCAGTGGTTGTATCTTCAATCGCCGTCACAAAATCTAAGCCCTTAATCTGAAAAGTGATTGTCGCTTGCCCATTCAATTCTTTCGTGGCTACTAGTTGATATGACGCTTTTTTCTTCACTTGAGCCAGTAATTCTGCGCTAAGCTTCTGGGCTTCAGTCTCGGTGACTTCAGCGTTCATTTCTTTTAAGCTATTGAAAAATTGCTTCTGGAACTGTTGACGGCTCGTCTGCAAATGCTCCGCTAAGACTTTCGGTTCACGAAAAGTTTGAGAGAATGTCGCTGGCTTTTCTTGATAAATAAAGTAATCTACCAACTGTTGCGCTGCTTTTTCGCCGGAACGAGACGGTGCACTGCAGCTTGCTAACGCCCCAATGAATAACAGAAATAGTGGTAGTAGCTGCTTCTTCATTCCTCATCCTCATTTCCTCAAGTCTTTGTCTCTCTTCTAGTTAAGCAACTTCTCAGCCATTTGTCAAAGCTATTTACTATCAATTATTTGCGGAATTCTGCTAATTTTTGATAACTTTGTGCTAAAACTTGTTGGGTTTCTTGAAAAACAGGATACAGTTCTTGATAAACTAGCAATTGATCCGCTCGTGGCGTGACCGTTTCATGAATCAGCACCTGTTGCGCCGCTGCTTGCAAATTTGGTAACTGCCCTAAGCCTTGCCAACCTAGCAAAACAGCGCCTAATGCCGAAGCTTCGGTGCTATCAGTGAACGATAACGTTTCTCCCAGCACATCAGCCATGATTTGACGGAACACAGGGGAATCAGCAAAGCCGCCTGTCGCCCGAATCTCCTGAACGGGTCCACCGAGTTGTTTCAAATCTTCTAAAATGGTTTTTAAATTGAAACAGATGCCTTCCACCACCGCTCGAGCTAAATGTCCGGCATGGTGATTTTTGCGCAAGCCAATAAAACTTGCGCTCGCCTCTGCATTCCACAGCGGTGCTCGTTCACCTAGCAAATAAGGATGAAACAGTAAGCCATTTGCCCCAGCTGGCACGGTTGCAATTTTGGCCATAATTGGGTCATAGAGATTGGTCCCGTTTTGGATAGCTTGCTGACGTTCTTCTGCAAAAATCGTTTGGCTCGCCCAATCTAACGCAACTGCACCATTACTACTTGCGCCACCAATCACCCAGTGCTGTTCATCTAGAGCAAAACAAAACGTTTCACCTTGCGGATGCAAAAAAGGTTCTTCGACAATATACCGAAGTGCGCCGCTCGTACCAACGGTCAAAGTCGCTACACCCATTCCTAGCGCTCCCAAACCTAAATTAGACAACGGGCCATCCGCACCACCAAGAACTAAAACCGTTTTCTCCTCAACACCAAGCATCTCTTGCCAAGAAGGCGCTAATGCTGGAAAAATGAACGTTGACGGGGCAACTTTTGGCAACTGTTCCTCCTCAATAGATAAATACGCTAAAATCGACGATTCCCATTGCCGCGTGTGAATATTAAATAAACCCATCCCCGAAGCACTACTATAATCTGTCCAGTATTCGCCAAAGAAACGGTAAAAAATGTAGTCCTTAATCCCAATAAACTTGGCCGCGCTCTGCGCAACGGCTGGCTGATTTTCCTGCAGCCAGCGAATCTTGTACAAAGGCGCCATTGGATGAACTGGCATGCCTGTCAATTGATAAAACAATTGGGCCGCTGGCGTTTCTTTTAACGCTTCCGCATAATCAGATGCTCGTGTGTCAGCCCAAGTAATCACTTGGGTCAATGGGCGTCCTTGCGCATCCATGGCAATTAAGCCATGCATCGCTGAAGCAAAAGAAATGAGCCCAATTGGTTGATTCTTCACTTGTTGTGTGACGGTTCGAATACAGTTCACCACAGCTTGGAACAGCGTTTCTGGGTCTTGCTCCGCCATTCCTTCAGTCTCTTGAATTAATGGATAACGCACATAGCTAGAAGCTACGACTGTGCCATTTGCTTGAAAAGCCACTGCTTTGGCTTGCGTAGTGCCAACGTCGACACCAATCGCTAATTTTTCCATTTGATTCCCTCATTTCTTGTTTCTTTTATTATTCCTAACAAAAAAAGATTTGTCTAGTCAAACGAAAAAGTTTAAAAAAAGCGTAGTTTATTTTTAAGGAGGTAACCTATGTTTTTCTTGAATCTCTTTTTGATTGGTGCCTGTTTCGGTTCTTTTTTATGCTTAGTGGCGGAGCGCTTACCAGTAGGGCGTTCTTTGTGGTGGCCCCCTTCCCACTGTCAAGGTTGCCACCAGCCTCTACAACTCTATGAATTAATTCCAGTTGTTTCGATTTTGCTGCAGCGCTTTCGTTGTCGAAAGTGTCAACAGCCAGTAGCTAAGAGTTATCTTTTAGCAGAACTTGTCATGGGCGGCTTAACCGCAAGCTGTTTTTCAGCTGGCCTGACGATTGATGCTTTGATTCTCTGGTGGTGGCTGACGAGCGCTTTCACATTATCCTTGATTGATTACTGGTATTTAGTGGTTGAACCGAAGATTCTTTATCCTAGTTTTTTTGTGCTTTGCTTGCTGAAAATTGCGGGTCAGCATTCGTTTTACTTACTGACTGGTCTTTTTTGTTTTTGTTTTTTCCAATCCGCCTTACATTATTTTCCAGAAGCCATGGGGCGAGGGGATCTTTTGTTACTGGGTTTGTGGGGCTGTTTTTTACAGGTACCTCAGTTGCTGATGCTACTATTTTTTGCCAGTAGTTATGGCCTAATCTATGGCTACAGCTGTAAATTTTTGGGGTATCCAGTTGAACAGACACTTCCCTTTGTCCCCTTTTTAAGTTTGGGCTTACTCACAATTAGTTGGTTATAGCAAATAAAAAAGCCGCAAGGAGCATGCTCCTTACGGCTTTTTAGGGTTTATTTATTGATGTTTTTCATCGCATCTTCAGCAGCCATTTGTGCTTCAATGTCTGAAATACTATAAACGTTTTCGCTAGCTACGCCAACTTCTTTTGGTTCCATGTTACGGTAACGAGCCATACCAGTACCAGCTGGGATGATTTTACCAATGATAACATTTTCTTTCAATCCAAGTAATGGATCTTTTTTGCCACGGATAGCAGCATCTGTTAACACGCGTGTTGTTTCTTGGAAGGATGCAGCAGATAAGAAGCTGTTTGTTTCCAATGACGCTTTGGTAATACCAAGTAAGACTGGACGACTAGTAGCAGGGACGCCACCAGCAACTAATGTGTCGTAGTTACGGTCTTTAAATTCTGCGATGTCCATTAATGTTCCTGGAAGGATTTCAGTGTCACCTGGATCCATTACGCGGATTTTACGTAACATTTGACGAACCATTACTTCGATATGTTTGTCGCCGATTTCTACCCCTTGCATACGGTAAACACGTTGTACTTCACGTAATAGGTAGTTTTCAACCGATAAAACATCACGAACTTGTAATAATTGTTTTGGATCAATTGAACCTTCTGTCAACGGTGCACCACGGTGGATGATGTCGCCTTCAGCAACTCTCATACGTGCAGTGTAAGGGACAGTATAGGTACGTGTATCTGTTTTTCCTTTGATGGTTACTTCTTTTTGACGTGTGGCAGGATCTTCAGAAATATCGATAACTTCACCGGTTACTTCTGTAATCACTGCTTGTCCTTTCGGATTACGTGCTTCAAAGATTTCTTGGATACGAGGTAAACCTTGAGTGATATCGTCACCGGCAACCCCACCGGTATGGAACGTACGCATGGTTAACTGTGTACCAGGTTCCCCGATTGATTGAGCGGCGATTGTACCAACTGCTTCTCCGACTTCAACGTCAGAACCAGTTGCAAGGTTACGTCCGTAACAGTGCTTACATACACCATGTTTTGTGTTACATGTAAAGACAGAACGGATGGTTACTTTTTCAATACCAGCGTCCACGATTTCTCTGGCAAGATCTTCAGTGATTAATTGATCCGCACCAATGATGATTGCACCAGTTTCTGGATGAACAACTGATTTACGTGTATAACGACCTAATAGACGTTCGTCTAATGGTTCGATAATTTCGTTACCTTCACGAATTGCTTCGATTTCAAGACCACGGTCAGTGCCACAGTCGTCTTCACGAATGATTACGTCTTGGGCAACGTCAACTAAACGACGTGTTAAGTAACCTGAATCGGCTGTCTTCAAGGCCGTATCGGTCATCCCTTTACGAGCTCCGTGAGTTGAGATAAACATTTCTAAGACAGAAAGTCCTTCACGGAAGTTTGAGATGATTGGTAATTCCATGATTCGTCCATTCGGAGCGGCCATCAAACCACGCATACCAGCTAACTGTGTAAAGTTGGAGATGTTACCACGGGCTCCAGAGTCAGACATCATGAAGATTGGGTTACGAGCTTCCATACTTTCGATCAGTTTTTGTTGGATTTCGTCTTTGGCACCGTTCCAAACGCCGATTACACGTTCATAACGTTCATCATCAGTAATTAAACCACGACGGAATTGTTTAGTAATTGTTTCAACTTGTTTGTGGGCAGCATCAATGATTGCTTGTTTTTCATGAAGAACCATGATATCGGCAATCCCTACTGTCATCCCAGCATAAGTTGAGTGTTTGTAACCTAAGTCTTTCATGCGGTCAAGCATTTTAGAGGTTTCCGTAATGTGGAATCTCTTGAAGACTTCAGCAATGATATTTCCAAGATTTTTCTTCTTGAATGGTAAAACTAATTCTTGCTCTTTAATGTGTGCAGGAATGTCTGTACCAGCTTCTACGAAGTATTTATCTGGTGTTTGAACAGTTAAGTTATAGTCTGTTGGTTCGTTCAAGTAAGGGAACTCAACAGGCATGATTTCGTTAAAGATGATCTTACCAACTGTGGTGATTAAGATTCGTTCTTTTTGCCAATCAGTAAATGGTTTGTCACCTAAAAGTGTTGTTTGAACCCCAATCCGTGAGTGTAAATGCACGTAGCCATTTTGCCATGCTAAAACAGCTTCGTTCATGTCGCGGAAGATCATGCCTTCCCCTTCACGGCCTTCTTCTTCCATTGTTAGGTAGTAGTTACCTAAGACCATATCTTGAGATGGTGTAACAACTGGTTTACCATCTTTCGGGTTCAAGATATTTTGGGCAGCAAGCATTAACATACGAGCTTCTGCTTGTGCTTCTTCATTTAGAGGCACGTGAACCGCCATTTGGTCTCCATCGAAATCGGCATTGTAGGCTTCACAAACTAATGGGTGAAGACGAATCGCACGACCTTCAACAAGAACAGGTTCGAAAGCTTGGATCCCTAATCTATGCAACGTAGGTGCCCGGTTAAGTAAAACTGGGTGTTCTTGGATAACTTCTTCTAAGATATCCCAAACTTCATCTTCGCCACGTTCGATTTTACGTTTCGCATTTTTAATGTTTGTCGCAATTTCACGTTGTACTAATTCACGCATTACAAATGGTTTGAATAATTCAATCGCCATTTCTTTTGGTAAACCACATTGGTACATTTTTAAGAACGGACCAACGACGATTACGGAACGACCAGAATAGTCAACACGTTTACCTAGTAAGTTTTGACGGAAACGACCTTGTTTCCCTTTCAACATGTGAGAAAGAGATTTCAATGGACGGTTACCTGGTCCAGTAACTGGACGACCACGACGACCATTATCGATTAAAGCATCGACCGCTTCTTGTAACATCCGTTTTTCGTTTTGAACAATGATGCTTGGCGCATTTAAGTCTAATAAACGTTTTAGACGGTTGTTACGGTTGATAACACGGCGGTATAAGTCGTTTAAGTCACTTGTTGCAAAACGACCACCTTCCAATTGAACCATCGGACGTAAATCTGGTGGAATAACTGGGATAACATCCATTACCATCCAGCTTGGTTGGTTACCAGAAGCACGGAAGGCTTCTAAGATGTCTAAACGACGGATGGCACGTGTCCGTTTTTGACCAGAAGCTGTTTTTAATTCTTCTTTTAATTGCGCAACTTCGCCATCTAAATCGACGTTATCTAATAATTGTTTCACGGCTTCGGCACCCATAGCAGCTTTGAAGGCTTGGCCATATTGTTCACGTTTTTCACGATATTCGCGTTCCGTTAACAATTGTTTTTTCTCTAATGTTGTGTCACCTGGTTCGATGACAACGTATGAAGCAAAATAAATGACTTCTTCCAATGCACGAGGGCTCATGTCTAAAACAAGACCCATCCGAGATGGAATTCCTTTAAAGTACCAGATATGTGAAACTGGTGCGGCTAATTCAATATGTCCCATACGTTCACGACGTACTTTTGAACGAGTGACTTCAACGCCACAACGGTCACAGACAATACCTTTATAACGGATACGTTTATATTTACCACAAGCACATTCCCAGTCTTTGGTTGGACCAAAAATGCGTTCACAGAATAACCCTTCACGTTCGGGTTTTAATGTACGGTAGTTAATTGTTTCGGGTTTTTTAACTTCCCCATAAGACCAACTTCTGATCTTTTCTGGTGAAGCAAGCCCTATTTGCATACTTTCGAATTTATTTACATCGATCAAAAGGAATTCCCTCCATTTCCTTATTTAGAGAAGCTGAGTCAGCAACTTGTTAGCAAATGGCAAGCATCACTTGAAAGAAGGTCTGACGACACTTGGAACAAGCAATGGCTTGCGCAGTTGCAACAAAGTCGCAGTTGAATCAACTCATCAGAGTGGTAGCGACAAATTAGTCTCTGTCTTCGGCTGTTTCAATTTCTTGAACAACGTCTTGCGCTTCTTCTTTCACGACTGATTCTGCTTCTTTTTCCAGCTGTTTCGCTGATTGTTGTTCCGCAAATTTGGTTAGTGCGTCAACGGTGATTAAATCATCATCGTCATCGTCCATATCGCGTAACTCAATCTCAGCTTCCTCAATGTCCAAGACACGCATGTCTAAACCAAGTGATTGTAATTCTTTCACTAATACTCGGAATGATTCAGGCACACCTGGTTTTGGAATTGGTTCACCTTTAACGATGGCTTCGTATGTTTTCACACGTCCGACAACGTCATCAGATTTGTAAGTTAAGATTTCTTGTAATGTGTAAGCAGCACCGTAAGCTTCCAGTGCCCAAACTTCCATTTCCCCGAAACGTTGTCCACCGAATTGAGCTTTACCACCCAACGGTTGTTGCGTAACAAGAGAGTAAGGTCCGATTGAACGAGCATGCAATTTGTCATCAACCATGTGGGCTAATTTAATCATATACATGACACCAACGGAAATACGGTTATCAAATGGTTCACCTGTACGTCCATCGTAAAGAACTGTTTTAGCATCGCTAGCCATACCAGCTTCACGAACAGTTTCCCAAACGTCTTCATCGGTTGCCCCATCGAAAACAGGCGTTGCGACGTGAATACCTAATTGGCGAGCAGCCATACCTAAGTGTAATTCAAGTACTTGTCCGATATTCATACGAGAAGGTACCCCTAATGGGTTCAACATGATATCAACAGGTGTTCCGTCAGGTAAGAATGGCATATCTTCTTCCGGCATAATACGGGAAACAACCCCTTTATTTCCGTGACGACCTGCCATTTTATCTCCTTCGTGAATTTTACGTTTTTGAACGATATAGACACGAACTAACATGTTGACACCTGGTGATAATTCATCGCCAGCTTCACGAGTAAAGATTTTCACATCATGAACGATACCGCCGCCACCGTGAGGTACACGGAGAGACGTGTCACGAACTTCGCGGGCTTTCTCCCCGAAGATTGCGTGTAATAAACGTTCTTCTGCAGATAATTCTGTAACCCCTTTAGGTGTGACTTTCCCAACTAGTAAGTCGCCATCTTGAACTTCAGCACCAATGCGGATAATCCCCATTTCGTCTAAGTCTTTCAATGCGTCTTCCCCAACGTTTGGAATTTCACGGGTAATTTCTTCAGGTCCTAATTTTGTATCACGTGCTTCTGATTCATATTCTTCAATATGCACAGAAGTGTAGACATCGTCTTTAACTAAACGACGGCTCATGATAATGGCATCCTCGTAGTTGTAACCTTCCCATGTCATGAAGGCAACCAAGACGTTTTGCCCTAAAGCCATTTCGCCTTCTTCCATAGAAGGTCCATCCGCTAAAGTATCGCCTTTTTCAACTTTTTCACCTAAGTGAACAATTGGGCGTTGGTTGTAGCTTGTTCCTGAGTTAGAACGACGGAATTTTGTAACCATATATTTGTCTAATGCGCCATTGTCGCGACGAACGCGAATTTCTTTTGCATCGACGAATTCTACGACACCGTCATGTTTACATAGTAAAGCAGCACCTGAGTCATGGGCTGATTTATATTCCATACCTGTACCTACCCACGGAGAGCGTGGTTGAATTAACGGCACCGCTTGACGCTGCATGTTGGCACCCATCAAGGCACGGTTGGAGTCATCGTTTTCTAAGAAAGGAATACATGCTGTTGCGACTGCGACTACTTGTTTTGGTGAAACGTCCATGTAGTCAACTTTGTCTACGGCAACTTCTAAGTTTTCACTTTGTAGACGCGCCATAACAACATCATTGGCAAATGTGCCATCTTCATTTAAAAGTGAGTTCGCTTGCGCTACGATATAATGGTCTTCGATGTCTGCTGTTAAGTAATCTACTTGATCAGTAACACGGCCTGTCGCACGATCAACACGGCGATAAGGCGTTTCGATGAAACCAAATTTATTCACTTTCGCATAACTAGATAAGCTATTGATCAACCCGATATTTGGTCCCTCAGGCGTTTCAATTGGACACATACGACCATAGTGAGAGTAGTGAACGTCACGAACTTCATAACCGGCACGGTCACGAGTCAAACCACCAGGCCCTAAGGCTGATAGACGACGTTTATGGGTTAACTCACCTAATGGGTTTGTTTGGTCCATGAACTGTGATAACTGTGAAGAACCAAAGAATTCTTTGATACTTGCTACCACTGGACGGATGTTAATTAATTGTTGTGGTGTCAATGTTTCTGTGTCTTGAATAGACATTCTTTCACGAACCACACGTTCCATACGGGCTAAACCAATACGGAATTGGTTTTGTAATAATTCGCCTACTGAACGGATACGACGATTACCTAAGTGGTCGATGTCATCGACATTACCGATATCTTCCATTAAGTTGAAGAAGTAGCTCATTGAAGCAACGATATCTGCTGGACGAACTGTTTTTACGCTGTCGTCTGGATAGCCGTTACCAATCACATTTACGATACGTTCAGGATCTTTTGGTGAAAGAACTTGAATCACTTGGATTGTCATTGGTTCAGTTACTACCGCATCTTCACTTGGATAGTAAGTTACGCTGTTTAAGCCGTTGTCAATGTATTCGCCTAATGTTTCCATGATTTGGTGTGTTAAAACCGTGCCTTTTTCGACAATGATTTCACCAGTTTCTGGATCAACTAGCGTTTCAGCTAAGGTTAAGTTTAAGAGACGTGTTTTTAAGTCTAATTTTTTGTTAACTTTGTAGCGACCAACGTTTGCCAAATCATAACGTTTTGGATCAAAGAAACGTGCAGTTAACAAGCTACGTGAGCTATCTGCTGTTTTTGGTTCACCTGGGCGAAGACGTTCATAAATGTCTTTCAAGCCTTCTTCTGTACGAGAATCACTTGCATTTTTGTGTAAATCTTTTTCAATTGTGTTGCGTAAGCTTTCGCTGTCGCCGAAAATTTCGAAGATGGTATCATCTGAACCGAAACCTAAAGCACGAACTAACACAGTTAAAGGAATTTTACGTGTGCGGTCAATCCGAACATAAGAAATGTCTTTCGCATCTGTTTCCATTTCTAACCATGCACCACGGTTAGGAATGACTGTTGAGCCAAAACCTTCTTTGCCGTTTTTGTCCACTTTTCCATGGAAGTAAACACCTGGAGAACGAACTAATTGGGAAACGATAACACGTTCTGCCCCGTTGATGATGAAGGTACCCATTTCTGTCATTAATGGGAAATCGCCGAAGAAGACTTCTTGGGATTTAATTTCACCTGTTTCACGGTTGGTTAAACGTAATGTTACATGTAATGGCGCAGAATAGTTGGCATCATGTGCGCGGGCTTCTTCTACTGTGTACTTTGGTTCTTTTAATTCATAGTCAACAAATTCTAAGGATAAGTTTCCTTGGAAATCATCAATTGGTAAAATGTCTTCAAACATTTCACGAAGTCCCTCATCTAAAAACCATTGATAAGAGTCTGTTTGGATTTCAATTAAATTTGGTAATTCCAATACTTCACTGATACGTGCGAAACTTCTACGTTCGCGATGCTTTCCGTATTTTACTACGTGTCCAGCCAAGCTCTTCACCCCTCTAGTTATAAGTCTATCAAAACACCGATCCGAAAAATTACATTTACGTTACATATATTAAATATATGTAACAAAAAGCATTTTTTGCAGTTTTTAAGCAAAAAAAAACCAAAAATAGAACATGCTTCCGAAAAATTTTCTGGCGTTTCTACTTTTGTTTTCCTATAAAAAACCGGAACGGACAATATTTCGCTCCTGCTTCGTCACTTTCAGATAGTTTTTGCTCTATAGATTCTACTACCTTTGTCCAGAAAAGTCAAGGGTTTCTTTAAGGTTTTCTTTTTCATAAAAAGGAGTTTTTTTGTAAAGGGTTTTAATGAAAAAATGCGTAATAAATAATTACGCATTTTTTCAACAACTAGAAAATATATTCAATTATTTGGTCAATTTTCGCCATATCTTTTAATGGCAAATGCTCAATTTGACTTAATTTTCTTTCAGTGAAGTCCAAAGACTTCAGTTGTGAGATCACTACTTGCCCATGGGTTTCTATGTCATCGGGCAACGTATATCGAGTGGGAATATTTTTAATGGTGGAAGTAATCGGGCAAATCACAGCAAACATGGTTTTCCGATTAAATTCATATCTTGACACGACTAAACCAGGGCGTCTCTTCTGAATTTCTTTACCTGCAGCAGGATCAAAATCAATCCATACAATATCTCCTTTTTTGGGAATGTACTTCTTTTCAACGTTCATTAAAAAAGTTCTCTCCCCTCAGGTGCAAGATCATGCCACTCATCTTTTTCATAATACTCACCTTCTGGACCTTCACTAAATGGATCCTGAATTTTAGGGACTAATGTAATTGTACCGTCGTCAGAATACATCACAATATATTCTTGGTCGACTTTTGGTTTTTTACCATTATCAGTGGGTAAAGTTAAAACGACCGAGTTTCCTTGTCTTCTTGATTTAGTTGTTAGCATGAAATCACTCCCTTCGCTTCATTATACTATGTCTTTGCAATGATAGAAAGAATTTTAAATCACACTTAATGTGACTGAGTTTACTACATAATTCGATAATGCGCGTGGGACAAAAATCACTTTGGATTTTTGCTCCACGCTCAAAAACTGATAAACGGCGGGAACAGAAGCAACTCCTTCGGAAATAAGCCGAAATTCTCCAAAAATTAAAGAACAATTTCCGGAAATTCCTTCTTATTTCTCGGAGTTAAACGCTTCTGGCCCGACCTCCTTTTCCCCTATCTTCTATTCACACAAAAAAACGAATGCAAAGATGCATTCGTTTTTGACTAACCGCCACCTAATAAAAAGTCTAGGACATTCATGCCGCCGCTTGTTTGGCTGCGGTAAAGTTCGGTGTAGCCGCATTGGGTACAGCTAATTGTAATAAATTTTTTATTTTGAACATCAAAAATTTTCGCAAAGTTCCCACCTGTTGCTTGAAATTGGTCCGACACATAGTGCATGTTGCCACATTTCTCACAAACATATTGTTGCTTTTCCATTCCCCTCACTCCTTCTCAATAAAACAAGTATAGCAAACGCCTGCTTCATTTTCCTCCATCCTAAGATGGATTTTTTCACTAGTTGACCAAGCCTTTTCCTTTCCGCTACAATAAGTATAACGAATCGGAGGAAAAAATATGTCGACAAAAAGCCAAGTCCTAACTTTATTGATGAAACAAACGCCCGCATTCCTTTCGGGCGAAGAGATGGCACAACGTCTGTCCTTATCTCGCACAGCTATTTGGAAAGCGATTAATGAATTGAAAAAAGATGGCTATCAAATTACTAGCGTGCAAAATAAGGGGTATCGCCTTGAAAAATCAGATGTCCTTTCTGCAGAAGGCATTCAGTTGGCATTATGGCCCCAAACGCCGCCTTTAACAATTACCGTCCTAGAAACATCTGAATCTACCATGACCGATGCTAAGCGGGCGATTTTAGACCAGACGCCCGACAATACTTTGATTGTTGCTGACATGCAAGAGATGCCACGGGGCAGGTTCGGCCGGCCGTTTTTCGCTACGCCAGGTAAAGGGATTTACATGAGCATGGTGCTTCAACCGAACCAAAATTTTGAAGAAATCGCTCAATATACTGTGATTATGGCCGTAGCGGTCGCTCGAGCAATGGATGCTCTGGCAGGCGTTCACACAGAAATTAAATGGGTCAACGACCTTTATTTAAACGGCAAAAAAGTTTGCGGGATTTTGTCGGAAGCCATGAGCAATGTGGAAACAGGGCAGATTTCTAATGTTATCATCGGCATGGGGATTAATTTTTCAATTACAGAAACCGAATTTCCTGAGGACATTCGGCAGAAAGTGACTTCTCTTTTCCCAGATGGTGAACCGACGGCGACGCGAAATGAATTAGTCGCCAACATTTGGAATCATTTTTATCAAATTTTAGACGAACGTTCAACGAAAGACTTTTTAGAAGAATACCGACAACGCTCCTTTGTGATTGGCAAAGACGTCGCTTTTACCCAAAACGGGCAAGACTTCCGCGGCGTTGCGACAACCATTAATGGAAATGGAGAATTGATTGTCCAGTTGCCTGATGGCACGGCCAAAACGTTGTCTTCTGGAGAAATTAGTTTGGACCAGATTGGTGAATGGCGTCGAGGATAAGTGGGGAAGTTTAGAAAAAATCAAGTGGGACATCAGTCGTTTTGACTGATGTCCCACTTTCTACTTCTGAAGATAATCAGCTGAACAAAAGCAGCCCCTTCGAAAATAAGCCGAAATTGACTTTCTCACACAAGTGTTCGGCGTATCTTAATCCTTCCAAATGTTGAGAATCACGAAGAACGTAGTGATTCGATGATGAACAGAACCTACTTGGTTCTTGGCGCTAAGCACTTTTGTCTCAGCCGCATTATCTTGATACCTGATTATTGAACATTAACATCTATCGCTTGATAAAATGAATTAATCGTGTCATTGATATCCCAAACGGCATAAATAACATGGTATCCTTTCCTATCAGCGGGAATCTTTATTCTGTGTGTTTCTGTATCATTGACCATAAATCCTTGACCAGGAGGTAAATCTTGACCTATTGGTTGCCCTACTATGCCAATCAATTCCATTTCGTCCATCGTTAATGGTGCATTAGGATTCCATCCAGGTTTCGTCATATAGTATCTAAAACGATTGGTCTTATGTTTTGCCGTCATCACCCATTTAAAATTATTCTCTCCTGTTGTTATATTACTTTTTACCCAACGAGTGGCTGTTTGTTCATCTAGTTTGGAATAGCTTGCTAATCCAGCTGAAGGCAACCTTCCATTTAATTGACCCGTGTCTAATAATTTAGTTGGCGCTTCAATTCCTTGGGGTGTCGTGATAATTTCTGGCTGTGAGCTGTCTTGACCAGGTCCCCATCCAAATCCGTTTGCTTCCGCATTTTTGACTCGACTGACTGGGCTATCAACATAGCCGTGTGCATAACTCTGCTGTGCATCTCCTAAAGCAAAAACACTGATCATCGTTGCGCCCACTGCAATTATGAATAACATCATTTTTTTCATGTATATCGCTCCCTTATAAGCAAAACCCTTCAAAAAACATGTAATCTTAATCAACTGAAACGTAAAATCTCCACAACATCATTTTTACTTTTTCGATAGCGACCATCAACTTTGTGCACAATTATTGTCGACATATTTATTTTAAATGAACTAGCAATTCAATAGCAACTGTCCGCCTTTTTTACTGAGAAAAACTTATAGCACTCTTATAAAAAATGTTTGTTTTTTAATTTATCATTATTGAACACCAACTATTTATAGCGGTTAACCGAGAACAGCCTTGTACACTTTTTTTAGAATGCTCAAGTACTGTTTTTTTAACTTCTTCACTTCCCCACACCTTTAAATTTATTTAAAAAACAATAAATTTTCTTAAACTTCATTGTGAGAACCGCTGCATAAATTCTATACTTCTAGCGTTAGATAAAATAACCTTGTTAGGTGAGGCTCCTATCCAAACATAGGCTATTGCGCAGAAATGTCGAAAGACACCAATGTGTAAAACAGGAATGGTCGAATTAAGGCTCTTCTAAAAATAGCTAAGAGAAATCTTTACGTTGGATAGTGCTAAAGCTCAGACGATGAGAACCGATTGGCTTGCTGTGTCCTGTTTAGTCGCAAGCGCTTATTTACGATCGATGCTGGCTTAGTCTACTCTTTCAAGGGAAAAAGAAAGGGATTCTCATGCAAACATCGAATAAAAAATTTCCACTTTATGCCCTAACAACGCTTGGTTTTACTTTCCTCACTTTGTTAGTGGCGGCTAGTCCAAATTGGTTTCAACAAATGGACGAAGCTATCTATCACATCAAATGGCAATTAAATGCCCCACTTTTAACAGCGGTCAATCTGTTAGCAAAAACAGCCACAATTGGACCAATGCTGCTATTCTTCTTATTATTGATGGTATACCTTTTACGCAAAAAAGAAAAAATCCTAGCCTTTTGGGCTGTCAGTAACCTATTAGCTGTCGGCTTCTTAGGGAGCGTTTTTAAACATGTGGTGGGTCGGGCTCGACCAAACCTAGGCGCTTTAGCTGACCGGAGCTCTGCTAGCTTTCCCAGCGGACATTCATTATTAGCAATGGCGCTGGTCTGTACAATTTTGATCATTTTGGCCTATCTTCATGTCGAAAAAACCAAAGGCATCAAAATTTTCTTACTTACTTATTTAGTTTTGATTGTGTTAGGTCGCTTAATCTTACGCGTTCATTATCCTAGTGATGTCATCGCTGGGATGCTCCTAAGTTATAGCTGGATCAACTTTTCATTTCAAATTGTTCAACGTTATTTGCCGGCACCTGAACCAGAGGAAGCAGAAGTACCGACACAACGCCGGCGCCGCCATTCTCGTAAAAGAAAAAGTTTATTCGTGGTCTTCAGTTTAACTCTTTTATTTTTAGGCACACTTTCTGTTTCGGCTTACGGCGTCAGCATGTATCGTAATTTGCAAAAAACGGCGAACACCATGTATAAACCAAGAAAATCTTCCACGAAGAGTCCCGATTTAGCCAAAGGAGAACCGGTTAGTTTCTTAATTATGGGAATTGCGAATGACTCAAAACGCAAAACCGATTACCGCTCCAACGCCTTGATGGTGGTTACAGTGAATAATCAATTACAAAAAACTACCATCACCAGCATCCCGCGTGACTACTATGTGGAAATGGCTGGCACCAATGGCGAATACAATAAAATCAATGCGGCCCACGTTTTCGGTGGTGCCGATATGCAAATTAAAACGGTTGAAAATGTCTTGCACATCCCAATCAATCATTACTTTTCAATTGATATGGATGCTATGAAGGACCTTGGCGATGCGGTGGGCGGCGTCACTGTTGACAATGCCTTTGCTTTTGACGCTGAAGGGATTCATTATCCGAAAGGCAAACAGCATTTAGGGGGCTGGGAAGCTTTACAATACGCGCGCATGCGTTACGAAGACCCCGAAGGCGACTATGGTCGTCAACGCCGCCAACGAGAAGTTTTAATTGAATTAACCAACAAGCTACTTTCTTTTAACAGCTTGCTAAAATATCAAGAAATTCTGGACGTAATCGGCGAACATGGCGAAACCGACTTATCCTTTGACCAAATGATGGCGATGCTAAAAAAATACACCCCCGCACTAAAAACGATTGAAACCGATCAATTAAAAGGCTACGATTACACTGGCGATGGCGTGACAGGGATTGAAGGTATTTCTTATCAACTTGTGGAAGAGAGTGAACGCCAACGTGTCGAAAATGCCATCAAAGAACAAATGAACCTCTCTACGAAAGACACTGAACAATCGCAATAACGACTAAAAAGCAGCGCCCCTTAATGAAAGGGGTGCTGCTTACTTTGGCTAGTTAGACGGTCATTTCAAAAATATTAATTTTTGTCACCGTTAGTAACGGCTCTACATCAGAGAGGTATGTTACAGCATATCTCTCTTTTCATTGCTATTATAGCACAATTACCTAAAAAAACATATTGGAAACTAATTATTTTTTTGTTTTACATGGTATAATCTAAGTGTAGAGAAGTTATGGCGGCGGCAAGCGCACAGGAACATGCGCTTTGCAACGAGCATCGCAACAAAGTGAGAAGCATAGGAGCAGAGACTTTCCCTTTCGGTGGTGGTGCTTATGAATGTAAGTACTAAAATCTATGAAAGGAGAGGCCTTTTGTCTATCGCAGAAGCTTTAGCTCTGATGATTAGTTTCGGTTCTTTTATCGCAACGTTAATCTTCGGAATCCTAGAGGCTGTAAAAGAAAACAATAAAAAATAACCGTCAACTTTAGCGAGCACGGTTATTTTTTATAAATCACTAAAAATCGCTACCGTCTGAAACGGCTCTACACTAGAGAGATATGTTGGCGCATACCTCTCTTTTCATTACCATTGTAGCACAACGACCCTCAAAAGACCATCAATAAAAATGCCCGAGCCTTAGAAAAATAAGAGGCTCGGGCATTTTTATTTTTATGGGCCAGTCACTAAATTCCAAGTGACGGCGGCTTGGTATTGTTGGCCAGACATGCCTTGATTGGCGGGCACTTCTAGTTTGATGTTAGCAAACGTGAAGTCCAAC
>OBXO01000040.1_pt1 | contig 165771 bp, 160 predicted proteins | sample 1501431 | NCBI WGS metagenome assembly OBXO01 (sample SAMEA2580163, study PRJEB22360) | human gut metagenome | biome: human gut; feature: human-associated habitat; material: faeces | place: Denmark | collected 2008/2010
CGTATCTACATTCTTACCCGTTTTTTACTATTTACACATCTTTTGCTACATTCCCTAGTTGCAGATGCACTTCATGTTGAGCCCAAGGATTTATATTTCTATCATATGACACATCTGGTACCGAATTGTTCACAAATCGCGGTATGTTCCTCAATCACAAAGGAAAAAAAGCCTCTACTTGCACGCAATTTTGAGTTCTCCGATGAAATCGAGGATTTCACTTTGATAAAAACCTCTGTTACGGGAAAACACACGCATATGGGAACCTCTATTCTGGGCGCCGGGCGAGATGATGGCATAAATGAATATGGTCTTGCTGTCACCATGACCTCCTGTGGAATACCAGTTGTGGATTTACCATATATGAAAACGCCCTGTATAGAGGGACTGCAATACTGGATCGTTGTTAGAGCTCTTTTGGAAAACTGCCGTAATGTGCAGGAAGCATTATCGTATATTAAGGATATGCCAATTGCCTTTCACATGAATATGATTATTTTTGACAAGGAAGAACACGCCGCTCTGATTCAAACCTATGCCGGTAAGAAGGCGATTCGCTGCATCACGACTGAGGAAGCACTGCTATTCACAACAAATCATGCGGTTTTAGATGATGATAAGAATTTGGAATCTGGTGCCTTTAAGCACAGCGTGCAACGGTATCAATATATCGAAGAGAAATTATCCAATAAAACGGATATCACACGAAATACCTTAAAGGAAATGCTGTTATCCGATTATCCTGAGGGGTTGTGTTTTCATCACTACAGGGAAAGCTTTGGCACAACTAAAAGTATGATCTTGTCCCCTTTTGACAATACTATCGAATTATGCTGGGGTGGTCTTGCAAGAAATACTTGGAGATGCTATTCTTTAGATGATATACAGGAGGAGCAAAGGGACATTGCTCTTGCTGTTGAAACAGATAAGAAGGATATATTGGAATGGATTCCTCTGTAAAGGAGCAGCTTATGAACTATAAAAAAGTGCTGGAGCAGGCAGTGATTTATATAGAGCAGCATTTAAATGAAGCGTTGAGTGTAGAAGAGGTCTCTAAGGTTACCGGTTATTCCTATTATCATTTGAATCGTCAGTTTATTGCGGTATTAGGAGAAAGTATAGGAAATTATATTAAGAAGCGCAGATTGGCAAATGCTGCGCAAAAGCTTCTTTACACAGATGAAAAGATTATTACGATTGCGCTTGATAATAATTTTGAATCAGCTGAAGCTTTCAGCCGTGCATTTAAAAGTGTATATAAAGTGAATCCATCAACATATCGAAGCAACCGTATTCATACATTTGCCTCAGGAAAGCAGCGTCTGAATGATGAAAAAATAACACATCTGATGAAGCATATAAATGTTCATCCAAAACTTGTTGAGCTTCCTGAAATTGAAATTGCAGGTATCCGTAACGAGGTATCACTGCATCAGGATGAGCTGAAGGAGCATTGGGAAGCATTTTACAAGCTGCTTCCGGAGCAATACAGAAATCGCAGAAGATTTGGCGTTTATGAATCCTGTGACAATCTGACCCATTACATGATTCATGAGGATATGCAGTTTCATGAGGTATTGGGGTTCGAGATGAATGCCGCAGACATGATTTCGGACACTTTTGTGCGCCGTAAGATTCAAAAAGGACGTTATGCAGTATTTACCCATCATGGTGGTTTACAAACGCTGTCACAGACAATTAATTATATCTGGGGAACATGGATTCTTTCAACAAAAGAGGTGCTTGCTTCCAGAGATTCTTTTGAGCTGTATGATGAGCGGTTTCACGGTTATGCTGATGCGGATACAGAAATCGATATTTATGTGGCGATACAATGAAAGTAGTTATATAGGGGAATGGATTCACACATATAAAAATGTGCTTTTCGCATATACCTGTCTGTGAATGGAGTGGTAATTATAAGAAGGGAGGACTCTTATGCTTTACAAAGCGACTTATTTTTCGCCCGTTGGAAAAATAACATTGGCTTCCGATGGTGATAACATAATCGGTTTATGGTTAGAGGGTCAGAAATATTATGGTGGTACACTGACTGAAAAATGCATCGCGAGGGAGAATATTCCTGTTTTCCTATCCGCTAAAGCTTGGCTGGATAAATACTTTGCGGGTGAAAGACCTTTGATTGAGAATCTTCCGCTTTTACCAAAAGGTGGAGAATTTCGACAGAATGTGTGGAAGCTTTTATGTCAGATTCCGTATGGAGAGGTGGTGACCTATGGGGATATTGCAAGAAAAATGGCAGTTGTCACAGGTAAGCCGAAGATGTCTGCACAGGCAGTCGGTGGTGCTGTTGGTCATAACCCGATATCCATTATCATCCCATGTCATCGTGTAGTTGGCACAAACGGCAGTTTAACTGGCTATGCAGGAGGAATTGATGTGAAAATCAAATTGCTTACACTGGAGGGGGCAGATATGAAGAGGCTGTTTATCCCAAAAAAAGGTACAGCTCTGTGATTGATAGATTTCCTCTGGTGACTGCGAAATGACAGTGTATCTGGATTATATACTACCAATGCTGTATGCCCTTACAGAACTTACAGTAGGTTCACCTAAAGTAATTGCTTTGGAGAGATAATCTATGCTATGGTCTAACTGGCTGCTACTGCTTTAAGCCGGCACACATGTGTTTATGTATGCGTAAGGTTCAGAAAAGCTTTCTGTATACAGATGAGGTGATGACGGATACAATCAAGCATTTATTAAAGCTATTGTTATATTGGGAGTAAGCTTACAAGCATGCTGTATACATGAATTGTAGAAACAATATGTGGCTTTATGAGTAGTGCAGTAGTAAATACAGACGCCTGCATATTTGAGTTTTCAGAGCAGAAAAAAGGATTATATACGGTCTCATTAATGATTCGCATATAGTCCTTTTCGTTTATTTTTCGCTTTGCGGATAATAGCATTTTAAGAAAGCTTCCTTGAATTCCGCAAACCGATCCTCCAGAATTGCCTGCCTTGTATTCTCTGTAAGGCGAATAATAAAGCGTAGATTATGCAGAGTAGCAAGGTTGAAATATTTGTGCTTACCCTCTATGCTTCCGGATTTCCACAATGCACGAAGCTCTCCGCGCGTCCATCCGGTTTGACAGGTTGGGCAGTCACAGTTCTCATCCAGCAGAAGCGGACTGTCTGTAAACTTTGACAGCTTGATAGGGCCATGCTTTGTATACAGCTTTCCATGCCTTGCTTCACGGGTTGGCGCAACACAATCAAAGGTATCTGCACCCATTTCTGTACCAATCAGAATATCGTCAGGATGGGAAAGACCAAGCAGATGCCGCGGCTTGGTTTCCGGAAGCTCTTCACAGCACCAGCGCAATATGTCACCAAGGCTTTCCTTTAGAAAAGCACCGCCGAGACCATAGCCATCAAAATCCATTTCGGCAAATCTTTTAGCGGTTGAGCGGCGCAGGTCCTCCCAGCGTCCACCCTGTAGAACACCATAAAGTGACTGATGATATCCAAGATCATCACAGTGCTTTTTGTGTTCATTTATACTACGGATTGCCCAGCGCTCTGTACGGGCCAAAGCCTCAACATTATATTCATAACTGTCCGCAAGGGATGTCAGCTCATCATAGGCCATATGAATATCAGCACCGATTCGGCATTGGATTTGCATGGATTCCTCAGGTCCGATAAAATCCTCCTGATCTGTAAACGGGTCATGGAATCTGACACCATCCTCTGTAACATGTGCAAGTCGATCTTTGGGATCTGTATTTATGACATCATTTTCCCGCTTCATACTGACTACTTTTCCCATACCGGATCCCAGAGACATAACCTGAAAACCTCCGGAATCTGTCAGTGTAGGTCCATTCCAGCCGGACCATGACGCAAGTCCGCCGTTTTCAGCAATTTCAAAGGAGGCATTACGCAAGTGGTATCCGTTACTCAGCATAGCCTGCGCCTGTATCAGGTACAAATCCTCCATAGATACAAATTTCACTTCACCCTTTGTACCAACACTCATAAATGCCGGTGTCTTGATATCCCCATGGGGTGTATGAATAATACCGGCACGGCCAAGCTTGCCTGGTATCCGCTTTATTATTTCAAAGCTGAATGTATTGTTATTTTTATAGTTTGTCATCTGTCATCTTACCTCTTAATAAGTTTGCTATGAATGCTTCTATCGGTGAGAATACAATTTCAAAGCCGATTCCCAGAACATAGGCGAATACTGCCTGTGCAAGAAACTCCTGAAAAGTAAGGACGCCGATAAATGCAATTGTCTCAAATATGACACAATCAATAATATGCGCAAAAGCTGAAGAGCCCAGCGCACGCGCGATAAAGCTGGAAGCGAAAAATCCGTTTCCGTTTTTTAATCTTGTAAATATATAATTGTTCAGGAAATTTGAACAAACATATGCTGTCAGCGAACCGATAATAATGCGGGGAGTAAATCCCAAAACACTTGCCATAGCAGCTTGCATTGTCCATCCTTCATAAGGAGGAAGCGCGATTACTATATAAAACACGATAATCGCAAGTATATTAATAAAGAAACCAGCTAGAATAATATTTTTGGCAATCTTTTTTCCATAAAATTCAACAATCAAATCTCCGATAATATAAGTGATCGGAAATACTACGACACCTCCATCAACTGCAATACCAAAAAAATTCCATAGCTTTACTGCTGCTAAATTTGAAATTAACAGCGTACTCGCAGAAATCGTTGCGAAATAGATTAAAAGCCTGAGTTTAAAATTTGACATGGAAGTATTATAACATAATTTTTTTAGAATGCGAACTATTGAATACAGATCGATACGGTTAGATTACTATCGTTTCATGTTAGTGATGTAGAATTAAAAAAATGAAGGGACCTTACAGGGATGCTATCTGTGGAAGTTCGCAGGAGCACGTAAGTTTTCATGCCAATGTGTGTGTTCTCATTACAACGGTTAATTTATATGCAGAACAATGACTTTGGCCTTATTTGAAAAGTGGCGGGTTCTATATATGGTGAGGTATTCTTATAGAAGAAGCCTGACAGAATAATTAGATTTTTAAACTTAGAAAATGACATTCGCAAAGGAAGCATGTATAATGAAGGTATACATAGGAAAGAGGGTATTGTTATGAAACAAGAATTGATGGATGCTATCACAGAAAAAACAAAGGAGCTTATGAATTCTGTTACTTGCAGTGCAGAAGCAAGGGCTGCGGCTCAGACATGGCTTGATGCGGTAGGCACACAGCGCATTGAGGAGGTAACTCAGGCGTATATGAAAGAACTGGAGGAAGATATTGTCACTATTCAGGATTTGATTGCGCTGGCAGAATCAGATCAGGGAAAGCAGATATTTGGTGAAGAGAAGGCAGTTCAGGTAGCGGAGCATGCAAAGGAAATCAAACAGCAGGGAGCGCTATACTGCGATTGTCCTGCATGTACAGCGGCTGCCTATATTCTGGAAAAAAAGGATGAGCTTCTCAAAGCAGTGAGAGATAAGTAAAGAGCAGCAATTTGATTTGTCTGAAACCATAAGTAGGGCAGGAAAAAGGTTTCTGATCTATTGAAAACACAATAGAACAGGAACCTTTTCCTGTGTGAAAGATTCTGACTTTTTCATCCTTTTTCATAATTGCTGAATAAGTAAAATGAAAATTCTGAAGCCGGTGAAATAAATTGATGAAAGACTGTCACAATAAAAGAAATTTACCGTCTAATAAGATGTAGGAAAATAAGGAGGATGTATGGACAAATTTTTTATAACCTGTATGTTAGGTATTGCAGTCGGGGCAGTAGATATTCTGCCCATGGTGAAAATGAAGCTGGATAAGTATTCAATAGCATCGGCATTTGTATTTTATTTCACCTTGCCGTTTATCATATTGAATACAGAGTTGTTTCATGTGGTATGGTGGATAAAGGGAGGGCTGATTGGCGGAATACTGGCTCTTCCCATGATTATCATCGTATCCAAGGAGGACAAGAAATCTGGACTACCTATGCTGATTATGTCAACCATGCTGGGCGAGGTTATCGCGATTTTGGCACACCTGTTTTCATTGTAAATTTATTTACTGTATAAATACTCCCGGACTGCTGTCAACATGCACAGTGTCCGGGAGTTTTATAATAGCAATGAATTTGGTAAAGCTACTGTATCTGTAAAATACTGAAGACACCAGATGGAGAGTTTGCAAGCAGTGAAGATGTATATAGGAAAGAGACCTGAATATCTGCACTAATCAGCGTATTTACAAGAAATGTTCCGCTGACACTTACTGTTGGTGCCGTTAATGTAGCGTTGGCACTTGTCGCAAAGCCTGTTTGGGAAACACCGTTTAGCTGAGGTGTAACACCGATTGTACCTGCTACAGTTACAGATGCTTTTACCAAAAAAGAAACCTGATAGACATGTCCGGCACTCAGATTGATTGCAGTTGTACTTGCTGCTGAAATAGTTGTTCCGTTGATAAATGCAGTAGAAAATGTAATGAGAGAGTTGCTGGATATGGACGATGCATTGACAGAAAATTGTCCATTTTGCGCCGTTGCGGTCGCCCCCGTGCTACCGGTTGCTCCTGTTGGTCCGGTAATTCCATTGGCTCCGGTTACACCGGTATTACCCTGTGGTCCGGTTGCGCCTGTGACTCCGTTAGTACCAGTTGCCCCGGTATTACCGATAGAGCCTGTAGCTCCCGTTGGACCAGTCGGTCCCGTGCTTCCATTGGCTCCGGTATTACCGGTCGCTCCTGTGGCACCCTGTATGCCGGAAAGTCCTGTAGCTCCCGTGCTGCCGGTTGCACCTGTCAGTCCTGTGATGCCGTTCGCGCCTGTGCTGCCTGTGGCCCCGGTAGGACCTGTAGCTCCGTCTGCGCCTGTTATACCACTTATCCCGGTAGCACCGGTTATACCAGTTGCTCCGGTTGAACCTGTGGGTCCGATGGGACCTGTAGATCCCTGTATGCCATCAGCTCCTGTATTTCCGGTCGCCCCGGTTGCTCCAGTATTTCCATCATTGCCAGTCGCTCCGGTATTTCCCGTAGGACCTGTATCCCCGGTTGCACCCGTAACTCCGGTATTGCCAGCAGGACCTGTCGGTCCTGCTTCTCCGTTTTGTCCGGTTGCTCCAATCGGTCCTGTAACACCAATGACCCCAGTAGGACCTGTATTGCCGGTTGCCCCTGTGGGCCCGCTAACTCCATCAGCGCCCGTTGCGCCTGTCGCGCCTGTGCTGCCTGCTGCCCCGGTTTCCCCGGTTGCACCTGTCGCTCCATCACTTCCAGTCGGTCCTGTGTTTCCGGTTGCACCTGTAGGTCCGCTCGCTCCTGGTAAACCAGGTTCACCACTTGCCCCTGTAGCCCCCGTTGCTCCATTCTCTCCCGTAGCTCCGGTAGCACCCTGTATACCGGTATTTCCAGTTGCTCCTGTTGGTCCTGTATTGCCTCTGGAACCTGTTGGTCCTGCTGTTCCGTTCGCGCCAGTAGGCCCCGTCGCACCGCTGATTCCTGTAGCTCCTGTTAACCCTGTCGCACCGGTTGTGCCTTTCGGTCCTGTTTCGCCCGTTGCACCATTTGGTCCTGTTGCACCTCGTGCTCCGGTAGGACCTGTACTTCCATTAGCACCAGTAGGCCCCGTCGCACCACTGATACCTGTAGCGCCGTTTGCGCCTGTGCTTCCTGTAATACCTCGCGGACCTGTCGGTCCAGTGGGACCTGTAGGCCCGGTAGGACCTGTAATCCCAGTATCCTCCAGCATCTTCAGCATATTCTTCACCTCCAGTCTATGTTATGTCGCTTTTCTTAAGTATCATAGGTATTCTGCTTGGTTACCAAGAGGTTTCTCCATGCTTATGGCTGTTTGAATGTATTCAATGCAAAAGGGGTTTCTGAAAAAGAAGGTTGTTTTCTCTATTTTACCGTGTTTGACGCTTGCTCTTGCTTTGTACATTCGAAAGGCTATTGCTGTGTTACTTCATAACAGGATTTTCTTAAATAGTGTGCAGTTATAGTGTCAGCCTGTTCAAGCATTTGCTTTGGTGTCCCCATGAAAACAACCTCTCCACCTGCAGTACCGCCATCCGGTCCGATATCTATGATATAATCTGCCTGCTTCATCACATCCAGATTATGCTCGATAATGATAACTGTATTACCTCGTTCTACAAAGCCTTCCAGCAGTTTCATGATACTTTTGATATCGGATGCATGAAGACCAGTAGTTGGCTCATCCAGTATAAAAATATTTCCTTTATTTTTAAGATGCTTTGCAAGCTTAATTCTCTGACGCTCACCACCGGAAAGTGTTGAAAGTGGTTGTCCAAGTGACAGATAGGATAAACCTACCTCGTGCAGGGTGCGCAGTTTTCTGAAAATCTTTGGCTTGTCATTGAAGAATTCCAATGCATCTTCAACGGTTAATTCCATAATGTCGGCTATGTTATGTCCACGGTACTCATAAGATAATGCCTCCTCGCTGTAGCGTTTTCCTTCGCACATTTCGCATACGGTTGTTACAGGGTCCATAAATACGAGCTCTGTAACAACAATTCCCTTTCCATGGCAATGCGGACATGCTCCTTTGCTGTTGAAGGAAAACATACCGACATCAATGTGATGTTCATTTGCCATCAGCTTTCTGATATCATTACTGAAATCCAGGAAGGTTGCAGGTGTAGACCGGCCGGTTGCAGTTATTGGTGTCTGATCCACGAGGACTACACGGTCTTCGTATTGCTTTGCAAAGACATCACGGATAAGAGAGCTTTTTCCTGAACCTGCCACGCCGCTCACCACTGTAAGAATATGCAGAGGAATATCCACAGAGACATGCTTCAGATTGTGTAGTGATGCGTTATTTATGGAAAGATATTCAGTTGGGATTCTGGGCTGATTTTTTATCCTGATTTGCTCACGCATTGCATGACCGGTTCGTGTATCTGAACATAAAAGCTGCTCATAGCTTCCCTGAAACATAATCCTCCCGCCATTTCTTCCTGCCAGTGGGCCTACATCTATTATTTCATCTGCTATTCTGATGACATCCTTATCGTGTTCTACTACCAGAACTGTATTTCCTCTATCTCTCAGCTTGCGAAGCAAATCTGTCATTCTGTATACATCTCTTGGATGCATGCCTGTGCTTGGTTCATCAAATATATAGGTTAAACCTGTCAAGGAGCTCCCCATATAACGGACCAGCTTCAGTCTCTGTGCTTCACCCCCTGATAGTGTGGAGGATTCTCTGTTCATGCTCAGATACGGAAGCCCGATATCAATCATACGGCTCAGAGATGCTGTTAGAGCCTCTATGATTGTGGTTACTCTTGCATCCTTTATTCCACTGATAACATCCCGTAACTTCAGAAACTCCATGTTACAAAGATCAGCAATTGTAAATCCGTTGATTTTACAGGACAAAGCATGCTCATTTAATCGCTTACCATGACAAAGTGGGCATTCTTTTTCCTGTATCATCTCTTCTAAACGTTTTTTTGAAACCTCAGAGGAGCCCGAATGGTCCCGGTTGATAAGAAGTCTTGAAAAATGATTGTGAATACCTTCAACACGTTTATTCAACCGTTTGTCTCCACGTTTGTAGGCTCCGTATAAAAGAAGATTGTATTCCTGTTCGCTATAATTTTTAAGCGGCTTTTCAAGATCAAACAAACCGGATTCTGTGTACTGTCGATAATACCAGTTACCAGGATGGAAGGCAGGAAGATCGACCATTCCCTCCTTCCATGATTTCTCGGGATCTAGTGCTTTACATATATCCAGTTCAATAACTTTTCCAAGCCCTGAGCACTCCGGACACATTCCACTTGGATCGTTGAAGGAGAAACAGGAGGCGCTTCCTATATAGGGGGAGCCTATTCGCGAGAATAGCAGTCGCATAGCAGAGTAAAGATCACTGATGGTGCCAACAGTTGATCTGGCATTCCCCTGTAGTCTGCTTTGATCGATAATAACTGAGGCACTCAAATGATCGATGTGATCTACTTTAGGCTTTTCGAATTTAGGAAGGCGCCCTCGTATGAAAGCAGTATAAGTCTCGTTCATCTGGCGTTGACTCTCTGCAGCAATTGTATCAAATACAATGCTGGATTTTCCAGAGCCGGAAACTCCCGTGAATACAACAATTTTGTCTTTAGGTATGGTAAGAGATACATGCTTCAGGTTATTTTGATTCAGTCCTCGAATCACTATGCTGTCTTGTTTTTTCATTTATAACTCCTTTGCTAGTTCATGATAAATATCAATACTCATTATATAGTCTCCCCTAATGGTAGAGTCAATAGGGTTATTCTGTTTTTGAAGCAGATAACATCTTATAGCATGATTTCATATAGCTGTGCCTTCTCGTAATTTTAAGACGATATCATCTGTAGCTTGATGATTTTACTATGAGACAAATTGCTTAACCGTATTACATTGATGTTCATTTACGGATAATGACAAATGAAGATGCAAGACATCATTTACATATTGCTTTTATATGAAACTGTCTGATTTTTATAATGAGACTGGAATACCTGTTCGATCAGCATGTCTTGTGAAAACAGATAGGGCCAATGTTTTTACAGAAGATTCATTGACTTTGTGAAAACGCTATCTTACAATATATAAAGAAATGAATTGCCATAGAAAAGGATGGTGGTAACATGGCAAAGGTTTTAATTAGCCCTGGAAAATATGTACAGGGTGCTGGTGAAATGAAAAAACTGGGAGTATACGCAGAAGGGTATGGAACGAAAGCACTGATTTTGATCAGTGAGGGCGGATATCGCAGAATTGGAAAGGATATTGAAAACAGCTTTGCTGGAACAGGCTGTACGTTTATTTTTGATTATTTTCATGGAGAATGTTCAAAACATGAAATAGAGCGGTTACGTGGAGTTATGAAGAAAAACACATGTAATCTTGTGATAGGTATCGGTGGAGGAAAAATCTTTGATACAGCCAAGGCGGTTGCACATTATGAAAAAACTGCTGTTTTGATTTGTCCAACCATAGCGTCAACAGATGCTCCATGTAGTGCACTTTCCGTAATCTATACAGATGAAGGGGTTTTTGAAGAATATCTCTTTTTACCTGCTAATCCGAATCTGGTCCTGATGGATACAGATATCATTGCAAAATCTCCTGTAAGACTTACTGTAGCTGGGATGGGGGATGCTCTTGCAACCTATTTTGAAGCGCGGGCATGTGAGCAGAGTGATGCGGTGAGCTGCGCAGGCGGTAAGGTTACCGGAGCTGCTATGGCACTTGCAAAGCTGTGCTTTGAAACTTTAATGGAGGAAGGTGTGAAGGCGAAGCTTGCTTTGGAAGCAGGCGTGTGTACTCCTGCTGTTGAAAAGATTATAGAGGCTAATACGTTGCTTAGCGGCATTGGCTTCGAGAGCGCTGGTCTTGCAGGAGCTCATGCGATTCATAATGGTCTGACTGTATTGGAGGAATGCCACCATATGTATCATGGCGAGAAGGTTGCATTTGGCACCATTGCACAGCTGGTTTTAGAAAATGTTGAAGCTGCTGAGCTGCAGGAAATCATAGAATTCTGTATTGAGCTTGGATTACCTGTTACACTGGAGGAGCTTGGTGCTGCTGAAATCACAAAAGAGAAAATAATGGCAGTAGCGAAGGCAGCATGTGCGGAAAATGATACACTGCATAACATGCCGTTTGAGGTCACTCCGGATAAGGTGTATGCGGCTATTATCGCGGCAGATGCTTATGGACATTATTTCCTTAATGAAAGCTGATACACACCAAGTGAATGTGTGAATTACATTACTGATTATAGCAAACAGATAGAGTGGATGATGACGCCATTCTGTCTGTTTTTGCTTTTCTGTATATTCAGAAACGACATTCTGAAGTGCAGCTGTAGCAAATCGCTGGCATTGTAATGCACTCTTTTCCATTATGAGGCAGCTATTGGATAAACATATCTCTTGTATAATTGATTATCAAAAGGGCATACTCCTGTTACAGAATGATAGTATTATGTTATGCTGATGCAAAGGAGAAGAGATACTATGAGAAATGTAACGTTGTTTATAGCGATGAGTCTTGATGGATATATAGCAAAAAAGGATGGATCTGTTGACTGGCTGCAGGGACAGGAAACTGAACAGGATGATATGGTGTCTTATCAGGAATTCATACAGGATGTGGATACTGTGATAATGGGCTGGAATACCTATCATCAAATAATTACGGAGCTTTCACCAGAACGTTGGCTTTATGAACATTTGGATAGCTATATATTTACACATAGGAAATTGATTGGTAAGGAAAATATCCATTTCATTCAGGGAGACATATGTGAAAGTATACTGCATATGAAAAGGCAGGAGGGAAAAGATATTTGGATATGCGGTGGCGCAGATATTATTCAGCCCTTAATTGAACAGAATATAATTGATACTTATCATATCTCTGTGATTCCGATTATATTAGGCAGCGGTATACCATTATTTCAAGGGAGAAAAACAATTTTGAAATTAAAGCTTGCTGCCTCTAAATCGTATAACGGCATTACAGATTTGATATATAAACGAAGATAAGGCAGAAAAAACCACACTGCCTCGAATGCATTGAAATACTTTTCAATCAGGCGATATCAGAGCGGCTGTAAAGAACTTTTCCAATAATTTTTACAGGGAGATCTCTCACTTCCTCCTGCGTAAAGTAGCGGGCAGGCACTGTGGGATTGGCTGCCTCCAGAATGAGGAAAGGTTCTTTTTTTATAATGCGTTTTACGGTCACCTCTGTATTTCCAATCAGGATAACAGCGATAGTACCACTTTTTACATCATCACACTGCTTTACATAGATAAGATCCTGATCATGTATATGAGCACCTGTCATGGAGTCACCGCAGACGCGAAGAAAATAATCGCCCCGATAGTAATCGCTCTTTGATACCTCCTCATAGCCTGCCAAGTTTTCTTCTGCAAATAATCCATATCCGGCCTTTGCTGTTCCAAGCAGCGGCTTTTCAAATCTGTCAGAATTCTTTAATAAGGATTCTACATCTGTACCCAGCAGATAAGAAAGCTTTTCAATAACAGCAGGCTTCATGACCTTAGTCTCACCCTTCATCCACCGTGAAACCGTTGATTTATTGACGCCGACATGCTCTGCTATATAGTCATTGGTAACACTCATCCGGCATTTATATTCATTTAATAAATCTTTTAGCTGCATGATGACTCACCTCTTTTCATCATTATAAATTGGAATAACAAAAGTTGCAAGATATTTCATTAAATTCTTAAAAAATAAAAAATTTGCATTAAAAAGTTGCATTTGATATTGATAAATGCAACTTACGGTAGTATAATCGCAGATGAAGAAGAGGTGGAGATATGATGAAGGCTTATCTATGCATTGATTTAAAAACATTCTTTGCTTCTGTTGAATGTGTGGAGCGCAAGCTCGATCCGTTTGCAGTTAATCTGGTTGTCGCAGACCCCTCCAGAGGTAAAGGTGCGCTCTGTCTGGCAGTATCACCGAAAATGAAAGAACAGGGAGTTCATAACCGGTGCAGAATTTTTGAAATACCGGATAATATCTCCTATATCACTGCCATGCCGCGAATGAATTTGTATATGCAGTATTCTGCTGATATTTATGGGATATACTTAAAATATATATCCAGAGAGGATATTCATGTGTATTCTATAGATGAAGCATTTCTGGATGTTAGCGAATATCTGCAGATGTACAGTGTCAGTGCAAAGGAGCTTGCCCGTATGATATTGCAGGATATCTACACAACAACCGGTATCACGGCAACAGTAGGTATTGGTACAAATCTTTACCTTGCTAAAATTGCATTGGATATAACTGCTAAGCATGCGAAGGATAACATGGGGATACTTGACGAGCAATTGTATAGAGAGACGCTTTGGCATCATAAGCCTGTATCTGACTTTTGGCAGGTTGGACGTGGAATTTCCAAGAGGCTGGAAAAGTACAGTGTGGCTGATATGTATGATATTGCACATATGGATGAGCGAATTCTCTATCGGGAGTTTGGTGTGAATGCAGAATATCTGATCGATCATGCATGGGGCAGGGAACCGACGACCATCAAGGAAATAAAGGCATATAAATCAAAAAGCAACTCATTGTCAAACAGTCAGATTTTATTTGAGGATTATAATTATGAAGAGGCATTGCTGGTCCTGAAGGAGATGGTTGAGCTAAATGTACAGAATCTTGTGGAATCTCACCGGGTAACGGATCATATCGGTCTGTATATCGGTTACTCAGCAAGAAATGTAAAGGCAACCGGAGGCTCCAGAAAATTATCCAATGTAACTAACTCGTATGCATATCTGCGTAATGCATTTATTGAACTGTATAGGGAAACAGTAAATCGTCAGGAGCTGGTACATATGCTGTCTATCAGCTTTGGAAATGTAGTTGATGAGATGTATGAGACATATGATTTATTCACAGATTTCAATGCTCTGGAAAAAGAGAAGAAACTACAGCTTACTTTACTTAATATCAAACACAAATTCGGAAAAAATGCTGTGATAAAGGGGATGAATCTCCTGAATAAGGCAACTGCAATATCTCGCAATAAGCTTGTAGGTGGTCACAATGCAGAATAAACAGAATCATACGAGTCGTGCGAAATTATTTTTGCCCTTTGATTCTTTGAAAGGCTTTCGTGATTACTTGAAATGTAAGGAACGCGTGGTAGTTGACAAAAAGCAGCTTTCTTCGGATGCCTGTGAGGTATTGGATCGTAAATTACAGCAGATTCAAAAGGGACAAATGGTTAAAATTGTTTATTATGATCAGCAGGAATATGTAGAAGTGGAAGGGTTGGTGTCTAAATTTGATCCTGAATATTTGCACATTATTCAGATTGTGGATAAGGTGATACACATTCGTGATATCATTGAAATTCAGGCGGAGAAACTAAAAAATATCAGTTGGGACTAAGGGGATTACTCAACGGTAAGAAATAAAGGATAATTCAACTCTAATGCATCAATGAATTTGAAACATCCACTTTGCCACCCAGAAGTAAGAAAGAACTGAAATGGCAGCTGCTGTTTTAAAAAGAAATCACGTTGAGCTGTTTCTAAAAGATAAATGAGCGGTTTCAGACATGCCTATATAATCTCTTTTCAGCAAACATGTGCAGAGGCAGGAATTTTTGATTAAATTCTAATAACAGGCAATTGCAGGGATATCATAAGCCTGCAAAGGAGCCTATAAAATTTCAGAAAATTTCTAGGAATCAAGAGGTGTTGAGGAGTCTGCAAAGTAAGTCTTGATAAATATCTCCATAGTTTTTTTATATGAGTGTTTGTAAGAATGATATCATTACTAACCTGCGAACGGAGTAATAAACATATATTCATTTTTTAAAATTCGTATCCTTGTAACTGAAGGAGCTGCAAGGCATACATGCGGAGTGCTAAACAGCTGATTTTTTCATAAAAGCATTTGTTGCAAGGTAAATGGTGTGATAAGATAGGGATGAATAAGCGTTAAGGAGGATGATTGGATGAAAGAAGAAATGAGTCTGCATGAGTGGATCTATAATTATATTGAAGAAGCAATCCGCTTTGGGATTTTCCGTCAGGGAGAAAAGCTCCCAACTATTTCACAGTTTGCTGAACGATTTCAGGTTTCCAGGCGTCCCGTCATTCATGCCTTTAAGCTCCTGGAGGAACATCACTACATAGAGATGTCACGTGGCAGGCATTCACGTCTTACACTGGGACTTAACGAAGAGGAGTGTAGAGAGAACTGCATTCAGTTTTTTCTGGAAAGAAAATATGCAGTACAGGATTTGTGTGAGATACGCAATATTTTGCTTCCTGATTTGTTTACCCAGGCTTTGTGTTTGCTTAAAGAGGAACAATATGCCGCAATTCATAAAAGTATTGATCAGATGCAGGGTGAGCGTACAGTCGTGGCGTTTGTGGAAACGGTCCTCTCTGTATTTGGAAATCCGCTGGTTTGCTGTCTTTATATGGAGGTCGCAATATTTGGAAGACTGTCTTTTTATGAAAAAATAAAGGATTCTATGGTGTTGCAGGGAATTCGTGCGCATAGTGATACTACGAAGGTACACGCATTTATTGATGCAATACATCAAAAGCAGCTGACTCATCAGGATATATATGAAATAACGAAAAAATACTTTGTGGATGATTCCAGAAAAACACAGGAGTGCTATGCTAAGCTTCCACAGCGAAAACCTGAGCGTAAGGTAAGCTTTCGCTGGAATATATATCGTGGACGGCCACGGCAGATTTATAATATTGCAAGCAGTTTATTGAAGGATATCATTTACCAGATATATCCGGTAGAGAGTCGCCTTCCACGGGTTTTGGATCTTTGCGAGATTTATCAGGTGAGTGAACCGACTCTGCGACGGGCTATGTCAATTCTTCAGGCAACCGGTGTTATACAGCCTATTGGCGGTAAGGGAATGAAAGTAATTCAATGTGAGGAAAACAGAATTCATGAGATGCTGGAAGACAACGGTGTCAGAGAACGTGTGATTGAAGGTATGCAGTGTCTTCAGATTTTACAGTTAACTTGCCAGACATTTACCACTATGTCTTTTACAAGTATGGTGCAGCGCCATGAACAACTCCAACAAGCATTATCGAATACAGAAATCACAAGTATAAATTGGGTGAGACTAATTTGTGAGTATTGTGATTCTATCATGGATGTAAATAAGCAGGAAAGCCTAAAGAGCATTTTTGAAGAGCTAAAACAGCATATTCTATGGGTTTATCCGTTTATTTGCCATTTGGATAAAGAGAGATATCAGTCGATATTTTGTCATACCTTTGATGTGCTTCGATATGCCATGAAAACAAGGGATGAGCAGTTATATGTGAGTGAGATGAAATATCTGTTCTATCTTGTACTGGAAGAGGTTCGCAGTCAGTTGGAATATGCTGGAGTAAAAGAGGCAAAGGATTTGAAAATGATTTCATTCAGAATGGATATATAAACAATTATTCAATGAAAAGGTTTCCTGATTACAAATGCAGAAGTGGAAATAACAAAATTTAATGTGGTTACAGGTACAAAAAAGACTGTACACAGAAATCAGAATTGATTTGGTGCGGGCAGTCTTTTGTACGTATCGATATAACAAACTATAAACGATGTCAGAAGCAACTCCAATGTCTCAAAGCTATTCAGGCTACTGATATTCCTTGATGTCAGATGCTGCGTGCTGTTTCATAGCCATCATGAATAGCATCCTTGATGGTCCCTGTATGATTTGCATCTCCAATCATGTGATAGGTCATACCGCATTCCTCTAACAGAAGCTTCAAGGTTGTATCACTATGGTAGCCAACTGCAAAAATCAGTGTATCAGCATCATCTATGCATTCCGTCCTACCGTTTTTTGTATAATAAATTTTATCCTTTTCAACCTTTTCCACCGTGGCTTCACAAATCAGATTTACATGCTTTTTCAGCATACGCTGTACGAGCAGACTGCGGCCGGGACCGGACTCAGCTGCCATGATATCTTTCGTCATTTCCAAAACAGTTATCACCCGATCTCTTGGATAGCGGTCATAAACTAGGGGAGCAAGATAATCAGCGGTTTCACATCCTACAGAGCCGCCTCCCAGGATGACAATGTTTTTACCGGGGAATGCGTTTCCTGCCAGAATATCATCCGCGGTAGCCCACTGCTTGAACCCGGTAAAGGCTTTTATAATTGATGGAACGGCACCATTGGAGGCAATCACCTCATAATCAGCAAATTCTCCTTGCAGCATTGCTTTCTCAACTTTGCAATTCAGGCGTACTTCAACACCTGCCTGCATAAGGCGGCGTTCCATATATTTAATAACTCTGCTGAGATCCTGCTTGGCAATAGGTACTGCTGCCAGCTTCATCAATCCTCCCAGCGCATCACTTTGTTCACACAGAATGACATGATGACCTTTTCTTTTCGCCACAAAAGCTGCCTCCATACCAGCAGGCCCTCCGCCAATGACCAGAATTTTTTTCTTAACCTCGGCAGGCTTAAGCGTGTCTTCATTTTCCAGCTCAAAGGATGGGTTTACCGTACAGGCTACCCGTTTGCCAAACATAATTCCATTTAAACAGCGCAGACAGCCAATGCACGGACGGATATCATCGTCCTTTCCGCATTTCGCTTTATTGGCAAAATCAGGATCACACAGGTTGGCCCGACCGATCATGCATATATCTGCTTTTCCATTGGCTATGAGCTCATCCGCAATCCAGGGTTCTGTAATCCGACCTACTGTTGCGACTGGAATATTTACGTGTTTTTTTATTTCCTGAGACAGATGAGCATGCGCTCCAGGCTTTGTCCCTGCCGCAGGTATTGCACTGCCGCGCTTAATGGTAGTGCCGCCGGATACATGTAGCATATCTGCCCCATGTGTCTCCAGCTGCTTGGAAACATAAATCATATCATCGAGGTTCAATCCGCCATCACTATATTCATCTCCCGAGATTCTCACATCGATGATGAAATCAGGGCCGCATACACACCGAACTTCTTCAACAACCTCCAGTGTAAGCTTCAATCTTCCATTGATATCTCCCCCATATTCATCACAGCGTTTGTTGTAAAGCGGTGTCAGAAAACCGCCAAGAAGACCATGCGCATGTGCAGCATGAATTTCCACACCGTCACCCCCTGCCTGCTTAACACGAAGGGCTGCTTCTCCAAACTGGCGTATGATAACCTTCAGCTCTTCAATTGTAACCGGACGGGGAGCTTCTTTTGCATAGGAAGGTCCCACATTGGAAGGGGCAATCAGACGTGGTGTGCCTGGAATAGGGAATGCCATATAGGCAGGGTGAAACAGCTGTGGAAGGATCTTGGCACCATACTGATGCACTGCATCTGTTAGCTTCTTCCACCCGGGGATAAAGGAATCATCGTGAATCGACATATCCCCGGGCAGATAGATGTAGGTAGGCTCCACAGTTGTCACCTCGGTAACAATCAGGCCGACACCTCCCTTGGCTCTGGCCTCATAATGCTGTATAAGCTCATCCGTAATATAGCCCTTATCTGCCAGATTTGTAGAAATCGGAGGCATAAACACACGATTTTTGATGGTTGTATGCCCTACTTTAATTGGTGAAAATAAATGATGATAGGTGTTCATTTTAACATCTCCTTTACTGATATTTTATCACGAATCAGAATAGTAATCTCTGCCATGCATTGATGATATCCGGCATATTTTGTTGTGTTTTTACATTTGATGAGTTAGAAAAAGACAAAAAAAGGAGGCTGCTGGAAAGCTATTTGCGAATAACCTCCATTACAAGCTCCTCATCTGTCTGTGTTATTGTTGTTTTTGTAATCAGCTCATGCTGAATTCGGCATTGGATATGACCTTCCTGCTGCGTGATTTTTATACCGTCATTTTCATATAAAACCTCCTGTGTATCTGCTATAAGATGCTCCAGTAATTCTTTCTGTTCAATATCAAAGCTCATACTCTGTTCTTTATGATTTTCATTCATTTTAATGTTTTGTGTGAATTTCTTGCGATAGTCACTTGGTACAATGCCGTATAATTCACGGAATGCGGCAGTATAGGATTTGGAATTCGGCATTCCGCAGTCAGCCGCGATCTGCTCTATGGAATCCTTACCCTCCAGCAAGGCCTCCAAAGAAGCCCGGATTCTGACATATGCGAGATATTTGACAAAGGAGATACCGGTATATTTTTTAAACAGCTTTGATGTGTAGGAAACACTGAAGGACAGTGTTTTAGCGACATCCTCCAAATGCAGTTCACTTGAAAAATGGCAGTCAATGTATTGAATCGCCTTCATATAGTTTTCATGATGGACAGATTGCAGAGGAAGCCGCTCTACCGGATACTGCCGATGATTGCTGGCAATGTAGACAAGCTCCATCATGATGGCGTTCATCTGAAACATACTGCTTTCTCCCCGTAGCAGCATCCGGACCAGTTCTCCTATTTTGTTTCGCAGCCTGCACAGCAGCCGGTAATTTTTCGATCGTGTACAGATCATGGATTCAAAGGCTTCCTCTATGTTTCCGCACATGCCTGCAGAGAATCGGGAAAAATCAATATGCAAAGTAAGGATAACGCTTTTATCATTATCCATCTGTCGGATCATGTGAATATCGTTTGGCGCAACAATCACCAGTTCATGTTCCTTAATACCTGCAGTAAAATGCTCTGTAACTGCTTCGTAGGCACCCTTTAATACATACGAAATTTCCAGACTCGATTGTCTGGAGAAAACCTGTCGCTTAAAACTGTTAATGCTCAAGCTCAGAGGATATCCGAATTTCTGTCCGGAAAAATCATAATAATGCTGCATATTCTGCATACTGCCGCCTCCCTTGTATCTACACTCTATCTTAGTGTTTTTTCTACCAGGATACAAGACCTATTCACTTTCCTATGCAAATGTTGAAAGATGCAGCTATTTTTTGTTGCATTTACCTGTGATGCATTTGCCAATGTGTGCTGTTTCTGCGATAATACATACGGATGAAAAACTGAAATGAAATCGGAGGAAACTATATGATCAAGGAAATTGTGAAGGATACATTTTTGCTCAGCCGTCGTTGTGAGGCTGCTACGCTGGATGATCTGCAGACGGTTCAGGATCTGCAGGATACATTGCAGGCACATGCAGATCATTGTGTCGGGATGGCAGCAAATATGATAGGTGTTCTGAAACGTATCATCGTATTTCAGGATGGTGGAAGCTATGTATCAATGCTGAATCCTGTGATAATAAAAACAGGAGATAAGCGCTATACTGCCGAGGAAGGATGTCTCTGCCATAGTACACAGAAGAAAGCCTTACGATATGAGAAAATCAAGGTATCCTACATGGATTGCTGTGGGAAAAAGAAAATTAAAACCTATGAGGGCTTTTGTGCACAGATTATTCAGCACGAGCTGGATCATTGTGACGGTATACTGATATAATGAATCGCAAAAAACCTTGCCTTTTGCTGTAATTTATTCTGAATGGGCAGTATTTGTTTTTCAAATATGTGATGATCAGTATAATGCTGTCATACCTGCTTGTTCCCAAGGAACATCCGTAAGCGCTGAATAGTCTGCAGGTTCCCTGAGTGCTTTCAGGCATCACACGAAAACAAAGGTGGCAAAGATTTGGCTTCATCCGTCCTTTTACCTTTCCTGATGCTATATATGGCCATTCTCGAATACGGTTGACCCTGTGGTGATAAGGATTCCATTATTTTATAAAAGTTTACCTTTGTAATATGGAGACGGATATAGGGAAAATGTGTATAATAAAGATAACCAAATAAAGAAGGATGATATTATGAAGAATGCAGCGGATGCAAAGCAGTTCTGCCATCATCTCTGGCATCAGTATCTGGAGGAACGCTCCTATGAGATACCCGGCGGATATTTCAGTCCGCAAATCAGTGTGATAGGAACCGGTAAGCACGAGGTTTCACACTCGTTACAGGAATTTGCTGTATTACTGGAGAGAGAAGAAAAACAGTGGAACGGCACCTTTGTCATCGAGCAGGAAGCATACCAGGCCAGACAGTTAAGTGACAATGTATATATGGTATACGGAGAACTCGATGTGAATGAGGATGCAAGAGATCGAATCAATTATGAGCTGCACTTTCGTTTTACGATTATTTTGCAGTATACGCCGTCCGGCTGGGAGCTTCTCCATGTACACCAGTCTGTACCGGATATCAACCAGTGCAGCGATGAATTTTTTCCTAAGCGCCTGATTGAACAGAGCAATGAGCAGCTGCGCGAGAAAATTGCACAGAAAACAAGAGAATTGCAGGAAAGCAACAAGGCAGTCCTATATTACTCCCATCATGATTATTTAACGAAGCTTACAAATCGCTATTACTGTGAAAAACAGATTGAAGAACAACTGCGTAACGGTAAGCAGGGAACAATTCTAATGATGGATGTTGACCACTTTAAATTTTATAATGACACATATGGTCATCCTGTGGGAGACCGGATTCTAATTACGCTTGCACAGGCTTTGCGAAAAACCTTTTCAAAGGATATCGTGTCAAGGATTGGGGGGGATGAATTTCTTGTTTACTGCCCCCGACATTTGGACAACTGCATGCTGGAACACATTCTCGCACAATTTCGTGAGCACTGGGAGGATGAACAAAGGCAGTTTCCCTTTACACAGCGCATCACGCTCAGCATTGGTGTCACTTATTTTCCGGAGCACGGCAGTACCTATCAGGAGCTGTTTCAAAAGGTCGACACCTCCATGTATAACTCCAAAAAGGGCATGCATAGTTACAGGATTTACGCTGATGAGGAATAGATGAAATCGCATCTCTTAAACAGGGATGTTTTTTCTTACCTGCCGAATCCTCAGGCAGCTGACAGATATGACAACAATGGGAAGATGGAAAGCAGTATTTACTATAGACAGAAGAACGCGTTGCCTTTATAATTAAGAGCGAATGAATGAAAAAAAGCATAACAGGTGTATGAAAATACCGAACAAGGAATGGAAGCGAACATCTTCAGCTGCCCCAGCAACCGTGATATGGACGAAATTCAGAAACCATTGTACCAATCTGGTATGAGAAGGTGAAGAGTAGGATGAAATTAAGCCGGGAGACTTGCCTGTTATGCAAACAGAGTTTTCTGCTGGGTGTGGAGAATATAGTTTTTTTATATGTTTTCTGCCCGCTGTCGTTAAGAAAGTGAGGGTGAAAAAATGAGTGTTGAATATTGTGCATATCCTTTTCTGAAGGAAAAAAGTCACCTGTGCGATTATGAGATAGCAACGGATCGTCTAGCATCCATGCTATCCGTGGCAAGACACCACATCCGTCATATTCCGCAGGAGGACCTCCTTCAACTGATGGAAATGATCTATCACGCCAATGGATCCATCCGGGGAGCGTGTGCCATAGGGGAGGCTGAACTGAAAAAGCTGAATACCTTCTATGCCCGTTACCATATTGAGATGGATCGTTTTGTCCTGCCCGACGGCTGTATTGGTACCAGCCATCTGCATGTGCTGCGTGCAGAAGTCAAGGCTGTTATCCGCATCATGCATCAGATTCAGTGTGAGGGAAAGCCGGTAGAAGCCATCCTGTTTGATTTTATGAATCTGCTATCCAATACCTTTTTCATGATGTGCCTGTATGAGAATGCACAGGACGGTATAAGGGAAAGAGAATTTATTAGCAGGTCCTATGTATGAAGGCAAGAGAGCTTTGCTTTATAGCCGTTATCGCTTCGATTGAAGCTGTCGTGTTTACATCATTTTCATTCATTCTATATCTGGAATGCATTACATTTACCATTGTGGTATTTGCGATGACATTTCAGACAAGGCAGGCTGTTCTGGGTGCAGTGGTGTTTACCATACTCAATCTGAGTACCCAGGGGGTAGCCCCATGGTCGATGATGTACTGTCTGATTTATCCGCTGTACAGTCTGTTTATCGGCTGCAGCAGGAAATTCCTGAACAGACATTTCCTCGCGCTGGTATTCACCTGCGGCTTTCTGTCATTTCTGACAGGCCAGCTGGTACAGCTGCCCTTTATGCTGATTTCGGAAAAAATAACAGTGATATATGTTCTTATGGGATTAAAGACCTCTTTGATCCAGGGCTTTATGTCCATGGCGCTTTGTGCCATCTGTTATAAACCGATAGCAGCGGTTTTAAACCATATGGAAAGGAGATTGCAAAATGGGAAAGCTATGTAAAATTTTATTGGTATCTGCCATGCTGCTTGTTGGCGGATGCTCTTCAAAGGAAAGTGAAAAGAAGGAGCCTGTAAGTGACAACACGGAAAAAACAACGCTGAAAATCACGATTCAGGACGAGGTTAACAAAAAGGAGCTGTTTAACGGAAATGTAAGTGTAGAGGGAAAGGTGGAAACACTTGCGGACTTTCTGGAGAAGGCGAAGGATCTGGATGTGAAATTGGAAGATGGTCAATATGGAAAAACCATTATGGCTATGAAGGGTGTGGAAACCAAGGACTTTAATAAGGGGCCATGGTGGCTGTATGAATCCGAGAATAACGAATCCTGCAAGGCTGCCGGAAGCTGTGATGCTGCAAGCAGTCTGAAAATTAAGGATGGAGATGACTTTACCTTTACGTATACTGCATCCTATTAACCAGCAATTGCTCTTTCATAAAAACCGTAACTGACAGTATTACAACTTTCATAATTGCTTTGCAAGAAAAAGGCGGTATAGAGAAAGACAATTATACAGCATCTTACATGAAAAAGCCGTATCCTTGGTCATCTGTAAAGGCCGTACTGGATACGGCTTTTCATGTGCTCTTTTATTTGAAGAATACCTGCAGAATCTGGAAGATATTGTGAAATTTCAGCCTCTGTGAATGATATTGACGGTTTGCATATACTGTTTCCTGGAATTAAGTGAAATGTAAGGAAGTCTTTCCATAGGCTCTGGTATAATGTGTGTGAAGGATTGCGGAAAGCATCATGCATACGCAAGCAGTATGATTGACAGAGAAGTACAGGAGGAATGGACATGAATATACTGGTAGTGGATGATGAAAAGGAAATTGCCGGGCTTGTGGAAATTTATTTAAAAAATGAAAATTATAAGGTGGATGTATGCTATACAGGGACACAGGCTCTGCAGAATATACGGACACGTTCCTACGATCTGGCCATATTGGATGTCATGCTTCCGGATATGGATGGCTTTAGCATTTGTAGGACCATTCGTCAGAACTACACATGGCCCATTATCATGCTGACAGCGAAGGAGCAGGATATTGATAAAATCAATGGATTGATGATCGGGGCTGATGATTATATGACCAAGCCGTTTCAGCCGCTGGAGCTGATTGCCCGCGTCAAGGCGCAGCTTAGAAGATACAAGCGCTATAATGTTCAGCAGAAGGCAAAGGAGCTAAGTTATCTGGGACTTGTCATGAATCAGGAACAGCATATATGCAGGTTGAATGAGAAAGACCTGAATCTTACACCGATTGAATTTCGTCTTTTATGGTATCTGTGTGAGCGTCAGGGAAAGGTTGTCAGTGCAAGGGAGCTGTACACCGCAATCTGGCAGGAAGAATATCTCTCATCCAGCAACAATACCCTGATGGTACATATCCGGCATATCCGTGAAAAGATGAAGGATCGCGGAGAACACCCGCGCTATATACAAAATGTCTGGGGTGTGGGCTATAAGCTGGGAGAAACACTATGAAACGCACTGTATGGATACTGCTTGCAGCAATCGCAGTGGTCGCTGGAGTTTATCTCGCTGCGGATCTGCTGGGCAACGGTATGCTGCGGGAATTTTTGTCCGAACAGTTTTTCTATATGGAAGAATATACGGATACGACAGGTATCCTGCATCAGTATCTTTCTCCCAACTGGTATCGAATCAAGCAGCTGCTTTTTTTGCTGACGGCACTGGTTGTTGTAATTTGTATTGTCTGCGTGCGGACACAAAGCAGCCGTGTCGCTATGAAGCACAGGGCAGAGATAGAAAAGGCGATGGAAACGGCTCTGCATCAGTTTTTGGAGGATCGCGATTTTTATCTTCCGGAGGGCTTTGGTAATATAGAGGCACTTCTGCTGCAGATTCGAGCAAAGGAAAAGAAGCAGCTGGCAATGCTGGAGAAACAGACACGTCAGAAGCATGATTTGATATCGTATCTGGCCCATGACATGAAGACACCGCTGGCTTCAGTCATCGGGTATCTGAACCTATTGAACGATGTATCGGATGTTCCAAAAGCACAGCGGGATACCTACATCCGTATCACCCTTGATAAGGCGGAACGACTGGAACAGCTGATTGATGAATTTTTTGATATAACGCGCTTTAATCTTCATGATATCGTTGTTTCAAGAGGGAGGATTGCGTTGGATTTTCTGCTGGAACAGCTAAAGGAGCAGTTCTATCCGATTCTGCTTGCACAGCATAAGGAGCTGAAGCTGGATATTGCAGAGGGCTCTGTTTGCTACGGTGATGCGGATAAGCTTGCCAGAGCTTTCAATAATGTATTGAAAAATGCTATTTCCTATAGCTATCCCAATACCGTGATACGGGTAGCAGTCAAACAGGAAGCAGAGCATATCCTGCTGGAATTCCACAATCAGGGGGATGAAATTCCAGAACAGAAGCTGGAGATGATTTTCGAAAAATTCTTCCGACTGGATAAGGCCAGATCCACAGCATCCGGTGGAGCCGGTCTTGGTCTTGCAATCGCAAAGGAAATCGTCGAGGCCCACGGAGGCAGCATCTATGCGGACAGTAATATGGAGGAAACAGTTTTCTATATAAAGCTTCCCATGCCCGCAACGGATACAGAGCTGCAGTCAGCATGATTGATGTGCTGCATCTGGAGGCAGAGAATGTACAAGGCTACAAACTGTAACCAATGCTCTTGGTTTATGATGAAAGCACCTGCGGGTGTTTTTTTCTTCGACGAGAAAGCTGTTATGCAGTGAATGCGTTTTTGCTGCGGATAAGATTGGCGAAGACTATTTGATAAACCAAACAGAATACGCTGGCTGATTATACTGTTTCAATTTACGGATAACATGGATTTCAGACTGAAAAAGGAATCCGCTGTGTGTGGGTGATGCGATGTTTATGTTTACCGCGCTTGTAATTTTTTTATATGGAAGTACTTGCTTTTGACCTCATCCTAATCAACTTTAGCATGTGCCTTTGCCTGAAGTCTTTCGGCGTATGCGAAGTGAACAAACAAGCAAGCAAGGAGTTAAGTGATAATTAAGTAAGTGCTAAGTCTGTGTTTTCAACTATCTGTGCGATTCATGGTTCAATAGAGTCATGAAGGAGCTGATACGATGAAACGATTTAAAAAACTGCTGCTGGCTGGTGTACTGCTTACAGGTCTTGTCTGTTATTTACGACCGATGATTTCCAAGGAGGATAAGGTGAATCTCCAAATCAGAAACACAGAAGAGCAGCCGATCAAGATAAGCAGCGAATTATACAGTAAGAATTATATCCTTATCCGGCAAAAGGATAACAAGGTGATGCTGAAGGAAAGGGAAGAAGAAGCGATTGCTCCAGCATCCTTAACCAAGCTTATGACGGTATATACGGCATTGCAGTATATTGATGATTTGCAGAAAACCGTACGTATTCCAGCCTCCATATTCCCGCAGCTGGAAAAGGAGCAGGCGTCAATGGCCGGTTTTTTACCGGATGAGGAGGTGACCTATGAGGATTTGATTTATGGAGCATTACTGCCAAGCGGCGCTGATGCATGTATGACCCTGGCCATTTCGCTGTATGGCAGTGAGGACGCATTTGTTGCCGAAATGAATGCGCAGGCTGAAAAACTGAAGCTGAAGCAAACCAGATTTCAAAACTGTACAGGACTTGATGAAGCCGGGCATGTGAGCAGCGTCCGTGATATTGCATGGATACTGGATGAGGCATTAAAGCTTCCTAAATTTGCAGAGGCTTTTCATGCAACCAACTACGTTATGGCTCCCAGCAATATGCATCCGGAAGGAATGACCATCTATTCCACTATGCGGATGACCATGGATCAAAACGAGTTGTCACAGGATGATATTTTGGGCGGGAAGACTGGATATACAAAGAAAGCCGGTCTATGTCTTGCCACACAGGCACGTATCCATGAGGAAACGTGGTTGTTTGTCAGCGCTCATGCGGCTGGTTCTGCTACAACAAAGCCATATCACATTCTGGATGCGATAAACGTGTATGAAGCTCTCGCAAGGCTTTATGCATAAGTCAGAATCCGGTAATGAAAGTAAGAGACAATCGCAAGGCTGCATACATAAGCCTGAATCCGGAGGTGGAAATAAGAGGCAATCCCTCGGCACAGCTTGTCTGACTACAGGCAGATTCATCTCAGGAAAAACAAGGCAGACATACAGCTTAAGACTGTGTTCGCGGCATTGTCTATGATTCACTGCTAAAGGTGGTATCCTCTGTGCTGCAACATATCCGGTTAAAGATTCAGGAAAATGCAAAGACAGACCATATGCGGTGTATACTGTACGTGGTCTGTCTTTTCTACATATCAGGCATGCACGCAATATTTCTCTATCATAGTGTCCCTCGGATCCCTTTTTTTATGGTGTTGCTTTTTCTAATCATACAAAAGATAAAAAAGCACACGGGCGGTGGAATACACTGGGCCATGGATTATCAGATGGAAGCACGGATGTTGGAATGTTGGTTGGAAGTGATACATACATAAAGGGTATCGTACTGGTAATGAGGCTTATTGTTATCGCAGGTCTATGAGAAATGCGTCCCATAAAAGCAATTCCTATAGATATCGGAGTAAAATACCTCAGTTTTTCCGGCATATGCACTGATTTAAAACATGCAATACAACAAATCACCCGTTTTTCAACTGATTTGTTGTTGCAATCTTTTTACCGTTTTCTCTGACCATCTGAAGCAGGTGGAACCTCAAGCTTATATCCTCTGTTTTATCTACGGTGTAGATAGCTTCTATTATCAAAATGTGAGGATAGCCTAACTTAAAGTTTTTATGATAAACAGTATATAACAGTTGACAACAGTTATATACTGTTATATACTGTTTGTGAACAGAGGAGGTATCTTATGAAAATCATTATTAACAACTCTTCTATGACTCCGATTTATGAACAGGTAGTAGAACAAATAAAGGCTATGATCCTGAGCGAGGAGCTGGAGGAAGGCGATATTCTGCCATCTGTTCGTTCTCTATCCAAGGAACTGAAAATATCCGCTCTGACAGTCAAGAAAGCGTACGATAATCTGGAGGCTGAAGGATTTGCGGTTACTGTTCATGGCAAGGGCACCTATGTAGCCGGACTGAACAGGGCCCTGGTGATGGAGGAACATAAGAAGGAAATCGAAGCCGATTTGGACAAGGCCATTCAAAAAGGCAGAAGCTGCGGGATGGAGGACAGCGACCTGCTGGAACTGTTCCATCTGCTATTGGAGGAATGAATATGCTGAAACTGCAAAATGTTGTGAAAAACTACGGTGCCTTTTCTCTGCACTGCTCGCTGGAGCTGAAAAGCGGACAGATCAGTGCGCTGATCGGGCAAAATGGTGCTGGTAAAAGCACAACTTTTAAAGCCATTCTGGGATTGATTTCCATTGATGGCGGGGAAATTGAGGTATTGGGAAAGCCTGTACAGGAGCTGACACCGGAGGAAAAAGAATATGTGGGTGTCGTATTATCTGATTCCGGCTTCAGTGGATATCTGAATATCAAGGATATCCTTCCCGTAATGGACAATATGTACACGAAATTTGAAAAAGCGGAATTTCTGCGACAGTGCCAGAGATTTGCGTTGCCGATGGATAAACAGATTCGGGATTTTTCAACCGGAATGAAGGCCAAGCTAAAGGCATTGATTGCTCTTTCCCATCATGCGAAGGTGCTTATTCTTGATGAACCGACAGCCGGTCTGGATGTGGTCGCAAGGGATGAACTGCTGGATTTGCTTCGGGAGTATATGGAACAGCATGAGGACGCCTGTATGCTGGTTAGCTCCCATATCTCTTCCGATCTGGAGGGACTGTGTGATGATCTGTATATGATTCATGAGGGAAAGATTGTTATGCATGAGGATACAGATGTGTTGCTGAGTGATTACGCTTTGCTGAAGATGGATGAACGCCAGTATGCGGATTTGGATAAGCGCTATTTGCTTCGCCGGCGCAAGGAACCCTATGGCTATGCTGTACTGACCAGCCAAAAACAGTTTTATATGGAAAACTATCCGCAGCTTACTGTGGAAAAAGGGTCCATTGATGATGTGATTATGATGATGATACGAGGTGAACAGATATGAAAGGTTTATTGATTAAGGACTTCAAGCTGATGAAAAATCAGAAGAATTTCTTCTTTATCATGATATTTATAGCGGCAGCCATGTTGTTTGCTGAATTTGAATCAACCTTCGTTGTCAGCTATTTCACGATGATCGCTTCTATGTTTGTTCTGAGTACGATCAGCTATGATGAATATGACAACGGCTATGCCTTTCTGTTTTCCATGCCTTTTTCCAGAACGTCCTATGTGAAGGAAAAATATGTATTCTCTATTTTAGTTGGAGGCGGTGCATGGCTGCTTTCGGTGGTACTGTCGGGAATTCTCATTACTATTCGCAATCCGCAGATAAGCGTCATGGACTGGCTGCCGATTGATCTGCTATATATTTGCATCGTCCTTCTGTTTGCGGCTGTCATGATCCCTGTACAGCTGAAATTCGGCGGAGAACGGGGGAGAGTAGCATTGCTGCTTACCGTTGGTGTTGCCGTGCTGGGAAGTATGGGAGTCATAAAGCTTCTTGAAATACTGCAGGTAGATCTGGATGCTGTTCTGGCATCTATGAGTACACTGAATATGATGCAGATCGGATGTGCTGCAGGGATATTCTCGATAGTGCTGCTTGTGATATCCTACCGCATCAGCTGTCGTGTTATGAAAAACAAAGAATTTTAAAGCAATCATAAAACGATATACAGGGATAGTCGACACCGGGCTGTCTCTTTTCTTTTGGAAAGGCTTCTAGAAAAAAAGACTCTCAAAGTGTAAAGGGGGGTGACGCAGTGAAGGGGAATTGACAGGGCTGTAATAGCAAGGCGGAAGCAGTCGGATCATAGGAATTTACTACTTCCGGTTTTTCAGCTTTTTATATGCGTACCCTGATCTGCGTAAGAGGCATGCTAAAAATCATACATGTAGTATTCTGTAAATACCTTTCACGTACATGAAAGGTTAAATCAGCTCATGTATCGCTCCATCTCCTCTGCTTCAGCTTTTTCATAATTTCGATACAGGTCACTCAGTACGGACATGGAGGTTTGTGTTCTGCGATTTTTAGCAGTGTGCAAATACTGGTATGATACGATATATACATCTTTAGCTTTCTTCATGCAGTATTTCTTTAAAGGCTGCCTGCTGTATCCGGAACAATTTAAAAATACAGTGACTGCTTTAAAATTACGGGAAAGCCATTCCTTTTACGGGAATGGCTTTGTCAACCTACGATTGCTGCATAGGTTTCATAGATGGAATTCCATGTATAACGTCCGACGAGCCCATCTACGGCCAGACCGAATTCCCGCTGATAGGCACGTACGGCGCGATCCAGTCCTGGTCCGAAGCGGCTGTCAACGGTTACAGATGGAATGGATGGATAGCTTTCTGAGATAATGGAAAGGAAATACTGCAGCTGTTGCACTTCGATGCCGACATCCCCCTGACGCAGCACCTTTCCGGTCCATAAACCGGTAAAATAACCTTCCAATCTGCCAAGACTTCCCAGCTCCGCCAGCTTGCGGACTGCGACATAAATTCGGGAAATCTGATACCAGGTGGACTGCCCGACAATCCCATCTACGGTAAGGTCAAACTGCCGCTGAAAGGCTCTTACCGCACTCTCTGTTTGCGGTCCGAAAACAGCATCGGGTGGATAGATTAACGGAATGTTGGGATAATTGACAGCGATTCCGTTCAACAGCTCCTGAATGATAAACACCGGCTGACCGCTGCTTCCAAGCCGCAGGGCATAGCCGGGATAGGAAGGGGTGTACGGCTGCCAGTTATCTGTTTCCAGAAATTGCATTTGATCACCGTAATAATATCGGATGATGCCATAGGAATCATATCCGCGATTTGCCAGATCGAGTGTTCCCCACTGCTTCAGCCCCGGACACTGAGCTCTTTTTCCATCGCAATATTCCGCATAATACGGCTCCCTGTAAAACGGCTTTTTCAGATAATCTCCCATAACCTCATCCACAACCGCAGCGATATTATCATAGATATTACGACCGGGAACAAATGCCTGATCAAAGGCTGTGGAATTGGTGATATCAAAGGAATACCCTCTGCTTCGATACCATTCCGTGTAAATACGGTTTAAGGCAAGGGACATCTGACACCAGATATTTGCCCGCAAAGCTTCATACGGCCATGTCGGATAGATTTCACTGGATGCGACATTCTTGATATAGTCGACAAAGCCAATGGTAACATTCTGTGCACTGGCTGTCGGTCTTCCCAGATGAACGGTAATCGTTGTGGGAAGGATGATTTCTTCTAGCATGAGCGACATCCTCCTCCCTCATGAAGCTGATGCTCACCGATATCGATGGTATTGCTTACACTTTGCACCCCGGAATTTTGCATGATAACGGTCAGCGTTGAATCGGTTTCTGCAAATATCTGTACGCCGTTGCGGACTTCTGTATCGTAGCCTTCTTTGGCAACGTGAATATCATACTGACCATACGGGCGTGTCAGTGAGTGAATGTCTGTTGAATGCGAGCTATCCGGAGCATCCAATTCAATACGTTGTGTTTTACCGAATTCATCTGTACTGCATTCCATGATAAATATAGATCCGCGCTCATCCCGTCGAAAGACACTGATCTGCGCATTGGGAATGGGCTGTGCGGTTTCCTCCATGGTTTCAACCATGACATATCCTGTAGTGATAATATCACCTCCTTTACAGCGTATGCCGCAAATGTCCGTGGTATCGGGTCAATCGCCTGTCTGTGCCGGCGCGAATTACAGAAATATTTCATGACTGTGATATTTTTGTGATTAACATTACATATACTTGAAAAGGTGAAGATGATGAAAAGAAAAAAATACCTGCTGGGTGCAGGACTGCTTTGTACCATACTGGCAGCATCCTTCTGTCTGTCGCACATTACCTCCGTTTCCGCCAAACGTGCCTTCCATGCACTGGATGGCGTGGAAATCGTATTGGATCCCGGACATGGGGGAAAGGATGACGGTGCCCGCAGCAATGAAGCGAAGGAACAGGAAATCAATCTGAAAATTGCACAGAAGCTGAAGAAGCTGCTGGAGGAAGGCGGTGCCCATGTGACGATGACCCGTGACGGTGCCTATGATCTGGCAAGCGAAGGTGCTTCGAACCGCAAACGCGAGGATATGAAAAAGCGTATCGAGCTGATCAATCAGGACAAGACGGATCTGTTCATGAGCATCCATTTGAATTCCTATCCTAACACAAGTGTAAAGGGGGCTCAGGCCTTTTATGCTCCAAAGAATGAGGTATCCAAGGTATTTGCGGACATTGTGCAGAAGCATTTCCGCGCACTGACGCAGACGAAGATGACAAGCAAGCCGGGAGATTATTATATTCTGAATAATGCGCAGAAGATCGGTTCTCTTGTAGAGTGCGGATTTCTATCGAATGCAGAGGATCGTGCGAAGCTTATTACCGATGAATATCAGCAAAAGGTGGCGCAGACGCTGTATGACAGTATACTGGAATATTTCAATTTCCTGTCGTGAGAATACCGATAACCGAATGAGAATGTGATTTAAAAGCTGCTGTATAGGCGGGTGTACAGTCTATGGCGAATAGAATGACTGCTTCATAGCAGCCGTAATCTGTAGGACAGGGTAAAGGAGCGCTGTATGTGCTGCTGTTAGATGCGTTTATAGCCGGCTTTGCCTTGATTACAGCCTGTACAGAAAACTCTGCATGCTTATCTTATGAAACATACAGAACGAGCTGCTGAACCTTGGATGAGCTCCTGATAGGGATGTTCCCGTTGTGAATGCTATCGGTTATATCTTTGTTATTCAACCGGATTTGTATGGCATCGTTCTTCTGATCTGCATAAAGGTGAAAGGTTCTTCGCTTTCCTTTAAAGAGCGCATATCGTTCACTGCTGTTTCGATGGTGCGCTTTGCCGTCGAACAGAGTACCGCTGCCTCGTACTTCAATCTGCAGCAGACAACGCTCCTGTCTGCCCTGCGGTTCCATGAAAATTGTAATGGCTGAGCAAAGACCCTGTGTTTGCCGCATGAATAGGCAATGCATCACAAACAGAAATAGTCCTGTACAAAGGATAATTTTGGTCAGATAAAAAAATGTTTTTCTCATGTGCTTCCTTTCCTGTGCAAAAATCAAGATACACATCGTGAACAGAAAAGCCCTGTACCACATAATATGCATTATGTAGTACAGGACATTGTTAGTGTGCAGGAGGCAGGACTGCAATCAAAGGCAGGGAAACGGTCAGCTGGGCAAATGATCTGTTTAAGAAAAAAAGATGAATAGCTGATGATATCTTCCTCAGTTATGTAAGAATATATGGTAAAATATACCTGTAAGCAGAATATGAGTGTTACCACATAATGCATATTATGTGGTATTTTTCAACAGAGGCGTACCAGATCCATGCGGGACAGTGTCTTCTCATATTCCTGAAAGCTGGTCATCGTATACACCCTGGTGGTCTCAATGGAGGAGTGCCCGAGGATATCCGCCAGTCGAACCACATCCTTTTCCATACTGTAGAAGGTGAAGGCGAACAAATGCCGCAGATTATGCGGAAAAACCTTGTTGCTGCTGACATTGGCATGGAGACACAGCTTTTTCATCGCTTTCCAGATATTGCTGCGATCCAGCGGTCTTCCGGAATTCGTGACGAAAACACTGCCGGATGTTATCTTTTTTCTTTTACAGTATGCCAGCAGCTGTTTACGCAGTCTGGATGGAAAGAATATATAGCGGAGCTTACCTTTATTCTGCACGGCTGCCTTTCTGCTTTTTACAGCTTCCACAGTAATGAATCGATGCTCGGATACACGGATTCCGGTCGCGCATATGGTTTGAAGCAGCAGATACATACGCTCATTATGGGTATCCTGCGCTGCTTTTAAAAGTCTGGCATAGTCTTTCTTAGTCAGCTCTCTCTCTTTCTCAATACAGGTTCTTTTCTGTATTTTCAATAGCTTTACCCGATATCCGGGCTGATTGATAAAGGTGAAAAAACAGTTAATTGCAACAAGCATGCTGTTGATGCTTACCGAGGTATAGGATTTCATCAGCTCCTCCTTATACTTTATAATACACTGCTTCGTCAGAGTCTTTTCGGAAGAAAGGTAGGCAAAGAGTCTGGTAATATCCCGGATGTATTTTTGTACGGTCAATGTACTTTTTTCTTCCTCGATTAAATGGATTCTGAAAATATCAATCTGCTCAAATGCTTCTGTATAGTCCATGCTGGTTCCTCCTGTAATCATTGTTATGTACCCTATCATAGCACAAATCCGGCTTTGATCTCACCGATGTGGCTTGTGGAAAACAGAGAGCATTTCGACTTGACGGCTTTTTGTGATAAAAAAATTAAAAATATGTTGACATCATGTTTTGCTTGTGGTATTATTTACAGGCATTCGATGGAAATGGGCCTGTAGCTCAGGTGGTTAGAGCGCACCCCTGATAAGGGTGAGGTCGTTGGTTCAAGTCCATTCAGGCCCACCATCGAATTTCAATATACATGGGGTGTTAGCTCAGCTGGGAGAGCACCTGCCTTGCACGCAGGGGGTCATCGGTTCGATCCCGATACGCTCCACCATATAACATGATCAGGTTATTTACATTTCGCCGAACGGTTAAAAAAGACCTTAATTAAAGGTTTTGAGAGATGTATAACCTGTTTTTTATTTTGTTCTGATTTTCGTGTTATCCGTGTTTACATTTCGTGTTTCAGGCATATACTGTTCACTGCGTTGACCAAAGCTCATAAAAAGCGATGATGGTTCAGGTTTAAACTTGAAAAATATAATCATCGCTTTTCTTTAGAGAAAAAGATTTTAAAATACTAATTGAAATGAATAATATGAAGCATAGCAAAGCGTGATGACCAGCTTTTGCTTCCTTCCAAGGTTTGATTTGTTGTACGAAAATGACAGTCAGGCAGGTGATATCGGTATCGCAGGTTTACGTAAGAAAGGTCAGTTCTCTATTAGGATAAACTGGAAGATACATGGTTGGATCTTTTATGAGTGTTTGACTGATTACAGGAATACAAACCGACTTTTTGCGTTTCTGAATGATCGTATGGCGTTGTGAAAACAATGCATGCTATAATACAGTTGGTAAAAGGGTGTGATCAAATGGATAAAAGCTATCACTGGATCAATGATTCAGTCAAAATTGATTTTGCCTTGCCTTCCATGATTCAGGAACTGGTGGATGAGCTGGAGGAAATGGATCGGAAGGAAGACTGGTCATACTTTGACAGATGTGGATTCATTGAGAATATTACAAAAGAATTTGTTATCAATAAAGAAATGACCAGCAAACAGAGGGATATCCTATGTCAAAGATATCGTGGAGGATAAACACATGTATTTGATTGATTTTAACGAGTGTCAGGAAAATAACAAAGCCTATGGTGGGATGGCTGGCAGTAAGCTTGGAATCATTTATCAGGGGGAGGACTGGATTCTGAAATTTCCTAAATCTACAAAGGGAATGAGAAAAACGGAAATTTCTTATACAACCTCTCCGTTATCTGAGTATATAGGCAGTCATATTTATCAGATTCTCGGCTATCCTGTACATGAAACCAAATTAGGGACAAAGGATAACAAACTGGTTGTTGCATGTAAAGATTTTACGGATTCACATGTTCGATTACAGGAATTCAGAGAAATCAAAAACTATTACAATAAAGAACTGGAGGCAATTCTGGAAGATACAGTAACCGATAGCAACAGTGTTGGCAGTACAAGTCTTCACGCGGTAAAGGCACATCTGAACTATAATTCCCTATTGTATATGATTGATGGAATGTCAGAGAGGTTCTGGGATTGTGTCATGATCGACGGGCTGATAAATAATAATGATCGCAATAGCGGAAACTGGGGTATCCTGCGATATTCCGATGGCAGTATAGCGCTGGCGCCTGTATTTGATAACGGTGCTTCTTTTTCCACGAAGATTTCCGATGAGAAAATAAAAGACATGTTGAAGAATGAAGATAGGATTCTCAGCATTGCAATCAGCACAGTCACCGGATATAATATCGACGGAAAGGCACTGCAGTTCGGTGCGCTATTGATGCTTGAAGATAAAGATATTCATAATGCAGTAAAGCGTGTTGTTCCACAGATACAGAGGCATATGGATGCGATAACTGCTTTCATTTATGCTATTCCCAATGCAGATAACGGTATAGAAATCATCAGTGAAATACGTAAAGAGTTTTATATAAAGGGAATGGAGCTTCGATTGCAAAAGCTCCTGTTGCCGGCATACGAACATACCATGCGAGCAGTGCTGTAACAGGTAAGTTTTTCACTTCCCGTGCGTTGAATTATCATATTTGAGAAATCGAGATAATTCAGAAAGAGGAAATATGAGTGTGTTCAGACTTTACGTAATTTGATCCGGCTACCCTGTGCTGTCAATGTTTTATCGCAGATCTTTAGACGCAGTTTGTGATAATGACATAAAAAGCAATAACCGAGAGTATACATGATGATATTCATATAGGAAGCGGTATAAGAACTTGCGGCTTCGTAAAATTATCAGCTTTGTGTCTTTAGCATATAAAATCTCTTAAAAGCTTGTGAAAAAATGATAAAAACCTTGTTGACACACGAAAAAAGTAGTGGTATTATATATGAGCATTCGATGGAAACGGGCCTGTAGCTCAGGTGGTTAGAGCGCACCCCTGATAAGGGTGAGGTCGTTGGTTCAAGTCCATTCAGGCCCACCATCGAATTTCAATATACATGGGGTGTTAGCTCAGCTGGGAGAGCACCTGCTTTGCACGCAGGGGGTCATCGGTTCGATCCCGATACGCTCCACCATGATAACATATTGAAGGATTCCAATCCTAACGGTCGGAATCCTTTTTTATTATACACGGCATGCTTGTATCTGAATGAGGATGCCTGTACGATGCAGATTGCTTGTTCTCAGGTCTTTTTCACGGTAAACAATAGCTGCGCTTTTGTTGAATTCGGTTCCCGGAAGATGTCCTGCGGCTTTACATTTACATCATCACAAAGATACCAGTACCAGTATTCTGCTGGATTATTCGCAAAACAGATGCACATATCGTCAAGCTGCATATCCGCTATGCGCTGTCCGTCCATGCGAATCAAATGGCTGTAGGTGACGGCATGTTCGCTGTCATCCTGCCTTGTCAGCGTATAGCTTTTTCCTAATGCATCATAGCTTATCAGAAAATCCTGCGTGGAATCCCTCGCATCCTTTATGCGTATCGTTGATAAAGAAACAGTATCCAATCCCTTTAAAAAGGATATCCAGCCACTTCCGTCTACGAGATCATTGGTATCATGCAATATAAGATCCGGGCACCTTCTGGCGATATCCGGGTAGGCAGTCTCTACTGCTGTCTGTTGAAAAAGATAGCCGCCCATGGAATTTATAAGCATATAAAATATGAGGAACATAGATTTCATGATCTTCGCCTCCTTCTATCCGGTATACGATAAAGTAAGGGAAAATATTTCAACTGTATTTCTTTTTGTCTGAAAATAGTGTACCATAAGGCATGGTGATGAAAAATGAAATATGTGAACAGCAGGGATCTGATGATGTTTTTGCCGCAGCCAATCACAAAGCTGGGTGTATTTGAAGCGGAAACCGTGGATGCTGCACTGACTATGTGTGCGGATGCGTTTCCTAAAATCGAGCGAGAATTTAAAGCGACGGTAGATTTTGCCACCTTTAAATTTCAGCTGTTGAAAACAATGGGGGAATTTTTATATAAATGTGCCGAATGTCCGCATGAATGCCTGAAAAATCCGCGCAAGCATGTGGAGGAGGAACGCTATATCAGAAATCATATCAAGCTTCCTCTGTGGCCGAAGCGTATGCAGAAAAACAATGCGGAAAACTTTTTTCTCATGGAATATATTCTGACCTATGCAGATATCCTGTTCCGCTATCTCCTCGATGCGGGTATACCGCAGGAACAAGCAAATCTCATAGCGACCAATGCGTTGGATCAGCTGGCACTGTGGGTGGATGAGAACTGTATTCGCAAATGCGGGTATGCATGTATCCGTCGTAGCGAATCATCCGGATATTGTACGCTTTGCTCCTATATGATTCAGCCGTTAGCCTGTCCAAACAAAAAGGAAGTCACTCTGCGTCAGCTGGGAATGCAGGAGGAAGACCTTGTGTGCATGCGTCGGGAATTCAAATAGCTTTAACTTTGCAGCCGGAACCTGATGGAAATGCCTTGGCTGCTTTTTTTCGGTTAAATCCCTGAAGCAGGGGACAGTGAAAGTGCAATCTTCATAAAAAGTTAAGAAATCTTTTGTTGACCTAAAGTGCACATCATTGTATACAATAAAGGTAGTTATGTGTTTTTAATAGGTAAAAGCAGGATGGCTGAATACTTGAAGGGAGAACGGATGAGAACGAGTGAACGAATATTACAGGAAGTGAAAAAGGCAGTGATCGGAAAGGATGAGCTGCTGGAAAAAATCCTGATGGCAATACTGGCCAATGGTCACATTCTGATGGAGGATATGCCGGGGGTGGGGAAAACAACAATCGCACGGGCGTTTGCGGATGCGATGCAGCTGGATTGCCGGAGAATGCAATTTACAGTGGATGTATTACCGGCAGATGTTACCGGCTTTAGTGTGATTGATCCGCAGACGGGTAAGACACAGATACGCAAGGGGGCAGTTTTTACCAATCTGTTTCTCGCTGATGAAATCAATCGTACCTCCTCCCGTACACAGGCAGCCTTACTGGAGGTAATGGAAGAGGGCAGTGTCAGCGTGGACGGGATAACCATGACGCTGGAACAGCCGTTTCTGGTGATTGCAACACAAAATCCTTACGGCTCTGCAGGAACACAGCAGCTCCCGGAGAGTCAGCTGGACCGTTTCATGATCCGCCTGGAAATCGGTTATCCGCAGGAGCATGATGAAATTGAAATCCTCAAGCGTAAGCAGAATCCGCAAAGCTACCGTGTGCAGTGTGTCGCGCAGCGCACCCAGATTCTGGAAATGCAGAAGGCCTGCAGGGAGGTGTTTGTACACGATTCACTTTATCATTACATCATTCAGCTGCTGCAGGCGACAAGAAACAATCAGCGCATTTATCGGGGAGCGAGTCCAAGAGCAGGGGTAGCTCTGCTTGACATGTCCAAGGCCTGTGCTCTTTTGCAGGGGCGTGATTATGTGGTACCGGAGGATATTCAGAATGTCTTTGTGGATACCATCGCTCATCGTATTCTCATGCAGCCATCACACAGCATAGATGCCGCAGCGGCAAAGGATGCGTTGACACAGCTCCTGCACCATATACAGCCTCCGCACACAAGAAGGAAGGGTCTATGATCCGTTCCTGGCTCGCCTATCTGCTTCTGCTGCTTCTGGATGCTCTGGCATGGATAAGCATTGACGGGTATCTGTATTATCTCCTGCTGCGTGTGCTGCTTATGCTTCCTCTACTCAGCCTGCTTCTGTTTATCGCCGGAAACCGGTTCCTGAAGCTGCAGCTGAAAACGAGTGAAAAGGGCTGTGTAATTCATATGCCAACCAGTCTTCCCCTGCTTGTATGCAGTGGTATTCGAATACAGGGATCGTGGAAGAATTGCTTTTATGAAAGCAGCGAAACGATTTCTCTGGAAGTGAAGCACAGGGAACAGAAATTGCAAATACCGAAGCTGGGGAGCGGAAAGTATGAGCTGCAGCTGACCTCCATCCAGACCAGGGATCTTCTCGGACTGTTTCGCAAAACCCAATCATGGGACAAGGAGGTAACGACCTTTTGTTTCCCGCAGCCCTGTACGGTTACGCAAGTGCAGTATACAAACCTCCTGCAGGAAGCCCGCCAGAGTCTCACCGGTGTTTTCAGCAGTGATTATGAGCTGAAGGAGCACCATGAGGGAGAGCCTGTGCGCCGAATTCACTATAAGGCAAGCTATCGGTTGCATAAAACGATGGTACGTGAATTTCAGAAGGAGGAATCTGCCGTTGTACTGCTTCATCTTTGTTTTCCACAGGAGCAGGAAATCTGTGAGCGCCTTCTGGCAATCGCCTGTGGAATCTGTCGGAAAGCAAGTCCGCAGGATCTTGTTCGTATTCGCTGGCGGACAGCAGGTGGAAGACAGACGGCAGAGCTGCAAGGTCCTCAGGATATGGAAGGCTTTTTACGAAAACTGCTATCCATGCCGCGCTTTTGTGAAGTATCCCGCGATTCGCAGGATGCCCTGTATCTGGACGAGGCATTTGCGGCTCTTTTCGAACAGGAGGCCGGTATATGAAAAAACAAGTGATACCCGCGCTGTTGCTTTTGATGGGAATGCTTTCCTCTCTCGGTGTATTTCTGTTCGCCTTTCCTTTTTGGGATGCAGTTCTCTGGATGCTGTACATACCGGTTCTGCTTTTTGCTGTAGTGGTGTATAACCGTCTGCTGCTTCGCCGCAGGAAAAAGGTGATACTGATACTGGCAGGAGGCATGCTTCTGCTTGGGGTACTCAGCTTTTCACTGCTGCAGGAGGGGGCTCATATCGCCTATAATATTATCACTGAGGTGTATCACGATGCCAGCGGCTATGTGTTCTATCCCTACGATGTAACCGATACTGCCATGCTGTACCGGCTTTCGCTGACCTGGCTGCTGCTGTATGCGAGCATATGGCTGTTTTGCGGTATGCTGACCTTCTGGAATACGCGTCGTTATTTTGCGTTATTTATGCTCTCCTTTCTCCCGGTGTTTTTTACACTGCTTTATCAGACACCGATTCCCTGGCTGTTTGCCGTTTCGCTTATCATATTCTGGTTTATGCTGCTTCTTTCACGAAAAGGAGTGACAAACGGACATGGGGGATATGTACGGCTGAGTGCTTTCGGATTAAGCGTGATCTGCGTGCTGCTTACCTTTTTTACCTCGCTGCCGGATACCTATGAAATGCGAAGCACCAGCGGTTCGCTCCGTGAGCGGTTGCTGCAGCGTGTGGATGAGCTTGCCTATTTCCTAACCCATGCCGGGGAAGATGAGGGAGAGGTGGATCTGGGAAAGGCGTCAAATCGGTATTACACCGGTGCAACGCAGCTGGTTGTGCGATCTGAGGATGCACGCGGCACCATCTACCTGAAAAGCTACAGCGGCGCGCTGTATGAGGATAATCGCTGGCAGTCGCTGCCGGAATCCAGCTATGCAGCTCTGAAATTCTATGACTGGAAGGATGTGGATACGTGGCTTGATAAGAAAAATCCCGCCTTTACACAGATTTTGCAAAAAACAGGAGCTTTGATGCATCTGGAGATAGAGGATCATCGCGCATCCAAACGCTATGCCCTGACACCGTATCTGATGAAGGAGGCTTTGCCGGAAACAAAACCGTGGTATGACGCTTACCGTCTGGAGCATGATGATACCATGCGTTATACTGCCTATGCATTATCCAGTACGACCATAAATGGTGATTCCACTGTGAAAGCAGATGCATATCCCGCCTTTGTCAAGGAGCACTATCTCCAGATTCCCGCCAATCTAAAAAGGCTGTTTGATGAACGTAAGCCTTTTAAAAAGCTCACCTCCCTAACGGGTGAACATCTGACATATGATATTCAGACGACCATACAGGAATACTTAAGAGAAACGACCAGCTATACACTGAAACCCGGAAGAACCCCGGATGACCGGGATTTTGTAGAATTTTTTCTGACGGAGAATAAGAAGGGCTATTGCGTGCATTATGCGACCACGGCAGTTATGCTGTTTCGTTATATGGGGATACCTGCACGTTATGCGGAAGGCTTTTCCTTTCAGGCTGGAGCTATGAGTGGCGGCAGTATGGAGGTACCGGATGAAAGTGCACATGCATGGGTGGAAATTTTCGATTCGGAAAAAGGGTGGATTCCGGTTGAGGTGACACCGGGCTTTGAGAGTGAAAGCAAGCCGTCCTCCCATACAACAGTGCAGGGACAGGAGCAGGACGGCACGACGACAGCAAAGACGGAAACACCAAAAAAGCAGACAGACAGGAAAACGGGGAACGCTGCGGAGAATCAACAAATCGAAAAGGAGCAAGGCGATACGCCTGCAGGCTTTGCCAAGGTTGGTCTTGCAGCCTTACTGGTAGCTTTACCGGTGTTGATCTGTGTGCTTCAACGACGGCTGCGTATTGCCTACAGAGAAAGACAGTGTCTGCAGCGGGATGCAAAAAAGGCGATATATTACAGCTATCGTTATCTGCTCAGCTTTATGAAGGATGAAAGCCTGCCGAAGACTATACGCGCCCTGTGTGAGAAAGCCTTATATTCCCCGCATGCGATGACAAGGCAGGAGGCAGAGCTTGTTTACGGCTACGCACAAAAGCAGGCAGGAAAGCTGCTGCATTCATCTCCTCTCAGGAAACGGTGGAAGCTTCTCTATCTTAGGGCAATTGGCTGATACAGACTTGTATGTGCACAAAGGCATGCAGGAAGAAATTGTCCGGCGTTTGCGTGACGATAAGCGAAAGCCCAAAACAGTGCCTTCAAAATCATCTGCATTCGCTTATTCATACATGTACATATGGTAAAGGTTCTGTATCCCGTTCACAGGAGTTTGCTGTTCAGGAAGGGGCTGCCTGTGTCAATACCATCATCACAACGGCAGGCAGATATAAAAAAGCAGCTGCTTTAACGGGGACCCTCCTTACGTTAGGGTGTATGCAAAAGGGAGACTTCAACTTCTATTGATGAATACAATCGAGTTGAAGTCTCCCTGCTTTAAGCTTACCCACAAACGGGAAAGAATCCTGAACGGCAGCTGCACATGTATTTATGAATTCTCCAGCTTGCTTAGCGCCTTTGCTTCAAAGGCTTCTTTTTTTACTATGAAGCGATCGTGGTCTGCTGTACCGATCAAATCCCTCTCATCTCTAGCAATGATGTGAAAGGAAACCTTTTTGCGGTCTACAGCTGTGATTTCCACTTCAGCCGTTACCGTCATACCAGCAGGAGTTGCTGCATCGTGAGTTGTCCGCATCATAACGCCGACGCTGGTTTCTCCTTCCTCCAGAAACTGATTCAGACAGGCTGCAGCGGTATTCTCCATAAGCGCAATCATCATCGGTGTCGCATAGACATCTACAATTCCGCTGCCGACATGGGAGGCCAGCATGCTTTCTTCCACTGTGATCTTTTTGGTTAGCTTTGTATGCAATTTGATTTCTTTCATAAACGTACCTTCCTTTTTATGCTTCATATTATAGCATAATCCAGGGAAAAGCTTCCATACTAACGGTAGAAATTGGAGGTATGCATATGTTTATTTATGATACAAAACTGCCCTTTGAGGTGCGGATTACGCGACCGGATATGAAATACTACCTTTTGCTGGATCGCCAGCTGAAGGGCTGCAGCAGCGGTTTGAAGCAGGCGGCAGTCTATATACGACAGAGCTTCATGATCAACAATCCGACCTTCCATGATATTTTTATGCGACTGGGTGCACGACAGATCAGTGATATGGAGGTACTCAGCTGTATTATTCATCAAATGCATGGGGAGGATGATCGTTATTATGATGAATCAAACGATGACACACCTGTTTTTGAATTTATCAAGCCGTGCCATACGCAGGAGGAGCACTGTAGCTGTCAGTCGGAATCAGAAGAGGAACAGCACCATGTGAACAATGATTTAACTGCTGCAGTGATGCGGGATATGCAGTATGAGGAAGAACAGATTCATATATATGAGGAGCTGATTCGCTATATTCAGGATGATGGTGCGGATGAAGCCTTTTCCTATCTGCTGAACAGTGCGAAAAAAGCGATGGATACCTTACGGAATCTGCTGCATATTCTAACGACGCATACGGAAATGAAGGATTTTGGAGAAGGGGATACCCATAATGCCTGGGATCTGGATACATCCAATTATTTTGACAAACCGAATCCAACCTTTGTGAATCCTTCGGATATCGAGGATTTTCCGTTTAAAAAATAGTATCTTCCAATACAGAAATACGTTTACGAAAGCTGGCTATACGTTGAAAACAAACAGCAGGTGCATCCCGATTGCTTTACAGGGATGTCCTGCTTTTTTATATAATTTGAAAGGTTACACAAAAGGTTATATTGGTATAGATGACAGCAGCCCTTTCTTCCCTTTACAACTTGTATATGTCACACTGCTTATGTGCTGTGCAAATGGTATGCTTTTCCTGTATAATAAGGACAGGTGATGATATCGATGAGAGAAGAAAATCTGCGGGAACGTAAAAAACAGCGCAGAGCCTGTGTTCGCCGTCTGCGAATGCTACTGGTGCTGTTTTCTATATTTTTAATTGCTTATATGGTATTTTCCTATTTTCTGCTGAAGCTGATGCTGGAGGATGTTCATATAGCTTTTCTGCGCAATTTCCTGTTTCACAGTGTCGCTTTGCTGGTATGGCTTGCGGTGATTCGTATGCTGTGGAGCTGCCGCAGGCTGGGGAGGCTGTTATTTCAGGTGCTGTCTCTTGTAAATCTCTATACGCTGTATGAGCTGCCTGCGCTGTTTCGAATTGATATCGCAAAGGAGAATTCCCTTCTGCGAATCGTATTTACCCTTATGGTGGCGGGGAAAGCAGCTTTGGCATTGTATATGTCGTGGAGCCTGCAAAGAAATCCGCAGATAATCTACATATGGAAACCGCCTAGCACGGAAGCGGACAATGAAATGCAGGGAAAAGCGATGAGCCCGGTCAATTTTTCACAGAAGGAGCATATACAGCATGATCACCGGCTGGATATACGGGCAAGAAACCGCATCCGCGCCTGCTCTGTTGCCTTGCTGCTATATCAGTATGGCATGCTGGTTCTGCTGTATCTTCTCATGTTTGTTTTCCGATATTACAGCAGCGATCATGAAGGGATGCAGTTTATGCAGCGAACCTTGCTGCTGGCTTCCCTGTTTTCCGCCTTGATCTGGTCTCTTCCGGCGGTATCACTGTTTCTCTATAAGCCATGGAGCCGATGGATTATACCCGTTATGTGGGGGACGGAGCTGCTGCGGCTGCTTTTCACCCTTCCACAGCTTGCCGATGTGTTTCAGACGCAGAACTATCAGCTGCTTTCCTGGGGAATCCTTATTGTAACGGAGCTGCTGCGCTACCTTTTGCTGTATCGTCTGCTGCAGTATTTTCTGAAGGACCCCTTTGTTCGCGTCTATTGGATGCGCAGATATCATGAAGGCATTCAGGAAGACCAGGAATTGTAACTAGTGATGAAGAGAAATGAACTTCATATTCTATGGGTTCCATGATATACTAAAAGTACATTGGAAAGATAATGCAGGAGGTTATTTTATGGAAATGAACAAGTATATCGATCATACACTGCTGAAAGCAGATGCTACGTATGACAAAATTGAAACACTGTGTGCAGAAGCGAAGGAATATGATTTTGCAAGCGTATGTGTTAACAGCTACTGGGTATCAGCATGTGCAGAGCTGCTGAAGGGAACAGACGTTAAGGTTTGTACCGTGGTAGGCTTCCCGCTGGGAGCTATGAGTACCAAAGCCAAGGCTTTTGAAACAGCTGCTGCTATTGCAGACGGCGCTAAGGAAATCGATATGGTTTTGAATATCGGAGAAATGAAGGCCGGACATTACGATGCGGTACGCGCTGATGTAAAAGCTGTTGTGGAAGCAGCTGAAGGTAACTGTGTCAAGGTCATTCTGGAAAACTGTCTGCTGACAAAGGAAGAAATCGTAAAAGCATGCGAGCTTTGTGTGGAAGCCGGTGCTGCATTTGTTAAAACATCAACCGGGTTCTCAACAAGCGGAGCCACACCTGAGGATGTCAAGCTGATGAAGGATACCGTGAAGGGGCGTTGTCTGGTGAAAGCAGCCGGAGGAGTACGCTGCTATGAGGATATGGAGAAAATGGTGGAAGCCGGAGCAGATCGTATCGGTACAAGTGCCGGTGTGAAGCTGATGCAGAAAGAAACCAGTGACGGTGGATATTAACAGCGGGAAACCGCTGTTTTTTGCTATTTGAAGAACGCTGAAACCTTTGGAAGCTGCTTCTCTAAATTGCTTTTCATAGGAGGATGCGGATACAGTAGCCGGAATCATTCGGTTATAAATATAATCTAATTTCAGGATAACTTTCCATGGCAGGGCTTCCGCTTTCATCCGCATAGCTGTGAACAGAAGCAAAACCATAAAAAACCTAAAAAAATCCTAAAAAATTTGCTATTTTTTCTTGCCAAACACAAAATCTTATGATATTATATCTAAGCACTTAAGAAACGCCTTAATAGCTCAGTTGGTAGAGCATCCGGCTGTTAACCGGCAGGTCACAGGTTCAAGTCCTGTTTAAGGCGCCATGATAACAGGTAACCCCGTAGATAGCGGGGTTTTTTTTATTTTCAGGAACATGCTGACGTTCGTTTTGACGTACGATATGCAGCGGATGCGTTATACTAAGAGATTGGAAAATCAATCAACGAATAGACAGTATCGCTGCGGATTACCATGCAGTTGACGCTGTTCGATGGAGGAAGCAACACGTTGCGTGCAATGCATTCTATGTGAATTGTTTCATTGGCGCTGTGCGGTGTTTTGCTGTGAGCGCTTGCAATTTGTGTTCTCCTTCTGTATAATGAATGCAAGAGGTGATGTGAAGTGAGCAAATAATCCAGATGGTTTTTTGAATCAGACATACAGATGTACGCCTGTTCACCAATGGATTACAGACTCTTTTTCACATGACGCTGCCAAAATTTTTTTCCATATCTTTTTTAGTGTGAATTTATAGAGCCTTCGAATCCTGTTTGAACAGGTGCAGAAGGTTTTTTTATAGGAGGACTGTATATGAAAGCAGCAGTTTGTTTATACGACGGTTTTTGTAATTTCGAATTTAGTGTATTGCTGGAATCCCTTGCTTTGGCCGATTGTCAGATCGACTACATAGCCAAGACATTGAAACCGGTGCGTGCGGAGGAGGGCTTCCTCGCTCTTGGCGAGTATACCTGGGGGACGATTTGTGCAGATGATTATGATGTGCTGGTTTTAACCGGTATCGGAGCGGAGGATGACAGCAGTGACTGGATTCTGGCGGACGAGGAGCTGTTATCCCTGATTCGCTCCTTTGATAAAGCAGGGAAGCTGATTGCGGCGATTTCCTGTGCTCCCATGATTCTGGTGAATGCCGGCATTATGAATGAACGGCGCTATGTTGCTTCCGTTGATCGGGAATGCTTCATGGAGGGCGGTGCCTGTACCTCGGTGGAGCTCAGTGCTGAGCAGATGAAGGGATTGCTTGATATGAAGGAGCAGAAAAAGCATCCCGAGCTTCACGGCTATGTGCAGGACGGGAATGTTATAACCGCGAACGGCTGGTGGTTCCGGGAATGGGCGATGGCTGTCTGCAAGGCTCTGCAGCTGCCCTTCTATCCGAAATCATTTGGTCTGGAGACAGAAGAATAGGAGTTCCGGATGAACTCTTTCGCATTCTCTGCTATAATAGGGAATAGAAAAGAGGATGAGAATACGATATGAAACAAATTGATAGAATCAGAAAATTTTCGGATGCCTTTGGACCCAGCGGTTTTGAAGATGCTGTAGTTGCGTATGCACAGGAAGAGGTACGTGAAATCTGTACGTGTAAAGAGGACCATATGCGCAATCTGTATATGAATTTGAAGGGAAACAGTCAGGGTGGTGTAAACATCATGCTGGATGCGCACAGTGATGAGGTAGGGTTCATCGTTCAGGCGGTGAAAAGCAACGGGCTCCTACGGTTTCTGCCGCTGGGCGGCTGGGATGTGAAGAACATCATTGCGAATAAGGTGCTCATTAAAAACAGAGACGGCAAACTGATTCCGGGGATTGTCTGCAGCAAGCCGGTACACTTTATGAATGCTTCCGAGCAGGGAAAGGCTCTGGATTTTGCCGATGTATTGATTGATGTCGGTGCGACGAGTGCACAGGAGGTACGGGAATCCTTCCGCATCGGTATTGGTGCACCGATCGTTCCTGATGTTACCTGTACCTATGACGAAGAGCATCAAACGTTTATGGGAAAGGCATTTGATAATCGTATCGGATGTGCCGCCGTTGTGGAAACACTCTGTCGACTGCATGGACGTACACTCACGAATACCGTCAGTGCAACCCTGTCCTCCCAGGAGGAGGTTGGCGAACGCGGCATGACCTGTGTAATGAACAACGTGAAGCCGGATGTTGTGATTTGTTTTGAAGGATGCCCTGCGGATGACAGCTTCGAAGAGGAATATATGATTCAAAGTGCCTTGAAAAAGGGACCGATGCTGCGGCATTTCGACCGTTCCATGATTACATCCCCAAGATTTCAACGCTTTGCTTTAGAGCTTGCCCAAGCAAATGACATTCCGGTTCAGGAGAGTGTACGAAAAGGGGGAGGTACCAATGGCGGTATTACACATACGGCACAATTCGGCATTCCAACAATCGTCATCGGTGTACCGGTTCGCTATGCACATTCCTCCTATGGGATTCTGGCTTATCAGGACTATGAGCATGCTGTTGAACTGGCAGTTCAGATTGTTGAAGGGCTGAGTAAAGATATCGCAGAGAGCTTTTGATTCCTGCCGCCGTGCCTGCAGAAAAGGACAAGCCTGTGTTCAGGTATTCCGGATTTATAAAAAATTTACAATTCCATCTGGTGCTGGCTCTTTACATATGCCACAACCTCTGATACAATAGCAATCAAATTCATAACAGAAAAGGAGAGATATTATTTTATGGACGCAGACCCCGCGCAATCTTCCATTACACTGCAGCTGCTGCTGATTGTCATACTGACACTGATCAACGCCTATTTCGCGGCGAGTGAAATGGCCATCGTATCCGTTAACAAAAACAGGATTCACCGCAAGGTAGAGGAGGGAAACCGCAAGGCAATGCTTGTGGAAAAGCTTCTTCAGGAGCCTACCAGCTTCTTATCCACTATTCAGGTGGCAATCACTCTTGCCGGCTTCTTCAACTCCGCCAGTGCCGCAACCGGTATATCCGTACGCCTTGGTGCTGTTCTGGAGGCCTGGGCCATTCCTTATGGAGAAACGATCTCCATGGTGGTGGTTACCATCCTGTTATCCTTCGTGACATTGATTTTCGGAGAGCTTGTTCCCAAGCGGATCGCTCTGCAGAATGCGGAAGCCTATTCCATGTTCTGCGCAAAGCCGATTCTCATTATTTCAAAAATCGCATCGCCCTTCATCAAAATTTTATCCTGGTCAACACGGTTTGTACTCCGTCTGTTCGGTATGAAGGATGAAAATGTCGAAGAATCTCTTTCCCGTGAGGAAATTCGTTCCATGGTGGAAAGCGGGCAGGAGAGCGGTGTCTTCGATGAGGATGAAGCTGATATGATCGACAGCGTATTCGCCTTCGATGATATTCTGGCAGAAGAGGTGATGACTCCGAGACCGGATGTATTCTGCATCGATATTGATGATCCTCAGAGTGAATATCTGGATGAGCTGATGGAAATGCGCTACAGCCGTATTCCGGTTTACCGGGATTCCATCGACAATATCATCGGCATCCTGAACATCAAGGATTTTGTAGTCGAGGCAAGGAAAAACGGCTTCGAGCATGTGGATATATCGCGCATCCTGCGCAAGCCGTTCTTTGTGCTGGAAAGCAAAAACATTGACGATCTGTTTCGGGAGATGCAGAGCAAGCATCAGCATATAGCCATTTTGATTGATGAATACGGAGGCTTCAGCGGTATCGTAACCATGGAGGACCTTGTTGAGGAAATTATGGGAGATATCGAGGATGAGTACGATGAGGATGATGAAGCGCAGATTGAAAAGCTTGATGAGCATACGTACGTGCTGGACGGCGGCATGCCGATAGATGATATCAATGAGGAGCTTGGACTGCAGCTTGAAAATGACAATCATGAAACCATATCCGGATTTCTGCTGGATCTGATTGGACAGATACCAGAGGACGGAGAGGAACGTGAGGTTATCTGGAACCATATCAAATTCCAGGTGAAGGAAGTAAAGTACAAGCGAATCCATAAAGTACAGCTGGTTCTTATGCAGGAAGAAGGAAACAGCGAGGAAGTATAAACAGCGGATTCTCTGCCGATAAGGGTGGGGAATCCGTTTTTTATAGACACTGAACAGCGTGCGCAGGCTTTTGGAATCTGCAGAAAAAAAGCCTGTATTCGTACAGGCAGATCCTTTCGGATGAGACAGGAAGAGAATGCTTTATGGCTTCAAACCTTCTTTTTACCAGATAATCTGCGTTGGAGCTGCATATCGGCTTCCTATTTTTTTAATAATGATTTCGTATTGATATCATACGTGTTTCGTGACAGAATCAGCAGCATTTCCTCAAAGGTAGCTAAGTAGGAACAGGCGATGACCAGTGCAACCGGAATCAGCGGCAGACTTTTGGTTACCACGCAAAGCGGAACGAGCAGAAACAACAGCAACCCGGTCAGCTTATTGCCTATGGTGTGCATACTCGCCCAGATATGATGCTTCCATCTTGTCAGCAGCAGCGCCGCAAGCTTCAGTACGAAGACACACAGCACCAGCATGGAAATCAGATTCATGATTTTCAAATTCATCTGAAAGAAAACGATGTATAGTGAAATGCAGTAGAATGCCAGATCACCGATAGAATCAAGACGGGCACCCAGCTCACTCTGCACTTGCAGGGACCTGGCGAGCCATCCGTCCAGGACATCGCTGATTCCTATGATGAGATAGACAATCAGAAACAAGGTTGTATCCTTTGTCAGAGCCAGCAGCAGAAATGACAGTAAGATCCTGACTGCGGACAGTATATTCGGTATTTGCTTCATAATGTTTCGCACCTTCCCAACAGCATGTACATTATATCATATTCAATTGTATTCCACTATCACAAAAATGTAAGGCTTTATGTAATCATTCGAATGCAGCTTTAATTTTCACCCGTGTGTGAGAAGCTACAGACTTGGAAGAATGGAATTTGATGGGCTGTATTAGATAGCAAGGAGAAGGATGGAATCTAAAAAAGACATACCAGATCGTGCTTCCACACTCTATCAGGTTTGGGGAAAATGTTTTCTGCACCTATACAAAATTGCCTGTGTATTTCAACTGCCGGTATACGTGTTTTTATTGGCTTTCCACGTATCAAAGGATTCTCCAGCTGATCGGGATGCGCTCAGAAACCTTTTTTTGATCGACTTCTTTGTATACTGTAACATGCAGCTTTTCGATTTCTTCCAGTGACTCATCTTTATTGCGCCAAGATCTTATGGTATGTACTCTGAATGATGCTTTCATTGCTTTCAAGGAAGCCATTGCACAGGGAGGTTTTCCAGAGCAGCGCAAATTCATTTCATAGATGCGGACAAATATGACCTGCACCTTGAGCTATATGCGTGCTTTCGGCATCTCATAGAAGGTAAGACAATATTCTGTATGTGGGGGCAGCAGCCCTTCCTGTGCACCTGATAGATATACAAATCAAGTGATTCCGTTGAAATTGATCTTTATGCGATGGAATGATTGGATTCACTAATCTCCTTCAGCAGCTCCACCAGCTGGATAGCCCGTTCAAATTCTTCCTTTACGGAATGAAACAGGGCGGTGTAATCCTCATCCAATCCCCCGTTGCGCAGAGGCTCTGCGATGGCGCAAATCGTCTGATAAAGCGGCGTCAGACCGAGATTGCCTGCCATCCCCTTTAAGGTATGCGCAGCGTCAAAAGCGGTGGGGAAGTCATGGGACTGTAATGCCCGGTCCAGTTTATGCAGGTTCTCATCCCGTGGCAGCATGGCAAGAATGGTTAAATATAACTGCTCATTGCACATAAACCGTGACATGGTTGTTTCATAGTCAGCGCCGTATTTTTGAAAGACTTCTTTTATATCTGCCATCTTCTATTCCTCCTCCTGCCTCAAAATAAAGTCGTAGAGGACCTGATACAGCCTCTCAGGTTCAATCGGTTTAGCCAAATGCGCATTCATGCCGGCAGCCTTGCTCTTATCCATGTCATCGTCAAACGCATTGGCAGTCATGGCGATGATAGGGATGGCTTTGGCATCGGAATTGCTCATGTGGCGGATATTATTGGCCGCCGTGAGTCCATCCATCTGCGGCATACGGATGTCCATCAAAATGGCATCATAATAGCCTGCCTCGGTTTTGCTGAACAGTTCGATTGCCCGCAGTCCGTTTTCCGCCGTATCCACGACAAAGCCTTTATTCTCAAGCAGAGCCACAGCCACTTCAGTGTTGATGATATTATCCTCAACCAGAAGGATCCGTCGTCCGGTAAAATCAAAGACCATTGACTTATTTTCCTCGCTGATTTCCTCTTTTTCACCGAGTGCCTTTGAAAATGCGGAGATTAAGGAAGACTTAAACACAGGCTTGCTCATCAGCAGATTAACTCCTGCCAACATGGCCTCATGTTCAATGGAAGCCCAGTCATAGGCCGTTATTATAATGATGGTGACCTCCTGCCCCACGATAGCACGGATGCGCCGGGCAGTCTCAATGCCGTCAATATCCGGCATCTTCCAGTCAATGAGGATCATATCGTAATGCTTTCCTTTATCCCACCTGGATTGTACCTGTTCAACGGCTTTGCGTCCGCTGTCTACCCATTCGGCGGTGATTCCGATTTCCTTCAGCATGTCCACAGCGCTTTCACATACCGCCACATCATCGTCCACAACCAGAGTCTTCAAAGCGGAAAAATTAGGGAGTGCTTTTTTCCTGTTATGGCGCAGAAGCGCCTCCTCCGTGATGCCCAGTTGTACATCCACTGTGAATTCAGACCCGATGCCCTTGATGGAGCGCACCGTAATTTTACCGACCATCATATCAATGATATGTTTAGAGATAGACAGACCGAGCCCGGTTCCGCCGTACAGTGCGGTGGTACCGATGGATTCCTGAGTGAAGGGCTCAAACAGATGAGGCAGGAAATCGTCACTGATGCCCACACCAGTATCGTTGACAATAAAGCGTAGGGTAGCGCCGCTCTTGCTTTTCCTGTGCAGTGCTGTTGAGAAGGTGACCTTGCCGCCCTCACCTGTAAATTTAATAGCATTGGACAGGATGTTAAGGAGCACCTGCTGCAGTTTCATGGCGTCACCGATATAAAAATCGTCCAGAGCTGCGTCTACAATGCACTCGTATTCTACACCCTTTGCCGCCGCTTGACTGTAACAAATGGCGTTGAGACCGTTTATAAAATCCTCTGTGGGTATTTTTTCATTTTTGAGCAGCATTTTTCCACTCTCGATGCGGCTCATATCCAGAATATCATTGATAAGGGAAAGCAGAAAACGGGAGGAGATGCCAATCTTTGAGATACACTCAGCCACCCGATCATCATCTCCGATGGCTTGGGCGGCGATGGCACTCATTCCGATGATGGCGTTCATAGGTGTGCGTATCTCATGGCTCATGCGGGAGAGAAAGTCTGTTTTCGCGGCGTTAGCCTGCTCAGCTGCGGCAAGGGCGGCAGCAAGCGCTTCTTTCTGCTGTTGCTCCTGGCGAATGATATCCGTTACATCAGTGCGTGCGATACACACCCGGTTCAGCTCCCGGCTGATGTAAAAGACTTGATATCGTTTGACCCGTATATAACCGTGTTTGTCCCGCGTTTCTACCAGAAAGCTGTAGCTGCCGTGTTCCGCCAGCTCATGCTGCATGTAAGCGGGGTCCAGTCTGGCGAGGTATTCTCGCCCCGCCTCAGGATCCATCGTGGCGGCCGCAATGGCCTTCGCCTCCTCCTGAAAACGCCCTTTTGCCGGCATGAGGGTATCCATACCGGCGTGGTAGGAGACCACATGGAAGGTGTCCTGCCGTATGTCTATATCAGACAGGACCTCATAGTCCAGCTCCGTCACTCTGTGCAAAAGCTGCTCCTGTATTTTTTGTTCCGTGATATCGACGGTGTAAAAAAATGCGATTACATCACCGCTCTTTGGATTTCGATGGTATCGGAAGCTCGTCCTGCACCAAAAAGCACTGCCGCCGATTCGTTTCCGCAGAAATTCAAAATGGAGATCTGTCTTACCTGCTGAAAATTCATGTAATACCTGTTTTCTATCAAGCGATTGCCGCAGAAATTCACCATAGGATGTTTCTACAGCTGCATCAGCCAGCTGTCTAACTGCCTGCTCGTAGGTGTCTCCTGTCCGGGCGATGGCACAATCGGCTATGGATTGGTAGCTCTCGACCCTGTCCTTTGTGACATTGACCCGCCCCTGAATGCTGCCCTCCAGCGAAGCAGCCTGTGCAAAATAGGTCAGCTCCTTTTCGTATAGTTCACGAACCCGCTCCTGAGCCAGTTTTTCGTCAGTGATATCTACTAGGAATCCGTAAAAATAAGGAGTTCCGTCATCTCCGGGCATTACCTGTGTTTTCAGTGAGATCCATTTGATGCGTCCGTCCTTGCAGATGAAACGGAGCTCGTCCTGTATGGGCTTTTCACGGTTCTCTTCCGCCAACAGCTTAAAGCGCACAGCTTCCAGATCGTCAGGATGGATTACAGCAGCGATCTGATTGCCCAGTGCGTTAAATTCCGCGCGGGTATAGCCCAGCAGCTCATACAGTCCGTCATTGGCGTCCGCAATGGAAAACTCCGTATTATATGCGATGCGGAATACCGCACCCGGGACATTGTTATATAAATGCTCGACTTCTGCCTGAGCCTTTTTCTGGGCTGAGATGTCGATACACACGGAAATGATTGCCGGCCTGCCGTTTTCCGCTGTGACCTCACGGCCCAGATCATGCACCCAAATGTAGGAGCCATCCCGGCGCTTTATCCGGTATTCCACCATGTACTCTCCGCGCTCTTCCATCTGACGGGCTATCTCCCTGTCGACCATGGCACGGTCATGTTTGTGTATACAATTGGAAATCATGCCCCTGATATCTGCGACAAATTCAGCTTCACTGGCATAGCCGAGGTATTCCAGCATCCGGTGGTTTACAAAATAGAAGGGAAACCCCTTCTCCATATATCCGCCCATCATACCGCCCGGCAGGGAATCGTTGAGTAGCTCCTGCCTCTGTCTGGCGAGCTGCTCCATCACCAGGGTACGTGGATAATGCTCCCCGCCCCGTTGGCTGATGCTGGGCTCGGAAAACCACAGGGTGCGCAATTTCCAGGACCTTTGCTGTTGAACCAGGGTAAAGAATCCGCGAAGCTGCCAGCGGTACTGCGTGTTCTTAAGGAACATTCCTACGGACAGATTGCGGATGTCCGCATCGATCTCCTGCTCCTGAAAGAGCGTTAGCTCCACCGTAAAGGGCTCGGGAATCTCCTGTATATCACGTGCCAGGTAATCTCTCATCTCCTGCGGACTGTGGGCAAATTCGTCCTCTCCGGTGCCTACAAAACAGAATTCATCGCCTAAAAAGCTATAAACCTCATCAGCGTTTCTATGCTCGAACCAGGCACTGCAAAAAGCCTGAAACGTCTCCCAAGCCGTCATTGTTTTTTCCATTCGTATTCATCCTTTCCATGACCAGCAATGGTCTTGTTCACGCGGGCATGGTATTTTCAAGGCTTCTTTTCCGCCTCAGAAAGAGACTCTGTGAACGTATAAAAATTTTTTTCGCTTTTTTTGATTCTGTACATGGCCTGATCAGCGCGGGAGAGAAGCTCCTTTCCGTCCTGACCATCTCTGGGATAGACGCTAATCCCGATACTTGCAGTCATTTCAATAAACAGATCCTATGAAAGCTGGAAGGGCCGTCTGATTTCAGAGAGAATCCGTTCGCAGACGTGTCGAATTTCTTCATCCGCTATAATTCGGCTCAATAACAGAACGAACTCGTCTCCCCCCATACGTGACACAATATCGCTGCCGCGTACAGCACGGATCAGCCGTTTGGCTGTCTCCTCTAGTACCATATCTCCCTTTTCGTGTCCATAGGTGTCATTGACCTCTTTGAAACTATCCAGATCCATGTAGAGGACTGCAAGCAGCTGCCCGCTGTTTTCTGCCTCCAAAAGCAGTCTGGACAAGATTTTGTGAAACAGTCTGCGGTTGGGTAGGCCGGTAAGTGCGTCGTAGTTTGCCATATGAGCCAGCTTTTCCTCAGCCCGCTTACGAACCTTGATTTCCTCCAGCAGTGCCTTCGTCCGCTCATCTACCAGAAAACGCAGATGCTCATATAGATAGGCGTTTTCAAGAGAGATGGCCAGCTGTGCCGCAATGGGCATAAGATTTTCTTTTCTACGCTGGTCAAAGGCGCCCGCAGCCAGATTGTTTTCCAGGTAAAGGATGCCCTTTAGCTCCCCTTTACTGAGGATAGGCATGCACAGGACCGATTTACAGTGATTTTCTTTGATATGCGGGTCCTTTCCGAAGACTCTTGAATTCTCTGCGTCTTCCAGGATTACGGCCTCCAGTGTTCTTTCCACATAGGTTATGATGCTAAGTGGAATATCTTGATCCTCTGCCGGCCGCTTCGATATGATGCATGCTTCCTTGAGCGCGGAATGGCCCTCTGCCTGAATTTCATACCCGGAATCCGTCTGACACAGATAGTAAATATGCTGTGCTCCCGCGCATTCCAGAAGACTGTGAATCAGCTTTTCCAGAATGCCTTCCAGTTCAAGCTCCTCTGAAATAGCCTGGGACGCCTTTAGTACAGAACGCATATCCAGTGAAGCGGTGGTGCGGATGGAATCTTCTGACAGGGTGCTCTGCCGGGAATCGTTTTTCCACAGAATCGCCAGATCCGGGTAATCCTGCAGCATCCGGGCGCACTTTCCCTCTGCCCCCCAATGGTTATACAGCCGATAGGTATCCGTCAGGTAATGTCTGGCTGATGACTTGATTTTAAGCCTTTCATAGCGCAGCGCTGTCACATCACAGAGAATGGCATGATGAAGACAGCGGTCGTGCTTTTTCGCGGCCTCCAGGGCTTCTTCGTAAAGCAGCAGGGCCTCTTTTATACAGCCTTCTGCTGCCTTTCGTTCCGCCTCGATCAGAAGATAAAGATGGCCATAATTGCAGAACGCATCGCTGCTGCGTTCCTTCAGCCATTCCTGATTTTCCTCCAGAGCATGCAGAAGCGAAGGCCGTGCCTGCGGCTCATAGTCCTCTGTCTCCAGAACCTGGCAGATGGACAGGGAATACAGGAAATTGTGCAGAGCCACATTGTAAAAGCTGGAGACATACGGGAGCAGGGGGACAGCGTCTTGGCACAGCTGGCAGGCTGTGGAATAATCACGATAAATCACCGCCGACAGGGCCCGAATGACATGGTGATAACTGATTGCCTGCAGATTATGGGAAAACCGCTCCAAATGGATCTGTTCAGAAAATCCGTCTTGGTCAAAGCTTCCGGTGAGGGAGAGTTCCCCGCGGATACTCCTGCACAGCTGCCGGAAGTTCAAAAAGCTTCCCAAAGCATGGTCGCTGCCGGTTTTCTCCGCAAACTTCACTCCGGACTGTACCTCGTTCCATAGCTCATCCACATGAGACGCACTTTCCATGACTGCCATCATGAGCCCGTAATAGCCATAGCAGGCATACTCAAAGTCTCCCATCTGGGCATTGCCCTTGATGGACTCCTTGGCGTAGGGTATCTCCCTGACCACATCTTCGTACCAATGTCCGGTATGGAGAGCAAACATACAGTAGATGGAGTGAATCACCTCTTTATACTTATGCTTTTCCGCAAGACGCATAGCCGATTTGCAGGCGGCATAAGAGGTTCGGTAATCCCTGCGCAGTTCACCCAGCGGCATCATCAGATTCGAATACATCTGCAGGGCATGGGGAGTATAGCCGTGCCGGAACATGCGTCGCACAGCCGTAAATACCGTCCAGTAGGAATAATCGGGTTGAAAGAAAAAGGTTGGTCCGCACAGGCGGCACAGCAATTTACTGATTCCGGCCTCCGCCGGGTCTTCGGCTTCTTTGAGATTCAGAATATCTTCCGCTCCGAGAGCCTCACGCTCCTGATAAAAGGATGCAATCTCCCGCTCCAGAGTCAGCTTCATATTTCCACCGGGGAAAAGAACACCCAGCAGTCTAAGCAACGCGAGTCCGATTTCAAAGGCGTCCTCATACCGCCCCCTATTGGAGAAGCTTGAAATCTGCAGGCAGCAGCTGTCCACCAGCTGAATGGGCTCCGTCACCATATGACAGAGCTTCTCATAGATTCGATCACTCTCTTCCTCTTTTACCAGACTGCACATCACCGCATGATATTCCATATAGATTTTGGTGCGAAACGCTAGGTTTTCCGGGCGCTTCAAATCCGGCTGAACAAGCAGAAGTCTGAGGTATCGCTCCGCCGTGTCAAAGGCGGATACCAGCCCGCATCTGTGCGCCGTACGCAGCAGGAATTCCTGAATGCGACGTCGTTCTTCCTGATGCTTCGCCTCCGCAAGTCCCATTGCGTAGTGGTCCGCAATCTCAAACACACGTTCATCCAGGTCGCCTGTGATGCGGGAGTGCTCCTCATACCGTTTTCCCAGCAGGTAATGAACTCTTGCGCGGGTCTTCTCGGATAAGGTGGTATAGAACACCTGCTGAAACCGGTCATGGGCAAATTGATACATGGTTTGTAGACCGGCTTTCCCATCCTTCTCCACGGGATACACCGCCTCCTGGGCAACCGCCGTAATCAGCCTGCGATTGATTTCCCGTTCTGACAGCCCACAGACAGCGGATACATCCTTTACAGAAAAGCTCTGTCCGATACAGGCACCAAAGGAAAGCAGAGATATCGTCTCCTTTGAAAACTGATTTAGATTTTCTGTCAGGAAGTCCACTACATTCTCCTGAGCGGGACAGGCCCGGATCTTCGCTTCCTCCCAGCTCCAGATGCCGGTTTCCATATTCAGCTTCAGATAGCCTTTTGAATGGCACAGCCGCAGAAACTGCTTGATGTAAAATGGATTTCCCTTGGTTTTCCTATAAAGGATTTCCGCCAGTGCAAAGGTTGTGTCCGTTTCCGTTTTGAATATGTCTTTTAGCATCTGCGCGGTGCTGCTTGGATCAAGTCCTTTCAGGTTGAGCTTTGTAACGTGTCCGCCCCACTGAGTGATTTTATTCAGGCTGAGGATGAGCGGATGTTCGCTGCATACCTCATTGTCACGAAAGCACACAACCATCATTAAATTGTGGATATCATCATTTTTAAACAGTTCTTCCAATATCTCCAAAGAGCCCATATCCGCACGATGCACATCGTCCAAAAACAGAACCAGAGGATGCTCAGGTGTAGCCAGCATAGCCAGAAGCTTTTCCAGCACGGATTTAAATCGCGTCCGCTCCTCCAGCGGCCCCATGTCCTCAGGGCCGGACTGAACACCGGTTAATAGGGCCAGCTCCGCCACCTTACTGCTCAGCAAAGCCGCATCCCCGCCCAATTGCTCTGATAGTGTCTGCTTCCAACTTCCGATACTTTCCTTCGATTCCATAAAGATGATGCTGCAAAATTGTTTGATGGCTTCGAAGAAGGCAAAGTAGGGTACATTGGCGTGATACTGATCAAACTTCCCTTGCAGAAACATACTGCTGTTCTGCTGTGCCTCTTCCCGAAGCTGATTAACCAGCGTGGTCTTTCCAATGCCGGAATAGCCGCTGATGGAAACAAGCGTCCTGGAACCGGCTGCCACTTCCTTGAAGTCATTCTTCAGCTGGGCGATTTCGGCTTCCCGTCCATACAGCCGGTGAGCGAATTCAAAGCGCCTGCTGAAATCCTTTTCGCCAAGAATAAACTCTCTTTCCCTTTGACACCGTGTCAAATCATAAAGAAGACCCTCACAGCTTAAGTAGCGGTCCTTTGGCATCTTGGATAGGAGTTTGTCTATGACGGCCGCAAGCATGGGCGGCACATTGGGTAAAATCACGCGAAGATCTGGCGGCGTCTTCGCAATATGGGAAAAAACAAGCTCTGTCGGGGTTTCTGCATCAAAAGGATGCCGCCCAGTCAGCATTTGATATAATGTGATACCTAATGAATAAAAATCAGCACGATAATCCAACTCCGTATTCATCCGTCCGGTCTGCTCCGGGGCGATGTAGCGAAGGGTCCCCTCAATATTTTCAAGTCTGGTACCCGACATCTGTTCATGCATGAACATGGAGGAGATACCGAAGTCCAGAAACACCACCCGGTCGGATTCCGCATCATACATGATGTTGGAGGGGTTCACATCTTTGTGGATGACGCCTGCCTTATGAATGTCCCGCAGCCCCATCACCAGCTGTTTTGCAATCCGGTAGAAGTCCGACATCTCCAGGGCTCCCTGCTTCAGCAGTCTGCTCAGCGTGATTCCCGGACAGTATTCCTCCACCAGATAGTAGCGATTGTCCATTGTGACCTCACCAAGCGCCTTTACCACATGCGGGCTTTCTATCTGCTGCATGATCTGATATTCCTGACGCAGCCTTGCTGTTTCCTCCTGCGTCATGGGCTCCTGGCCTCCGGTTTTAAGTATTACACGGTTACCGGTGCTGCCGTCCTTTCCGCGCAGCAGTCTGCTCGTTAAAGATACGTATATCACCTCTAAATTTGTATAATGACACATCACATATTCACCCCTTCCGTAAAAGGCAGTCTTCCTTGCCGCCTGCCTGTGCAGCATCTATGGCCTCTTGGACCCGGCGTATGATTTCGTCCCATGGTTCCTTAGCATTCCAGATTGCTGTACCTCCAAAGCAGGCCAGCGAATCCGAATCCGCATAGCGGCTTTCACCAAAGGATCGAAGAATCGCCATTTCTTTTTTATTCGCTACTTCTATGGAGCTTATGTGGCGGATCACCATCAGAAATTCATCTCTGCCCAGCCGGACCAGCACATCGTCCACTCGTGTGTGTGCACGCAGAACGGAGGCAAAGTGGTAAATTAAATGATTGCCCTCCACATAACCATACTTCTCGTTGAATGCTTTCAAATTATCCAGCTTAAACAGATAAACGGCCGAGGAAGATTCAGGATGCAGGGATTCGGCGATGGTATACAGCCCCCGGCGGTTGAGCAGACCGGTCATGGTGTCTATGCAGGCTTCATCTTGAAGAGGATGCATCTGAACCTGAGGAGTTTGCATGCTTATCGCCCGTAGGACACGCCTGTGCAGCGATTCCTGGCAATGTGGCTTAGCCGCGTAGTCGGCGGCGCCCTGTTCCATGGCCCTGCGCTCCAGCTCCATATCCGAAGGTCCCGTAACGATGAACGGCAACTTACGGTTATTTTGAATCACAGGCAGGATATCGGTGCAGTCCGGAAGTGTTAGGCTAAGGATCACAGCCGCCACAGGATACGGATGGCTTTCCAAAATTCCAACTGTCTTTTCATAGCTGTCTGTCTCCAGTACCTTGAAGCAGTCGGAGAACGTACTATGCACCTGAGCACGGTAGTCCTCGTCCTCATCAACCACCAGCAGCGCGCTGTCCATACCGTGCAGCGGATCCAAGTCGGGACTGTTTTCCATGTCTTCGGAAGGAGTCTGTGCGGTCAAGATGGAAATAAAATTTTTCACAGGCATGGGTTTGGCAAAATAATAGCCCTGGGCGTAATCACAGCCGTCGTTTTGCAGCCTCTCCAGCTGTTCTCTGGTCTCCACACCCTCAGCAACAACGCTCAGCTTCATCCAACGTGCCAGATCTACGATAAAACGCAGGATGCCCTGGCCGGCGGGTCTTGTAATCTCAGTCTGAATAAACTTCATATCCAGCTTCAGGACGTCAACAGGCATTTCCGTAAGCATATTCAATGATGAATAGCCACTTCCGAAATCATCCATCTCAATGATGAAGCCCAGCTTGCGCAAGGAGCCCAGCGTATCGATGAGCTGCCTTGATGTATCTGTGTATGCGCTCTCCGTGATTTCCAGATGCAGGCGGGAGGGGGAAAGGCCATGCTTTTGAACGAGTCCTGTCAGAACATCAGCCAGATTCACATTGTAGATATCCATCCGCGAGACGTTTACGGATATATTGATGCGTGGATAGCCCTTTTGATCCCATTCCTGAAGCAGTGCGCAGGCACGCTCCCAGACATATTGGTCCAGCTTCGTGATAAAGCCGTTGCGCTCAAAGATGGGGATGAACTCTCCGGGCGGCTGCAGGCCCCATTCCGGATGGTTCCACCGCACGAGTGCCTCTGCACCTGCCAGCTGCCCATCCCGAATCTGGTACTTTGGCTGCAGGTAGACCTCAAACTGTCCCGTAGCCAGTGCTGTTTCCATACCGTCCGTAATGGCCTGCCTGCGTAGCAGCGTACCCCGCAGCTTATCGTCATAAAGGGTGAAGTGCTTGCCGTACTGTCCCTTGATGCTATGCGCCGCCAGCAGGGCCCTGTCACACATCTGCTCGACGGAAACCTCCCGGTCCTCCACCGTGTAGATGCCGTATTTCATGATTACATTCTGATCACCGAAGTCATCGTTGATTCTGCTGTCAGATTGGGTGAACATCTCGTTCGCATAATCCTCGCGGTGCTCCAGCAAACAGGCAAACTGATCTGCGCTCAGACGTCCGCAAATGCCGTGATCCCCCAGTCGCTGGGTGCAAAGCTTTGCCACCTGCCGCAGCAGGCGGTCGCCTGCTGCCATGCCGAAGGCGTCGTTAATCAGTTTGAAATTCTCGATATCGGAGCATAGGATATCATATTTTACATCCGGATTCCGAAACAGGATGTCCCTGACCTGTTGATAGAAATATTCTTTGCTATATACCCCGGTGAGCCGGTCGTACTGTATCTGATGAATGAGGGCGGAGGTCTCCCGCAGGCGGATGATGCTGGCTGAGCGATGCAAAATAATTTGAGCGCGGTAGGGCTTGGAGATGAAGTCGATAGCGCCATGGGAAAGCGCGGACACCTCATCCGCCTCACTGCTGCTGGATGTAGTGACAATGACCGGAATCGAATTCAGCCTGTGATCTGCTTTCAGATATTTCAGAAAGGTGTAGCCATCCATGACCGGCATAACGATATCCAACAGAATCAAAGAGATTCCCTCTCTGTATTTCTTTAGCAGTGACAGAGCCTGTTCTCCGTTTTCTGCCTCCAGAACCTTATATTGAGAAGATAGGATGGCACATAGAGCCGCCCTGTTGATCTCATTGTCTTCAACCACTAAAATTTTTCTCTCGAATAACATTGCTAACACTCAACCCTTCAAATTCTGTATGCATATATGTATATGATGTAATTATAGGAAATCGTGCCGATTTCCTATAATGGGTTAGAGCTGCGCTACTATGTTAAATCGTCCCGATTTCCCATAATAGCTTTATAACACCCTCTAAACTAGAATCGAAATATTTCATATTTCATTCTTCGGGTGTTATAAACCTCTAACCCATTATAATTGACACTTACTTGTCAATTTAAATGACAAGTAAAAATTATATATACTCTTAAATATAGGTTACTTTATTTTTTGGCAAAATTCAAGAACATATATGTCATTTATAATGAAAGAAAAATGTCATTTTAAATGACATATAATGCATAATTTGTTGCAAACCTGATTACGATAAGGTATACTTATTAAAATAAATAACAGGAGGATGAGACTGTGCAATTCTATGAAAAGCTAAGTTTTGTCATGAATTTGACACAAATAACAAACCGGGAGCTGGCCTTTAAAGCGCAGGTGGATCCCTCCCTTATCAGCAGATTCCGCAGTGGGAAAAGAGGGCTTCCACGCAATCTGGAGCCGCTGCGCAGAATGGCGGATATCCTTGCCGAACGCTGTAACGGCGAATATCAGAGAAGGGCTCTGTCAGAGCTGGCGGGTGTCAGACGTGTCCTGATTGACAAGCAGGATCAGCTGGCAGAATTTTTATTCTGCTGGATGTGCGGTGATGCGGACGGAGTTGACCGCTTCATGCGCAGCTTTGAATCACTGACGATTAAAGGGGTGGCTGCCAACTCCACATCGGAAACTGCATCAATCAGTCGGAAAGGGAATTTTATTCATTTTGGAAATGAGGGAAAACGTGCTGCGGTGCGGTTCATGTATCAGCACCTGCTGGCCCGTCAGGTACCGGGTACTATTTGCATTCTTGCCGATGAGACCGATGATTGGCTGATGGAAGATTATGATTTCACCTCCCAAATGCAGTCCTGGCTGCTGGACTGTATCCGACAGGGATGTCAGATCTGTCACATCATTCCCCCGATTTACTCTGGTGATCAGATTCTGGAAACTCTGGCCCGCTGGATTCCGCTCTACATGACCGGCAGGGTAAAAGCCTATTTTTATCCTCATATCCGTGACCGCCTTTACCGCCACACAATCATCATACAGCCTGGAGAAATCGCAATTGCGTCCCATTCCATGGCGGGCGAGCCCACCAGCTACGCTACCATGCTGACTACAGACCCTGGGGTTCTTAGGGCTACGGAAGCGGAATTTCAGGCTTATCTGGCCCTGTGCCGGCCTATGCTGAATACGTACTCGGAGCCCCAGAAGCTGTTTCAGTGCTTTATGAAATTTCTTTCGCCTCAGAGCTTCCGTATTCAAAAGCTGATTTCCTTATCCGCAGTGACCGCGCCCTTTGAACTTGTCGCGGACTCCATCGAAAAAAGAGAAGATCCTGAGCAGAAACGCCTGGGCGAGCTTTATCTTCAGGAGATGAAGCAGCTGGAGCAGAAGCAGGATCAGTACAATCTGATTGATATGGTTCATCTGGCCAGTGCTGAACAGGTTCGTACCGGCACAGTGCCCATCACCGCCACCTGCTGGTCGGTCGGTGCCCTTTACTATACTCCAAAGACCTATGCCCTGCATTTGAAAAAAATTCTGCATATTTTGAACACGCATGAAAATTATCACTTTGTTCCGCTGGAAGGGGATGCTGAACAGGAGAGCTCCCTTATGGTTAAGGAAAATCACAGAGCTCTTCTTGTACATAACTCTGAACCATTTACCGTCTTTGAAATATCGCAGCCTGAGATTGTAGGCCTGTACCGGGAATACCTGCTTCGCCTGGCAGAGAAAGTGGGATATAAGGGGATTCACCGGACGAAGATTAAGTCAAGGCTTCGGGAGCTGATACAAGAGTTGGAAGAGTGATGAAAGGAAAAGGTGTTGCTATGGATCGACTACAATACCGTGGCTGCCAACAGATACATATGAGATTTTTATCGCATAAACAGATTGAATACATAATTTCAAAGAGATGATCCTTATAGTGGTGGAGGAAATGGATCGGAAGCTTGTATATTCCTAAAAGCCTGAAAGTATATGGATATCATTATAGAGAATCAAGAAATTCAGATCTGCATTCACATAATATATGGAATAGGATAAATTCTGTCCTGCAATAAAAAGAGCATAACCCAATTGAATACGCTCAACGATATGCCATATCATATTGACTACCACGGGCTCCCTGCTGGAACATACCGGGCGAGAAGAGACTTCATACAGCATAGCCGCAAAATCGATAACCGGTCGAGCAACCATAGTAGAGTCCACCTTCAGCCGATCCATATATTACATGTTTTCGTAAGGCACGAAAACATCTGTTCGCAAATGATGTCGGAATACATGCATCTTGTAAAGATGGTCATAAGAATGCTGAGGGCCGTCTCCTGATTCTCTTTAGCGCGAAGTGCCTGTATTTATCAATTCGTTAAATCAAATAGAAAAAAACGACACCTGAATCATAGACAGATATCGTTCTGATTTTTGTCTGAACTTAATGAAAAAGCATACCAAATCGTATGCTTTCTTTGTCTTTATGCCTATATCATACCACAAATGGGCCGTTTTTTCCAGTCTTGTATGCAAACAGTGTCCGTGATATATCTATTAGACACGGATAAGGAGGAATGCAAAATGAGAAGGCAGAACACGCTGGAGGTATTACAGGAAGGGGAAAGCTGTCTCAGAAGGGAGCTTGCCTGCATCGGACTAGAGCTGCGTAAGGAGCAGATGCAGGAATTGTATCAATCACAGCAGCTGGCATTGCGACAGTATCGATGGGTGGAAACAAAAGAGGACCGTCTGTTCGACATACTGGGGCCGTTTTTAAAATCTCCCTACATGGCACTTCCAACATATATGCTGCACTTAAAACAGTCGATCTGGCTGTATTACCATGTACGCAGTCATATAGGCTGGCAGGTATCGGATGAGGAGCTGTGTGAAATACTGTATGAAGAGTATCTTCTTTATCACGGTGAAATCAGCCGGCAGCTCGCTTTGCGTATTTTACAGCGAGTGAAAAGGTCACAGGAGGAGTAGCGTATGGGATATATTGTTGGAAAACAGCGTGTTCGCGATTCGCTGTATGTCTTGCTGCAGCATGCACAGGAGGCAGGAGAAATCACAAAAAAGCGCAGGGAATATCTGTTAAAGCAGTGCGAACAGCTGGCGCAGGAGCTTGTCCTTTTGCTCAACCATAAGCAGAGCACCTCTTTGAGCATGGCGGATCATAAACGTATTTTAAACACCATCAGCTATGTGGTTTTACAGGGACTGGAGGAGATGGAAGAACGGTCTTTGCAGGAACTGGAAATAGATGCATGCTTTGAACGCGGTCTGCTTGTTTTACAGGATAAGGAGCAGCAGACAAGAAACCTGTTGAATCAGCTGCGCAGAAACCGTCTGCCGTTTTGCAATGAGCGCTACAACAGTGTGATGGAAGAACAGATACCGCACTATCTCGAGCAGCTGTGCACCTATGAGGGGATTTTATACTACAGTCACACCACAGAGGATCTGGACTATCCGCTGGTGGATGGGATTCCTCTGTTTCATGATATGTATCACCTCGATGGGATGGATCTTGTCCTGTATTATATGGAACGCTTTGCACTGGAGCATACCTTTTGCGAATACTTTCGTGAAGAGCTGCCGGAATTTCTCCGACGCTATGAACTGCAAAAGGGAGTGACTGTGGAATATTTAGGCTTGAATCTTTGTGAGCTGCTCTGGTATCAGTGCTTTGCATCCCTCATGCTGTTTCAGCAGCCCTCACTTTTGCTGGCAGAGCAGGATGTAAAGCGTCTGCGGGCGCTGCTGCGGCATTGTTCACTGCAGGAGGCTGTTGGGCAGGTCAATCATGCAATCGCTGTCCGTATAGGGAAAAGCGTGGCAGACTATCTCACACTGTTTGAAGAACAGCTGCAGGCGCAGCTACAGGTTTTCACAGAAGATGCTTATGCTCTGCTTGTATATGAGGAAGCAGTAGATGATCGTTTCGTCATCGACCTGACACAGGGAGAAGATGAGGAAACGTTTCTGGCGCTGCTGGAGGAGGTGGAGAAATATACCTGCCTGCAGGACAAAATTCAGTATGTACGCTCCCAGAAGATCAGTGCCTATGACCTGATCGATCTGTTGGAGAATGCTGTTTTTATGAATGAGGAGTATGATGCGTATTATGAACAGATGTCACTGGAGGAAATCGCTGTCCTGTTAAAGCTGTTACATCCTGCCGGTGGTAATTTTCATGAGGCATGGAAGCTGGATGATGCCGATCTGAGTGAAATTGAGCAGGAGCAGGAGTGGCAGAGCCGGTTTATCCATCATATCCGTCAGCGGTCACAAAAGGAGCGTGAAATGCTGTGTGAGCTGTTAAATAAATTAAGGATACGCAGCTGAAGGAAACCGTAACCGCTGCTTTGGATTCCTAGAATGAAGCTGCTGTTTGACAAGCCTTACGGTTTTGGCAGAGGCTTCGCCGAATAAGGAAACCGCCGCAGCTTTACCTTGCATGGCGGAAAGACGCCTTTTCGATTCATTTTTGCGTAGAAAAAGCCGATGTCTACAGGATAGCTTCGCATTCCTGTGAGCATTGGCTTTTATATATATATGCTCTTTTATTTTGCCAGCCGCTTTAAAAAAGCCTGCAGGATGTCCTCCCCGTCATCCTTCTCGTAGCCGTATTCTCCCATTCGAATTTTCGGCTTCATCTTCCCATGAAAATCACTGCCGCAGCTCATCAGGACACCATGCCGGCGGCAATAGGCATCATAATAGCGGTTATGCTTTGCTTCATGATAATTGCTGTAGGCCTCGATTCCATCAATTCCCTCATCCAGTGCTCGTTGCAGACGTTCCTCCCTTTGATAGAAGTTCAGCCATGGGTGTGCCAGTACGGCAATACCCCCGGCATCGTGAATGCGCTGCACGGTGTCCTTCAGGGATGGATATTCCACACGGACATAGCAGGGCTTTCCGGCACTGCACATATCCCAGTAGAAATTCACCGGCTGCGGCTCACAGCGTCTGCCTCCGGGCTGATAATCCGCAAACTCTTCTTTATCCTTATACTGCTCCATGATATGGTGCACAATTGCAGGAAACGGATTTTTACCTGCATATCGCTTTAAAAGTGCAGCGGGATCGATATCCAGGTCGAAGACCTCTCTGATTTTTTCCACACGCTGTATCTGCACGGCTTTTTTTCGTTCACTCAAAGAATCGAAAAGGCTTTGAAAATAAGGCTGCTCATAGTCGATGCCGTAGCCGAGCACGTGTACCTCCAGCTCTTCAAACAGCGTATCAAATTCCATAGCGGGAATTACGCGGATGCCCTTTGCCTCTCCCAGACGAACCATATCCGCAATTCCTTTCGGCGTGTTGTGATCACTCAGTGCAATCGTTGTTAAATGGGCTTCATCAGCCATATGAATCAGCTCCTGTGGTGTAAATTCACCATCGTTGCTGTAACAGGAATGCATATGTAAGTCAAAAGAATTCATGCGATTTCCTCCTTTAAACCAAGAGTATTATAGCACAGTCAACAAAAAAGAATATGTTTCAAATACCAAAAACCAAAACTTTGCGATTTTTCGCAGTATTTCGTCTTAAAACCAATTTTTTATGCTTCTTTTTTTGGAAAACTGCGAAATCAGATTGACGATAGGCAAAGAAAAACGTACACTAACCATGTGCAAAGGTGGTGAAGCGACATGTCGAAAGCAAGTGAAGCCAGACGGAATGCGCTGTATCAGAGAGTTCTGGGAGAAGGCAGAGTGCGGGTTGGAGAGCTGGCCCGGCAGCTGGATGTGACAACGGAAACGATACGTAAGGATCTCAAGGTGCTGGAGGAACGCGGCGTGCTGACGAAAAAGCATGGGAGCGCCGTCGTTCGCAATGCCTATTATCAGCTGCCCTTTGATGTCAAGCTGCAGGAGCATACGCTGGAAAAACAGCTGATTGCGCGTAAGGCACTGGAATTTATCGAGGATGATGCCATTGTCTACATGGATCCTGGCAGCACCTGTCTGCAGCTGGCGAAGCTGCTGCGTCTGAAGAAGAACATCACGGTACTGACCAATTCCCTGCCGATTGCGGATATCATCTGTGACAGCGGGCTGGATCTGATTATGACCGGGGGAAAGCTTCAGAAAAAAGGACGTGCGCTTGTCGGATATTACGCCACCAATGTCATTGATACGGTTCGTATTGACATTGCGTTTATGGGATGCGACGGCTTTATGGATATGGATGGTCCGATGACCTTTTCCATGGAGCATGCGGAGGTAAACCGTCATATTCTGGCGCATTCCAGAAAGAACATCCTGCTTTGTGATTCCAGTAAATTCACAAAGACAGCCACCTATCAGTTCGCCAAGTTTTCAGACTATGATGTCATGATTACCAACGAGCTGCAGGAAGGGCAGCAGGACTGCGTGAGTGAGGTCAAACAACTGATTATGGTAAAGGAGAACTAGGATTATGAAATTACAGCTGGCATTGGATACACTGACACTGGAGGAATGCATGACCCTGCTGCAGGAAACAAGAGGCAGCGTTGATATTGCAGAGGTGGGAACACCGTTTATCATCGAGGAGGGCATGCGTCCGGTAAGAGAGTTTAAACAGCATTTCCCGGAAATCGAAATTCTGGCGGATGCGAAAATTATGGACGCAGGAGAACTGGAAGCGGAAACAGCATTTAAAGCCGGAGCGGATATCGTTACCGTTTTGGGAGCGAGCAACGATGAAACCATTCTGGGCGCTGTGAAGGCCGCAAAGAAATACAATGGAAAAATCATGATCGACATGATCGCGGTAAAGGATTTGGAAGCTAGAGCAAAGGAAATCGACGCCATGGGTGTGGATTATATATGTGTGCATACGGCATTTGATGTACAGCAGACCGGAAAGAATCCGCTGGATGAGCTGATGATCGTCAACCGTGTTATCACACATGCGAAATCTGCCGTTGCCGGCGGTGTGAAGCTTGCGACCATTGATGCGATTGCATCCGAGGGGGCTGCGGTTGTCGTTATCGGCGGTGCCATCTGCAATGCAAAGGATCGTGCAGCTGCCGCAAAAGAAATGAAGCAGCATCTGAAATAGGAGGAAGCAGGGAATGAACAATAAGGAATATGCAGGGATCGTTCTGCAGGAGCTTACACACACACTGAGCTCCATTGATGAGGTACAGGCGGAGAACTTCGTTCAGCTGATTGATGAGGCAGACGAGGTGTTCTGTGCAGGTGCAGGAAGAAGCGGCTTTCAGGTGAAGGGCTTTGCCATGCGCCTGATGCATATGGGTGTGGCGTCCTATGTCGTTGGGGAAACATGTACACCGAATATCAAGGAAGGCGGCGTACTGGTGGTGTGCAGCGGAAGCGGAGAAACAAAATCACTTGTCAACCATGCCGCAAAAGCAAAGGAAATGGGGGCACGGGTAGCACTCATCACCATCAATCCTAATTCCAGCATCGCCAATATGGCGGATGTCGTCATTGAAATCAGCGCACCTTCACCGAAAAGTGCGAAGCAGGGGGATATCAAATCCATTCAGCCGATGGGATCTCTGTTTGAACAAAGCGAGGGAATCTTCATGGATATCGCTGTTATGATGCTGATGGAGCGCAGAGGCAAGGATTCCGATACGATGTTCGGAAGACATGCCAATATGGAATAACGTAATCATTGAACCATGAAAGCCTGTACAGGGAACTGACCATTCCTGAGCGCTTGGGCTGTCGTCCGCCGCAAAGCACAGGTACAGGATCAGAAAATATCTGATGGGAAAACGCCATCAATGCGGGCTGGCGGATGCAAATTCGCCGGTCCTTTTCTATAAAAGGGAGAATAACTATGCGAAGTCAAAAGAAAAACGTGGCCATGCTGTGCCTGTTCTACTTTCTGTCCTATGTCGCTTTTGTATTGCCTTACGGCTATATGCAGACCTTTCTGGAATATGTCGGCTATGATGTTGTGGAGCGCGGCATCATACTGTCCGGTACGGCTGTTGTAGCTATCATCACGCAGTTTTTTATCGGTTATCTATGCGATAAGTACAAAACGGATAAGAAGTTCTTTAACCTCTGTCTGATCGTCTTTGTCCTTTCCACGCTGGTGATGTATCAGGTGACACAGCGCAATTTCTTTCTGCATCTGATTTTTATATCCCTGGTTGGCGGTATGTTTCGTACCACGCTGGCAGTGCAGGATACCTGGACATTGGAAACGAGTGAAACCTGCCGCAATAATTTTGGTCCGATACGTGCATTCGGTGCGATTGGCTGGATGATCGGCAGTCCGATCGGTGCTCTGGTTGTCGAGCATTACGGCTATCCCGCACTGGGCTATGTGTTTGCGGGTCTTGCGGTTTTAAACATCCTTTTGACGATGTTCATGCAGGATGCGGTTAAGGTGGAAAAAAGCGGCGGGATTCATGCCTCGGATTTAAAGGAGCTGCTGCTGGATAAGAAATATGTTGTCGTTGTTCTGATTTTCCTGTTTATCAACGTGATTGCGACTGCGGATATCTACACGACGGTGGATAAAATGATGGCACTGGGCGCGAAGGAGGGCATGGTCGGTGCCAGATGGAGCATCCAGGCATTTACCGAGCTGCCGCTGTTTTTTGCGGGAACGTGGCTGTTGAAGAAATTCGGTGATTATAAGCTGATGATGTTTGGTACCTTTATGTATATCATCCGCTTTCTGGGCTATGCCGTTGTACAGAGTCCGGAAATGATGATCGTGGTCACGCTGATGCAGTGCATCACTTATCCGCTGATCATGATTACCAGCAAAACACTGGTGGACGATACAACGCCGATTCATCTGCGAAGCAGCGGGCAGACGATTGCCTCCGCCTTTTATGTGGGACTTTCTCTGCTGATCACCCCGGTGATAGCCGGAGCGATGGTATCCTCCCTGGGGGCCGATTTGACACTGGCGCTGATCGGCCTGAGCGGATTTGTACCGCTGGGACTTGGTATATTATACAAACGTCTGGATTAACAAATGTAACCGGTTATCACCTGCTCCTTAATTTCTGTGAGAAAATAGTGTATAATACGAATTAGAAATGTGAGGAGAGTTCGTATGAGTAAATTTGATACAATGGATTATATTATCTGTGCAGCAGTTCTGTGCTACGGTATTTATCTGACCGTACAGAATGTGCGCCTGTTTCTTGCCAATGAGAAGGTGAGAAAGGAATATCTGAATAAGCATAAGGACGGCTATACCATGGTAAATCAGTATCTGCCGTATATGATTTTTTTCCTGGGCTTTTCTGTGATTGGCATCATCGGTATCTTTGTGATGGAAAAGAATACGAAGGATGAGCTGTATGTCTGCTTTGCGCTTGCATTGATGGCGATTATCAGTGCGGGTATGGCACTGGACTCCATCGTGAAGCGGCGGGCGATCGTGGATGATGACGGCTTTGTATATGAAAAAGCGCATTATCGCTTTCGCTCCATTCTGTCGATGGATCCCATGAAATCCATTATCAAGAATATCGATATTCTGACAACGGAGCGCCAGCACGTAGTGGTATCCAAAAAGATGGGTGTCTATCTGCATGAGTGCTTTCTGGCGTGGAAGAAACGCAAGAAAAATAAAAATAAATAAAGAAATCTGGAGGAGGAAGCTATGATTAAACTAGCGGTATTTGATGTTGACGGAACTCTGGTAACGAAAGGGAACCGCAGGGTTCCTGCATCGTGTGTCCATGCTCTGAATGAGCTTTCAAGGAAGGGAGTGAAGTTGGCAATCGCCAGTGGCAGACCTCCTTTTGCTATGGAGCAGAGTCTGCTGGAGCAGGTGAGCTTTGATTACTTCGTCTGCAGCAACGGTGCATTTGTGCGCAATGCACAGCATGAGGTGCTCTATCATTACAGCTTTACCATGGAGGAAACACGAAGCCTGATCCATGCCTTTAAAAAGACGGATAATGCATTGATGTTTCAGTGTCAGGATGCGGCACACTGCTATCACGGCTATAAGCGGATTGCCAATATGCTGCAGAATTTTCTGGGACGACTGGATATTCTGGTGGATGAGCGGGAATCCGAGGGCTATCTGCAGGATACCATGCCTCTGGCAGCTGTCGCTAAAATAGAGGATGCTGATCTGGATATGATGAAACAGCGCTTCCCGCAGTTTTTGTTTACACCGTTTGATACCTGCTTTTACGATATCAACGGTGCCCATGACAAGGCAACGGGTGTATCGCATATATGTGAAGCGATGGGCTGGAGCATGCAGGATGTGATCAGCTTCGGGGATGATTACAACGATCTGGAAATGATAAAAGCATGTGGCATCGGCGTTGCGATGGGGGATGCCAGAGAGGCTGTGAAGGAAGCAGCGGATTATGTGAGCGGGCTGTGCAGCAGAAACGGAATTGCACAGGCACTTTTACATTATGGATTGATTGACAGGGTGTGTGATGATGAAGCTGTTTCTGAGTGATCTGGATGGAACGCTGATCGATGTACATGGCAATATACAGGAGCAGGATGTGCAGGCGATTCATACGCTGGCAGAGCGCGGCATTGCTTTTGGTATTGTAACCGGGCGGGATTACGGCTTCTGTCAGAAGCTGATCAGCCGTTATAGACTTGCTGCGGATATGATTATCGGAAATAACGGTGGATCTATCTGGATTCGTGATGAGAAGGTCATGGAGGAGCACATTGAAGCCGGGGATGCAGTACGCATTATGGAGTTTTTAAAGGATCATGTGGATGAGATCAATCCCTTTGTCTGCAATGAGCAAAGCACCTTCTTCTTTATGAGGGAGCAGTATGCACCGGAGCACTGGAACGAGGTAAGAGAGCAGCTTGCCTACCTCGGTGATATTGCTGATCGGGATCTGTTGCGATATTTGAAGGAGAAGCAGGAGCCGGTGGTGAAAATCAGTATCCATACGTATACACAGGAACGCCGGGATACCTGGCTGCCGATTCTGCGCAGGCAATTTCAGGATGCCTATGAAATCCTGCCGACATCCTTTGATTACATTGAAATCACCCGTAAGGGAATCGATAAGGGAAAATCCTTTTTACAGGCACTGGAGTATTGGAAGCTGTCACAGGCGGAGGTCGCATTCATCGGGGATGGTGCCAACGATATTCCACTGTTTCATGAGGTGGAAGTCAGCTTCTGTATGGCTTCGGCAGCACAGGAAGTGCGCAGGGAAGCTGCACATGTTGTAAAAAGTGTTGCAGAAGCTGTGACTTTTGTTATAGAATAGAGTACAAGCAACATAGTAAATAACTTAAAGGAGTGTTTTTATGGCTAAGAAAAAAACAACAACAGGGCAGACATCGGCGAGGATGGTTATGGATGTTCTGAAAAAGCATTACGCGTTCACACCGGATACGGCCGTTGGATACGATGCATTTAAAAATCTACGACTGTCCACCTCTGTGATTGCATACACCATCGCCAATCTGATGGAGACCGATGTCATTATGAAAACCGATGATGACCGTTATTATTTCGTAGAGAAAAACTGGAACAAGGTCGTGCATAAGGTGAATTTCGCCTATGTCATTCTGCTGGGACTTCCTATCATAATCCTGCTTATTTTCTTAGGCATTCAGATGCTGATGAGTTGATGATAAAAGAAACCCGCTTCTGAAAAGGGCGGGTTTTATCTGTGCTTTTGTATACTTAAATTTTCTTATAAAAAAACCTGTTCCTCAAGGCAGCTTGTCTGCGTAAGGAAAACAGGTTTTTTTAGGCATCAGGTATTATCGGACAATGTAACCCAGTCCTGCATGCGTTTCATACTCTCGAGTGTTTCATTATAATCGGTCTCTGCTTCCAGCGATACGGCATTCTCATATCCGTATTTTCGCAGATTGGAAAAAATCATCATGAAGTCGATATCTCCCATGTCGAAGGCAACATGCTGAAACGGCTTTTCCAGTGCGGCATTGTATGCATAATCCTTAATATGGATGTGATCGATCCAAGGATAGATATAATGCAGTTCCTCCTCGAGTGAAAAGGTCAGATACTCCGCAGGGACATTTTCCTTATAGGCACGGTAGCTGTTTGCCGGATCCCATAGCAGCTTGAGATAGTCACTTTTTATGGCCTTCACGATCTGAATGCTCATATGGCCCTTAGGAAGGTGGGAATACGGACAGTTTTCCAGCACCAGCGTCACATGCTCCTCCTCCGCAATCTGCACAGCCTGCCGGACATTTTTCATAATCAGAGCGATATGCTCCTGTGTGCCATAGGCAGGCGGCCGGTTATCCGGAAAGCGGAAAGGAAAGATGCGTACCCTTGGACAGTTCAGCTTTTTAGCAATGCGGCATGCATTTTTCAAATAGCGAAGATGTGTAGGGACATCCCCTTCAATCGCATGAAATGCCGGATTAAACAGACTTACTTTATCGTTCTCCATCAGCGGACACAGAAAGAAGACGGTACTGGCGATACAGGAAACCTTGAGTTCATAGGTATTCAGCAAGGTGCGAATGGTGTTGATTTCCTTCAGGCTGCATTCTTCAATACTTTTTCCAAACACATTATGCAGCTCCACGTGCGTATAACCATAAAGCCTGGCTATGCGTAAGGCGGTTTCCAGATCCTCATCGATCTGGTCAGTAATTACAGATGCGTACATAAGCTCACCCCTCTGCAATTATTATAACAATATAACAATATACTTGCAATCGGTTTCAAATAAAATCTTAAAAATATGTTATAATGTAATTACAATGAGTTGCTTTTCGGCTGGTTCCATTGTATAATCAGTTTGAAAAAGGAAGAAGGAAAGAGGTAGATAGTATGTATCCTATGAAGCTGAAGCCTGTATATGATAAGACCATATGGGCAAACGACCGTCTGACAACCATGCGCGGTATGGAAGAAAAAGGGATGGGCACCTGCTGGGAGATCAGTGCCCATCCGCATGCAAAAAACGTTATACTGAATGGGGAATATGCAGGGAAAACGCTGGATGAGCTGATTCAGGCGGATCCGCAATCCATACTGGGAGAAAAACAGCTGCATCAGATGCTTCGCCTTGCATATCTGGATGCCAGAGAGGATTTATCCATTCAGGTACATCCGTATGACGAATATGCAAGAGCGCATGAAAACGATGAAGGGAAAACAGAATCCTGGTATATTCTGGAAGCAGATAAGGGAGCTACGCTGGTGGCCGGAACGACTGCGTCGGATGCAGCGGTGATCAAAGCTGCTGTCGAAAATGATCAGGTGGAGGATTATGTGCGCAAGGTCGAGGTGGAGGCCGGTGATTTCGTATGCATTAATGCCGGTATGCTGCATGCACTGGGAAAAGGCATTCTCGCACTCGAGATTGGACAGAATTCCAATACGACCTATCGGTTTTATGATTATCATCGTAAGGATGCGAATGGCAGGGAGCGAGAGCTGCATATCGATAAAAGCTTTGATGTCGCAGATTTCGGACTGCACTGTAATAAAGTGGCAACACCTTTTACGGATGCGGATACCACGCAGGAGAAGCTGCTGGTTGACCGGAGGGAATTCAGTGTGCGCCTGGTGGATGTTGCGGGAAGCTACGTGCTGCCGCAGGATGAAAAGCGCTTTTACTGTCTGAGTAATGTTTCCGCAGACTGTGTCCTTCGCTATCAGGGAGAAGAGCTTCCATTTGCATTTACTGAGAATATTTTCGTACCGGCGGGCTGTGCGGACATTGAAATCTGTGGGAAGGCACGTGTTCTGGTAAGTTTTGTAAGATAAATTTTTCACACAATATTCACATAAAAACGTGTATACTGCTAAAAATAGCTGTAAATATGCGTTTTTTTCTATTTCAGATAGGACATTTTGGTTAAAATGTGTGATTACATTTGTAATTATGTGAGAAAAATTTATCAAAACAGTTGAAATTACGAGGAACGTGGTGTAAGATTACAATGTAAATAGCGGAGGTAAGCGATTACATTTCAACGAAAGCTGGTCACTTCGAAATGTGAAAGCTGCCATAACACAGACAGAGCTGGTATGGTCTGATGTTTCAAAACGTATACCTTATGAGACATGCTGGAAAATCCCTGTTTTCTATGCAAAAGCATAAAAAAACAGATGATTTTCCACGATTATCATCTGTACTGTTAAGTATAGGTAAATGCATAAGGCAGGTAAGAAAAAGGATTTGGTAGGGAAGCCAAAATATTTTTTTGGCCTTTCACACCGTAGTTTTGTTCTGTGTCCGTGAAAAAAAGGAGGACGACAAATGAAATACGTGATTATGGTAAGTCATGGTGAATTTGCACCGGGATTGCATTCCGCTGTCAAAATGATGACAGGGGAACGTGACGATGTCCTGAGTACAAGTCTGAAGGCAGATATGAGTGCTGATGAATTTGCAGCTAACTTCAGAACACTGGTTGAACCGCTGAATGCAGACGACAGTGTTATTCTGCTGGCAGACATTCTGAGTGGATCTCCATTCACCAACGCACTGGCTGTTCTTGATGAAAAAGGCCTGATGCCAAACACATTAGTGATTGCAGGTATGAATATGCCGCTGGCAATCACCGCCGTATTGATGAAAGATAATTTTGACGATGCAGAGCTGTTGAAAGAAACACTGCTGAGCGAGGGTCATGCCGGTCTTACCGAATTCAAGGTAGAGAGCGATGACGCGGAAGACGATATTTAAACATCGGAATTTAATCTAAGGAGGACATAAATCATGATTAGTTTTGTACGAGTTGACGATCGTATCATTCACGGTCAGATCATCACACGCTGGTCCAAGGAATATCCTTGTGACGGTATTATCGCAGTAAACAACAAGGCTGCTACCACACCTGTTTTGAAACAGTCATTTGTAGCATCCACAGACAAAAAAGTATTTGTATGGACAAAGGAACACTTCCTTGAGAAGGCACAGACGGTGCTTGACAGCAACAAGCGATACTTCCTGATTACGAAGAATCCGGTTGACATGAAAGAGCTGCTGGTTGACAACAAGTTTGTACCAAGTGATGTAAAACGTGTTGTTATCGGACCTTGCAACGACCGTCCGGGCGCTACCAAGCTGGGACAGAACCAGTCCATCACACAGGAAGAAGCAGAAGCATGCGAAGCGATGACAAACGCTGGTTACGATGTATTCTTTGCACTGCTGGAAGAAACTGCTATCGGTTCCTGGCCAAAATTCAGATCTAAATTCGGATACTAATAAATTGGGAGATTTGTGTTCGAATTAGATTAGATAAATTCAAAAAGGAAAAGGAGATGAATTTATGATTTCTTGGGTACAGGCTGCTTTACTCGGTCTTATGAGTTGTTGTGCGGCCTCCACAATTGCATGTTTAGGTACTACAGTTGGTAACTACACATTGAACAGACCATTGATCGCATCCGTATTTGTAGGGTTGATCCTTGGTGACGTTAAGGGATGTATTCAGATTGCAATCCCTATGCAGATTATTTATATCGCGCTGGTAACTCCAGGTGGTACCGTAGCAGCGGATTTACGTGCCGTTTCTTACATTGGTATCCCTCTGGCTTGGGCTCTTGCAAAATCCCAGGGTCTTGACCTTGGTGGTTCTGAAGCAAGCGGTCTTGCAGGTGCTTTAGGTGCCATGGTTGGTACTGTAGGTACTGTACAGTTCTACGGAACTGCGATGATGAACCTTGTTTGGCAGCACATTGGATGGGCTCGTCTGGACAAGAAAGATTTCAGTATTATCGGTAAGGTTGAAGTTATTTTCCCTCTTATCTCTCACTTACTGATTTCCTTCATCCCAGTTATGCTGATTGTTTATTATGGTGCAGATGCTGTTGACCAGTTCAAGGAAGCACTGCCTATGGGTTCCTGGTATATGAAATCCCTGTTTACATTAGGTAGCTTGCTGCCTGCAGTCGGAATCGCAATCCTGCTGAAATCCGTTGTAAACAAGGCAACTGACCTGATCTTCTTCTTATTTGGTTTCACACTGGCAGGTTCTATGCACCTGACGCTGATTGCTGCAACTGCAGTTGGTGCTGTATTTGCATTGATTAACTATCAGATGACAATGATTAGAAACAGAGCTGCAGCAGGTCCTGCAGGAATTGACGATGATGAGGAGGACATTTAATTATGAAAAAGGTATCGAAAAAGTCATTAAATAGTTCTTTCTGGCGTTGGTTCTATGGTAACCTGACTTGCTTCTCTCATGAGCACATGCAGACATTCGGTTACATGTGGTCCATGTTACCAATTATCCAGGAATTATATGAAACGAAAGATGAGCAGGCTGAAAAGCTGCAGACATATTATCCATTCTTCAACACAGAGCCTCAGATTGGTTCTATCGTAGTTGGTATTACCGCTGGTCTTGAAGAAGCTCGTGCAAACGGTGCTGAAGAAATCGATGATGAAATGATCAATGGTATTCGTGCAGGTCTGATGGGTCCTTTGGCTGGTATCGGTGACTCTCTGATCGTTGGTACGTATATTCCAGTATTATTAGGTATTGCATTAGGTCTTGCGGAAGGCGGATCCATTATTGGTCCTCTGTTCTATATCGTTGTATGGAACGTGACTAGTATCTTCTTCCAGAAATGGATCTATAACAAAGGTTATGAACTTGGTGGTTCTGCTGTAGAAGTTATCGTTGGTGAGCAGGCAACTGCATTACGTGAATCCGTAATTGTTATGGGTCAGGTAATCGTTGGTGCTATGGCTGGTACTTGGGTATCTATTACTACTTCTGTACAGCTGACTACTTCTATTCAGAATAAAACAGAAATGGTTATTGAAGGTTCCAAAGTAATCGAAAAGGTTACAGGAACTCAGGAAGTACCTGTATTACTGCAGGAAAAACTGGATGGCGCATTCCCTGGCGTATTGACTCTGCTGTTCGTACTGGGCTGCTGGTGGTTAATGGCTAAGAAAGCAATTAGTCCAATCAAAATTATGCTGCTGATGGTTGTTGTAGCTATTGTCGGTGTTCTTGTTGGATTCTTCGATCCAGGTCTGTCTTACTAATCAACAAAAAAATAGAAATATCATCCCTGCCTCCCAAGTGGGGATGATTTCTTTATAACAGGAGGTATAAGCGATGAAGAAATCAGAGAAGGATGCATTGAAACAGAAAATACAGTCTGAAAATATACTGGTACGACGGCTCGGAAGCTGGGTCAAGGTTGGAGGGATTATTTTCCTTGTGACTGCAGGCCTTTGTGTCTGGGGATTTACCGGCATGAAAGATCCTATTTTACCGGATATCAGTGATACAGTCCGAAATGTAGTTAAATGGATTGCTCTGGTTGGTGCAATTCTATCTGGTGGATTCACCATTATGTCCTTCATGAGCTTCCGTAATGGGAAGAAGCATGTTTTAGCAATGATTGATGAATTGAAAGGGTTTTAAGAATATCCCTTTTCTAATTCTGATGTATGAAAACTTCCTATGGGAAGTTTTTTAGTGTTTATATAGTGTATAAATGTGTATGAAAATATTGACATACACATCTAAGCGTATTTAAAGACGAAGGAAAGTCATATGATGGGATGACTTCAAAGCAGATGATGAAACTGCTTAAACAGGGCACTTTTATTGAGATACAACAGGTAGGTTACCGTAGAATATTGCATAATCCTGTGACCAATAAAAGCGTTGCTGTTCCTTTTCCTGCAAAAGATTTATCCAGCGTTATTTGAAAAAGAAGATAGTCGCTATACTGTTACGTTTCCGGATTCGCCAGAAGCTATCACGTGTGGAGACACATCAGAGCAGGCGATTGAGACGGCCAAAGAGTGTTAGGCCTTTGTTTGGATGTGAGAAAAAGAAAACAAAGAAGAAATTCCTGTAATGAGTGATTCATTTACGATCAACTATGCAAATGGCGTGTTTATTAGGATGATTGAGCTTACTTCCAATAAACTTAATAAATGTTATAACAAAAAAGTGATAAGTAAAATGTTACAATTCCAGCCTGGCTAAATGAATTAGATGAAATGCTTATGTTTCATACAGCATCCATACAGCAATCCTGTATTCATACAAAAAAAGGTAAGTGCTTCCGTTTGTACTAGGTATAAGCGTTATCATGCTTCAAAAGTATTTTGGTATTCTGCCTTTTAAACATTCACAAGCCGAAAGAAAGCTGATCTTTATGATATCAGAACATGTTTCCAATATATGCTATACAATAGGCGGCAAAAGGAACACTATGACTGAATCACCTTAGAAAGTGATATTCATTTACGATAAAAAAGAATAACCGATGATCAGTTATTCTTCCATTTCTAAATTAGCATTATATACATCGAAATATTTTTCATATAGAGTGAAATCTTCATCAACGAGAATAGCACCCGCAAACAGTGCCTCCGGATATCGGTCAATCGCCTCCTGCGTTGTTGGGCGTGTGTTTTGACTGCGTTCCCATTTTCCGTTTCCTACAACACGATAATCATTATTTACATGCTCAACACATTTATTGCCAAACTTATCCAGCATCATAGGAATATACATTTCCTCGGCATACCAGGATAATTTGAAAGTCGTGGAGCAATAGTCAAAATTATCTGCAAGGATCTGTGCACTGGTATGCGTCAGCATAAACCAGGGACTGCCAATTTGAATGACATCATCCAGAGTTCTGCGGATGTGCAAAGCATACAGTAAGCTTCCAAAGCCTCTGGTAATTGCACGTGTCGCTTTTCCTCTGGGAAAGGCCAGAAGATTTGTGAAGGGATAATACTTTAAAGTCTTTTTACGCAGCGCAGGCTCCTCTTTCTCAGAGGTTTCCACATAATAGAAATCCTTACCATTCTGTTCTTCCAGAAATGCGGTAATTTCCTCCCTCGTTTTTATCGGCATCATACCATCATTCAAATTGATATAATAATCAAAGCCTATCTGAACAGCTTCCTTCATTTGAATCAGTGTACCCCTTGCCATTGACATATCGCCTTCCTGAGCGAATTCCTGTGTGTGGGAAATATGTACTCTGGAATAATCCATGTACACAAATTGAACCTGCTCTCTGAGATCATCATCATTTATCATGATAAAAACGTGATCCCCTTGTTTGGTAAGCTGATTGATCGTTTCTACAACCTCATCGTATTTCCGGTCTGAATGCATCAGATATGCTATTTTCATAATCATTCCTCCATATACTACCAGTCTATTATATCATTTTCAGATGAAAATTGTAGTGATAATCGTCATTAGAAACTGGAAGGTAGGAAGAAAAGGTATAGCAGGTATTGATTTGCTGTAATTAAGCATAAAGCTGTTCAATTTCGAAAGGGAAAATGCTGATCTATTGATTTTATTAGGTTGAATTTGATCATATGAAAACGGATAAAATAGTATCTATATATAGACATTAAGCTGGTTTAAGAAAAATGTTATCTATTTATTTCCGCCTAAAGAGTGTGAAGGGGATTATGGAATCAACCTTTGATCGTATGGAAAAAAAGGCAATCTGATAAGATTACCTGTGCGGTTCGTAAGTGCACTCTTTGGTATATTCTGATTTGACGGATTATATTTCTATGTACGCTGATAAAAAATATCCTATCACCAATAACAGGATATTCTTTTTCGTGTTATTTCAGCCAGCCGAAATCCTTCAGACAGGCATCCACATTTTCTTCAAAGGTACCAAAATCAATTCCATGTGCTTTCAGCTTTTGAGTATTCAGACGATAATCACGGAAGCGATCTGCATACCGCTCATGATTCGGAAGGATGCAGGCATCGATCTGTTCCTGTGTGAATCCCAGCTTCTGTGCTACGATTTTAGCGGACTCATAGGTGTTATGCGTGTTGGTATCGGATACATGATAGATACCGGAAGGCAGCTCGATAATTTTATCAAATACATCCGCCAGCTTTTGTGCATACGTCATTCCTCGAATCTCGTTCACCGTAAATTTAGCAGGTGTCTGATAGAACATGGCATTCATAACGTTACGAATAATGTTCGGTGATGCCTTGATTCCCGGACGACTCATGCCAAGCATCCAGGAAAAGCGCAGTATGATGTAGTCCTCCAGCACGGAGGTTATAAAGTCTTCGCATTCCACCTTGTGATTGCCGTATGCCGTAACCGAGCATAACGGTGTATCCTCTGTGAACGGTCCCTCCTCAGTTTTGCCATTGAAGCATTGCTCGGTACTGATAAAAATCAAGCGGGCATTCTTCTCTTTACAGGCCTTGGCGATTTCCTTCGTACCGTCCACATTGATGCGGTGTGTCAGCTCCGGATGATTTTCACAGTCCGCTGTCTGTGCCATAGCTCCGGTATGAAAAACATAATCGTAATCATGGGTGTTAAACCAGCTGCGAACAGCAGCAGTATCCCCTAAATCCAGCTCTTTTCTTGTAAGTGGGATGATCTCCATGGTGCTTTGCATAGCCTCTTTTACCAGAGATGCGATAAATCCGTTACCTCCTGTAATCACCATTGTTTTCATTTCTGCTGACCTCTTTCGTTTCGGAAGCCTTCCAGAATAGCAATGGAGCTGCTGGTACCGATTCGTTCAGCACCTGCCTCAATCATAGCCTTGCAGGTTTCCCAGTCACGCACACCTCCGGCAGCCTTGACCTTTACATCATCCCCGACTGTTTCCTTCATCAAACGAACATCCTCCAGCGTAGCTCCGCCGGTTCCAAAGCCTGTACTTGTTTTGATATAATCCGGCTTCACCTTTTTTGCGATTTCCGCCAGCTTTTTAATTTCTTCCTTTTCCAGATAGCAGTTTTCAAAGATGACCTTACTGATTACCTTATGCGCACGACAGATTTCTGTAATCTGACGCATTTCCTCTTCAATATAGTCCCAGTGTCCCATCTTTGCTTCGCCGATATTGATGACATAATCAATTTCATCAGCTCCATCCTGTATTGCTTTTTTTGTTTCCTCCACCTTGATTTCCAAAACAGTCTGTCCCAGCGGGAAGGAAATTGCAGCACCCACATGCACATCGCATCCCTTCAGCAGCTCTTTGCAAACGCGTACCTGTGCGGAGTTGATTGCGACCATTGCAGTACCAAGCTCCCTAGCTTCCTTACATAGCTTTTCAAAGTCTGCTCTTGTCGCATATGCCTTTAAAAAGGTGTGATCGAAATATTTGGCGAGTGATTTTTCTGTTAGTGTATTGATGATATCCATATAATACCCTCCTTTAATGTAATTACATTATAACATTACGAACTTAAGTTGTCAAACAGAAGTCAATCCGTTATAATTAAGATATTGTGAAAAGGAGTCGGACAATTATGGATGAGCGAATCGCAAAACAGTTTACAATCAGTAAGGCATCACCGGTGCCCTTATATTTTCAGCTGAAGACACAGCTGGTGGAGCTGCTGAAGCAGGGGATTTTTCAGGCCGGGGACAAGCTGCCGACCGAAGCGGAGTTCTGTGAGCTGCTGGATATTTCGCGTCCAACTGTGCGGCAGGCCTTTTCCGAACTGATCAATGAAGGCTACATCACACGGCATAAAGCAAAGGGGACCTTTGTGTCACGCCCGAAAATCGAAGGCTACTTCTTTCAGAAGCTGGGAAGCTTTGATGAGGAAATGCGCAGTCTTCATCTGACCCCATCCACCAGAGTGATCGTCAGTGAGGTGATTGAGCTGCCGGAGGAGTGTGTGGAGATTTATCCGAAAAGCAAACGGGTATTTCACCTCCAGCGCCTTCGTTATGCAGATCATGAGGAGATGGTTCTGGTCAATACCTTCGTACCGTATGAGCACTTTTTGGATATCGAGCTGGAGGATTTCGAACAGTCTTCCTTATATGATATCTTCTCACAGAAATATCAGACTGAGGTTGCCTATGTCGATCGTACTGTAGAGGCAAGAAAAGCGGGTCAGCGGGAGCGTACGATTCTGAATATGGAGGAGGACGGCGTCCTGATGCATGTGGAAACGGTTGCCTATACACAGCAGGATGAGCCAGTGGAATATTCGATTGCGGAGTACCGCGGAGATCGTAATAAGTTTAAGATGCGATTGATTCGCAGAGAGAATTAACTGTCATTCAGGTGACGGTTTTTTCTTTTCAGATGAATTGTGAGCAGTATGCAAAGGGATGCATATTTTGCCTGTTTTTTTCTTTTTAGCGGTTGACAGAAGAAGGGAAACAGGATACAATACAGGTGTAAATGACATAATGATATAACAACTAGGAGGCGGTTATATGGAATTCTATCCTGGCTTTGATATCGAAAGCAGAGAGAAGGATATGGAATTTGTCTATGGACCGGACGTGTTTGGTCCGAAGCCGGAAAAAAGAACGCTGGAAGCAATCCGCTCCTCCCTGCAGGATCCATCCTGTACAGGTCCTGAAATTCTTTACAGCATTGTTATGGATGTAGGAAGAAAGCAGGATCACACAGCGATTACAGAACGCAATCTGCTGTATGGTGCTGTGACCTATGCAAAGGGAACCCTTGGAAAGGAACCGGTACGTTCCCAGGGGCATATTCACGCAATATCCCCGTCCTGCCAGTCCTCAACCTGTGAGGTGTATGAGATATGGGACGGTGAAGCCTTTATCTATATGCAGGAATATGGAAAGGACGATGCGGGAAACTGTTACGCAGTCCATGCGAAAGCAGGGGAAGTCGTCATCGTTCCACCGGGCTGGGTGCATGCGACCATTAACGCCAATGTGGAAAAGCCGCTGACCTTCGGTGCATGGTGTGTTCGGGATTTCGGCTTTGATTATGAGGAAGTGCGTGCTCATCATGGAATTGCCTATTTTCCGGTCGTAGAGGCTGGTAATATTACCTGGGAAATAAATCCTGCCTACAAAAATGCAAAGCTGCACGTGATAGCTGCACACGACTATCCGCAATTTGATCTGGAGCCGGGCAAGCCGATCTATACGCAGTTTATTGAAGACCCGGATCGCTTTCTGTTTGTATCAAGACCGCAGCTGAAGGAAAAGGAATGGGAGGAATTTCATAAATGAACGTCATTGAACCAAAAGTCATTCATGATTTTCAGGATGTAATCAGAGGCAGTGAGGTAAACACCTCCGTCAAGCTGTATCAGGATGCGAAAGGCTTCTATCGTACAGAATCTGCACTTGCGGATGATACGCTGATGTATGAGGTATATCACTATACGCAGGGGGATGACAAACGCGCAGGCAATCTGAACTGGGGGCTGACTGTATTGTATCCCGTACTGGTAAACGGCGAATGCAATATGACCCGCGGACACTGGCATGAAAACCGGGAATGTGTGGAATTTTATTTCTGCATTGCCGGAGAAGGATTGCTGATGCTGATGGATGAGGATGGGACAACCTGGGCAGAAAAAACCTATCCCGGCTCTCTTCACCATATTGACGGACATCTTGCACACCGGCTGATCAATACCGGTGATGAGCCGATGAAAATCGGTGCCTGCTGGCCATGTGATGCAGGCCATGATTATGCCGCAGTTGAACGTCAGCCGTTTGGATATCGCGTATATAAAGAAGAAGGAACCCTTCGTTTTGAGAAAGTAGAGGACTAGAGATGAAAAGCAATTACAACAAATTTCCATCAACAAAGATCAAAGGACATGAGCACGCTGCTGTTGTCGGCTACAACAATATTCTGGATACGTTGAAAAAGGAAATCCCATCCGGAAAGTATGTCATCACATGTGATGTGTATCCGGGGGTACGGGATGAGGAAATCCTTACAGAGCTGAAAAAGCTGGAGCCTTCCGTGCTGATCAATATGATAGATGTATTCAAGGAAGAAAAAACAATTACAGAACAGCTGAAGTATATCCTAACCGATGACCGTGTATTCGGCAAGATGTATTATGGAGAGGTTTCTGATTTTATTGATATGGAGAAGCTGGAGGCTGCGAAACAGCAGGTGGAAAAAGCCGATGGTCTCGTAATCGTGTACGGCTTTGGAGCATCACTGGTACATCCTGGCGATAAGCTGGTGTATTTCGATATGGCACGCTGGGAAATTCAGATGCGTTATCGTGCGGGTATGGGAAATTATAAGTGCAGCAATTATGACGAAGACCCGCTGCGTAAGAATAAGCGCGGATTCTTCATTGAATGGCGGATTGCCGATAAGCACAAGATGTCAGTGTTTGAGGATATCGACTGGCTGATTGATACCAATAAGGCAAATGATCCGAAAATGATTCCTGGCACTGCACTGCGCGATGCATTGAAGCAGATTGCACAGCAGCCGTTCCGTACCGTTCCGTATTTCGACCCGGGTGTATGGGGTGGACAGTGGATGAAGGAGGTCTGTGATCTTGATCGTGAAAAATCCAATTTCGCATGGAGCTTTGACGGTGTACCGGAGGAAAACTCCCTGTACCTGGAATTTGCAGATGCTGTCGTGGAGATTCCGGCAATGGATCTGGTGCTGTATCAGCCAAAGCCGCTGCTTGGTGATCAGGTTTATGCACGCTTCGGTGCGGAATTCCCGATCCGTTTTGACTTCCTGGACACCATGGGCGGACAGAATCTGAGTCTGCAGGTACATCCGCTGACAGAATATATCAAAAAGCAGTTCGGTATGCAGTATACACAGGATGAAAGCTACTATATGCTGGATGCCGGAGAGGGTGCCTGTGTATATCTGGGTCTGAAGGACGGTGTGGATCAAAAGCAGATGATTGAGGATTTACGCCGTGCAAACAAAGGGGAAATTGAATTTGATGCAGAGAAATACATCAATAAGTTCCCAGCGAAGAAGCATGACCACTTCCTGATTCCTGCCGGTACCTGCCACTGCTCCGGTAGTGAGGCGATGGTGCTGGAAATCAGTGCAACTCCGTATATCTTTACCTTCAAGCTGTGGGACTGGGGACGCGTTGGTCTGGATGGCCGCCCGAGACCGGTACATGTGGAGCATGGTAAAGAGGTTATTCAGTGGGACCGTACGACAAAATGGTGTGAGGAAAACCTTGTAAATGCAATTCATGAGGTGAAGCGCACAGAGGACTATGTGGAAGAACACACAGGTCTGCATGAGCTGGAATTCATTGAAACAAGAAGATACTGGACAGAAACCATCACCCATCATGATACCGCCGGTACCGTCAACATGCTGAATCTTGTGGAAGGAAGAGAAGCTGTTGTGGAAAGTGAAGAAGGAAAATTCGAACCGTTTGTTGTCCATTATGCGGAAACCTTCATTGTTCCGGCAAGCACCGGTAAATATACGATTCGTCCTTATGGAGAGTCTGTCGGCAGCAAAATCGGAATTATGAAGGCTTACGTAAGAAATAACTCCTAAAATATACGCATACATGATATAATAGTTACATGGAGGTGACTTCATGGAAAAGCTGGATTTTGGCAAGGGAGCCGTTCCGTTATATATACAGATAAAGAAGATCATCAAGGATAAGATTTTATCAAAGGAATATGCACCTGGTGATTCCTTACCAAGTGAAGCACAGCTGCAGGAAATCTTTCATGTATCCAGAATTACTGCGCGTCAGGCAATCGCACAGCTGGAGAGTGAAGGGCTCGTTGAGCGTGCCCGCGGCAAGGGAACCAGAGTTCTGTTTCAAAATAAAATTGAAGAGCAGCTTGCAGGTATCAAAAGCTTCACAAATGAAATGCTGGAGCGCGGTATACAGCCGGGGACACGCTGGGCACATATCGAGCTTGTAAAGGCAGACCGGCATGTGGCGGATATCTTCGGATGCAAAAAGGGTGATCTGGTGTATCGGCTGGATCGTGTGCGGACCGGGGATGATGTGCCGATTGTGTATTTTGTCAGTTATTTTTCCAGAGACAGAAATCTGCCGCTGGAGGATGAAAAATATACAGGGAGCATGTATGCGCTGCTGGATGAGCTGAATATCCGCAAGCCGGTGAAAACGCGTGAGAATTTCAAGGCGATAACGGCCCGAAAAGAAGAAGCGGAGAAGCTGGATATTAAAAAAGGCGATCCGCTGCTAATCAGAGAACGTGTATCCTATGATCATGAAGGCAACGTTCTGGAGTATACGATTTCCTATTATCCGGGAGAGCGTTATTCCTACTCTATTGAGCTTGGATAAGGGTGCGATTGCTTCGCATCCTTTTTTCAGGATAAGGGATGATAATTTGTAAAGCAGTCAATGCATAACGCAATACATGCGAGAATCGTACGCATGCAGCTATGAGAATGGAGGAACCTATGACAACCTTAGATAAGCGTATTCCCTATTATCCGGTGCTGATGGTATTGACACAGCCACCGGTGATCACGGATATCCCACTGGCACAGGGGTATTCCTTTCACCCCTATGAGTCTTCCTATAAGGAGGCCTGGATTGCATTGCATGTATCGCTTGGTCAGCTAGATAGCATGGAGGCGGGCAGACGTTATTTTGAAGAAACCTTCGAAGCTCAACCAAAGGAGCTTCAGCAGAATATGATTCTGGTGGTTGATGAAAACGGACAGCTTGCAGGTACATCCTCCGTCTGGGAGGGATATCATTTCGGTGAGCGCCGTATGCGGGTGCACTGGGTTGGTGTTGATGAACGGCATCAGAGAAAGGGACTTGCGAAGTCATTGATGCTGAAAACGATTCAGCTGTACAGCAGTCTGCATTGTGAGCATCCTCTGTATCTGACGACACAGACGAACAGCTATGTAGCAATTTCCATGTATCAGCGTCTCGGCTTTACGGCGTATATGGGAAGTATGCCGGTGAATTTTCATGCGAATGCCGAAACCTTTGCAAAGGACAATGAGACCGCCTGGAGGATCATCGGGGAACAGCTGGACAAGCTGTAAGCAGGGAGACATACAGGTCAGCATTCTGACAGGTAAGAGTTGATATGCATTTCAATTAAACAAAAGGAAGCAGGGACTGTACGCTTAGCGGCAGACATGTGCTTCCTTTTTACATTTCTGTGTCTAAATGGATAAACCATGAAATCGCCCGACAATACTTATATGTGCAGCTCTGTATATGTGATAGCATGAATCGATGCCGTTTCGTTCTTTGGATCATTGCGTATTGCCAGAATGTGCTTTCAGCAGTGAATTACTCGATAATTTCATTTTCTTGGAAGAATTGATGAACAGAAACCGGTGGGGAGTAATAAAAGCCCTGAATCAGCGTGCAGTGCAGGTCTGTGAGAAACTGTACCTGCTCCTGTGTTTCCACACCTTCCGCAAGTATGGGGATGTGAAGCCTGTGCAGCATAGGGATGATGTGCTGTAAGAGTATCTGCTGGCGGCTGTTCCATGGACCGGCAAAAAAGGAATGATCCAGCTTTACCATATCCACATCGATCCAGCTCAGGACATGCAGGTTGCAGCGGGAGCTTCCAAAATCATCCAGGGAACAACGCAGTCCCGCCCCCTTCAGTCTTTGCACAAACATCTGTACCTGCTCTTTATGTTCAAAGGGAATATCCTCATGCAGCTCCAGCTCCAGCAAGGAAGGATCAACACCATAGCGTTTACAGATATCGAGGATTTCTCCAAGATAGTAGTGTCCGTCCTCAAAGGAAGCTTTGGATACGTTAATACTGATAGGAAGGAGTGGCTCTCCCTGTGCATGGCGCTGTGCAAGAAGCTGACAGACGCGTTCAAACATATAGGTGTCCAGCAGTCGGATGCAGGTATTCTGATCTGCGACAGGAAGAAATTCCTGCAGGGGTATACAGACGCCGTTATGAATCCAGCGAAGCAGTGCCTCTGCACCAACGACCTGCCGGGTCTTTGTATTGACTTTCGGCTGTAGAAACAGCTCGAATTCCTGTCGGTGCAGGGCGTTTAGAATTTTTTGTTCCAGCTGGTAGCGGTGATGCAGCTGTTCCTTGGCCTGTCTGGAATAAAAGGCATAGGATGTGGAAAACCGCTCGCAGTCCCGATCATGAAGGCGGCAGTATTCCGCACACTGTATGGCATCCTCCAGGGTATCCGAGGTATACGGCAGGCAGATGCCGAACGATAAAGCAAGCCGTGCCGCATACAGCTGCTGCGCGATTGCATCACAGCAGTCATCCAGGTCATATACCAGACGCAGCGCATCCAGTCGTGTATAGGATGGTAGTAGAAAAAGCAGACGGTAATCTGAAAGCTGTGCAATCTGCGCTCTTTTGGGAAGCAGGTGCTGTGCCTGTTCAGAAAGCTGATTCATAAGCTGCATCACCCGCGTTTTTCCAAACAGCAGCACAAGCTGTTCTGCATGCTTGATTCCCATGGTCATGACACAGCAGTTCAAAGGCTGCTCCTGTGCATGGCCTGTATTTGTTTTTTTCATAGCGACACCTCTGCTGTAAAGTGTTGCCGCTTTTTCTTTTTTTATGTATGCTTTCTGTGTGTACTGCTTGGAATATGCAGAAGCTTACGATATTTGGTGACGGTTCTGCGTGATACGCTGATATCCATCGTCCTCAGCTTGATGACGAGCTGCTGATCGGAGAACGGATGTGAGGGATCCTCATGGCGCAGGATTTCTGTGATTGCCCGCTGTACCGCATCACTGCTGTCACCCTGTGCAGTGGCTGTACGCAGGAGGCTGCGGATTGGATAGCATTCCCCGTGAAAAAGGTAATATTTGTGCTGTAAGGCTCGTGATACGGTTGAAACATGCAGACCGAGTTGATCTGCCAGCTGCTGCAGCGTGCAGGACTGCAGCTCATCCCCAAACAGAAAATGATGCTTCTGTATGCTAACAAGCTCATTCATGATCAGTAACAGCGTGGCATTTCTGCGATTCAGTGTTTCAAACAGCAGATTCGCCTCACGGAAATAGGCTTTCAGCTGCTCATTTTGTTCGATTGCCTGCACATACTGCTCCTGCACAAGCGTAGCGCCATAGCGCATGGGTACGATTTGAAGCTGCTGGTCCTGTACACAGATTTCCACCTCTGGCAATATCGTCTCCACGTGTTCTTTTGCGTACGCTGCACAGGGATCCGGATTACAGGTGCGCAGGGAAGCAATGACCTCCTTTACCTCCCTGACGCTCAGCTGCATCCCTCCTGCGATTGCCGCTAAATCAGCCTCAGCAAGCTCCTGTGCATATTCTGAAAGGATTTGTTCCCCCATGGTATTACGGGTTTTCCTGCATTGCAGAATCAGGGCTTCGCGAATACTGCGTGCCGCAACTCCACAGGGCTCAAAACCCTGCAGGATGCGAAGCTGACTCAGCAATGTCTCCTCATCAATTTGCAGGTCCTCACAATATGCGGAAACAGAGCCGCTTAAAAAGCCGTGTTCATCCAGCGATTCAATCAGATAGGCGCAGATAGCTTCATCATAGGGCTCACGCAGCGTGTGCAGCTGCATATACAGATCCTCCTGTAAGGATGGTCGCTGTATCGCATTTTGCAAAAGATAATCGTCACCCCGTGCACTGGGATGGAAGTCAAGAAACGGATTCTGCTGTACACATTCGGAAATCAGCTCCAGCAATTCCCGGCTGTCCATCTTCAAAATCTTTAATGCCTGCTGATTCTTGTGTGTCAGGATGTGTGTCTGCTTCATGGTCTGATTCTGCTGCAGGAATTGTGTCATATCATCACCTCTATCACTCTTTTTTATAACCTAGCAAAAAGCGTGCCAACATTTGCACGTTTCCATAAGTTTCCACATTGACTTTCAAATCTTTGCCCTATACACTTATCATAAGGAAAGGGAGTCGGTAACAGTATGTTGGAAAAGGTATATGCCTATGTGGTGGAGGCTACAAAGCTTGAATTGAGCGATCAGGGGAACTCGCTGTATATCAGTGAACAGCTGCAGCTGAGCCGCAATATGGTTTCACAGTATCTCAATCAGCTGTTTGCCGAAGGACGCCTGCTTAAAATCAATACCAGGCCGGTCGTTTTTTATGACGGGGATACGATAGAGGATATGTATGGTGTTTCACTGCATCAGCGTGAATTCATTTCCCTTGAGGAATTTCAAAAAGCGCTGCAGCCGCATCAGCCGCAGGATTTTGAGAAGCTGATTGGCTATGATGAAAGTCTGGCTTCGCTGGTAAATCAGTGTAAGGCGACGATATCCTATCCGCCCTCCGGTCTTCCGCTTCTGCTGTATGGACCGACAGGAACCGGAAAAAGCTTTCTGGCGCAGCTTATGTATGAGTATGCAATAAATCAGGGACTGATAGCGGCGGATAGAAAATTTCTGATTGTAAACTGCAGCGAATATGCGAACAATCCGGAGCTGCTGACTGCCAACCTGTTTGGTCACAAAAAAGGGGCGTTTACCGGAGCTGACAGGGATAATCCCGGTTTGATCAAGCTGGCAGAGGGCGGTGTTCTGTTTTTGGATGAGGTGCATTGTCTAAAGGCGGAATGCCAGGAAAAGCTGTTTCTGTTTATGGATAAAGGCATCTATCATATGGTTGGCGATAATGAAAAATGGTATACATCCAGTGTCCGTCTGATATTTGCGACTACGGAGAAGCCGCAGGAGGTCCTTTTAAAAACACTGCTGCGAAGGATTCCAATGATTGTCACTGTCCCATCCCTTGCGGAGCGCGGCTCTCATGAGCGGCTGCAGCTGATTCATTCCATATTTCAGGATGAGGAAAAGCGTATTCATAAGTCGATTCATATATCATCGCTTGTATACCGTCTGCTGTTAAGCTGTGAATGCGAAGGGAACATCGGAGAATTAAAGAATGCGATACAGGCAAGCTGTGTAAATGCATTATTTGCATCCGATCAAAAAAGCAGTATTCTGGAAATCCGTGCATTCAATCTTCCGGAGAAGCTGCGGGAAAGAAAGGATAGCGGAAAATCGGTGTCCAGAGAAAGTCAGCGTATGATTCCTGTTCATGAACTGAAAAGCTTTGTATTGAAGGAGCGCCCCATCATTCAGCTGCTGGAGCATATCCTTGCGGCATTTCAGGCCCCGCATGAGTTTCCTGTCTGTCTTGATGAAGCAGGGAAAGCGATGCATTCCTATCAGGAGGCCACGATGCTGCGAAGCAGTGCAGCATTATCGGGAAATGAGTATGTTCAGGGGATTGTTTCGAATATCTTCGATATGCTGTCTCTGCGCTATGGCTTCAAGTATGTGAACAATGACCTGATCGCCATTACGGCATGTATTGCGGATTGTATGCAGAATACACTGGAGCTTGGCAATTGGCAGGAGGCGAATCGCAAGCAGATGGCAGCCCTGCAGAAATTTCTGAAGCAGAAGCTTGCCAGAGAATATGCGATTGCCGGGGAAATCCGTGAGCATCTTGAAAATAACCTGGATTTGAAATTTGAGGATATGATTTCGGTGATTTTGTGTCTGCACCTGAAGCTGTTGAATCGTATGCAGGATTTGAACAAGCGGATCGGTATCATCATCGCACATGGCTTTTCCACCGCCAGTTCTCTTGCGGATGCCGTGAACAAATTTCTGGGGCGTTATGTCTTTGATTCCATCGATATGCCGCTGCATGTCACGACACAGGAAATCATTGAGCGTCTGAACCGATATCTTGGCAAAATCGGTCGTTTTGAGGAACTGTTTCTATTGGTGGACATGGGCTCTTTGGAGGACCTGTATAAGGGGATAGAAAATCAGAATGCCAATATCGGTATTATGAACAATGTGACAACCAAGTTGGCACTTGAGGTTGGAAACGGTATGATTCAGGGAACCGGCATGCAGGAGATATTTGATGCCGTGCAGACCTACAGTGCATATCATTATCATATCGTAGAGCATCGCAGAAAGGAGCAGGTGATTTTATGCTCCTGTGCCAGCGGGATCGGTACGGCAGAGAAGCTGAAAACAATTCTGACGGATTCCCTGCCGCATAACTTTCCGATTCAGGTTTTGACCTATGATTATAATACTTTGCTGGAGAAGCAGATGCACGACGCCTTTTTCGACACGTATGAGGTTATCTGCATAGTAGGCACGCTGAATCCCAATATTGAGGGAATCTGTTTCATTCCGATTGAGGACCTGATTATCAATGATACAATGGATGCATTGAACATCTATTTCCGGGACTATATGCGGGAGGATGAAATGAAGACCTTCCAGCAAAACATACTGAAGAATTTTTCTTTATCCAATATTATGAACAATCTGACAATTCTCAATCCAAACAAGCTTCTGGAGCATGTTGCGGATGCGATTGACAAGCTGCAGCTGGAGCTGGGACTGCGCTTTACCAACAATACCTGCTTCGGACTGTATGTGCATATATGCTGTCTGATTGAACGCCTAGTGACAAGAAGAGAAATTGATATTTTTACAGATATTGAGGATTTTGCACAGCAGGAAGCTGCCTTCATTCAGTGTGTGAAGCATGCATTCAGTGTCGTGGAGGAGTATTACGGTGTGGAAATTCCGGTTGAGGAAATCGGGTATATATTCAATTATGTGGAACATAATGACGGTTATTGAAAGCCTTTATATCGGGAGGAATACCCTGTGTTAAAGGCTTTCATTTTATATATAGGATGATATTCGAAAGCCAGAGCGCATAGTAGCCTGATAATACAGGAAAGCATGACATAAAAAGCACTCTTTATACGACGGCTTTCGATTTATAAATAATGAAATGTAGAAGAAGCTGCTTATGTGCATATTTCACAGAAGCATAGACGGTACTCACATGCACGATCGGTATCGAGCGTTTACCGTATCCGGGGTGGAAAGTGTGTGCATGATGCAGTTTTTTATATAACAGCGCTTCCCTGTTGGATTAGCGTCGATAAAAAGCGGGATAGCGTCGATACATATACATTTTGCAGAGAATCTCATGTGCTATAGCTCACAAAAAGGATCATATTGAGAGAGCTTATAGGGGAGATTGGAAAGAAAAATTGCAGAAAGCGGCAGTTATTTTGTTTTTTTTATATGGAGCAGGCTAAGTTGGAACGCTTTTTGCTACGTAAGAAAGTGAAGGGAGATGAGAGATATGGCAAACATAATTCTGGCATCACATGGTGAGCTGGCAAAGGGTATGCTGCATTCCGCATCCATGATCATTGGTGATCTTACAAAGGGTGTGGAAGTGTTCTGCCTGTATCCGGGTCAGAATCCGCAGGATTATGCAGATCAGCTTCGTTTGAAGATAGAAAACAGCAGGGATGCATGGATCATACTGGCTGATATTCTGGGAGGCAGTGTGCATACGGCTTTATCGCAGCTGACAGCCTTTGGCGATGTAACGGTTCTGTCGGGTATGAATTTGAATCTGGTGCTGAGTGTATTGCTGGGCGATCATGATGATGTCAGTGAGAGGCGTATGGCACATATTATGGATGAGGCTAAAACAGGAATCACCTGTAGAAAAAGCATAGATAAACAGGAAGAAGAAGATTTTTAGGAAAGGAAGGAGAGAGAGACATGAAAAAAGAATTTCTGGATGTATTCAAAAGCAGGAAGCCGATCTTCGGCATGCTGCATCTGCTTGGTGACAATGATGAAGAGGTGATGGAACGGGCAAAAAAGGAAATCAGTATTTATTATGAAAATGGAGTGGATGCTGTAATTGTGGAAAACTATTTTGGCACCTATCCGCATATGGTGCAGGTTCTGACGTATCTGCAGCAAAACTATCCGGATCAGGTTTACGGAGTGAACTGTTTGGATCAGGACACTATGAATTTTGAACTGGCAATCCAATACGGAGCAACATTCGTACAGTTGGACTCCGTTGCAGGGCATTTGGAGGAACGCAATGATATCACCTTCGATGCCTTTATGAAGCTGTATCGCTCCAGGTTTTCCGGATATGTATTGGGAGGCGTCCGGTTTAAATATCAGCCGTATCTTTCCGGTAGAAGTCTGCAGGAGGATTTAAGAATCGGTATGATGCGCTGTGATGCCATCGTGGTTACGCAGGATGCGACCGGTCAGGAGACAAGCATGGAAAAAATTAAGGAGTTTCGTGATATTATTGGGAATTTCCCACTGATAATCGGAGCCGGTATGACACCGGATAACTGTGAAAAACAGCTGGCTGTTGGAGATGCCGCCATTGTTGGAAGCTATTTTAAGGATACTTATAAAGATAACGGAGATGTGGATGCACAGCATGTGAAACAGATGATCAGTGCAAGAAACGCCTGTTTGAAAGGAGGAGACTGATATGCTGAAGCTGCTGCGTGTTGATCACCGTCTGTTGCATGGTCAGGTTGCCTTTTCATGGACAAAACAGCTGGGGGCGGACTGTATTCTGATTGCCAATGATGAGGTTGTACAGGACGAACTGCGTATGACTGCGATTCGCATGTCAAAACCAAACGGAGTTAAGCTGGTGATGAAAAGTGTGGAGGATTCCATTAAGGCATTAACAAGCGGGGTAACGGACAAGTATAAGCTGTTTATTATTTGTGGAAATATAACGGATGCTGCAAGGCTTGTGAAGGGATATCCGTGCATTACCTCAATCAATCTTGGCGGATTGAAAAATGAACCGGGGAAAAAGCAGATTTCAAAGGCCATATCGGTGGATGAGCGGGATGTGGAAATTCTTAAAGAGCTGCATGCCTTGGGTGTGGAGCTGGAAATACGTATGGTTCCAGGTGATCCGAAGCAGGATGCCCTGCAGCTGATATAGTAAGGAGGAAAGAAGATGAATTTACTGATACAATCACTGTTGATCGGACTGGTCGCATTGTTCGGCTATGCAAACGCAATTATGGGAAGCTCCATGCTGGATCGCCCACTTGTGATTTCACCGCTGGTGGGACTGGTTCTGGGGGATTTACAGATGGGGATCATGGTGGGGGCAACGCTGGAGCTGGTTTGGCTGGGAGCTTTTCCGGTTGGGGCCAGCAATCCGCCGGATATGGTTTCCGGGACGATTATCGGGGCATCCTTTGTAATCTCCAGCGGCAGTGAAGCAGGAACAGCAGTCGCACTGGCAGTTCCGATTGCAACGCTGGTATTGATGCTGAGCAATATCCTGATGATGTTTGTCATACCACAGGTAAGCTGTGTAATGGCCGACCGTAATGCTGCAAAAGGGAATGTAAAGGGTGTTGAACACGCACATCTGCTAGCTGTATGTACCTTCCTTGTTCCTCTGTCTTTGCTGGTGGCGGTTTCCTATTATCTGGGAGCACCATTCATTGCTGATATCGTGAAATCCATTCCTGCCTTTATCACGCATGGACTGGAGGTTGCTACCGGCATTATCCCTGCCATTGGATTTGCAATGCTGGCCAGAATGATTATGACAAAGGATGTCGCAGCGTTTTTCTTCGGCGGCTTTCTTCTAAGTGCCTATCTTCAGGTGCCTGTGCTTGGTGTGGCACTGATGGCCTGTGTCATTGTCGTTGTGATTATGACAATCAAAAAGGATACGAATATGAAAATGGAGGGAATGCAGGATGACAACGAATTCTAATGTGAAAAAGCTTAATAAAAAGGATCTGATGAGTATATTCTGGAGATCCTGCCATCAGGATGCCTCCTGGAATTATGAGCGCCAGCAAAATCTTGCGGCCGGCTATACGATGTGTAAGGTTATCGGAAAGCTGTATGCGGATGATGAAGAAGGAAGAAGCCGGGCTTTACAGCGGCATCTGGAATTTATGGCGATTACTCCGCATCTATCGACTCTGCTGTATGCAATACTGGCAGCAATGGAGGAAGAAAACGCAAATAATGAAAGCTTTGATGAAAATTCAATCAATGCTGTACGCGCATCTTTAATGGGACCGCTGGCCGGAATTGGAGACTCTTTGATTTGGGGTACTCTGCGAATCATTGCCGCAGGAATCGCCATTTCCTTTTCCAAGGACGGAAATATTATGGGACCACTGATTTTCCTTCTGATTTTCAATATTCCTGCTTGGCTGCTGCGCTATTTCTGTCTGAATAAGGGCTACAGCCTTGGCGCTGATGTCTTCAAACAGGTAACGGAATCCGGCTTGATGGAAAAGGTGACCTATGCTGCATCCGTTGTCGGACTTATGGTTATTGGATGTATGAGTGCTTCCATGGTGTATTTTGAACTGCCAATTAAAGTCGGAAGTGGTGACTTTGCACAACCACTGCAGGACTATCTAAATGAAGTTATGCCTTGTCTTCTGCCGCTGGCAATCTTTGGTATTCTGTATTATTTCCTTGGTAAAAAAGTAAAAACTACAACGATTTTGCTTATCATTATTGTGTTAAGTATTGTACTTGCATTCTTTGGTATCGTCTAATATGTTTCGTGCAGTTGTCTTTGATATGGATGGGGTTCTGATTGATTCAGAACCTCTTTATCTGCAGTATTGTACGGTTTCTGAAGCATGATGGGATATCGGTGGAACCGGCGTCTCTGTATCATCTGGTAGGAGACTCCATGCAAAATATTGCTAGAGCTATTTATGCTTATTATAAAAACCATATGGATTATGAAAGCTTTTTAACACATTATGAGCAGTATGCATATACGCCTATTTCGTATGCGTCTATTCTCAATCCCGGTGTGAAAAAGACCCTGACAGAGTTAAAGAAACGCAATATGAAAACCGCTCTTGCTTCTTCCTCAGATTTGGCGGATATCAATGCGGTACTCACACAATGTGAGCTGCATCCGTATTTTGATAGCGTATTGAGCGGGGAGATGCTTCAGAAAACAAAGCCGCACCCGGAAATTTATATACGCACTGCACAGAATCTGCATACAGACTGTGCAGAATGTCTGGTGCTTGAAGATAGTCCGTATGGAATTGAAGCTGCTAAAAAAGCTGGAATGTATGTGTTGGCAAAGAAAGATACCCGCTTTGGTTTTCAACAAAATCAGGCGGATGCAATCATAACAGATGTGGAAGAGGTTTTAACCTATCTTGATTGACTACCGGTTTTCGTCACAGCAGCATCAAAATAGGAATCCCAGAATTTACCTTAGCCTTCTTCTGTATATTTTCTCTACTCTATAATACAATATAGCAAGGAGAGTGAGATATGGAAGAAGAAATCAAGATTGATGATGCATGGCATATGCTCATGCACTATCCAAATGTTTGGCTTGGCGATTATCCGGAAGAACTATATCAGGCTTTTCTGGAAATCGGAAGAGAAGAGCTGGTTTTTCACAGCAAGAAACAGAAGACCATTGAGGAAATTACAGAGTTGATGATCAGAGTAAAGCCGGGACTTCGCATTCTGCGTGATGAGGTGGTCAGTGCAGGAAGAATGGGAGAGCATATTCTCCTGTATGATGAAATGTTCGTGTCCGTATTCCGATTAAACAAGGCGGCTTTGTAAGCTCTCTGTTTGATATTTATTTTAGAAATGAACCGAAGGTGATGATGCTTTCGGTTTTTCATTTCCTATCGTTTGACGATGGGATAGAGTTGTGCTAGTATTGCTTACGTAAAATTCCAACGAATGAATGACTGTAACCATGAGCCGTGCCAATGCCATGATACGCAGTTGCTTCATTATTGGATTGTGAGAGGTGATGGAATGAATAAAATATATTCCGGCTTTCATCAGCTGCCGCACGGGAATGCATCCACAATGGTACAGGAAGGCTGCATTGTTCTGGAGGGCGGTGCATTTCGCGGACTGTATGGTGAGGGCGTGTTGGATGCTCTCATGCTGGAAAACATCAATCTGCGCTGTATGATCGGTGTATCCGCAGGAGCCATGAATGGATTGAATTACGTATCCGGTCAGATTGGCAGATCAATCCGCATGAATTTGAAATACCGCCATGACAAGCGGTATGTGGGAAGAAAAGCACTGCAAAACGGGGAAGGTCTGATTGGCTTTGCATTTGCCTTTCATCAGGCTGATCAGGAATACCCGTTTGATAAGAAACGTTTTTTTCAATTTGACCGCCGCTTTATTGCTGTTGCGACCAACTGTGAAACAGCAGAGCCGGCATATTTTGAAAAGGATCACTGCCGCGATATCTTTCAGGCGGTGCAGGCATCAGCCTCTATGCCGTTTATTTCCAAAATGGTATGGATGGAGGGCTATCCATATCTGGACGGAGGCTGCAGTGATAAAATTCCCTTTGACTGGGCTTTGCGGGAGGGCTATAAAAAAATTATCGTCGTGCGGACGCGACCGCTGTCCTATCGTAAGAAAATGGACAGCATCACCCGAAAGCTGCCATTGGAAAAGACGATCTACAAGCCATACCCGAAATTTATCAAAGCGCTGGAGGAAATGGATGCCAATTATAATCGGCAATGCGAGGCGCTGGAAATTCTGCAGGAGCAAAAACGTATCTATGTCATCGCACCTTCACAGCCGGTTACCGTGGGAAGACTGGAGCCGGATTTGGAGAAGCTGGGCAGTCTGTACTGGATGGGGTATTATGACACCAGAAGGCAGATTCAGGACATCCGCCGCTATTTGAAAGAGGATGGAAGTATTTGAATCGTGCATGAAAAAGACCTGTATTCAATATGGAGAATGCTTTTTCCATATCGTTACAGGTCTTTACTGCAGGATGCAGATAGCGGTTTACATTGATTTCAGATATGCATCGATATCATCCTCATTCTCCACCGCTTCCTGCTTCTCTTTCTCTTCCACAGGCGGCTGGTTAACGAGTATATCCCTGCAGCCTTCATAGCGTTTTTGGAGTAAAAAACCAAGGGCAAGCAATATGAGTGCAAAACACAGACTTGGCAGACTGCTGTCCAGATAGGTGATGAACACCTTAAACAGCTGCTGGGATACGATCAGTTGATTCGCATCGACCAGACTTTGGATATACTGTTGTATATTGAATATACTGAGCAGTGTGTAGAATACCATAATGGCAGATAATATATAGCAGGCATGCACCACATAGGTAGCCTTGATTGAATTGTTTTTCATGAATGTTCTTCCTTTCTGTTAATCTGTGCATTTTCCATCAGCGTTTTCTGAATAAGTGGCATTTGCTGTACGATGACATTATGAATATGCATATCCAGCGTATCTGTGCTGAGATCACAGAGATGATAGACCAGGACGGTAAGGGAGCACAACAGCTCTTCCTCCAGATAGGTATGCTGCTCCTTGATATGCAGTTCCTCCCGGATTTTACTGCGTACAAACTGATACAAGCAGCTCTGATCCATATCAGATTTCATAAAGCATTCCATGGCGCAGTCGTACTATGACATCCGCAGCCTTTGCCAGACGCTTGCTGTGTGTGACAACGATAACACATTTATTCAGCTGGGAGGCACTCGTCTTAAGTACACGAATGATATCGTCCGCTGTTTCACTGTCCAGATTACCTGTCGGCTCATCTGCAAGAATGATGGGGGCATCGCTTGCCAGCGAGCGTCCAAGCGCCGTGCGCTGCTGTTGTCCCCCGGAAAGCTTCATGACATTGCGACGGATTTCATCCTCAGCCAGACCCAGCGAGTGAAGCAGGGCAGGATCGGCTTTGCGTTTTGTAAGACACACGTTTTCATAGGGTGTCAAATAGTCAATCAGGTTATAATTCTGAAACACGATGGATACATGGTGTCGGCGATGATAGCTTAATCCTTTTCTCTGGATATCCTCCCCCGCATACAGTATCTGCCCGCTCTGCGGCTCATCAAGGCCTGCAAGCAGAGAAAGCAGTGTTGTTTTCCCGGATCCGGAGGTGCCGACAATAACATAGAATTTTCCTTCCTCAAATGTCATATTGATATCCTTCAATATCTGTCGGTTTCCCTTTCCCTTATACGTATAGCTAATATCTTTCATTTCCAGCATATTATGTCCTCCTAACTCATTTTGGAAAGAATTTCTTTCGGTTTCAGCCGCAATACCGCCGCACTGGACAGCAATACAGATATGACAATCATAACGGTGCCCGTGATATATACGAGCAGCAGCTCCTGCGCATCAACGGAAACATCAAGCTCCGTGATTTCATCCGCTTCCTTATGCAGTCCTCCGCGCATGGAATTTCCGGTGATCGATATGCTGTTGGCAGACTGGCTATTCTCCTGCTGCTTCTGAATCTGTGCCATCATCCGTTCACTCAGCGATTGTGAAATCGCCTTGCCTGAGAGGAAGGACAGACCAAATGCAAGTACGGCAATGATCATAAGCTCACAGATATATTGCAGGACAATGCCTGTTTTGGAGATACCCAGGGACAACAAAACACCGGTTTCGTAAATTCTTCCCTTGATCCAGAGTGAGAGAATCAGTGTCAGTATCACGCAGGAAATGATAAATACCGCGGATAGAATCAGGGTGACCATCTCATCCAGATGTTCGATTGATCCGGCAATCTGCTGATATTGCTCATCGTTGGTATCCAATAGATACTGATCCCAGTCCAGATCAAGAGCCTTCACCCGGTTGACTACCTCATCAATCTGCTTCGGATCCTTTACAAGACAGTAGATAGATTCAAACTCAATTTGTTTTGTCCCGAGCAGCAGTCTGCCGGTTTCCGTATCGGTAATCAGATTGTTTTCCGGCATCATGAAGGAAATGGGATTCTGTTCAGCCGCAGTGGTTTCAAAAAATCCGACAATCTCCGCCTCTACGGCCTTGTCAGGGAGTCCCTTTTCATTGCGGTCACGCTCGCGCAGCTTCAAGGGCACCTTATCACCAAGCTTCAGTTTATTCTTTTCCGCAAGCGCCTTGTGCATCAGCAGCTTGCGTTTATCACCCGACTGAATATGACGTCCCTCCACCAGCTTAATTCGTTTATTCTGAAACATCGCATCCAGTGTTGAATCCATATTGATACCCAGCTGGAAATTCGGCAGAGCAGCAGTCCCTTCACCGGATACGGAAATGGAAAAATCATTGTCCTTCTGCGGCTTTATTGCCTTTAGTCCATTATCCTCCAGCATGGCGACTGCATTGCCGTTTACTGCTTTCACACCCTTGATTTCTTTTAACTGATTTGTGATTTTCTCTGTTAACGGCGATCCTGTATTCTCCAGCCGTACACCGGAGCCGAATGCATTGCTGGTCTCCTCACGTTTTACATTCGGGTTGCTTTCATCATAATTCAGATTCATCGTAAAGCTTCCGCCTACCGATTCGCGTGCCTGCTGCATAGCTGCCTGTGCGGCCTTTTTAATGGATATTCCACTGAGAATTCCGCTTGCCATCGCGAATAGAATGCAAAACATAATCAGCGTCTTTCCGCGTTTTCTTGTTATATAAAGCCATGCTCGTTCAAATAAGCTCATATAGAAACCTCCTCTTTTGTTTCCTGCACATACCTTATCATGCGTATATAAATACGGTGTGAAATGAAATGCGGTTGTTTATGAACTCTACTGCATGAGCGCAGGGTTGCCAATCCTGCATATCGGAAGAAAGAGGAAGAAGCAGTAAAAGATAGCCCGCAGGGCTTTGGATCACTGGCGGCAGAGTGGATACAGTGTGAAAGGAGAAAATAAAAAGAAGCGCTAGGCTTCTTTCAGATCCATTAGAAAACGCATGCCGTTTTCATAGGGAATAAACTCATAGGGTATCTTTAGCTGCTGTAGAATTTGGGCTACAAAATACAGACCGAGGCCGTTTCCTCCGGTTTGCTTTGTACGTGAGAAATCCGGACGGTAAAAGGCTTCCATGATATGGATCAGGTGTTCCTGCGGTATGGGCATGCAGGCATTGTCCACAAGCAGTGTATCCTTTTGAAAGTATATGTGAATGCAGTTGCCCGGATCGGTATAGGAAACCGCATTTGAGAGTATATTGGAAATCGCTTTACCCAGCTGTTTTGGATTCTTGTGAAGCATTCGCGTGCATTCCGGCTCATAAATCACACGGATTCCCTTTGCTTTTGCGATCCGGATATAGGGCTCCAGAATGGCAGACAGCCAGGGGATGCAGGCATAGGGCTCCACCGCTTCCTCATGGGGGATGCCCTCCATGGCGGATGCATCCAGTATATCATGAATCATGTCGGAAAGCCGTTCGACGATTCCCTGACATTTCAACAGCCAGGGCGTATGGTCTTTGTATTTTCCCACCTGCAGGCTCATATTTTCCAGAATTACGTGCAGACTGGTAAGCGGTGTTTTCAGCTCATGCGATGCTGAGCGCAGGAAGTCCACCTTCATCTGTTCAGCCTGTGATACATGATTGATTTCCTGTTCCAGGGAGTGTATGGTATCCTGCAGGGATTGATACAAAAGGTTGATATTGCCTGCAAGCTCTCCGATTTCATCCTGTGTATGTACGCTGCAGCAGGCATCCGGGAGGAGCTGTTCCATCTGTTTTGTCGAGGTGCAGATGGATTGGATCGGCCGTGTCAGCGCACGGGCATACAAATATGCGGCAAGCAGAGAAATCAATATGCAGATGCCGAGTGTATAGGGGAGTATTCTGAACATGACACCACTCGCCTCCTGAATGGACTGCAGATTCAAATTCATTGTGAGAACGGCACTGCTTTTGTCTTTCAGTGTAATGTTCAGCTCACGCTGTAAAACGGAGGCAGACGTATTGTTATCTTTAAGACCGATAATTGAGGAAAGGGCAACACCGGTAGAATAGGTGCTTGACAGGGCTTGTTCCTTTTCGTCAACCTTCTTTTCTGTGCCCACGGTATGATCTTTCTGCTGAATGGACAAAGCAGCGTTTTTTTGTCCGTTTGCGGAAGTGTTCAGTATGGTGAAGGAGGTATACATATAGGACTTGTCTTTGAGCTGTATATTCAGATTGATTTCAGAATCCTCCAGATAGCTTTTTGCCTTCTCCAGCAGTTTTTCCTCGCTCAGTCCGTTCAGATCGGTCTTCATCTCCTCAATCAGTTCATCGGCTTCCCGGTTTTTTTGCTTTATATATTCACTGGGCAGCATGACATACAGCAAAGCATGGGCTATCAAAATGACAAGACTCATCAGCAGCATGGTATATACGAAGGTTTTTGTAAATAAACGCATTTTCTTCATAGGCGGTCCTCATATTTATAGCCGATGCCCTTAACCGTTACAATGCAGTCCAGATGCAGCTTTTTCCGCAGATTTTTTATGTAGACATCAATGACCCTGTCCATAGGAGCCTCCTCCTTCCAGAGGCAGTCAAGAATCTGATCCCTTGTGAGTACCTGATTGGGATGCTCCAGCAAAAGCTTTAGAAGAAGAATTTCCTTCGGCTTCAAATCGACAGGCTCTTTTTTTATTGATGCTTGGAATCCGTTGAAATCCACCTCGATATCCTGATACTGCCAGATATCCGTGCTGTTCTGCGGGCGGACTCTGCGAAATAAAGCCTCCATGCGCTTTTGAAGCAGGCGAAGGGAAAACGGCTTCGTAATGTAATCATCCGCCTGTTCATCAAAACTCATAAGCTGTGTATATTCATCATGCATAGCCGTCAGCATCAGAACCGGAATCTGACTCCGTTTTCGAAGCCAGTTTAACACAACAAAGCCATTCACCTTTGGCAGCATGATATCCAGAACAACCATATCATATAAATTATTACGCAACAGCTCCATGGCGATTTCTCCATCCTTTGCCACGGTGACCTGAAAGCCTGCTTCGCTTAAAAATTCCGAAACAGCCTCTCGTGTGTCTTCTTCATCCTCTACAAGCAGTATCCGTTTATCCATCCTGTTCACCTCCTATATCTATCCTTAATAGTAACACAGGTTTATGAAACAAATATGAAATTCCCGTATGGAAAATCCTGCAAATAGCCAAGATGAGGATTGCATATGAACATTCCCTCCCACTACCGGCGAAAGGAATTCTGTTTTGAAGCTTACGCGGTATGCATGCTTCATGGAAATGCAGTTCATACCTGAAAACAATCTACAGGAGTAGGACATTATGCAATAATTAGAACTACAAGTTCTCTGCAGGCTTTTTCAGAAACAGGCACTGGAATGAAGAACTGCATTCAAAAAGGCTGTGTGTCTGGAAGGTTATTGCTATGCATTCAATGCTGTGTGTATGTACAGCTTATGAATAGGAGTAGGTGTATATGTGGCAGATAATACATTTGAATTATAAAACGCTCTGTGGTTGTATCGTCATAGGAGCCTGGTTCTTTTTTATACCTGCATCCTTACATGACAGTCTGTTTTCAGGTCTTCACACGTTTATAAACATCCCGTTATCCTTTCTGGAAGGCATTGTGGATTTAAGCATTTTACTTGGCGTATGTTTCTTGTGCGGGTATCCGTTTCAGGCTGATAAAATCACCGTAGCAGGGATCAGGAAACAAATAGAAGCTGCGATTTTACTTTTTGGCATTCTTTTTCTGTGTTCACTGCCCTTTGTTACGTATACATGGGTGTATCAGGAAACTATGCCATTCCTGCAGTTTATGGTATATCAGATACTATGCATAGGGGTTACAGAAGAATTGTTGTACAGAGGGTTTATACGATGGATTCTGCAGACATATATTTCATCCGAAGCACTGGTAATCATTCTGTGTGCTCTGCTGTTCTCACTTGTACATATTGGCTCTGAAGTGTTCTCCATGCTGCAGCTGATTACCAGCTTCCTGATGGGAGGAGTGTTTACAGCACTTATTATCAAGCTGCCGGATCATTTCTCTATTTACACGATTGCTATACTCCATGGATTCTTCAATGTGCTGATCCTTGGCTTTACCACGTATATGCAGACCCTGTAACAGATGTTTCTCTCTTTGATAAAAAACAAAAATCAGAGCCTTCATTGACAGCTCTGATTTTCTTCATATATTGTCTTTGAATACAGATTTTCTATCCGTAATGTAGAATTGAAAATACAGTTCCCTCATCCTAATCAATCATGTGAAGCTCCTTCAGGGTCTGATAAATGACCGCTTCGCTGCTGGGTCCGATGACCAGATCAGCATACGGCTTCAGGGCATCCTTTCCATTTCCCATAACAATGCCATACGCAGCCTCCTGTATCATTTCCATATCGTTCAAAGAATCACCGAACGCCATGTAGGAATCATGTGGAAAACCCCAGAAGTCCATCAGCTCCCGAATCCCGGTCGCTTTATTGATGCCGCATTGCATGAAGTCTACGCAGGTGTCATTGGGATGCTGCAGCTCAATACCTTCAATATCATCAAACATACTCCAGTCAAAGCCTTTTTTCTCATATGCGCTGATGGCGACCAGAGGCTCATCGTGCCAGTCCCGTACCTCGGGAACCTCGCAGTGAAATTCCGCAAAGGTTTGCCGGGCATACGGATTCAGCGGCTTTGTCATGAATTCATACGTTCCATGCGACTGAATACAGATATCATACTGCCTGCCAAGCTCAAATATACGTGCCGTCTGTTCTCTGGTAAAGGCATGCTCGCTGATCAGCTCCATACGTTCGTTGTAGACACTTACTCCGGCACCGCCGACATAGCCATCCCATGCAGTCATTTGTAAAACACCCAGCTGCTCTGCCATTTCCTTGGCACGGCCGCTGCACAAACAGACCTTATAGCCGTTTTCTCTTAGCTTTTTTACGGCTGTCAGTGTTTCCGGAAGCACCATACCGCTCACATGATCGAAAAATGTACCGTCGATATCAAAAAATACAGCGTTTATTTTCATAGCCTGTGCCTCCTGTTTTAGTGAATGAGTCCGTAAGCCTGCAGGGTGTCATGGATAGCAGGTGTATCGCTGCTGCCGCAGATATGGTCGGCATAAGCCTTTACGGCATCCATGGCATTCCCCATGGCAACACCAACGGCAGCCTCCTGCAGCATTTCACAGTCATTCATACTATCACCAAACGCCATATATGCTTCATTTTCCAGCCCCCAGTAAGCCATCAGCTGTTTGATGCCGGTCGCCTTGCAGGTATCCTTTTTCAAAATATCCATGATGTAGTCACAGGACGGCTGCATTCTGATGTTTTCCACCGTTTGAAACATACGGAAGTCATAATCACGGTTTTCAAAAATGCTCAGCACATCCACGCGTTCATGATTCCAGCTTCGTATTTCCGGTACGCCCAAATGAAACAGCTCCAGAACAAATTCTTTCTTGGCAGGCAGTGGTCTTGTCAGAAAGGTTTTCTCCCCATTCACATACAAGGGGAGCTCGTGCTTCTCTGCGATCGCAAACAGCTTTTTCAGCTGGTCTTCTGTAAATGCATTTTCCCAAATCAGCTCTCTGTTTTCATCATACACACTAATACCGCTCCCACCGATGAATCCATCCCAGCAGAATTCATCGAATACCGGTAATTCAGCTGCCAGCTGCAGGGGTCTTCCACTGCATAGGGCGACCTTGATGCCCTGTTCCTTCAGCTTTCGTACTGCTTCCTTTGTGGATGGCAGCACACGATTGGTCGTATGGTCGTAAAAGGTACCGTCAATGTCAAAAAATACTGCTTTTATGTTCATATAAATCCTCCCAGCTATTCAACCTTTATTGTAAGGGATTTTTTTATAATGTCTAGTAAATTCAAATGAGGACTTTACAAGTAGAAAATATATACTAATAAAGATAAACTTTACAAACTTTAAAATAAAGTATACCATTGATTTAATGATATAAGCACTTATGTAATTATAAACATACCGTAAAAAGCGTGGATTGGAGAAATGCATGAAAAAAAGGAATTCGCTATATATACTTGTGTTTGGTATACTTACCTTGATTTTTATATGGCTTGTAACGTATTTGGTTAATGAATATAATATAAAATCGACATCTGATAAAGCAATTGAGGAATACATCTATTCTTATAGCGCAAATAATGATCAGACGAATCAAGATATACCATGGCAGTGTTTAATGAGTCCTTTTTTTATTCTGTTCACATACTATTTTATTCCGTATCTTATTTTTGTTTTAGCTTTTTTGAAAAATAAACAACATGTGATAAGTGGAAGAATGCAAAAACATAGAATGATATATGTAAGCTTTTATTTCATTATCTTATTCACCTTTAGCTATATTTTCTATAATATGATTATAAATATACAAATACTTTTTGAGCTTTTTGAATATCTAAACATGATGTTTTTAGGTTTCATTATTTATATTATAATTTATTCTATCGCCTATTTTCTAGGAAAGCATTTCGCATGTGCTCTAAATATAGTATTCAAAAATAATTGTTAGATACAGTCATATTTTTCTCGTTGATAGATGGTTTTATAAAAAAAGATTTATAATGACCGTAACTTGAGCATATTCTTTTTAATTTTTGAAAAAGTAAATCTGTATACCGTGTTCCTTTTCTATCACACATATGGATTTTTATATAAACCGAGATTATCGATAGTACATTCTATGTGAACTTCTTTTCAAATCTCAAACAATTGTATCTTCTTTCAGAAATGTCGAGATTCCTGTTTGCAATCCTAACCTGTTTCTCCTATAATTAAACTGTACGGAGGATGATTATGGTAAAAGGACTCGTATTGTACGATTATGACGGAACGCTGGTAGATGAAAGAGATGAAATCTATGTTCCTACGCAGTTGACAAAAGCTGCGATCAGCCGCCTGCAGGATTTGGGATACCTGTGTGTGCTGGCAACCGGAAGAGCATTGAGCTATATTCCAAACGGAGCGAAGGATCTGCATCTGGATGGTTATGTGACAAGCAATGGTGCGCATGTAACTGTGCATGGTAAGGTAATCCACAACGATGTTTTTTCCGATGAGGAACTGCTGTCTCTGCTTCAGTATATGGATAGCTTATCTATCAATTATATACTGGAGGGAACGAAATTCTGTTATGTAAAGGATCTGAAAGAGTCGGAATATCTGCATTTTATGGATAATTTTAAGATACCGGAAGATAACTTCGTCAAATACCGCGGCTTTGAGGATGTCAGAGGCAGGATTGGAAAAATCACACTGACATTCCCAAATCGAAAACAGCTGGAAACAAGCGGCGCAGAGCTGGAAAAAACGTATCTGTGTTCCTATCACCGCAATTGCAATACCTTTGACATCGCAAAGAAGACGATACACAAGGGGGTAGGAGCCAGAGCGATCATCGATTATTTTCACATTCCCATGGACGCGACGATCGCGTTTGGAGATGGGGATAACGATGTAGAGCTGCTCGCTGGTGTGGTGCACGGTGTCGCGATGCGAAAGCATGATCCAAAACTGGACGCAGTGGCAAGCATGGTCACCGGAACCGTAAAAGAAGAGGGGATTTATAAGGCCCTGAAGAAATTGGAGGTAATTTAGTATGGCATTGGTAAGACTGCTCCCTGCATTTAAGGATTATTTGTGGGGCGGAACGAAATTAAAGGAAAACTACAACAAGAAAACCGATCTTGATATTGTGGCAGAGAGCTGGGAGTTATCCACACACAAGGACGGACAGAGTATTGTGGACAGTGGAGAGTACAAGGGACTGACACTGAGTGAGTATGTGGAAAAGCTGGGAAAGGATGCACTTGGCACCAAAGGAAACGCATTTGAATTTTTCCCGATTCTGATTAAATTTATCGATGCAAAAGGCAATCTGTCCATACAGGTTCACCCGGACAATGAGTATGCGCTGCGTGTGGAAAAGGAATATGGGAAAACAGAGATGTGGTACATCCTGGATGCCGAAGAGGGTGCCAGTCTGTATTATGGAACGAATAAGGAAATTACAAAGGATGAATTCCGGGCACGCATTGAAGACAACACCATTCTGGATGTATTGAAGAAGGTGCCGGTACACAAGGGAGATGTGTTCTTCATTGAATCGGGAACCATTCATGCAATCGGTGAAGGAATCGTAATCTGTGAAATTCAGCAGAATTCCAATACGACCTATCGCGTGTATGACTTCGGACGCGTAGGCAAGGATGGAAAGCCGAGAGAGCTGCACATTGAGAAGGCCATTGATGTTTCCAATCTGACACCGCTGGAAAGTGATTTCAAACCGATTGGTGAAGAGAAGGATTACGGTACCTACAAGTGTGCCATGATGGCTACCTGCGAATATTTCACAACCTATGTGTATGATGTGAAAACAGAGTGCAGTGTGAAGGTGGATGAGGAAAGCTTTGCGTCCTTTGTCATTGTGGATGGTGAGGGCAGTATCGAAAGTGATGATACCATGCTGAGCATCCGCAAGGGAGATTCTGTATTCGCCAGTGCAAATACGGGCAAGGTGACCATCAAGGGAAGCTGCCGCTTCATCCTTTCCAAGGTATAAGCAAGCAGTAATCCGTAAAACAGAAAAAAATCGTGGGAAATGTAAGTAAGGCAGATTCTCTCAACCGACAGGCGTTGATTGCGTTTCTTCCTTCTCGACTCATTCCCAAAAAGGCAATATGAAAAAAGTACCTATAGAGAGGTCTGACTTTGGCGGTCAGGTTGAAGCTATAGGTACTTTCTTTATAGATGAATACAAGGCGTTTTGCGTGATTATGGGAATGGAAGAAGCTGTAATATGAAGAAATAAAGTCCCTGGCATGCATAGGGAATTGCTTCTTTTTTCTGTCGTTACCTATACACCGACTGAGTGCGGATGCTGCCCCGGTCTATCCTTTCCAGCGTCATATTTCTAAATGTACCAGAGATTATCGAATGTCTGTTGCGGGCTACAGACAAGAAAACCTGCAGATATTTTCATAATCGGTCAAACATTCCTGCAATAATTTGACTGAATGTGATTGACAATGGCGATTATAGAACGTATACTTATAACAAAGAGGAGGAATGACGATGCTTGCTGAAGAACGCTTTGCGGCAATTCTGTCCATTCTGCAAAAGCAGAGAACTGTCACGGTTCTGGAACTGACACAGGCACTGTCCATCAGTGAATCCACCATACGGCGGGATCTGGTGGCACTGCATAAGATGGGAAAACTGAAAAAGGTACATGGCGGTGCAACGCTGCTGCATAAGGAATACGGGTTATATGAAACTGAGGTGGCTGCGCGCAGTGAGGAGCATGTGGAAGAGAAAAAGCGGATTGCACGCTATGCCGCATCGCTGATTCAGGCGCATGATTTTGTGTATATCGATGCCGGGAGCACAACCCTGCACATGGTGGAATATCTGAAGGAAGAGGAAGCAATTTATGTGACAAACGGGCTGGAGCATGGAAGACGGCTGGCTGCGCAGGGCTTTCGTACCTTCCTGCTGGCCGGTGAGCTGAAAAGCAAAACGGAAGCGGTGGTAGGTCTCGGCGCTGTTTCCTCCCTGCAGAAATACAATTTCAACAAGGCATTTTTCGGAACCAACGGTATAACGGTGGACAGCGGCTTTACCACACCGGATACCAATGAGGCGTATGTCAAGATGGAGGCGATGAAGCATGCGCAGAAGTGCTATGTGCTTGCGGATTCCGGTAAATTCGGAACCTGTACCTCTATCACGACGGCGGATATCAGTGATGCGACGATCATCACAGGCAAGGGTGTGGAGAAGGAATATCTGGAGGAAGCGGATATTATCGAGGTGGAAGAATGATCTATACAGTGACATTAAATCCTTCAATTGACTATGTGGTTGAAGTAAACGAGCTGACAGCCGGTGAAATTATGCGCACCAAGGCGGAGGATCTGATCTTCGGGGGAAAGGGAATCAATGTATCCAGCATGCTGGCACAGCTTGGGATGAAATCCTGTGCATTGGGCTTTATCGCAGGCTTTACAGGGGATGCACTGGAACAGGGGGTTGCGGCCATGGGCATTCAGCCGGATTTTCTGAAGGTGGAGCAGGGCTTTACGAGAATCAACGTAAAGGTGCATGCGCAGGAGGAAAGTGAAATCAACGGACAGGGACCGCAGATTCGCTATACGCATCTGGAGCAGCTTATAAAAAAGCTGGATCGATTGAAAAAGGATGATATTCTGGTGCTGTCCGGGAATGTACCCGGCAGTATTCCACAGGATATCTATGCGGATATCATGCAGCATCTGCAGGGGAGCGGCATCCGTGTATGTGTGGATGCAAGGCAGGAAGCACTGATGTCCACGCTTGTCTATCATCCGTTTCTGATCAAGCCCAATCATAAGGAGCTTGCGGAAATGTTTGAGGTAGAGCTTTCCAGCAGGGAGGATCTGCTTGTCTATGCGAAGGAGCTGCAGGCGATGGGTGCACGCAATGTGCTGGTATCCATGGCGGAGCAGGGAGCTTTACTGCTCACTGAAACACAGGAGGTTTATCATGCACCGGCCTGCAGGGGAAAGGTTGTTAATTCCGTCGGTGCCGGTGATTCCATGGTTGCGGGCTTTCTATACGGTTATTTGCGTGAGCAGTCCTATGCGGCGGCACTGCGTTATGGAACAGCATGTGGCAGTGCCAGTGCATTTTCCAAGGGAATTGCCGACAGGGAAACGGTGGAAGAGCTGCTGGTGCAGCTGAAGGAACGGGAAGCCTGCTAAGGGCAGAGGGATACAAGCCCTGAGATACAGGAAAAGGAGATAAGAACATTATGAAAAAACGTTGTGCACAAAAGGCCTTGGCATATATACAGGACGGCATGGTAGTCGGCTTGGGAGGGGGATCAACGATCGCTCATCTTGCACGCTTTGTTAAGGAGAGCGGAAAGCAGGTGCAAATCGTAACGCCGTCTCTGGAAACGGAAACGCTTTGTATAAAGCTGGGACTGCCGCTTCTTCCGCTGCGCCAGATATCCCATGTGGATATCGCCTTTGACGGCTGTGATGAAGCAGACCGTCAATTTTATGCGCTGAAAAGCGGAGGCGGAATTCATGTCCGGGAGAAGCTGATTGCCAATATGGCAGAGGAATATATGCTGCTGATTGATGAAAGCAAGCTTTCAGACACCCTGCAGTTTCATGTACCCGTTGTCATGGAGCTTTTGGAGGATGCAACAGCCTATGTGAAACGCAGAGTGGAGGAGCTGCAAGGCCGCTTTGTCTGTAAGCATGGGGAAGGAAAGTACGGTGCTGTAATGAGTGATCATGGCAATGTACTGGCGGATGTATGGTTTGATAAGGTCAGGGATCCGAAGAAACTGAATCATGCATTGAAAAGCATTGCGGGGGTTGTTGATACATCCCTGCTGACAAGAGAGGTCACCGCAATTCTGGTTGTTAGCGATCAGGGCTTTGAGCTATTGAAAAAAGGCAGTGTCTGATAAGAAATAACAGATTGCGTGTATTCCACAGCATGCTGCGGGTATTTAAAATGTGAACAGGAAAGGGATGAGAATATGAAAAAATGGAACTGGGGTATTCTTGGTCAGGGCGCAATTGCCGTGCAGATGGCCGAGGCGCTGATGAAGGAGCATGGTACGATTTATGCCGTCGCTGGACGTCATATGGAGAAGGTAACGGCATTTGCAAGCGCATATACGGTTGAGCACTGTTACGATATTGAAAGCCTGCTTGCAGATGAGCAGGTGGATATCATTTATATCGCAACACCGCATACCTATCATTATGACTATATGATGCGCGCTTTGCAGCATGGCAAGCATGTGCTTTGCGAAAAGGCAATCACAGTAAACCACAGACAGCTGCAGGAAGCGATGGCACTGGCACAAAAGAAGCAGCTGATTCTGATGGAGGCAATGACGATTTTTCACATGCCGGTGTTTGCCAAAGCAAAAGAGTTGGTTGAGCAGGGCGCAATCGGAAAGCTGAAAATGATACAGGTTAATTTTGGGAGCTGTAAGGAATACGATGTCACGAACAGATTCTTTTCCCCGCAGCTTGCCGGAGGAGCCCTTTTGGATATCGGTACCTATGCGTTATCCTTTGTGCGCTGGTTTCTGCATGCACAGCCGGATACCGTTCTCACGAATATGATTCCCTTTGAAACAGGTGTAGATGAAATGAGCGGTATCATCCTGCGCAATTCACTGGATGAAATGGCTACGGTTACGTTAACCATGCGAGCCAAGCTGCCAAAGGTAGGTATTGTTGCCGGAGAAGAGGGATATCTGGAAATCCGTGAATATCCAAGAGCAGACAGCCTTCAGATCCGCTATACAAGAGATGGCTGGACAGAAACACTGGATGCGGGAACACGCAGTGATGCACTGGTATATGAGCTACGGGATATGGAGGCTGCCGTCAGCGCAACAGCGAACAACAGCACCCTGAAGCTATCCAGTGATGTAGTAGCCCTCATGGATGAAGTACGCAGACAGTGGGGAATGCGCTATCCGTTTGAAGACGAAGAGGCATAGGCATCAAAAAAAGAGATGTATATAACAGACAATAAGCATTGTGCTTCAAGGCGTATGCAAAGAAGCAGGATGCTTTTTTTGTGAGGTTTCCTTACGTTCTGGTGTTTGAAAAAGGGGTATTCAAATATCATTGATAGGTTACAGTGGTATTGCATTCCCTTTTTTTGATCTTGCACACTGTCAGTAAAGAATTTTTTTTGATGCTTTCGTATGCATGTCAGAACGAAAGAGCGGTGAATGTTCGAAAAAGAAATTCCGCCGGACAGGTAGGAAAGCGTGATGTATTCGAAAGAATTTTTCATCCTGTCCAGGCAGCTTGAATGATCCATACAGCACAGGTGTATGTACATCACCGTATCCATAAATATCAGATGAAAAGTCTGTATCGTACCATGCAGGAAGCGTCCGAAAGTGAGAACCGAAGCAGAAATCCATGGCTTTGCTTCAAGGTGAAAGCAGCAGCTGTCTTGTGATATACTATAAAGACATGCTATACTTAGCGGTGGAAAGAAGGGATGCATATGAAGACATTATCATTTCTGGTCAAGCCGGTATCCGCAGGCTGTCAGCTGAACTGCACCTATTGCTTCTATAAGGATATTGCAGAAAATCGAAGCCGTGCGAACTACGGGCGTATGCGCAATGAGGTAGCTGTGGCATTGCTGGAAAAGGTGTTTCAAGCTGCGGATGCGGATGCCGATATCACCTTCGCCTTTCAGGGCGGAGAGCCGCTGCTTGCCGGATTGCCCTTCTATGAGCAGTTTGCGGATGCCGTAAAACAGCTTCGCCAGCCAAAGCAGAATGTGCGGTATGCCATTCAGACCAACGGCTGTCTGCTGAATGCGGCATGGTGCTCCTTTTTTCATAAGCACAATGTTCTTGTCGGCGTATCTCTGGACGGATGGCGAAAGCAGCATGATTTGTATCGAAAACGCAAGGATGCCGGTACGTATGCGGACGTGATGCGTGCCATACAGCTGTTACGCAGACATCATGTAGACTTCAATATTCTGAGCGTTTTAAGCAGGCAGCTGGCCAGGGAGCCGAAGAAGCTGTTTGCCTTTTATAAGGAGCACGGCTTTTCCCATGTACAGCTGATTCCCTGCCTTGCCCCTTTGCAGGAAAAACAGAGTGCATATTCACTGACACCGGAGCTGTTCTATCAGTTTTATCGCAGCTATTTTGATCTCTGGATACAGGATGTGGAAAACAAGCAGTATCAAAGCGTTGCCCTGTTTGATAACCTGCTGCTGCTCCTGCAGGGAAAAACACCAGGTACCTGCGGAATGCTGGGAGAGTGTCAGTTTCAGTATGTTGTGGAAAGCGACGGCTCTTTGTATCCCTGTGATTTTTATGTACTGGATGAATATCACTGCGGCAATGTTCTGGATACCGATCTGCTTTCGGCACGCGATTGCAGCCGTGCGAAGGCGTTTGCATACAGGGAAGAGCCGCAGCTGTGTGCTGCCTGTCCATTTCAGCCGATGTGCCATGGAAACTGCAAACGTCTGCGCAGTGTTTTTATGAATGAAACACAGTGCGGCTACCAACGGTTTCTTTTATACGCCTATCCGAAGCTGAAGGAAGTAGTCGAAATAGGAGCTGGCAGGAAAAAACGCCGGGAGGTGACAGGATGAGAAGACTTCTTTTATGGGGCAGCACACTGCTGTTTCTCTGCACTGCATTGCTTTTGGGAGGAGCTGTGACCCTGCGGCAGGTGAAGGAACAGGGAATGAGTGCGCTTGTCGTTTCCCATCTGGATATCAAAGAGCCGCTTAAGGATGCGCTGGAACAGGTGCCTGGCGGTTTTCTTCTGGAGCAGTCCATCCTGCAGCAGCTTGATACGCTGCAGGAGAATCTTCAGAAGCAAGCAGACTGGACCTCCTTTCTGGATACTGCCGGACTTGCCTTTATACAATGTGTAGCGGATGAAACAGCACAGCTTCCGGATTTGGATGCACAGTTTTCAGAGCTGCTTTCAAAGGAGCAAACGGCACTGTTTCAGAATATAAATCTAACTGCCTCCCAGCAAAAGCTGCTGCTTCAGATTCTAACCCGTCAGCTGCACCTGAACACCCGTCTGTCTGCACTGGCTGAGGATACACGAGCATCCCTCAGCGTACCTGGCCTTCTGGCTGTGCGGCTTGTGCAGTTCGGCATGCAAAATGATACGATCCGGCTTCTGTGCGGAGCTATGCTGGTATCCTTTGTAAGCATGCTGGTTACTGCATCAGGGAGGTATCGTGCTTTTCGAAATGCAGCGCTCAGCTGCCTGTTTGCGGCCTTGCTGTTTTTGTGTATCAGCTATGTACTTCCTTTGCTTGTGCGGATATCCTATGTGCAGATGGAGGAGCTGCTGCATACAGCATTACAGCAGCTGCGTGTGCTGGCAGTCTGGTATCTGGGCGCATTTGCTTCGTTGGCACTGCTGTCAGTCATAATGAAAAAAAGTATGCGAAGCTGATTTTATTCATACGCGATGGTGAGTAAATTTAAAACAGGAGGATTTAACCCTATTGTATTTATCAATAGGGTTGCATTCTCCCTTTTGCAAACACCCTGAAGTAAGAACCCTGATACCCCGCAGGCTTTTTTATATACAGCATTCAAGAAAGCCCAGCAGAATAATCATCCACGCAGCTGTATCTCTTGCATATTTATGAATAAAGTAAGCTATGCAGCTTTTTCCTGCGACCTGCGATACAGCAATAAACAGCAGCGAGCATAGAAAGGTAAACAGGCAGGTTACAGGAATCGGCAGTCCGGTGATGCTTCCGGATATCCCCAGTCCCATGTTATTGATCGTGAGTGCAAATGCCAGAACGACCGCTTCCTTCTGGTCGATTCTGCTGGATGCATCACGGTCATATGCCTTCAGACTTTTCTGCTGTGTCCTGTGATTTTGAAACAGAATCCAACACCCGATCAGCATCAGCAGGACAGCTCCGATCCGGTTGGCAGTATCCGCTGAGCAGAGTGCTGCCAGCGGTTTTCCTGCAAGCATGGAGATCAGGGTACCCGCAGTGGATATCACCGCAATGATCAAATTGCTTCGGGCATCGATTTTTACAGACTGGATGCCATAGGACAGACCTATGGCAAGACAGTCGATATTCGCAGATACGGCAAACAGCAGGGCAGATAGTACATGCATCGTCATTCCCCCTTTAGCGTATACTATGCAGCAGCTGCAAGGGTGTTAGACATTGTGAAAGCAGTCGTGCCGCAGCTGTTTTACCACTGTATGACAGCGTAAAAAAAAGAACTGCAATGAGTTCTATTTACAAATGATGAAATGCTGCGGCAGCTCCATTTCCCGCATGGCCTCAAAGGCATTGATGTATACATCCTGAAAATCAGACAGCACAGCCCATGTACAAAGTGCCCGTATGGAAAGCTTGGAATCGTCAATCAGAAGATGGGAGGAGCGAGAGCGCTGCAGCACCGTGCTTTTCACTTCACTTATTGTGAAATCAATAGCCAGAACCTCCTGAGAATCCAGCTCAACGCCGCTTGCGCTGAAGAAGGCATGGTCAAAATGGAATTTACGTATATGCTCGGTTGTAAGGTAACCGACACTCATATCATAACGCATGTCGTATTTTCCGCCAATCAGAAAAAGCTCGCCGGGAAAGGAGGCAGGCAGCTTGCGTAATGCATAAATGCTGGAGGTGACAAGCTTGATGTTTTTACCTGCAATATATGGAATCAGATAGCTGGGGGTCGTACCGGAATCCACATACACACAATCCCCGTCCTTTACGATAGCGGCTGCCTGTGCGCAGATCATATCCTTTTCCGCACTGTGAATATGTTCTTTATCCATAACGGGCAGCTCCCGATAACTGCTGAGTGTCGCAGGCATTTCTTTTTTTATAGCACCGCCGCGCTCCCGTTGAATCAATCCCTGCTTTTCCAGCTCGATCAGATCGCGGTTGACTGTGGATTTGCTTGCGTTTAAAACCTCCATCAGCTCCTGTATTGTAATGAACGATTTATGATCGAGTAGCTCCAGAATGCGAAAGAAGCGCTCTTTTGTCAGCATAGGATCACCTCCTGTCAGTAAGACACTATCAGATATTTTTCCGGATGTCAATAGACTTCGCATAAGGCGGAGATCTGCGAGGTGGGTACAATAAAATCAGAGATGGAATTCGCTGTTCTCAAAACGGCAGGAAGATGCCTTGCTGTGAAATGCATGCGGATACATGAAATGCCGAAGGTAACCGCACGGATCATGGCGCTGCAAGACGAAAACAGATGCACTGTCATGTACATAGAGCATGATTGGATTTTCTTCTCCAATAATGAATCATGCGCTTCCTGCTGTATGCTTTGCTTGTTTTTAAAAGTAACTCAGTAACATCTGTTTTTTGTTATCGGACTTGTAAATAGCTGCGCTTTTTCAGGTCATCGTGGTATAATGATGAGCATACAGAAGGTATGGTATTATGTAAAAAAGGAGACTTTCCCATGGAAACAATGGATGAATTAAAGAAGCGCCTGAATTCCTCTTCTCAATATCTGCAAAGCAACGATATGCAGGTCGTGGAGGTGAAGGAAGGCTATGCGAAGGTTGAGATGATCATTGATGAACAGATTTTGAATGTACATGGCTTTGTACACGGTGGAGCACTCTATTCTCTCGCAGATACCGCAGCCGGGGCAGCGAGCTTCACCTCGGGTCGGGACAGCGTTACCTTGTCCGGTACGATCAATTATATCAAGCCGGGAAGAGGCGGCAAGCTGATCGGAATCGCACAGAAAATATCAGCCGGCAGAACGACCGGAGTTTACGAGGTTTTTATTTTCAATGACGAAGATGTTTTGCTGTCACGGGCAACCTTTACGATGTTCTTTCTCGATCAGGAACGATATCGCAAGGGAAGCAGGGAATAAAAGAAATATCTGCTGGAGATATCCGGCTTTTTGTATAGGAGGAGCGTATGCGTACAGAAACGATTCAGATACAGCTGCAGGGAAAAGCAACAGGAGCAATCCTGCAGACGTATTTTATGGATGCATCAAAGGAGCTGTTGAACAGCACAAGGCGTCCGGCAGTGCTGCTGATGCCCGGCGGTGCATACCGCTATACCAGCGATCGGGAGGCGGAACCGCTTGCCATACGGTTAAATGCCATGGGCTTACAGGTAGCCGTGCTTCGTTATTCCTGTGCTCCGGCTGCCTATCCCCGGGCACTGCTTGAGGCTGCGGCGGCGTTTCAGCTGTTGAAGGATAACTGCACGGCTTGGAATATCCGTCAGGACCGTATCTTTCTTATGGGCTGCTCAGCAGGGGGACATCTTGCGGCGAGTCTTGGTATAAACTGGAATCAGCCGATAATCACACAATATATTCAGAGAACGGACCTGCGTCCGTTTGCCCAGATTCTATGCTATCCCGTTATCACTGCCGGTGCCTATGCACATGAGGAAAGCATACAAAATCTATTGCAGGAGCATGCGGAGGATGAGCAGCTGCGAAACCATGTATCACTGGAGCTGCAGGTACATAAGGATGTACCCAGAACCTTTCTGTGGCATACCTATACCGATCCAACGGTTTCCGTACAAAATTCTCTGCTGTTTGCCTCTGCCTTGGTAAAGAAGGGTGTGCTGTGTGAATTTCATATGTATGATAAAGGTGCACATGGCCTGTCTACAGCCGGCAGACTGAGTCAGCGAGCCGACGGAGAGAAGCTGCAGCCGGAATGCGAAGGCTGGATGAGCCTTCTGGAAACGTGGATAAATGCAATTCTGTAAAGAATTTTTTAAAAAAGTATCCTTTATGGAAAAAACGGTATACAATAGAACTGACACTATGAAAGCGGTATGCAGAAATGCCTGCACATGTAATAAGCGTATATACTGCTTGGAGGACGAAGATGCTGCTTAGATATCAAAACTTAACCATACGGGATGCTGTAGTGCAGGATGCCGGGCAGCTTGCACAATGGTGGAATGATGGCAGGGTGATGGCACATGCAGGATTTCCAAACGGTACAGGGGAAACGGTGCAGGAAATTGCGGAAACGATAAAAAACTGCGATACATCTCATCGCTTATTGATGATAGAAATGGACGATATTGCGATTGGCGAAATGAGTGTGCGATGGAAAGCTGATGCAACAGCCGCCATAGGCATTAAGCTATGCGATGCTTCCCGGCAGAACAAGGGAATCGGAAAAGTTCTGTTGAGTATGCTGATATCCTCCCTCTTTCATGAGCAAGGCTGTCACAGGATTATCCTGTATGTGAATCTTACCAATACAAGAGCACAGCATGTGTATGAGCAGCTTGGCTTTACCAGAGTGCGGGTGAATGAAAATTCCTGGACAGATCAGTTGGGAAGACAGCAGTCCTCAGTTGATTATGTCCTGTATCAAAAGGATTTCATCAGCTACCTGAATGGATGATAGCATGGCCGCAGGGAAGCCTTTCGCAAAACGTTACAAGCATAGAAAGACTTCCGGTAATGGATTACATATGCGGATGTATGCTGTTTATAAAAAGCAAGGGATAGTAGAAAAAGGATGATACGATGAATACACAAATTTGGAAGGAAGATACGGAAAACCAGCTCGGTGCCATGCGCATCGGCGTGTGCAAATATCTTCTCAATGAAGAGTTTTCAACATTATGGGCAAATGATACGTTTTATACGATGTGCGGATACAGTGAAGAGGAATATCACATCCTGTTTCATGACAGCGCGACCTTGTTTTTTCAGCAGACCCCAAAGGATTTTGAAAAGCTGAAGGAAATTGTTGAGCATGCATATCGAAACAGAAGTCAGCAGTACGAATGCTTCTGCCGCCTTCCTGTAAAAGGAGGGAGCTGTCTGCGGATTCATATGACCGGTACCTTTGCGGAAGAACAGATCGACGGCATACCGGTCGTTTATGTCGTTTATACCGATGTTGAGGATATGATGAGGATTCGTCAGAATCTGGAACTGGAGCATGAGCGTCTGAATCTGGCTTTGCAGATGGAAATGAAAACCGTAGCCTGTATCCGTCTGATGTATATATCCAATGATATGCAGAGCTATATGGATCAGCTGTTGAAAGAAATCGGTGAATTCATGCATGCAGAGCGCGCCTATGTGTTTGAGCTGCAGAACGGATGTATGAACAACACCTATGAGTGGTGCAGCGATGGTGTGGAATCATCCATGGAATTCTGTCAGAATATGGATGTTGAGCTGCTCGCAATCTGGAAGGATTTTATCGAGCAGGGGAAAAATGTTTCCATACCGGATGTGGAACGTATACAGAAAAGCTTTCCACAGACCTATGAGGTGCTGCACGTACAGAATATACACAGCATTGCGCTTTCTCCGATCGTTCAGAATAATAAAAGCATTGGATTTATCGGTGTGGATAATCCGGCACCTGACTATATGCGGAATTTCTCCATGCTGGAAACCATCAGCTATTTCATGAGTGTGGCGATGGAGAAAAAGGATTTGAACGACCGCCTGCTGCATAACAGCTATTACGATGATCTAACCGGTGTGTATAATCGAAATCGCTACCTTCAGGATCTGAATCAGCTCAATGGCAGGCAGATTCCCCTTGGTATCGTCTATATGGATATCAACGGATTGAAGGATATCAACGACCATCTGGGACATACCTATGGAGATAAGGTGCTGACAGAAGGAGCATCCATATTGAAAAAGGTGTTTGACACCGGCGCCATCTATCGAATCGGCGGGGATGAATTCGTTGTGTTTGTTCAGGGAATGCAGGAACAGGAATTTCTGGAGCAGGTGGGAATTCTGAAGCAGGCAATCATCGGCAGTGCGAATTGCAAGGGGGCAATCGGACATATATGGACATCCACCTGTCAGGATATATCCTCCAGGATAACGGATGCAGATGAATACATGTATCAGGATAAAATGCAGTTCTATCGGAAAAATCCAAATTCCAACCGGTACCGCTGCTGTAACGATACGGTTTTGCAGCTTGCGGACCGCTCCGTCTTGATGCAGGCATTGGAAAAGCAGCGCTTTGAGGTGTATCTGCAGCCGAAGGTGAATTTCAGAAAGGAGCTTATCGGAGGAGAGGCACTGATTCGTTATCACGATGAAACGGGTACCCTGATTATGCCCAATGAATTTATTCCATCTCTGGAGGAGGCACGCACGATCCGGTACGTGGATTTCTTTGCTTTTGAACAGGTATGCAGACTGCTCAGCCGCTGGCATGCGGAAGGCAGAAGACTTACACCGCTGAGTGTGAACTTTTCACGCTACACCTTGCGTATGGCGGATTTTCTGGGAGAACTGGAACGCATCTGGGGAAACTACAATGTTCCCAAGCAGTATCTGGAGATTGAAATCATAGAAAATGACGAGAGTCTGGACAATGAATTTCTGATTATGATAATGGAGCGCATCAAACGGCAGGGATATTCCATATCCATTGATGATTTCGGCGCACGTTATTCCAATATGGCCTTATTTATCAATGCGCAGCTGGATACGCTGAAGCTGGATCGCAGTATGATGCAGGATTTGCAGAATAACCGCCGTTCACAGATGCTGATATCCTCCCTTGTTCAAATCTGTCACAATCTGCAGATGCAGCTGATTGTGGAGGGAGTCGAAACAAAGGAGCAATTTGATATTTTAAAGCAGCTGGACTGTGACGGTCTGCAGGGGTATTTAATCGACCGTCCGATTCCTGTCTCTATGTTTGAACAGAAATATATTAAGCAGAAATAAGCAAAAGCAGATGCATTCCATTGGAAACCGGCATCTGTTTTTTATGAGCATACGTAGTTTCTCAGTTGATTTTCCACCGTATTCATAGTAAGATTTGACATGTTGTAGAAAGTGGGAGCGATATATGAACAATTCATCCATGAAATCATTTCTGTCTAAATATCATTTGCAGCTGTTTTTCTTCGCAGTTGCTCTGGAAAGTCTGGCTGCTAATTTTGCACATCCGATTACGCCGACACTCATTCAGAATCTTCAGCTACCGGATTATTCCTTCGGTATGCTGTATGCCGGTATGGCATTCACCAATTTTCTGTTTTCTCCCTTCTGGGCAAAGCAGGTCACGCGTATGGGAAGCCGCCGGGTTCTGGGTATCTGCTGTGTGGGCTACGGCATTGGACAGCTGCTGTTTGCCATCATGAAAACACTCCCCACCATTATGCTTGCCCGCCTTTTATCGGGATTCTTTGTAGGTGGTATTATGGTCAGCTTTCTGACCTATATCATTCATACAAGCACAATGGAGAACAGGGGACGCTATCTGGCGTTATCCGCTACCTTCACGACCGTATTTGCGGCTTTCGGCTATCTGATCGGCGGGTTTGCCGGTGTCGTTTCCATTCCGTTGACCTTTGCATTGCAAAGCGGTGTCCTCATTCTGTGCGGTATGCTGTTTGCGATATGTCTGCGAGAGGATAGGGAGGTAACAGGCAAGTCTGTCAGCATATGGAAGGAAGCAAATCCGTTTCAGGCATTTCTGGATGCCCGTCGCTTTATGACGCTGACATTCGCTGTTTTATTCTTTGCGGTTTTTCTGACCTCAACGGCAACAACGGCATATGATCAGAATTTCAATTATTTTATTAAGGATCAGTTTCATTTCAATTCCTCTTATAACGGTATGCTGAAGGCCGTGGTCGGCTTTATATCGCTGTTTGCCAATACTACGATCTGTGTATGGATCATGAAGAGGACCAACGTTAAGAAATCTGTCATCTATGTGCTGGGAGGAGCCGGTGTCACGCTGATTGCCATAACGATGCTGGAGGATATTCTGCCGTTTATCCTTATCAATATCATCTTCTTTGCATTAAATGCTATTTATATCCCTTTACTGCAGGATCTTTGTGCTTCGGCATCCAGTGCTGAGCACAGCAGCATGGTCATGGGCTTTTACAATGCGATGAAAAGTCTGGGGATGATTGCAGGGGCATTGTTCGCAGGATTTATCTATGCAGCGGGACCACGGTTATCCTTTTTGTATGCGGGTATCTTCTTTCTGATTTCCATGCTGGCAGCTATATGGTATTACAGGCGCTCCGGGCGAAATCGTGAGAATGCATCATAGCAGAGGAATAATCAGGTTAAGGGAAAAAAGGCCATTACGGTCTTTATGAGAGAATGGAGAAAACAAATGGTACTTTTGATTGTGGATACGCAGACAATGATTATGAATGAAGCATTATATGAATTTCAGCTTGTTGAAAGCCGCATAAAAACATTGATAGCGCAGGCCAGAAGGCATGGTGTCGAGGTGGTGTATGTTCGTCACGATGATGGTGCTGAAAATGCGTTGACAAAGGGTGCACAGGGCTTTGACATATACGATGAATTCAAGCCGCTTTGCGGAGAAAAAATAGTTGATAAGAACGTAAACAGCGCTTTTAAAGACACAGGACTGACGGAATATTTAAGAGATAAAGGAGAGGATACGATCATGATTGCAGGATTGCAGACAGAGTATTGTATCAATGCAACGATCATATGCGGATTTGAACATGGATTTCACATGATTGTTCCTGCTTACACAAACAGCACGGTGGATAACGATTATATGCCGGCAAAGAAAACCTATGATTATTACAATAATTTTATTTGGAAGAACCGATATGCGTCATGCGTACCTTTTGAAAGGGCATTGGAAATGATCAAGCAGAATATGCTTTGCAGGTAGCAGGGAAGAAGTGGCGTGGATGAGGGCTTAAAACGCGAGGCGATGCAAGGGAAAACGATCGTCTCAGGCCGGACGTGATAAGGCGTTACCTGCCGGATGCTTGGACAAGTCCGTTTGTATATATCAAAGAAAGGGAAGCTGAAAATGAAAGAGAAAGTATTTTACAGAATCATAATGGCAGCCGCATTTGTATTAACTGTATGCAGTCTGCTTACACACAACGATTGGATTCTGCTTCTTACTGCCATATTCATGGCATGCTGTGTCATCATTACATTTATCAAAAAGTGATACGACTCTCAGTTGTTTAGGACTCAATTTCGTTTTGATGAAGAAGACAGTATTTCAAATGGCAGAGATGGAAGGACAACATGCTGTCTGTACGTTTTGGCTTAATGCTTGCAGCGGCAGTCTGCTTTGCTATGGATATGTCCGAGAGAAACCTCTGTACGTATACAGGTCTTTTACATAGCAGATCGTGTGTGGAATGATGAAGTGGAAACGTAGTTGCATATAGAAAAACAGAATGGCAGAGGTCATTCTGTTTTTGATTCGGGTTGTCCGGCATATGTATGCAGCAGTCTACACATGGTTGTAAGAATTTTCTGTGCATGCATTAGCTGTAACGTGTCTCCTGTGACATGACAGGCTAAGGTACAGGTATCCTTCCATGTAGAGACGGATATCTGAAAGGACGGGTATATGCGGGCTCTGCCCAGAAGATACAGCTGCGTAATCGTGCAGTCGTCAAAATAGATGGATGCCGCATCGATCTTTCCCAGGTTTGTGTAGGAGATTTCCGGTGAGTGAAAGCCTGCTTTTGCGACAGCTTTTGTGACGGCAAGAGGAAGGTGCTTCATAATCGGATGTAACAGCTGTATGGTATGCAGGTCAGAACAGCGTGCCTTTTCCTCCTGCATTTGTTGATGGACATCCGCAAGCAGCTCCCGCCAGTCGCGATGATCCAGACCATGTAGTGTTACCTGAAAATCTCCAACGAAATTTGCAATGGACCAGCTTGGCTTTTTCTGCAGATAGGAACGAAGATTTACCGGACAGGGAATTGTCACGGCATTCGCTGCGGAGATGCTGTGCAGTGTCTGGGCATAGGCACATAGCAGAACATCGTTCACTGTACAGGCAGATGGACAAATTTGCTGTAACAGCTTTCGTGGAATGCTTTGATGCAGCTCGCTGGTATGCAAGGGATGGGGAGCAAAAGGAAGTGCGGCAGGAATTGTTTTTCTTCTTTTGGTTTTTATTTTTTTCAGCTTTATGATCGGAAGGGATTCGGGGGTTCGGCAGTTTTGAAAGGAGACAGTCTCCTGGCGATAACAGGCTGTCAGCAGGCGAAGGATTTGTGTAGCTCCATCTCCGTCACACAGAATATGACTGTATCCGATGCATACAAGGTCCTGCTGTTCTTTATGTATAATCTGTATGCAGAGCTGTGCATGGTGCTCAATGTCCCAGCTTGAAAAGTCAAAGTCTTCAACCTCCTGAATCATAGAAAAAGTATCGTCCTTCTGTTTCCTCCAGCAGTTATGCTTTTTATCATAGCGTAAAGCAAGCTCGGACAGAAACGCTATACACTGACTTACTGCATTCTTTAATCTTTCCATACAGATATGGGGCTGTATCGTCAGCTTCAGAAATAAAACAGGCTGCTCGGGTAGCGTAAGTGCCTCCAGCAAATCCAGCATACCGGCAGAATATTTCATGACAGCACTTCCTTTCCATTTTTTTTCTTTATCATAACATTGAGCTAAAAAATGTCAAGAGAGGACGATCTGTATGAAAAAGGGAAATACATGGAGTGGCTCAACACGCGCAGGGTATAGCCTTCTTTTGTAGGATGCAAAAGTTTTATAGCAAGCAGCAGATACATTCTTGTGCAGCATAGGATGCTGAATCAAATAACCATAAACTTTCCTTCGATTTACAGCTCTTTACCGTTTGTCTTAATGACATGCTGATACCAATAGAAGGAATCCTTTTTCAATCGTTTCCCGCTTCCTTTACCATAATCATCCAGATCCACATAGATATAACCATAGCGCTTACTCATCTCCGCACTGGATGAGGATACCATATCAATCGGTGCCCAGCTCAGATATGCCAGAATATCAACACCATCCTTTCTGCATTCCTGTACCTGTATGATATGCTGACGGAGGTATTCAATACGGTATGTATCGTGTATCCCTCCATCCTCTTCAACAACATCCAAGGCTCCCAAGCCGTTTTCCGCTATCATCAAAGGCTTTTCATAACGATCCCAGTATTGTGAAAGACAGTTATATAGACCCAGCGGATCAGCACGCCATTCCCATGGTGTCGGCTTCAGAAAGGGATTTTGTTCCCCGTCAAAGGGTTTCATGGTATTTTTATCGGAATCAACGATTTTGGAATAATAATAGGATACTGCCAAGAAATCCATCGTATAGGTTTTTAACAGCTTTTTATCCTGCTCCTGTATGTTCAGGTGGATATCGTTATCTTTGAAATAACGCAGGGCATATCCGGGATATCCGCCTCGGAGCTGAACATCTGTAAAATAATACTGCATCCGATTTTTTTTCATGGTCAGAATCACATCCTGCGGCTTGCAGGTAGCCGGATAAAAGGTGCCATCTGCCACCATTGTTCCCATGTGTGCATCCGGATCGACTTCTCTTGCCAGCTGTATTACTCTGGCACCTGCAACAAATTGATGATGCACTGCCTGATACATCAGCTCCTCCATATGCTCACTTTGATCCTCGTAAATGCCCAGAGAACCGAATTGAACTGCAGGTACCAGATTTATCTGATTACAAACAATCCAGTATTTTACCTTACCTTTGTAACGACGAAGTAGAACACCTGCATAATTTACGAAAAAATCAATAACCTTGCGGTTCGCGAAGCCTCCATATTCTGTAACAAGATGGATCGGGAAATCATAATGGCTCATCGTTATGATCGGCTCCATGCCATTTTTTATAATTTCATCGATCAGCTGATCGTAAAACTGCAGCCCCTTCTCATTTGGTTCCTTTTCATCACCCTTTGGAAAGATGCGGCTCCAGGAAATACTTGTACGAAATGCCTGCAGGCCAAGCTCCTTTAACAGGGCAAGGTCCTGCTTATATGTATGATAGAAGTCGATTCCGTAGCGCTTAGGAAAATAACGGATGCTATCCTGCATGGCAGCTTTGATACCGGCCAGGGTATCACCGCCTTCTTTTTTTATATCGGCACGTTTTAAATTCGGATCATAGGCTCGCAAGTCGGAGGTGGATAAGCCTCTTCCATCCACATCGTAGGCTCCCTCAATCTGGCAGGCGGCAACTGCTCCGCCCCACAAAAACTTATCGTGAATATCATGTTGCTTTATAATCATGCTCTGTTCTCCTATTCTATTTTAAAAAGAGGGGCATCCTTTCTGCTCCCCTTTGTATGTGATGCAATTCATGTGCTTTCTGCAAACTTCTTTATTTATTATTCTTTATGATTTTTAATACATCAATCAGCTGCCTGCTTAAATGCAGCTCTGACTTAATCGTCATCAGGGTATCCTGCGCATGGGCAAATAACAGGCTTGGTTCATAGCCATATCCACCGGCTTCCTTTTGAATGATATCCGTTTGTGACTTATGTGCCAGTGTGATCGCTTCCTCAGCTTTTTGTAAATGTGAAGCAGCCTCCTGAAAATTAAAGCGCTTTGCTTCCTCCAATGCTTCGTCAGCAGCATTACGGGCATTCCCCGCATGCAGTATAATCTGCATGGCTGCTGTAAGCAGTTCGTTTTGTTCGTTCATAAGAAGTCCTCCGTATTGTATGTATTGTTATTCGACAGCTGCTGTCGTTTCTTCTTTTAATTTCTGTTTCTCATATACCTTGAAAAACGGATACCAGATCATTCCATAAATGAGGAATAAAATGATCCACCATAAGACAGCACGGATATCCTGTGTTGCAAGGACAGAAGAAATTGGTGCAGGTACCTGTCCGATTTCCATCATTTGTGCAGGGATGTTGAGTAAGCCCAGGCTCATAATCACCCAGACATAGACTGGTCCGACAATCGCATTGATCCATGCAGGGATCATCAGCAGAGGATTGAAGACAACCTTTGCGCCATACATTAAAGGCTCATTGATGTTGAAGATGGAAGGGACAAGGAAAACTTTTCCCAGCATTTTCAGCTGCTTTGATTTTGAAAAGCACATGAGGATATTGAGCGCCAGCGTTGCACAGACGCCGCCCATTGTGATAAAGCTGATAGACCAGAAGGTCGTATGGCTGACGATATGTGTTGCCGCCTGTCCTGCAGCAATCTGTTCCAGGTTGGCCTGCACACCGGCCATGAGAATCGGTGTTGTGATGGCGTTGAAGGTCCAGCTTGAAATACCCAGGGTGTAGAAGAAAGCCAGAGTAAAACACATGAGTACCAGACCGGGCAGTGTCTGACCGATTTGTATCAATGGAGTAAAGATTGATATAATGGCAGCGTACACATTTACCTCCATAAGCTTGACCATGATCATGATGACACCTAATGAAATGAGGTTTGGTACAACTGTATTGATCCAGGAAGAAACAAAATCCGGAATACTGCTGTCCTTCAGAAACTGCAGCTTTGCCCATAGGTGAAAGATGATAGAGGTAAACAGACCTGTAATCATGGCAACTGCAATACCGCTGGCACTTACATGATTCATCAGAGCGGAAATGCTGTCGGCATCCTCACCGATCGGGATTGCGACCATCAGGAAAACACCGATGGAAGCGATACCTGCGTTGATCATATAACTCGGATGTCCCAGCTTTTCCATACACTGATTCGCAATTGTAAAGGCAACGATCAGGGAGATGATGCCAAAGCTGAAATCACTGATCGGCCCCAGATCCGGCAGTGATGGAAAAAAGGACACAAGCACATTGTATAGAAATATAACGGAGCCTGTTAAAATGAATGGAATTACCTTCTGCATAGTGGAGCCCAATGCGGAAATCCAGGGCTTGCTTAATATCTTGTTTGATTTTGGCACAAAGGAATCTGCCAGCCAATTCATGAATGTATTCATAACTTTCCTCCTGTTTTTATTGCTATTTCTTCAGAATCGATGTATGCTGTTTCTGAAGAAATCTAATGCAAAGCGATTTCTCATGAAGCTAAGATTGCCCTCTTAGCTTTTTTAATTCTTTAAAGTCTGTGCAAAAGCGATCAGGCGCTCACCGTCGAGAGAACCGTAAATGTCTTCCGGTATCAACGCAACTGCAACACCATGCGGATTTGCAAGCTCTTGAAACTTATTGATTTCTTTTGCATAATGCGGACCGATCAGCAGAACATCAATGGTGGAGAGCAGCTCGTTTGCCTCAGAAGCACTGCGTGCTTCAATCGTTACGTTCAGCTTTTTCTTTTTCGCTGTTTTTCTGGCGCTGCTGGCTAAGAAGCCGCTGGACATACCGGCACCACAGCAAAGCAGTATTTTCAAGGTTTCCATTTTTTCACCTCCGTTTTTCTTGACACCTACATTATGCGGAACTTGATAGATTTCATCAACCTGTCTTTTTCCTTTACGGGGAAAGGAGGGAAGGTATGAATGTTTCCTTCAGGGGGAAATATGTGATTTCCCCTTACAGGAAGAAGCAAAGTTGTAATTTCTGTTGGAATTGTTATAATGAAATAAATGAGCAGGAGGTTTTACATATGAATAAGAAACAATTGGAAATGATTCGTTTTTTATCTATTCATAACCGGCCGATGAGCGGGAAGGAGCTTGCAAATGCGCTTAAGGTTACTCCTCGCTCGATAAAAAATTACGTCCATGAAATAAACGGACTGTATGGAAAAAGTATCATCGCATCTTCACACAACGGCTATGAGCTGCATACCAATACGGTGTCCTCCTTATTGGCTGCTCTTGATGATCAAAAGATTCCGCAGACACAGGAGGAGCGCTCCTTTTATATCATTAAACAGCTCATGCTGCATCACCATTCCGGATTGAATGTATTCGATCTTAGCGATATGCTTTGTGTGAGCTACTCCACAGTCAAAACCGTAATCTATAAAATGAATAAAATCTTTTCTGCCTATCACGTCGCATTTCCCTGTGAAAATGACTGTGTCTATATGCAGGGAAGTGAGAAGGATAAACGCAGACTGATGAGTTATGTAATCAATGAAGAGGCGAAAAACAGCTATATCAATCTTGATTTACTGCGCAAAAATTTTGACAGTATAGATATCGATGCGCTGCAGACAATCATATATCAGACATTTAAAAAATATACGTATTATTTGAATGATTTTGCCGCCTTGAATCTGCTTTTGCATCTTCTGATTATGATTGATCGGGAGCTGAATGGAAAGGAGCTGGATTCCGGACAGACGGATTTCACGTTTACTTCACCACAGGAGGAAGCTTTTTTGAGCAGCCTGAGGCAGCAGATCGAACAAAGGTTCGGTATTGCATTTAATGATTATGAATACTTTGAGCTGTATATGCTGTTTCGCGCAAATGCCAATTTTTCATTGGATGTATCCGGTACAGCATTAAAAAATGCTGTAGGTGAGGATGTGCTTGCCTTGACAAGAGAGTATGTCCGTATGATTGATAATCTGTATATGATTGATCTTTCCGCGAACACCTTTATCACACCGTTTGCCCTGCATCTGAAAAATCTGATCTTTCGTGCAAAAACAGGGCGGTCCACAAAGAATCCGATGACGCAGGCGATTAAGAACAATAGTCCGATCGTATTTGATATTGCTATTTATATTGCACTGGATTTAATGGATCGTTATCATTTTATGGTGAATGAGGATGAAACTGCATTTCTTGCGATCCATATCGGTGCTGAGATAGAGAGGCAGTCAGCAAACATATATAAAATACCGTCGATTTTGATATGCCCGGATTATCATGATATGGCATCGGGAATCTTAAATACCATGATGATGAATTTTGGTAATCAGCTGAATCTGATCGGCTCTGTGACGGATGAAACCCAATGCAGGGAAAAGCTGCGGGAGCAAAGAATTGCAATCGTGTTCTCGACAATTCCGCTAACACAGCACGCATATTACGCAAATTCAAAGGTGGTGCAAATATCTCCGATCAATCTTACATCACAGTTCGATCGGATACAGTCTGTAATTTCAAAAGAGCTGGAGGAGGAAAAGAATCAGAAATTATGTGTTGATTTTCATACCTTTTTTGAAAAAGACCTGTTTCTGTATGAGCCGGCAACTGCATCAAGGGAACAGATCCTGCAAGTTTTATGTGCAGCACTGACCGAAAAGAAGTATGTAAATTCTGATTTTTATGATAATGTGAGCCGAAGGGAAAATGCCGCAACAACCGCGTTTGGGGGGATAGCAATTCCACATGCGGTTGAAATGGATGCCATGAAGACAAGCATTGCTGTAGCGATATCAAAAAACGGAATTCAGTGGGGGTCCAATACGGTGTATATTATCTTTTTGCTGGCGATAAACAAAGCAGATAAGCGGGAATTCAGAAGTATTTATGAATCCCTGATTTCTCTGTTCAGTGAACCGGCTATGATGCCGCTCATACGAAGCTGTACGGGTTTTCAGGATTTTGAAAAAATGATCTACAGCAGTATTCATCCGGAGAAATAAGAATATTATAAAATCGGTTCTGGCTTTCTTTTATTGGACATGGTCAAGGGAGCAGAAACATGAACCAAGGCAGAAGGCTTCAGCCTTGTGTTTTCATTTTTTTCCTGTATTGCAGAGGGGAGCATCCCTTCTGCTTTTTAAACGCCCGTGAGAAATAGTTGGAGTCATTGAATCCGGACAGCTGCGAAATTTCCGAAACGGAATAAGAGCCGTTCATGAGAAAGCCGATACTTTTCTCAATTCGAAATTCCAAAATAAACTCAAACAGAGACTGATGCATATAGCTCTTAAAGATTCTGCAGCATTCGTTTTTACAGACATGAATCTGACCTGCAATATCATGCAGGGTGAGCTCGCGGTTGTAATTGTTTTCCACATACAGCAGAATGGTACGGATTCTATCGTAATTCAGCATATCAGAGGTTGAAAGCTTGCGTGCAGGATGCATATGGAGATGCAGTGTTTCTAATATCGTATAAAGCTCCATCAGGATTGCCAGTTCATAGGCATCCGCTTTTTCCTCATCGTATAGAGCAATGTGCTGAATAGCGGCAGTAATAGCAGAATGCCATGGTGCACTGCCGTTAAAACAGAAGGAGGAAAGGGAGAGGTCATTCACAAGCGGCTTCACATATTTCCTGTGTATCAGACTCCCTTCAAATCCGGACAGAAGTCTGGAATCGAAGGTTACGGAAATATAGGTGCAATCCTGCTCATGATACATGGTTCCCGCATGCAGGGCATTTGCATTGCAGAACAAAGCATCCCCTTTTTTAACATGGTATTCCTGATGATTGATTCTGTACAGCATTTCACCGCTGGTGATCAGTGTCATTTCAATTTCCGGGTGCCAGTGCCAGAGAAAAGAACCGGAATCGTAAGCGGTTATTTTCTCATAGCTGACCAGCAAAGGGAATGTGTGACTTCCATGTGCCTTTATTTCTTTTTTTGTTTCATCCGTTATAATCTGCATATCTGCCTCCGGTATTGATTATGATTATATTCTATCATACTATAAAATCCTGTTTTTTGCGCATTTGATATCAAAAATAAGGGGATATTCTTAAAATAATGCTGTTTTTTATCAAGATAGTTAAGGTCTGTGCGGTTAGGAAAGCTTATGATGTATATGAGGAGTAACCGTTTTCATGCTTTTGTACAGCAGCAGGCGTAACAGATTTGACAAGGCGTTCATCTTTTGATGAAAGCTAAGGTCAGCGCATGTTGTCAAACAGATACAATTCCGTTGTTGGCTGCAGAAGCATGGATATGCGCAAGCTGTTCACACTTCAAGAAAGGTGTGGTGCTGCGAGTCTCTCAGCAATAAAAAAGCACTATGCCTGCTCATAAAAGGCTGTATATCTGAGCAGGGACTAAATCAGGAGGATACTTCATGAAAAAACGATTGATTAAAGAATTTACAGATATATTCGAGGTACCGGGTGAGGCATTGTTCTTTTCCCCGGGACGTGTAAATCTGATTGGAGAGCATACAGACTATAACGGCGGCATGGTGTTTCCATGTGCCATCACGTTTGGTACCTATGCTGTTGTCTCAAAACGAACAGATTCCTGTATGCGTTTATTTTCCAATAATTTTAAAGAGAAAGGGATTATTGACGTTGCATTGCAAACGCTGCACTATGATAAAAAGGATGACTGGGCGAATTATGTAAAAGGCGTCCTGTACTTCCTGCAGCAGGAAGGCTTTGAAATTCCATGTGGTTTAAACATACTGATTGAAGGCAACATACCAAACGGGGCAGGGCTTTCCTCCAGTGCATCGCTGGAGGTCCTGACTGGAACAATTCTGAAAGAAACCTTTCAGCTTCCCATCAGTAAGCTGGATATTATCAAGCTGTCGCAAAAAGCAGAGAATCAGTTTGTCGGCATGAACTGTGGTATCATGGATCAGTTTATCATCGGAATGGGGAAAAAGGATCATGCGATCGCACTGGATACCGGCACATTGGAATATACCTATGCACCCGTTCAGCTAAAACAGGCTAGTATTGTTATCATGAATACCAACAAGCAGCGCGGACTGACGGATTCCAAGTATAACGAACGACGTGCTGAGTGTGAGCATGCGCTTTCCCAGCTCCAAACGGTTGTGAAGATTAAAAATTTATGTGATCTGAAGGAAACGGAATTTGAGAAGGTGCAGCACATTATCACCAGTCCGGTGGAAAGAAAGCGTGCCCGTCATGCTGTGCTGGAAAACATACGTGTGAAAAAAGCGATAGCGGCATTGGAAAAAAACGATATTGAAGAATTTGGTGCTTTGATGAATGCCTCTCATATCTCCTTGCGTGATGATTATGAGGTTACCGGGATAGAACTGGATACGCTTGTGGAAAGTGCATGGAACCAGTCAGGGACAATCGGGGCACGGATGACAGGAGCAGGATTTGGAGGCTGTGCGATTGCAATTGTCAGAAATGATGATATTGAGGACTTCACAGCTGCAGTGCGCAAAGAGTATACACAGACAATCGGATATGAACCGGATTTCTATATCGCATCCATTGGTGACGGTGCAGGGAAACTGGCGGAGCTGTGAAGGCTGAGATTACGTTTTGCTGAGGAATGGTACAGAATGCAATGTCATGTAAAACGGGGTGGAAAGTTTTTAGAAACATCTGACTGTATTCCTGGGGACATCCTTTGCTGCATGCATATATGGAAAATCATTTGAAACAGGTACTGAAGGCTGCGGGTCTATGAACTGTATGTTTGCTTCGATTGTGTAGGAAGGTGCAATGCCGCAATATGCACATGGATATCACTGCATTTGTCCTTTTATAGTTGTGTCTGCGCAATATGCGAAAAAGAAATGGAGTAAATCATGAAAAAAAAGGTTGCAGAATTTTCACAAGGTGCTGTTTATGCATATACAATTCAGAATGAGGCTATACATATGACAGCCTTGAATTTCGGTGCTGTGATTACGGAGTTGAAAACCTCGGATCGAAGCGGCAATATGGAGAATGTGGTCGCTGCTTTTTCCGATATCATGGACTATGAGCGACAGCAGGGGCCGTATCTGAATGCAGTCGTCGCACCGGTGGCAGGAAGAATCGCCTATGGCAGCTATTCAATGGAGAACAACGTTCATCAGCTTTCAATCAATAACGGCTGTCATCATCTGCATGGTGGTACGGGTGGTATATCCAGACAGTTGTTTCATGTTGAAGAGGAGGAACAGGCACTGCATTTTCATCTGGAATGCCGTCATGACATGGACGGATTTCCACAGGGTACCTACCGCTATGATATATGGTATCGGCTCAGTGGAAACAATCTGATAATAGAATACCATGGAACACCTCCGCAGAAATCGCTGATGAATATGACTTCCCATATGTATTTCAATCTGTCGGGAAATTTGCGGGAATCCATATTGCAGCATGACCTGCGTATTGACAGTGTGGAAAAACTGAAAATTCATCCGGATGGACATCCGTTTGAAAAAGAGAAAATTGAAGCCGGAAGTGCCTTTGATTTCCGAAATCTGACACCGATACAAAAGCGCTATAAGCTTGGCCATCCCGAGTTTCAATATACCAGAGCATATGATACGCCGTTTTTGCTGGGGCCTAACGGCATCACCTTATATCATGCAGGAAGTGGAAGACGTCTGGATATGACTACTGATGCGCCTTCTCTGGTTTTGTATAGTGCAAATTATTTTGATGATGAGAATCTTATATTGAATCATCATCGAAGGGGAGAGGCATTTATCGCTCTGGCACTGGAAACACAGGACCTGCCAAACGGTGTAAATATCAGGAATGCCGAAGTGCATCCATTTTATGATGCACGGCATCCGTATAAGCAGAAAACGGTATATACCTTTTCTCATATGTAAAGCTGGTCAACCATCGGCATCAAAATTTGAAAGCAATAGAGATATCGTGTATCCTTCTTTAAAATATAGATAAAGAGGACGGCATAGGGCTTTCTTTGAATGCAGATGCTCATACAGGCAGTACTGGCGAAGAAGAAAAACGTGCAGGAAACATAAGAATGCTTCAACAACTTGCTTTATCGCAATAAATATGGAACAGCTTGCATTCCACAGGCTGTTCTTTTATACAGAATCTGTGAAACTGCATGATCTGTCAACTTCTTTGATGTCTTTTATTGAAATTTTTGAACATTAGGTAATTCATAAAAGAAAAGCAGACAGGTCTTCTTATATAAAAGACATGCAGAAACTGGAGATTAAGCGGCTATCGTATGGTGATTGCATTCGCAGGTTAAAAGGGTACTGGCGCTTAAAAGGTAATGAAGCATATAAAATCGTCCGGTAAGATGATGCAGACAAGGGGGAGGCATCATAGTAAGGAAAAACGAAATGAAATTTCATAGGGAAAATATGTTTTTAAGGTAGACAAAATAAAGATTTTAGTGTATTATTGTAGGGCACTCAATCATGCAGGAGTGGTGGAACGGCAGACACGCTGTCTTCAGGCGGCAGTGCGAGCAATCGCGTGAGAGTTCAAATCTCTTCTCCTGCACCATTTGTTGAGTCAGACGCTCTATATCAGCGTCTTTTTTTGTTTTGAAAAATATATGTCCTGCCATGCATACATGGGATACCTGCCAGCATTTGCAATCATTGCAGGGAAAGTAAGGTAAAAAAATGATTTTTTTCCATTTAGGGGTAGACAAATCATTTTTTTCAGTGTATTATAATTGAGCATCATGAAACATGCAGGAGTGGTGGAACGGCAGACACGCTGTCTTCAGGCGGCAGTGCGAGCAATCGCGTGAGAGTTCAAATCTCTTCTCCTGCACCATGATAAGCACAAAAGCGCTCTATATCAGCGCTTTTTTTGTTTTATAGGATAATAGTTAATAAATACACAGTATTATGTAAACCCAATATACATATAGCCGCAGTTGCTGTAGCTTACTTTTCCTCATGTCAGTATCTTTTCCTCTCCCGCAAATATTCCATATAGATACTGTAGGAGGGAAAGAAAATGCCTGCGGCAGAATATGACAACAGAACGCTGTGTTCGTGTGTATCGACTCCAACTCATTCCACCATACTGACAAATGTCTCAATGAACTCATCATAGGAATTGCAGGCAGTCAGTTTTTTTACGTTTTCCCGTTCAATTAACACAGCACTGATTGTTTCATATACTGATTGAAATAATGCTCTGTCATGTTTATTGAAGCACATCAGAATAACGATGGAAACCTGATTGCTGTTCCACAGAATAGGCTTTTTGGAAATCAGAATATTGATAATCGTTTTCTTGGAACGCATATAGGTGCTGTGCGGTATGGCGAAATGATCAAAAGCAGTAGAGGACATATGCTCACGCTCCATGATTTCATCAAACAGCCTTTCATCCGCAAAACCGTGCCTCTGCAGCTTGGCACACATTGCTCGTATGCAGGCGGAGGCGGAGGAAAACCCTTCTGCCTTCTCAAACATAATGGGAAGAAACAACTGCCGGAATTGCTGTTCAAAGTCATTTCGATATTTTTCAGCCTTGATTTCTGTTATCATCTGCTGTATTTTCTGCTGATCCTGCTTATTTAAAAATAAGCCGATTTGTACATTGCGCAGCTCGAAGTGCTCCGATAGCGGGAGAATGGAAATCACCAAATCAATATTTTTCTGTGCATATACAGCCTGTTCGCTGGTTGCTACATCGATGATTGTAAGATCCTTGGAAAAGACGTCGTTTACCTGCTTAATCAGATTTTGAACCATTTCGTAATATTGCGGACAGTACAATAAGGCTGTAATCTTGTTGGAAACAGACTTCATCTCACTGAACATACAGCCTAAATGGATAGCGATATAGGATATTTCATCCTCGTTAATGATGATACCGGTGCTTTTCTTAATTGCGGATGAAACATGAACCGCTACATCAAAGAAAAACGGACACGTGGTTTTTATAGTATTCGTCAATGGATTCTTATTCAGATTATGATTGTTGGATCGGATAAACAGGCTTTGCAGATGCAGAGAAAAGCAATTCAGAAGCTTTTCATTGCACAGGTCAATTCCATAGGATTCCTTGATTTCGTTCAGCAGCTTTTCCGCAAGGGACAGATATTCCGGCTGAATATAATTGCTGACATTGGAATCCTTTAAATCCGTATAATCGATCGGCGTTGTTCTGGACATGACCAGAAGGGCAAGCTCCTGTATTTCCAGCTCAATGTAATGAATATGAAAGTGATGCTCGAACTGCTGAACTGCATCAAGTGTTATGGTATATGCGTGTGACTGGATACACCCCGGTGTCAAAACACTCTGGGAGCTGAAATTTTTATGCCGGATTCGGTCTATGGAAATCGCAGTGTGCAGTACCAGATTGGTCAATGAAAAATCATTGATAAAATATCCGTTCTTCTGAAAGCTTTCCGTAAAGATAGAATGGATATATGTGATATCGATATCCGGGAATTTTTTCTGAATCATAGCATAGTCTACAAAATTGGTGGAGGATTCTCCATAGAGTACATCGCTGATCAGCTTGCGTTTATCACTTTCCGAACCGCTCAGCGCTATGGTATCCCGTTTGTTTATGATTTGCAGATGATAGGTGCTGATTTTGCTTTTCAGCTTTGCAATTTCCTTTTTCAATGTAGAATAGCTGATATACAGCTCCTCACACAACTGGTACATGTCCAGGTAGGTATCCGATTCAAGAGACAGCAGTGCATTCAATATGTACTGGACACGGTCCTCAGAGGACTGCGGTGCTGCGCTGTCGTAATGCTGCAAGTCCTCCAGAACATGGAAGTCGTTTAGTGAATATCCGCGTATGGAGGAGGTGATGACAGAATTGTATGTCTGATTGATTTCCTTTACATAATTTTTTACTGTTCGTGAAGAAACTGAAAAATGTGCAGCTAAGAAATCACTGGTACAGGGCTCATGCTCCGCAATGAATTTCAAAAATGAGGCACTGTCAATTTTCATAGGAATCCGGCTCCCTTCTGTAAGCCCCCTTTTGCAGCCTGAATTGCAATGAAACATGATGCAGGCTTCTCTTTCTTCCCTTTGACTGTATGAATCATATCCATCCTTCTTATGATTGCGCAAAATGTATACGAATAAGATAAAAATCAGTTTCCTGTTTGTGTAGATGGAGACTTTTTTTATGAGGCATCACATGGAAGATGCTGCACAATAGAAGATATTCTATCTCCATATCCCCTGTTTCAGTTATAGTATAAAGGATTGTAAAGCAGAAATAAACTGCTTTTTTTTCACCGTGAAAGGGGAAAACGAAGGAACCTTTTTTTTGCACGCTTTGCAGTGAAAAAGAGGAGAGGAAATAAACTGGATTTCAAATATAATGGAAGCAGGCAATCGATTGTGAAACAGGAGAGGAGTTATGGGAAATGGATGATGAAATTGTCGAATGTTCGATGGATATGATTTTAAACGCAGGCAATGCACGCAATGCATGCTTTCAGGCTCTGGAAAAAATGAAGGACTTCAGCTTTTGTGAGGCGGCGGAGCTTCTGGAGCAGGCGAAGCAGAATATTCTGAAATCCCATCAGGCGCATACCGGCTACATGCAGAAGTCAATACAGCAGGAACAAAATGAATACTGTGTGCTGTTTGCTCATGCGCAGGATACGCTGATGACGATTAACACGGAAATCAATCTCACAGGCTATATGATGGATATCTTCAGGCATTATGATGAAAGAATCAGACAGCTGGAAGCTGTCATAGAAAAGGGGTGAGTAACGATGTATAAAATATTACTGGCATGCGGTGCCGGTTGCTCCAGCGGACTGGTAGCCCAAAGGATGCGCAAATATGCGAAGAAAAATAACATCGAAGCACAGATTCGCGCAGTTGGGGATGCGGAAATCATCAACTGTGTGGAGGATTATGATATTTTAATGCTGGGACCTCATCTGCAGTATGAGCTTCCGAAAATCACCGCCTCGATTCAGGCAAAGGGACTGGCAACGATCATCCGGCTCATCACAAAGGAGCAGTATGCTGCTCTGGATGGAGAGAGTGTATTAAAGGACGTTGTCCGTGTGCTTGATGAAGCACCGAAATAAAAATTGAGATAGAAAATCGTATGAAATAGAAAGGAGAAGGTATATCCACGCCAATAAGGGAAATAGACATGGATATACAGGTGAATAACAATGTCAAAGTACAGTTATTTTAATGAAAAGGCAGTGCCCGCCATACAGAAGGTCGCATCAAACTCCTATGTTGTAGGTGTTCAGAAAGCAGTTTTAAAGGTAGTGCCGATGATTCTGGTATCCAGTATTATCACACTTTACAATATTGTAAAAACATATGTTCCAGCGCTTCCTGCTCTGGATCCGATCAGTAACTATTCCTTTGGGCTCATCGGAATCATGACAGCTTTTCTGATTCCCTATTATCTGCTGGAGGAAAAGCATGACAGTCGGAAAATTGTCGGGGGTATGACCGGACTGGCTGTGTTCATGCTCGCAATGAATCCGAAAATACTTGAGGAGGGAAATCTCTACAACTTCTCTAATTTCGGTGCAGCCGGAATGTTTGTTGCTATCATATGCGGATTGTTCATCGTCATGATTTTCCGCTTATCAAACCGGCTGAATCTGGCGAGTGAGGATTCACCGCTACCGGATTTCTGCAAGGAATGGTTTAACAGCATTATTCCCATCTTTGTTATACTGCTCATATCAACGATTGCTGTGTATAATTTTGAATTTGATCTCTTCAATTTCATTGTTCTGCTATGCAATCCGATACTGGGGATTGTAGATACCTACTGGGGCGGCTTGCTGATCGTATGTCTGCAAACGGTTGTATACACCTTCGGTATCAGCTGCTGGGTGTTCAATGGTGCGATATGGCCGATTACAACAGCGGCACTCGCTGCAAACGCAGCAGCATTTGCAGCCGGCACATCACTGCCCTATGTATACAGCTATGGCTTTGATTATGCATATATCATCTTTGGTGGTATGGGCGTAACACTGCCGCTCGCTGTTTATTTCCTTCGGTCAAAATCGAAACGGCTGAAGCTTCTCGGTAAGGTTTATATCGGCCCTACGCTGTTAAACATCAACGAGCCGATCATGTATGGAAATGTCGTGTGGAATCCCATTCTGATGATACCGTCCTGGCTGTGTACAATCGCCAATTATTCGATAGCATATCTGCTGGTAAGGATCGGCCTGATCATGCCGCCGATATCCTCCTTCGGTCTGTGGTTTCTGCCATATCCGCTGCCTTCACTGCTGATCGGAGGAATTTCAGCCGCAATTGTCTGCTGTCTGCTGATTGCATTGGATTTCGTAATCTGGCGCCCCTTCTTCAAAGCCTATGAAAGAAACATACTGAAGGAAGAAGAGGAAGCAGCTGCAGCGCAAGCATAACATTTGAATTATCATATACGGAAAGAAAGGAGTTCATTGCGGTATTGTTAAAAGCAATGATACAGGGTATTGAAATGGAAACAATGAGGAAAGCATTCCCAAAAAACTTTTTATGGGGAGCAGCAACTGCATCCAATCAGATTGAGGGTGCATATCTGGAAGGCGGAAAGGGTCTTTCAACAAACGATTTTGTCAGGTATATTGAACCGACAAACCGTGCAAAGGGGGATACGACCTTTACCATAACGTATCAGCAGCTGCTGGAGGAAATGGAGGATGAAAGCAGATTTAATTTCCCAAAACGCCGGGGAAATGACTTTTATCATCGCTATAAGGAAGATATTAAGCTGATGGCTGAGATGGGATTTCGCGTGTTCCGCTTATCCATTGCATGGGAGCGCATTTATCCGACAGGCTTTGAGGACACGCCGAATGAAGAAGGTCTTGCATTCTATGACCGTGTGTTTGATGAGGATCACAAGTATCACATAGAGCCGCTCGTGACACTTTCACACTACGATTTTCCGCTTGAGGTCAGCAGGCGGTTGAATGGATACGAATCAAGAGAAACCGTGGACCTGTTTGAGAAATATGCAAGAACGGTTTTTGAGAGATATCATGAAAAGGTGAAGTACTGGCTTACCTTTAATGAAATCAATATGGTCCTGCACAGTCCGTTTGCCTGCTGCGGCGCGATGATGGATCACAGTGAATTAAGTGAAATGCAGCTAAAATACCAGTGCAGCTTTCATCAGCTTCTGGCAAGTGCCCGCTGTGTTCTTGCAGCCCATGAAATTGATGAAACATTGCAGGTAGGGAATATGCAGAGCAAGCAGGTGTATTATCCGAAAACCTGCAGTCCACAGGATAATCTGCAGCAGCTTTTTGATACCGGTATGGATTTACTGTTTCCGGATGTGCAGTGCAAGGGAGAATATCCATACTATATGAAACGCTTTTTTGAACAGAATAACGTTGTTCTTCCTATGCAGGAGGGAGATGAAGAGGTATTGAAAAAGGGGACTGTTGATTTCATGAGCTTCAGCTATTACAGCAGTATTGTATCAGGATATAACGGTGATTCCTTAAAGCTGCATACCTCCAATTTAATGGGGGCAGAGAAAAACAAATATGTGGAATACAGTGCGTGGGACTGGGCAATCGATCCAATCGGTATGCGTATTGCGTTGAATCACATGTATGACCGTTATCATTTGCCGATCTTTATCTCCGAGTGCGGCTTCGGTGCCTATGATCAGGTGGAAGCCGATGGTATGGTTCACGATGATTACCGGATTGATTTCCTGCAGAAGCAGTTGACACAGGTGAAGGAAGCAATTCGTGACGGGGTAGAGGTATTCGGATTTACCGCATGGTGTCCGATTGATCTTGTATCACAGACAACATCAGAATTTTCCAAGCGATACGGCTTTGTATATGTGGATTTGGATGATTATGGCAACGGTACGTATGAGCGTACACCAAAGAAAAGCTTTTACTGGTATAAAAAAGTGATTGCATCCAATGGTGAAGAGCTATAAGCCGTTATAAAACAGAATTCGCCTATCTTAACTAGAGGATAAATACGCTGTGAGGAGGGTACGACGTGATCATACGTTTGTGCCCTTTTTTGCAGGTGTTGGAAAGCGTCTGTCTGTTATCAGCCGGATGTAGTGTTTTCAGTTGCTTGAACCTTTTTCAGACAGGGTCAAGCAAACGGATATTTTATACCCATTCCCCATAAACACATAGCTTAGAAAACACCTGTACCTTCAGATAAAAGCTGTAAAGCAGCCTCAGCCTGAGAAGCTGTTTTTTTACGTTATGAAAGTCTTTTGTAATACTTATATGAATACAGGCCTGATCACATATATGTCAATGGGAATGGCATATGTCTGGAAAGGATTCTATTTGATATTGATGAACCAATAGACTAAGAAGTATGCTTTGCCGCATATATTGTTTCCTGCTGGGAAATATTTCTTCCTGAAGTTGCGTTTTATGCCATTGTAACTCTGCGGGGAAACGATATAATAAAAGCAGAAAGAAGGAATGAACAATGACGACGATTCGACTTGGAAAAAAGCTTATCGCGCTGCGAAGAGACGCGAACATGACGCAGGAAGAGCTGGCTGCCTATATGGGTGTATCGAAATCCAGTGTTTCCAAGTGGGAAACCGAAACGACCCTGCCGGATATCCTGCTGCTGCCCCAGCTGGCCACTTTGTTTAATGTCAGTGTGGATGAGCTGATCGGATATGAACCGCAGCTGAGTATGGAGGCTGTAAACAAGCTGTATCTGCAGCTCAGTGCTGAATGGAGCCGGGACAGCGCCAATGCGTATGCTCACAGTGAGGAGCTGATACGCAAATATTATTCCTGCTTCCCGTTCCTGCTGCAAATGGCTGGACTTTATCTCAATCACTACATGCTGCATGAAAAACCAGAACTGGTTATGAAGCGCAGTGAGGAGCTGTGTGACCGCGTGATTGCGGAAAGCGAGGAAAACAGTCTGGTAAAGGATGCGATTTCTTTGAAAATAACCTATTTGATCACCAGCCATCAGCCGCAAAAGGCATTGCAGCTTCTCGGTGAAGAGGCAAAGCCGATCGCACAGGACAGCGAGATGATTGCGGCATGCTATCAGATGCTGGGAAAGCCAAAGCAATCCAGCCGTATCTTTCAGATCTGCATCTATCAGCATCTGTTGTTCGTAATACAGGATATGGCCAACTATATGCTGATGAATATGGAGGATGAGCAGCTGTGTGATGAGACCATGCATCGTATGCTGGAATTGCTGAAGCTGTTTCATATCGATGCACTGCATACCATCACCTCCACGATGGTTTATATGTCCTGTGCCATGGTCTATGCACAGCGCAGGGATAAGGAGTCCGCACTGCGAATGCTGGAACGGCTGATCGACGTGATTATCCGCTACGATCTTGCCCATATGAAGATTCATAGAGATACGTATTTTACAGAGGTGGAAGCCTGGATGGAATCTTTACAGCTGCGCACACAGGCTCCCAGAGACGGCGGGGTTATTCTGGACTCGCTGATTCAGGAGCTGCAGCCGCCTGTATTCGATTTTCTGAAGGGGGAACCGCGTTATCAGGCCTGCTTGCAGAAGCTAAAGGCTGAAAAGGAGAGAGCATAATGGATACACTTATGGAATATCTGCCGGCATTACTGCCGCTGATTCTGCTGGAGCTTGGTCTGGCAATATTTGCATTGATTCATCTGATTCGTCATCCACAGGTTAGGATTGGAAACAAATGGATCTGGATACCGGTTATTTTGTTTCTTCAGTTTCTGGGACCGATTCTCTATTTTGTAATCGGCAGAGAGGAGCAGTAGCAATGGATGTATTAACACTACGCAATCTGCATAAAGCCTTCGGAAGGCAGAAGGTTTTGCAGGGCATCGATTTAACGGTACCGCAGCACAGTATCTTCGGGTTTATAGGAAAAAACGGTGCGGGAAAAACAACGACAATGAAAACGATTCTCGGTCTGGAAAAGGCGGATGCCGGGGAATTGTATATTATGCAGGAGCCGGTTGTTTTTGGAAATACCAGAACGAACCGCTATATCGGCTATGTCAGTGATGTCCCTGAATTTTACGGCTTTATGACAGCACGGGAGTATTTGCAGCTGTGTGCTGAGATATCCGGCCTTGCTGCGCAGAAGGCAAAGACACGGATTGATGAGCTTTTACAGCTGGTGGGATTATCAGAGACCGGAAAAAAACGATGTGCCACGTTTTCCAGAGGGATGAAGCAGCGCCTTGCGATTGCGCAGGGGCTGCTGAATGAGCCTAAGCTGCTGATAGCAGATGAGCCGACATCGGCGCTGGATCCGCAGGGTCGCAAGGAGATTCTGACAATACTGGAAAAGGCAAAAGAGAAAACGACGGTATTGTTTTCCACACATATCCTGAGTGATGTGGAAAGCATTTGTGATTCCATCGCCATTCTGCATGAGGGAAAGATCGCCGTAAGCGGAAATTTACATGAGCTGCTGCAGATGAAGGGAACTGCATCGCTTTATGTGGAAACTGAATGTGAGGAGGAGTGCTCGCTGTTGCTGGAAGCATTGCGAAAGCGGGACATTGCCGTACAACAGACACATCCGTATGCAGTGCAGTTGCCGGATCATATGGAAACACAGCAGCAGGTTTTAGCTATTGTAAATGCGCAGGGGCTGCGGCTGCAGAGGCTGGAGCGCATGCGTCCGACTCTGGAACAGTATTTTCTGGAGGTGACAAAATGAAGGGATTCACAGCGTTTATGAAAAAGGAGCTGCTGGAGGCAGTACGTTCCTATAAGCTTGTCATATTATTGATTGTATTTGCAGCACTGGGATTTATGAATCCAGTCAGTGCACGTTATTTACCGGAGCTGGTCGCAGGTTTTCTGCCGGAAGGTATGCATATGGAGATTCCACAGCCTGTCGTACTTGATTCCTGGCTCCAGTTCTTCAAAAATACGGCGCAGATCGGCTTGATAGCAATCATTATTATGTGCTCATCCTCAATGGCGAATGAAATCGGAAAGGGGGTTCTGATACCGCTGCTGGCAAAAGGGATGCCCCGCAACAGCGTTCTTGCCGCAAAATTTATTTCCATATCATGCTTGTGGACATTGTCTCTGGGATGCTCATTCCTGATTACCTTTCTGTACAATTTCGTATTCTGGGAAAGCTCTCTCGTGCCGCATCTGTTTCCGCTTGTGACAGGGGTATGGCTGTTTGGTTTGATGATGACAGCCTCTATGATTCTGGGGAGCGTGTATAAGGGTACTGTTTCCGGAAGTCTGCTGTGTGCCGGCTGCCTGTTTCTGCTCTGTGTGCTGATAACGATGTTTGCTGCGGTGGCAGATTATTCACCCTTTGTGTTTTTGTCACAGTACCAGTCTTATCTTACCGATGGCATCACGATGCAGGAATTTCTGAAGCCTGCAGTCTGTGCAGTTACTGCTACCCTGCTTCAGCTGGCAGCGGCAGTTATTATATTTCGTCGCAAAAGTCTATAATTGAAAAAGCAGTCACTTATTCACAGTGGCTGCTTCGCCTTTGTTCTTTCTTACTCCAGGGTGTTTGCAAATAGGAGGATGCAAATGCTATTGATAAATACATTCGTGTTGAATTCTCCTAATTTTGGATTACCCCATAAGGGAGTAGGAATTTTTCTTGTTTAGGATTCTTTTTCTTCTGGAAAGGGGAAAGAGTAGAATCATTGATGAAATCCCGAATCGTAATTGATCCGATGATAAGGGGAGGAGACGATTTGGTAAAACGATCATTCAGGATGAGGAATGAACATGGAATGAAATTATCACTGCAGCTTCAGAAAACAGATTTCTCTGTTTTCTACTTTATCCTATGTTCAGAAAGGGCTGCAGTATTGGCAAAACACCAGTTCCATGCAGAAATTTCAGAAAATTATATCACACGCATAAAATTATAGAAGGTATGGTGAGTTTGCAGCTGGCAGCTCTAATTACGAAAACCAGGCTGTATGCTCCAGATTTATGATATAATTTAAGAAATCAGTTATGCTTGCATACTGGGAAAGGAGGCTAAATAAAATGAATATAATGATAGGAAAGAGAGTACAGAGAAAACATGAGCTATATAGAAAAGAACAAGGAAGCGTGGGAGGAAGCGTTCGACAATAGAATCAATGGCTGGGGAGATGCAGTCGTTGAAAACCTCCAGGCATCATCCGCTTATTACATTCAGCCCGCGTTACAGGCTGAGCTTGATCAACTGAATCTTGCTGGAAAACATGTTGCGCAGTTTTGCTGCAGCAACGGCAGGGAGCTGCTGTCCATCAGCAGACACTATGGGGCAGTCGGTACCGGCTTTGATATTGCAGAAAATCTGATTGCACAGGGGAAAATGCATGCAAAGCAGCTGCATGTGCCATGTAGCTTTTCCGCTATGAATATTCTGGATATAGGAAGCGAATATCATCAGAAATTTGATGTGATCCTGTTTACGATCGGTGCAATTACCTGGTTTCAGGATGTAAACGCACTTTTTCAGGTGGTGTCCGACTGTCTAAAGCCGAAGGGCATTATGCTGATTCATGATTTTCATCCACTTATGAATATGCTTCCTCTGCCGGGGGAGGACTGCTATTGCGATGATGTCGTCAGACTGCTGGAGCATAAATATTTCACAGCTGAGCCATGGATTGAAAACAATGGGATGGGGTATATTTCCGGAGAGTATGCATCCAAGACATTCACAAGCTTTTCACACTCCATTTCAGAGCTTGTGAACAGCACCATACAAAGCGGTATGAGTGTAAGGCTGCTGAATGAATATGATTATGATATCGGCCTGTCGGATGTATATGATGCAATGGGCTTGCCGTTATCCATGCTGCTCATGGCTGAGAAAGTATAAACATATGACGCTAGCTTAGTCTTGAGTTCAGAAAATATAATAAGATAAGAAACGGGGAAGATACCCGAATGCGTTTGAAAATCAGGCTGTTGATCTGGGATGCTGAGATCGATGCCTGATTTTTATTCATATAAAAGGCAGCAGCAGTCTCAAACAGAGCGAATATAATGATCTGCATACTGTGAACCATATAAAAAAGCCGATATTTACCGGCTTATTTATCAAATTGGTGCAGACGATGAGATTTGAACTCACACGAGCATACGCTCACTACCCCCTCAAAGTAGCGTGTCTGCCATTCCACCACGTCTGCGTTTCCTAAATGCCTATTTATCATACTATATTTTTCATGAATAATCCAGATGTTTTTGAAAAAAATAAGAGAATTGTATCAGGAACGGTATGGTTCACTGAGGAAATACGATACAATCAGGGATACCATAGAGTGAATCCGTTGATGATAGGTGGGAACGCTTACCTGAAAAATTCTTCAAAAATTCACATAGTACACATATTATTCACACATTTATAGTAGATAATAGGGACACGTAAAGAAAGGTTGAAATCATGAAAACGAAAAAAGAAATGAAAATCTCCAAGGCAAGTATCGTCTTTTATGTGGCCTCTGTTATCTTCCTGGCAATTGCCGCTTTTGAAATCTATCAGGCGTATCTGACGGTGGAAAGCTATAAAACAACATATACACTGCAGCTGACAGATATTCTCAATTTGTATTTCACCGGCTGTGTACCTTACTTTGGCTTCGCTTTTTTGGCCTATGGAATCGGTGAGGTTCTGAAGAAAATCAATGATCTGACAAGTACACTTCGTCTGTGTATCGAGGATGTAATCGAAGAAGAGGTGGAAGAAGAAGCAGAAGAGTTTGTTTCAGAGCCCGTAGCAAACGAAATGAAGAATGCCTGATATCAAGCAAAGCTGTAGCCTGTAAAACGGATGCCGAAACTATATCGGTTTTCTGGATACAGGTTTTTTTACTATTCTATTCTGCTTTCTGAGGTGACTCACATCATAATATAGAAAATATTCTGTCAGCTGATGGATTCCTTTTGTATATTGCTGTTTACAGTTGCATGCGAAATTAATTTCAAGCTGGAAACAGAAAGGTGAAAGGATCCTTGCTTTGCGGCTGATGCTGTAAGTGTTATACTGAATGGGAAGCGGAGGTGTATATATGAAGGGCTGGTTTCAGGTTGAAATGCTGGATGATACAACCTATGTGATTTCAGAGCATAAGCATTATGAAAAAACAAATTGTTATCTGCTGCTCGGAAAGCAGAGGGCTTTGCTGATTGACAGTGGTCTGGGAGTCGCGGATATCCGCAAAATAACAGATCAGCTGACTGCATTACCGGTAACTGTAATTGCTACCCATGTGCATTGGGACCATATCGGCAGCCATGGCAGCTATACTGATGTACTGGTTCATGAACGGGAGTATTCCTGGCTGAATGGAAAATTTCCACTGCCGCTTGGTGTGGTGAAGCAGCAGCTGATGAAAGAGCCCTGTTCTTTTCCAGGGGATTTTCATTTGAACGCCTATACTGTATGGCAGGGGCATGCAGGCATTGTAGGAGATGGTGATATCCTGAATCTTGGCGGTCGTCATATTCGTGTCCTGCATACACCGGGGCATTCTCCTGGACATATGTGTTTTTTTGATTTGGAACGGGAATGGCTGTACTGCGGGGATCTTATCTATAAAGGTGTTCTGTACTGTGATTATCCGTCCACTGATCCACAGGCATACCTGCTGTCGGTACAAAGGCTGCAAACGCTAGCGCTTCAGCGCCTGCTGCCTGCCCATTATACAATCGAAGTGGGGCCTTCACTGATTCAGGAGACAGCACAGGCATGGCAGGAGCTGCAGGAAAAAGGTCTGCTTCAGCGTGGCAGCGGGGAATTTCGATATGAAAATTTCTCCATTCGTCTATAGGAGAAAAAGGAACATGAGAATATTAATGCTACAGGGATTGTATTGTACATCCAAGCTTTGGAAACAGGCAGCTTCCTGCCTGAAAGAACATGATTTGCTATTTATGGAGTATCCGCATGAGGTTACGTCACAGGCAGCTCGGGTGATGGATTTGGCTTCCTGGATTGCGTCACAGCTTCCCAGGGATATTGATGTTATAATCGGACACAGCATGGGCGGAATCCTTGCCCTGCAGCTGGTACATGATGTTGGTGTGCCGGTGAAATGCGTTATTTGCATAGAGAGCAATTTATGTCCGGCAGAGCCCTTTTATCGTAATCTCGTTATGAAGCAGAGTATGGCAACACTGGGTGTTAAGCTGCAAAAGGAGATGGCAAAGGAAGCCGTATGGTATCAGGATACACTGGCGAAGCAGCTGCAGGAACAGTTTGATTACAGTCCGCTGACGGATATTTCCATACCGATACATATGATCTATGGAGATCGCGGAATCTGTGAGTATGCCGATCGGATTCAGGATTTGAATCTACATTGGGAAACAGTAAATCGGCTGCAGTTTCATTTTATAAGAAATGCCTGTCACATGCCGATGCTGGAACAATGCGAGGACACATACCGCTGTATAGAGAACATCCTGTATTCGGCAACGGATAAACCCGCAGGTTGATGGCGATTGAATTGCACGTATAGAGCAATGGATACTGCATGCATACCGCTTCGTATATTTACCGCTTGGTAAATACGAAAATGCGAATGGAAGGAAGCCTTCCTATAAGAACAAGTACAGGGGAATGCCGAACAAAAAAATCTCAAATTCTGTCACAGTGAACCGAAGAATTTGAGATTTTTATTGCGGCTTTACATATCAGTAGGAACAGTTTTCCTTTATTCCTGCTGCTTTTCCTTTTCCTGAATGACAAGCTCAGCAATCTGAACCGCATTGGTAGCGGCCCCCTTGCGAACCTGATCTCCACAGCACCAGAAGCTTAATGCATTCGCATGTCCGCTCATATCCTCACGAATACGACCGACAAACACCAGATCCTGATCAGTGGTATCCAGCGGCATCGGATATACCTGCTTCTGTGGCTCATCCACCAGTTTGACACCCGGTGCCCCCTGCAGCAGCTCCCTTGCCTTTTCCACGCTGATTTCCTTCTCAAACTCCACCATGATAGATTCGGAATGGGAACGAATCACCGGAACACGCACACAGGTACAGTTTACACAAAGCTCAGGATTACTCATAATCTTGCGTCCTTCGTTCTGCATTTTCATTTCCTCGCTGGAGTATCCGGCCTCGTTGAAGCCGCCAATCTGTGGAATGAGATTATAGGCAATCTGATACTGGAAGGTATTGACTGCTACCTCCTTGCCATGTGCCAGCGCACCCACCTGCTGATTCAGCTCACGTATTCCATTGACGCCTGCACCGCTGACAGCCTGATATGTGGAAACGACCATACGCTTTGCATTTGCATATGCATGCAGCGGCTGCAGCGCAACCAGTGCGATAATCGTTGCACAGTTTGGATTGGCAATGATGCCGTGATGCTCACGTACTGCCTGCGGATTCACCTCCGGAATAATCAGCGGTACCTGCTCATCCAGACGGAAAGCTGAGCTGTTATCCACAACTACCGCTCCTTTTTCTGCGGCAATCGGAAGATATTTTTCGGCAATATCATTTTCTGCAGCTCCTAAAACGATATCCATGCCATCGAAGCTGTTTTCTGTCGTTTCCTCAACGATATACTCCTTATCGGCAATGGTAAGCTTCTTCCCTGCACTTCTTGCACTTGCCAAAAGATGCAGCTCACGGATTGGGAAGCTGCGCTCCATTAAAATCTTTATCATTTCCTGACCTACAGCACCGGTGGCACCGAGTATTGCGACCTTGTATGTTTTCATTTCACTCTCTCCTCATATTCTATCTATATGTTCTGTATGCACGAATTGTGAAGCATGCGGTGTTTCTAAACAACAAAATTGTTGTAGATGGTTTCCACTGTCTTCTCGTAATCCTTGTTTTCCACACCGACGATGATATTCATTTCATCCGTCCCCTGAGCAATCATGCGAATATTGATATTATTCTTTCCCAGCACAGCAAACAGCTTCCCGCTGATTCCCGGACGGTACATCATCTGACGGCCAACTGTGGCAATCAGGGAAATATTATCGATGATTTTGATTTCATCGGCATTGCAGGCTTTCTTCATATCGCCCACCATATCATAAATGATATCCTTCACATCCTCGGAATTGACAACGATGCTGAAGGAATCGATCCCGCTTGGAATATGCTCGATGCTGATCCGGTAATTCTCACAGATTTCCAGCGCGCGGCGGATAATGCCGACTTCATCCGACATGTGGTTTTTATAAATGGCAATAACGGTGAAATTCTTCTTCCCTGCGATACCGGTAATCATCTGCTCGCTTGGATGATCATCTTTCTCCACGATGATGGTACCACCCTCCTCCGGATGATTGGTATTCAGGATGTTGATCGGGATGTTTTTTTCCTTTACCGGAAAAATCGCCTCCTCATGCAGAACACTTGCCCCCATATAGGAAAGCTCACGCAGCTCGGAGTAGGTGATGGTGTTGATGCGTTTTGGATGGTGGACAATTCTCGGGTCAGCCATCAGTATGCCGGAAACATCTGTCCAGTTCTCATACATATCCGCATTCAGAATATCCGCCAGAATTGAACCCGTTATATCGCTTCCACCACGTGACATTGTACGCACGGTGCCATCCGGCAGTGCGCCATAGAAGCCGGGAATGACAAAACGGTCCAGCTTCTTCATTGTATTATCCATTCGGTACTTTGTCGCATCAAAATCAATTTTCCCATCATAACGGAAGGTGATGATATCCTTTGCATCCACAAATGGAAAGCCAAGATACTCCGCCATCAGCTTAGCAGTCAGATATTCTCCTCGTGAAACCAGATAATCCGTGGACATTGTCTTATTCAGCTGTCCTTTCAGCTTTGCGAGGTCCTCCTCAATCGGATAGCTCAGCCCAAGATCATTCTTAATGGAAATAAAGCGCTCCTCTATCAGATGAAACAGGGATAAATGATCGACGCTGTATTTTAAATGGGCCTCAATCAGATACAGCAGATCGGTCACCTTATTATCCTTCTTATGCTCACGTCCGGATGCACTGACAACGACAAAGCGCCGGGCCGGATCGCTTTCAATGATATGCTTCACCTTGCGGAACTGCTGTGCATTCGCAACCGACGAACCGCCAAATTTTGTTATTTTCATCATACTGCTAGTCATCCTCCCTTTCATAGATGCTGGCCATAAAGGCATGGACATCTGTCTTCAGCATCCGTTCCATCACCTGATGCATTTCATATACCTCAGCCTTCTGAATATGCAGATACTCCTGCCCTTCAAAGGTTTTCACCTCATAGCTGAAATCCTGCAGCTCATCACGTGCCGCCTCATCTGCACGCAGGATATAATCACGCAGACACAGTGTCTCATCATAGCTCATCGTATTGGTGAAGGAAGGATCCATGTGACAAATGCCTTCATTGAGGTCAATCAGATCCTGTACAATGGCGTTGGCAGTCGGAAGCTTTCCGGCACCCTGACCGAAAAACTTTAAATCTCCAATGGTTTTCCCATGCAGGGTAATCAGATTGTAATTGTCCTGTGTGTTGCTTTCCAGAGAACCGGCTTCAAACAGCACCGGCTCAACAACACAGCCATAACGGTTGGCGTTGCGCCGGGTTTTGGCAATCAGACGTACAGCATAGCCCAAAGATGAAAAATACGATACGTCCTGCTTCGTGATATTGCGGATGCCGAAAACCGGGAAGGTATCCGGAACATGGTAGTCATAAGCAAGGCTGGCAGAAATACGCAGCTTGTTGCAGATATCATAGCCGTCGATATCAGCGCTTGGGTCTGCCTCCGCATAGCCCAGCTCCTGCGCTTCCTTCAGAATATCCTCAAAGGATGCATGGTAGCGCTGCATGTGATCCAGAATATAATTGCTGGTACCATTGAAAATACCGTGAATGCGGTCAACCTCATCGATTCGCATCGCCTTTGCCAGTCCTTCAATCCAGGGAATTCCACCTCCGGTGCTTGCTTCATAGTAAATGCGGACATTGTGCTCTCTTGCGACATCTGTGAACTCCTTCAAATAAGCTGCGATTACCGCTTTGTTGGCTGTAACGACATGCTTGCCGCTTTTCAATGCCTGCAGAATATACGTGTGGGCAGGCTCAAGACCACCCATCGTTTCCACGATGACATCCACAGAAGTATCCTGTAAAATCGTCCGGATATCATCACACATATAAGGAAGTGTTTTCGCTTTTCCTTTACGAATCAGTATATAGGATACGTGCAACTGTTTGGTGCTTTTTGTTACCGCGTGATCAATAATTTCCTTTACTCCCGAGCCAACGGTTCCATAACCGAGTATTGCTATATTCATATAATTCCTCCTCAATAAATTTTTGTGTCTTTGTTTCAAAAACACTTGTTTTTTTATTGCGAACATTGTATCATAGTAAAAAAAGAATTGCAAGACGAAAAAGAAGGAGATTGGAACATGGAGAAAATATATACAAGTACGAGAAACAAAGCGCTGGCGCGCACACCCAAGGAAGCGGTCGTAAAGGGAATTGCAGAGGATGGCGGTCTGTTTGTCTATGATGCGCTGGATACGCTGCGTCTGCCGCTGCAGGATATGATGCAGATGACCTATGAGCAGATGGCGGAAACTGTTCTGCAGCTGCTGTTACCGGATTTTACCGAGGAAGAAGTAAAGGACTGTGTGGAAAATGCCTATAAGGGCAAATTCAGAGATGAACACATCACGCCGCTTCATAAGGCGGGGAACACCAATATTCTGGAGCTGTTTCATGGTCCTACCTGCGCCTTTAAGGATGTGGGGCTGCGCATGCTTCCGCAGCTGATGAGCAAATCCCTGCAGCAGCATCCCGATGAACATGTCATGATTTTAACCGCAACCAGCGGCGACACCGGTAAGGCTGCCCTTGAGGGCTTTTTGGATGTGCCGCGTACCGGAATCACGGTCTTCTATCCGGATGAGGGTGTATCCAATATTCAGCGTCTGCAGATGATAACCACCAAAGGAAGCAATACCTGTGTCTGTGCCATCAGGGGTAACTTCGATGATGCCCAGTCCAATGTGAAGCGGATCTTTCAGAATGCACAGCTGTCTGCACGGCTGAAGGAAAAGGGTATCACCTTATCCAGCGCGAACTCCATCAATATCGGTAGACTGATTCCGCAGGTTGTATATTATGTGTATGCATATAAGGAAATGGTACGGACAAAGGAAATCACATTTGGGGAAAAAGTGAATTTCTGTGTGCCGACAGGAAACTATGGGAATGTGCTTGCCGGTTACTATGCCAAGCAGATGGGCTTGCCGGTAAACAAATTTATCGTGGCATCCAATTCCAATAATGTACTCTTTGACTTTTTAAAGGACGGTGTCTACGATCGAAACCGTCCGTTCTATAAAACCATCTCTCCGAGTATGGATATACTGATTTCCAGCAACCTGGAGCGGCTGCTTTACTACAAGAGCGGCAAGGATGCTGACTATATCGCACAGCTAATGAACGAGCTGGAAGCAACAGGACGCTATCAGGTGCGTGAGGACATTTTCACCTCTGTCCGTGAAGATTTTGCGGGCGGCTATTGTGATGATGCGGCATGTGCACAGAGTATGCGTGAATTTTATGAACAGAGCGGTTATGTTATGGATCCGCATACGGCAATCGCCTACAAGGTGATGAAGGATTATGAAAAAGAGGATTCCATGCATAAATGTGTGTTGCTTTCCACAGCCAGTCCATACAAATTTGCACCGGCTGTTTACGAGGCTTTGTTTAATGAAACAATCCAGGATGAGTTTGCCTGTATGGAAATGCTGCAGCAGAAAAGCGGTTCTGCGATGCCGAAGCCGCTGGCAGAGCTTGCGAAAATGGACATTTTGCACAGCCACCTGATTGATAAGGATGATATGCCTTTCTTTGTGGAAACCATCGGGGAGGAAATATTCCATGGTTAAGGTACGTGTTCCGGCAACAAGTGCGAATCTGGGAGTCGGCTATGACTGTCTTGGCCTGGCGCTTGACGATTTTGCGACCGTGACCTTTGAGGTGATTGCAGAGGGCTTGGAAATTGCGGGCTGTGAAGAAGCCTACTGCAATGAAGAGAATCTGTTTTATCAGGCATTTGTAAAGGGGCTCCAGTATATGGGGGAAAGCGTTTCGGGAATCCGCATCACCGTGGATACCGATATTCCCTATGCCAGAGGACTTGGCAGCAGCGCAACCTGTATCGTCGCAGGACTTGCTGGAGCGAATGCCCTGTTTCATAACCGCATGAACCGCTATGAGCTCTTTGATCTGGCGACACAGATGGAGGGACATCCGGATAATATTGCTCCGGCCATCTTTGGCGGTCTGTGCGTTTCCTTCATGGAAGACGGGAAGCCGAATATGATTCGTTACGGTGTAAAACGCGATTTGCTGTTTGTGACAATGATTCCCGATTATGAGGTTAGCACCAAAGCGGCACGGGAGGTTTTACCGGATACCATGAGGTATCGGGACGCTGTCTATCAGATGGGGCGCTGTGCGGCATTGGCAAAGGCGATGGAAATCGGGAATGCCATGATTATGAGAAAAGCCTGCACAGATCAGATGCAGGAGCCCTACCGCAAGAAATTGATTATGGAATATGAGAATGTCCGCAGTCTGTGCAGGGAAACGGATATGATTACCATGTATATATCCGGAAGCGGATCGACGATGATCGCTCTGACACAGGAGGAAGCGGCAGCCCGTGTGCTTGTTGAAAAAGTAAAGAATCAGTATCCATCCTGGGATGCTCGTATTCTGCGTGCGACCTATGACGGTGTGCAAAGCGAGGTATGCTGATGGAGAAATACTATATTGTAGACAGTACGATTCTGCCGGATGTGCTGGACAAGGTCATTGAAGCACGCTCCCTGCTGCAAAACGGTGAGGTAAAGCAGGTGAGCGAGGCTGTCAAGCGTGTCGGAATCAGCCGCGGAACATATTATAAATATAAGGACTATGTCTTTCTGCCAGCTCAGGGAATGAGTGAGCGAAAGGCTGTGATATCTCTTATGCTGCATCATGACAAAGGAATTTTGTCAGAGGTACTGAACACGATGTCGAGCGTCAATGCCAATATATTGACCATCAATCAGAATATTCCGATTCATGAGTGGGCGTCGGTGGTACTGTCCTTTGATTTATGCGAAATGGCGGTATCCATCGATGAGCTACTGGAGCGTCTGCGCAGCTGCCGCGGTGTAAGCAATCTGCGTCTGATTGCAGTAGAATAACGTGACCGGAATGTGCGGATAAGAATCATTGCACAGGATGATTAGAAAGCGGGGAATCCCGCTTTTTCCATGCTGACGCTTTTTATTGCATGGTGATAGATGTTCCGAATCAGGAGCTGTGGTTATTTTCTCAATCTATATTGTATGTACTAGCTGGGATAAGGGGAAAAACAAAGCCATCCTGTGACAGTAGACTCGTACTTGCAGGAGTATTCCTCCATGGTTTCCTTTCTGTATGGGAAATTGCTCTGTGTACAGCAGCGTGCTTTGCTTTGTAAATGTCTGATTTTAAAAAAAGGTGATTTTCTTTTTTTCTGAAATATGGTACGATATAAAAAGCCATTTAATATATAAGGAGTATCCTATGAAACAGCTGTTAGAAAAACTAACGACATTGGCGGCATACACTGCTGCTGTCTGCACAATCGTGATTCTACTGGTTACGAGTATAAACATAAATTGCTTCAATAAGGGTTTTTATAAAACGGAATATGCATCACTGGAAACTGCACAGTCTTTAGGGATGACGGAGAAGGATCTCAACAAGGCAACGGATGCACTGCTGGATTATCTGCAGGACCGCCGGGACAATATTGATGTCACCGTAGCGGTTAAGGGGACGGAAACCAAGGCTTTCAATGCGAGAGAATCCTCCCATATGGTCGATGTACGCAACCTGTACCGGTTTGCCATGGTGTTGAGAAATGTAGCGATCATTCTGCTTGTGCTTTCTCTGGTGTACATGGCGGTACGCTTGAAAAGTGGAATGCTGACGATTTTTAGTATCAATTATATGAAAACGGCGATACTGGCAGCGGTGTTTTTCGCAATGCTGGCAGGCTGGGCGTATGTTGATTTTGATGCATTTTGGACTACCTTCCACAAGCTGGCATTCCGCAATGATCTGTGGCTGCTGAATCCGGCAACCGACCTGATGATCAATTTGTTTCCAGCACAATTCTTTTCCTCGATGGTATTTCGTATCGTGGGTATGTTTGCGACCGGATTCATCGGGCTGTTTGTATTCTGCTATCTTTTCCTGAGACATCAGCTTCATAAGCTTCATGGAGAACTGCATCATGACTAGACGTCTGATTCTTGCAAGCGCTTCTCCCAGGAGACAGGAGCTGTTACAAGACCTATCGTATCCCTTTGATATTGTTGCTGCGGATTGTGAGGAATATTTTAACCGTTCCCTGCCGATTGCTTCTGCAATCGAACAGATAGCCAGACAGAAGGCACTTACCGTATGGGAACAGCACCCCGAGGCTGTTGTTCTTGGTGCGGATACGATGGTGTGCTACAAAAATCAGATGATGGGCAAGCCGGAGAATCGGGAGGATGCCTATCGTATGTTGAAGCAGCTAAGCGGTAAAACTCATACGGTTGTCAGCGGTGTGGCTATTGTTTGGAAAGGAAAAGCTGAGCTTTTTCATGAAAAAACAAGCGTGACCTTTTATGAGCTTGAGGAAGAACTGCTAGAGCGATATCTTGACAGCAATGAGCCATATGATAAAGCTGGAGCTTATGGAATTCAGGGAATGGGGAAGCTGTTTGTGCGAGAACTACGTGGAGATTATTACAATGTTATGGGGCTGCCGATTGCTGCAGTTTACCGACACCTGAAAGCGTATCTGGAAAAAAACTAAAAAATTTTGTTTTATGGTTGAAAAAATCGGCAATGCCTATTATAATATAATAGCTTTCCAATCATAAAGCATACCTGCCGGTATAGTATAGTGGTAATACAGAGCAATGGTAATGCTCAGCGCTCAGTTCAATTCTGGGTACCGGCACCATAAAGTAAGTTAAGCCTTTAAATAAAGGCTTTTTTAATGCCTGAAAGTAAAAAGGACGAAAGAAATCACGAAAAAAGTGCTTAGCTTTGTGTTGAACCAGTCTTCTGTGGAATTCCAGAGGTGATCTAGGGATTTCCACTGCATGGATTTCGGTAGGGCTTTTCATGAAAACAATGAAGAATGACCATATATATTTGATAAACCACTTATAGGGGGATGAATTCGTATGAATCCTCACATACGATCAGGGCAGTAATGCAGACCAAAAGCTGCTGAATAAATAGTAGCTTGAGCAAATGATTATTTTCATCCATTATTGTATGCTATACTTCAGATAGTCATTCTGCGTATTCATTTCCCCACCAAAAACGATCGCAGGGTGACTTTTTCTGTGGATTACTGAAAAAAATAGCAGAGAATGCATATTCTGTGGTAAAATAAAACCAGAAAGCGAGGTGTAGCTGTTCATGAAGAAAGTACTGCTCTGTCTGTTTTGCATGATGTTTTTCTTGCAGGGATGCGGTAAAGATCATGAGGGAGAACCGATTGAACTGACTCCTCAGGAAGTTTTAGTCAGACTGCAGGATCCGAAAAAGAATTCCTTCATGCTGTATATCACCTCGGATAACTGCTATTCCTGTGATGAGTATGAAAAAGTGATACAGGAGATAGAAGAAGAAACACCGTTTGAAATCTATTATCTCAAGATGGATACCAACGAAGAAGATACGGACATCAAGCAGGCTGTTGAAGAACTGCAAATAACGACAGGAAAAATTCAAAGCCTGCCGTCAACCTTTTACTTTTATCAGGGAAGTCTGCTGCCTGAAAATAGCAAAGAAGGTTATCTGGAAAAGAAGGACTTGTTAAAATGGCTGAACGATCTGCATTTACTACATTAAATCAGGATACTGCAACGGTTTCTTCAAAAGAGGAAATCGTACAGCAGCTCACGTCACTGGGGATACAGAAGGGAATGGTACTTCTGGTTCAGGCAGACCTGCAGAGACTGGGCTATTTAATTGGCGGTGAGCAGGCGCTGATAGAAGCTCTGATCGATGCCGTCGGCTATGAGGGTACACTGGTCATGCCAACCTTTACTCCTCAGCTGCTTGATCCATCCTGCCAGAAAAAAACGGTGGAACGTGTTTACTGGGATGATGTGCGTGCGTCTTCTTTTCCGTTTGATCGAAAACTGAGTGCGCCCCAGGATGCGCTTTCACTACAGTTTCTTCGCAATGAAGGAGTTGTGCGTTCCTATCATCCATTGTACAGCTTTGCGGCATGGGGCAAATATGCGAAGCTGATTTGTGATCGTCACCCTTTGCATTTTGGACTCAGTAAGGATTCTCCACTTGGTAAAATTGTGGAATTCAATGGATATACCATACTGCTCGGCTGTGAATATGAAAGCTGTAGCATGTTTCATCTTGCCCGCTATTCGGGAGATCAGCTTCCCATCCGTCTGGTAAGTGCTCCTATAGAAAATAATAAACAGACCATATGGAAGGATATGCTTGATCTGGATTATCATACAAAAAGCTTCTCCGAAATCGGAGAAGCAATGGAAGAGCGAAGCGTTGTGAAAACCTCTTACATTGGGAACGGACGCTGCCGCATGTTCTCTGCCAGAGAAGCTATTACGCTAGCCACGGCCTATTTCCATATTCACAGAGACTGAAGCAATATTGCTACAGCCTGCTCCAGATAATGCTGATCTATGGTATCAAATCTGGCTAGGCTAGGTGAATCTACATCCAAAACACCCAGCAGGGTGTTTTCTTTTATCAATGGTACCACGATTTCTGAGTTGCTTGCACTGTCACAGGCAATATGGCTGGGGAAGGTGTGTACATTTTCTACCAGCTGTGTACAGCGTTGCAGCGCGCAGGTTCCGCAAACCCCTTTGCCTGACGGGATATGCATACAGGCTACCTTGCCTTGAAACGGACCGAGAACAAGCTCGTTATTTTTCATAAGATAAAATCCCGCCCAATTCAAATCCGGAAGCTCATGGAATAATAAGGCTGCCATATTTGCCATGTTTGCAATCATATCATGCTCTCCCTCCAGCAAGGCTTGCAGCTGCTGCAGAATCAATTCATACTTTTTCTCTTTCATAATCCGACCTCTCTTAATATATAAGATATCGTATCATGAAAGTATAAAAAGAAAAAGCAGTTATCTATGGAAACTCATACCGCTTCAAGTAACAGGCATAAATAAAAAGAAGAAATAAATTTCCATGCAAGAAATTATTTCTTCCTATATTTACAGCTTTATCAATGACGCGTGATTAAGTGAATCATCCCTATTAGGATAACTCACTTTCACTTTTTGAAAACTTCGTATAAGCCTTGGAAATGTTTTTTGCTGAATCAGCAGTCATTTTATACCAGCCCTGAGCAGTCATCATATTGAAGACATCTCTTTGCAGAGTGGATACACAGGTATAAACCTCATCGATTTTTGTAAACAGCTCATCATTGCTTGCTTCCTGTGTAAAGGTATTTAGTTCCGCTTTCATATGCTTTAATGTAACAAGCAGGTTGGTAGCGATATCCTTATCGCCATAGCTCTTTGATTTATCAGCCATGTTATTTTGCCTCACTTTCCAGGATAGCCAGTAATGTCTGGTAGTGCTCCTTCAATTTTTCCTGTACGTTCTCAAAACAGGTTTTAACATCTTCACTTTGAATCATTGTGATATCATTGGCTACACGCTTATTCAAAACAAGCGTCTGATCCAGAATATCTTCCATATACAATACATCTTTTGGTGTCAGCATAGTGTTCACTCGTATGACTCTATGTATCAGTCATACATCTCCTTTCATACAGTAGTATGGTAGGGAAATTACACTTGTATGCATTTGCTTTCAAGGTTTTATCTGCTATAATAGATACTCACAGGAGGACGTCATGGAAATACAAGAAAGAGAATATGTATATATCCAGAGCTATAAGCATGATGGGAGTCTTCACAGAACCTGGGCAAAGGGTTATGTTATCGAAGCGAATGAACGGCGTATTGTTGCAGTAACCAATAAAACACTTGTCAGTGAATCGGACGGACGCAAGTGGGTGACCAGAGAACCGGCAATCTGCTTCTTTTATCCGGATAAGTGGTACAATGTCATCTGCATGATTCGTAAATCGGGTATCCATTATTACTGCAATCTGGCATCTCCATCACTGTATGACGGAGAAGCAATAAAGAATATTGATTATGATCTGGATGTCAAGGTTTCACCAACAGGGAAAACTACGCTGCTGGATGAGGATGAATATCAGGAGCATTCTGCGGAAATGGGCTACAGTCAAAAGCTGGATAAAGCAATCCACCACGGATTGGATCGTCTGATGGTGGATATCCGTCTGCAAAATTCACCATTTGAGCATCGGGAAATATCGGCATTGTATGATAAATACCTGCGCTATATGGATGAGGATACAAGAATGAAATAAGGCTTCTATGCGGTATATGAAAGAAATATGACAAAAAAGTCAAAAAAATAAAAAAAGCTGTTGACACACAGGAATATGTGTTGTATTATATACGAGCGCTGATGAGAAACAGCGGCGCACGAAATAGAAATTTCGGTCTTTGAAAACTGAACAGGAAACGTCAATTAT